>Ga0207701_10007743_pt1 | contig 10655 bp, 9 predicted proteins | sample KBSSwiSSwithPhiX_FD_184294 | JGI IMG/M metagenome (GOLD analysis project Ga0207701, IMG submission 184294) | Switchgrass rhizosphere bulk soil microbial communities from Kellogg Biological Station, Michigan, USA, with PhiX - S5 (SPAdes) (version 2) | ecosystem: Environmental > Terrestrial > Soil...
GCGGAATCTCGCGAAGAGCGTGACCGTCGAATAGCCGCTGACCAAGCGGCGAACTGCTGAGCCGAAGACTTGCGGGCGAATTACGCCTTCGCGTAGATCCCGAGCAGCGGACGGCGCGACGGCTTCTCACGCCCTGGTACGCTTTGCTGGCGACGTGGCTGTTCGCGGTCGCCGTTCCGTTCGTCTTCTTCAGCGGGGAAGTCAAACCCTACGCAGTGGACGTCCTCGCGGCGGTGCTGATCACTTGGACCGTCTCGGCGCCCGTGTCCGATGGCTGGCGGCCAACGGCGGCGTTTGCATCGCTGGGACTGCTGGCGTGGGTGTCCAACCCGGCGGCCCTGATGCTCGCGGGGACAGGCGCGGCGCTGGCAATCCTTTATCTGGTCCGGGGCGCGCCGAGGTTCCGACAACTCGCCGTGGTCGGCGGTTCGTGGGCGCTGATCGCCGCTCCCGCGGTGTTCCTGGCTGTCAGGAACGTGTCGCCTGACAACTCGGCGTACCTGCAACGACGCTGGGTGGCCGGGTTCGTCCCGCACGCGCCGCGTCCGGCCATAGGCTGGGGATTGGACCAGCTCCAGAAGATGTTCGGAGCGTCCGGCACGTGGATCTTCAACGGCGGCCTGCACTACGGCCACGTCTGGATCTTCGCCGGGCTGCTCGCTGGAGGCGCCGTCTGGTTCTGGCGACAGCGGCGAGACGTGCTCGTGCTCATGATCGGCCCCCCGGCCGTTGCCCTCGGCGCGTCGGCGCTGCGCGCCTACCCATTTACCGAACGCTTCATGATCTTTCTGATTCCGTCGCTGTTGCTGCTCGTCGCCGCTGGCGCACATCAGTTGTCGACGATCTTCAGGACCCGGCTCGCCGGCGCGGCGCTCGCGGGCACGCTGATCGTGCTGTCGACGGCTGCCCTGGCGCGAACACCACCTCCGCAGCGCCAAGAGGACCTGCGCCCCGTCCTCGCATCCCTGGGCCAGCAGTGTCGGCCGGGGGATGCCACCTACGTCTACTACGGAGCGAGCCAGGCATATCGGTTCTATGCGCAACGGCTCGAGCTTCCGTGCCGGGAGCACGTCATCGGCCGGTGCGCACGCGGTCGTCCCGGTATCCTGGTCGAGGATCTCGAGGCGATGAGGGGCAAGTCGCGCATCTGGATCGTGATCAGCCATGCATCGAACCACCCCGAGGACGTGGCGACACTCCGAACGTATCTCGACTCGATCGGCAGGCAGGCCACACACATCATGGAACGTCCCGCGAATGACGCGCAGGCCTACCTGTACGAAATCGACGATTACGGCTGGCGGGAGGCGACGGCAGCGACCCCTGCGCCGCGGCTCAGTGCCGATGACGCCTGGGAGTGCGCGGGACCGCTCGTAAACCCCTGATCTCAGCCGCGCGACTTGGCGTCAGTGGAGGTCTAGGGGGCACACAGCGACTCATTCCCTGCCATGCGGTCCCCACCAGCCCTGGCCCTTGAGCTGTTCTTCGATTTCCAGAAACCGTGCGTGGGCGGCGTCGGAGGTCGTGAACGTCTCGACACGTTCGGTGCCGTCCGGCTGCGTGACGATCACGCGATAACCGGACGCCTGATCGCCGCTGATTTCGCAGCGGACGAAATCGGGGCCACGCTTGAAGAAGTAGAACACTGAGGGCCTAGTATTGCCAACATTGCCAACATTGCCAAGATTCACAATGCTCGGGGCACTTCCGACGCTTCGTGGATGTTTCGCACTATCGGGTCGGTCGGCGATGCCCCCAGAATGTTGGCAATCTTGGCAATGTTGGCACTGTTGGCAATGAGCCGCGAAGCGGGCGGGGCAGTCCCGCCCGCTTCGTTCGATCAAGCAATCTTCGGAACGACGTAAGGCGCCCGGTAATCCCGGGTCAGCATCTTGTTGGCCTCGTCGTCCCCGATGCACTTCCAGTCCTTCGCGTCCCAGTGAATGGTGCGCCCGAGGCGATAGCTGATGTTCGCCAGGTGCACCAGGTTGCAGGACAGCGCGCCTTCCTCGATCTCGGCGTTGAGATCCTGGCGCTTGCGGCTGCGGACGGCGTCGATGAAGTTCTGCCAGTGAGTGTCCGGTGCGGTTGCCGTCGGACCGGGGGTCTGGTCCTTCCCCATGAACGAGTAGTACTTGTTGTAGTTGTCGATGACCAGGTAGCCCTTCGAGCCGTAGAACTGGTTCCCGATGGTATTGCCCGGCTTGCCTTCCTGGATGCCGGCTTCGTGCGGTGACATCCAGTGCCGGACCTCGAAGGTCATCATCTTCTTCTTGCCGTCGACGTCGAACTCGTAGGTCGCCGAGATCGTGTTCGGCGTCTCCTGGTCGTCGTCGAACATGAACTTGCCGCCGATCGCGGTGACCTTGGTCGGATGCGTGACGCCGAGGCCCCATCGGCACTTGTCGACTTCGTGAATACCCTGGTTGCCGAGGTCGCCGTTGCCGGTGTCCCAGAACCAGTGCCAGTTGTAGTGGAACCGATTCTTGGTGAACGGCCGCATCGGCGCCGGGCCGGTCCAGAGGTCGTAATCGACGCCCGGCGGCACCGGCTCCACCGGCGTCTTGCCGATGGTGTCGCGCCACTTGTAGCAGAGCCCGCGGGTCATGTAGACCTCGCCGAACTCTCCGTCGCGAAGGCGCTGCACGGCCTCTCTCAACGCGGGTGACGAACGGCTCTGGCTGCCCTGCTGGACCATGCGGTCGTACTTGCGGGCCGCCGCGATGATCTGCTGCGACTCGAAGACGTTGTGCGAGCAGGGCTTCTCGACGTAGACGTCCTTGCCCGCCTGGCAGGCGAGCACGGTCATCAGCGTGTGCCAGTGGTTCGGCGTGGCGATGGACACCGCGTCGATGCTCTTGTCGTCGAGGATCTTCCTGAAATCGACGAACGTCGTCGGCGACTTGACGCCGCGCGACTCCAGAAGCTTGAACTTCTCGCCGATGTGCGACTCGTCGATGTCGCAGATTCCGGCGATCTCGACGTTCGCCATACGCGACCACGCGTTGACGTGGCTGCCGCCACGGCCGCCGAGCCCGATCACCGCTATGCGCACGCGCTCGTTCGGGCTCTGCGCAAAGCCCTTCACGGCGGCGCTCCCGGCCATCACCGCGGTACTCATCAAAAAATGTCGTCGGTTCATCGCTGCACCTGTGAATGCTTGTCGTTCAGGGCCGCCTGGAGGGCGGGCTGGCGGGTCCAGGTCGAGGGGACTGGCCGGCGGGCAAATTCTGCCACAGGCATTGGACATTGCCAAAATTGCGCACATTGCCGACATTGCCTGGATCCGGGGAGCACCGCGCGTCATTGCTGCTAGACTCCCGCAGCGAGTTATCCACCTCATGCGAACCATCCTGACCTCCACGCTCATCACCGCCGCCCTTTTCGCATCCATCTCGGCTGGCTCTGCGGTTCAACAGCAGCCGCCGCTCCGGCTGGCCATAGCCGGGCTCGTTCACGGGCATGTGGGCGGGTTTCTGCGCGGCGCGCAGGGAAGACAGGACGTGCAGATCGTCGGCGTGTTCGACCCCGATCGCACTCTGCTCGAGGGATACGCCAAGCAGTACAAGATCCCGGACAGGGTCCTGTTCACCGATCTTGCCGCGATGCTTGCGAAGACGAACCCGGAGGCGGTGGCGTCGTTCACCAATACCGCCGACCATCCGGTGGTCGTCGAGGCGGCAGCGTCGCGGAAGATCCACGTGATGATGGAGAAGCCGCTTGCGCTCGGCAACGCCGATGCGCAGCGCATCAAGCGGGCGGCGGAGCGGGGGGGAATCCAGGTGCTCGTGAACTTCGAGACCACCTGGTACCCGAGTCACGGGTCGATGTGGTCGCTCATCAAGGAACGCGGCGAGCTCGGCGAGATCCGCAAGATGGTGGCGATGGACGGCCACAGCGGGCCCAAGGCCATCAAGGTCCAGGCCGAATTCCTCGACTGGCTTCGCGATCCGGTGAGGAATGGCGCCGGCGCGCTCTACGACTTCGGATGCTACGGCGCAAACCTGATGACGTGGATGATGGACAACCAGCGGCCGCTGGCGGTCACCGCCGCGACCCAGCAGTTTCAGCCGGAGACCTATCCGAAGGTCGACGACGAAGCGACGATTCTGGTCGAGTATCCGAAGGCCCAGGGCATCATCCAGGCGTCGTGGAACTGGCCGTTCAACCGGAAAGACTTCGAGGTTTACGGCCAGCGCGGATGGGCGATCGCCACCGGCGGCAACAACCTCCGCGTGGCGCTTCCGGGACAGTCCGACCACGCCGTGACACCGGATCCCCGCCCGCCGGATCAGAAAGACTCGATCTCGCACCTGCTCGCGGTCGTGAGAGGCACGGCCCGGCCGAACGCCCTCTCTTCGCTCGAGAACAACATGATCGCGACCGAGATCCTCGACGCCGCCCGCGAATCGGCGCGGACCCGTCAGCGCGTCGCCCTGGGGAAATGACGCCGATGTTCGAAGGAGCCGTTCTCATGAAGAGCCGCACGGTGATGCTCGTGGGCATCGTCTCTGCCTGCGTGGCGCTGGCCGCGAGCCGGCCTGATCTCGCGGTGCAGGCACAGGCGCCTGCCAAGGCAGCGCGGCCCCGGCTGACCGTTCATCCCGTCGCCGATTTCGAAGTCAATGGCTCCGGCGACAACGCCGCCTGGAAGGGGAGCGACTGGACCCCGCTCCGGCGCCGCCAGGCCGACGGGCATCCTTACGACACGCGCTTCAAGTCCGTGTATTCGAAGACCGGGATCTATTTCCTGATCGACGGCACCGATCGCAAGCTCACGGCCACCATGGCGGAAGACTTCATGGATCTGTGGAACGAAGACGTTTACGAGGTCTTCTTGTGGACCGATGAACGGTATCCGGTGTACTTCGAGTATGAGATCTCTCCGCTGAACCACGAACTGCCAATCCTGATCCCGAACTTCAACGGCCAGTTTCTCGGCTGGCGCCCCTGGCACTACGAGAAGGACCGGAGCACCCGGAAAGCGACGACCGTGTCAGGCGGCACGAAGACCTCGGGCGCCGCGATCCAGGGCTGGCGCGCCGAGTTCGTCATCCCTTACGCGCTGCTTCGTCCGCTGCAGAACGTCCCGCCAAAGCCCGGCAGCCGCTGGCGGTTCAACGTCTACCGGATGGATCACGACGATGGGAAGAGGACCCAGTGGGACTGGGCGCCGGTGGGCGACTCGTTTCACGAGTACGAGAAGTACGGGGACATGATTTTCTCTGACAAGTGACATCTTGCATTGCCAACATTGCCAAGATTCAAAACACTCGGGGCATTTCGAGCGACCCGAGGTGTTTGAAACCAACCCGATGGCAGGCGTTGCCCCCAGAATGTTGGCAATCTTGGCAATGTTGGCAATGAACTCAACCCAGCCTCTTGAGTAACCCCCTGGCCTTCCGAAACCAGGGACGCTCCGTCCGCCGAACGTAAGCCGGCATCGTCGGTTTCTTGGCGAGGATCCGGTGTGCCCAGTCACGGGCCTCGGGCGTTCGGCCGTTTGCTGCCAGAAGAGACGCGTAGTTGTACTGGGTTTCGGAGAGCGTCGACGTCTGCGTCACCGCCTCGAACCGGGCCAGCGCCTCGTCGGTCCGGCCGACCTGCCCGAGCTCGTGGGCGAGGAGGCCCGCGGCGCGCTGATAGTCGTACTTCGGATCGATCCTGACGGCCTGCTCGAGGTCCGCGACTGCCGCCTGGTGGTCACCGAGCGCCATCGCCGCCAGCCCGCGGCGATAGAACGGGTCGGCGTCCTCGGTTCGCGGCGAGATCACCCGATCGAAGCAGGCCCGCGCCTTTGCGAACTGGCGATCGTCCAGGTAGAGATCGCCGAGCTCCTCGTAGTTGCCGACCGATGGATTCTCGAGGACCGCCGCCTCCAGGTAGCGGATCCGCTTGCGGCGCGGAAATACCTGCACCGCGCCGCGCAGGAGGACCACGTCGGGGATGACCTCGACGAGGATGTAGATGAACGCTCCTACGCCCCCTCCCATCACGATCACGAAGATCCAGAACCCCTCCGGGCGGCGGCGGACGAAGTGGGTGAGGGCCAGGGCCTGGAGAATGAGACCGTACTGGAGAAAGTTGCCGAGCATCAGCGCGCCGCTACTATAAAGGAGGTCTGGCACCGGCCCTGCCGTTAATCGGCACCGAATCGTTCAGACCCGCCAGCGGTCAGCGTTTTACGGCCGTCACGAAGTCCTCCATGACCGCTTTCCGGAGCAGCTGCGGCGGCAGCAGGCCCTGCGCGAGCACGAAGTCGTGGAATCCGAGCGGGTTGAACCGGGATCCCAGTGCGCGTTCCACGTCGTTGCGGAGTTGCAGCAGCCGCGAATAGCCATAGAAGTAGCTCGTGGCCTGTCCGGGCGCGCGGAACGTGTAGCGCTCGACCTCCTGCGTCGCCATCGCATCGGACAGCACCACGTCGTCCATCAGCAGTTGCTTGACCCGTTCCGGCGTCGTCCGTCCCAGCTGCAGTTCCGGATCGCTGAATGCGCGCGCCGCCCGAAGGAGCCGGTGCTGCAGGGAAATCAGCTGACCCTCCCGCGGCATGAACGGCTTGACGATGTATTCGGCGTAGAGGCCCCAGCCCTCGACGTTCGTGCTGTTGAAGGCGAAGATGGCGCGGGCCTGCGAGACGCCGTGTTCCACCATCGCCGCGAACTGGAGCTCGTGGCCCGGCCTGGCTTCGTGCGCGGTCAGCGTCCACGAGGCCGCTTCGAACGTGAAGTCGTCGTACTGCTTCGCCTTCGACGGATCGGCCGACGGGATGTTCAGCGGCAGCACGAACTCCCCCTGTTCGCCGTGGTTGTCCACGAGGCGCGGCGGACGCATGTTCGGTGCGGGCTGTTGCGCGCTCTCGGCGGCCGTCGCGATGCGGATGCGGGCGGGCCGGGTGGGCAGCGAGACCAGCTTCTGCTCCGCGATGATCGACTCGAGCTGTTTCAGGCGCTGCTGGTAGTGGGGAAGGATGGTGTCGCCGACCAGCTGCTTCTTCTTGAGATCGCGGATGACCGTGCGATAGTCAGCCTTGGGATTGCCCTGCTCGCGACCGATATCGCTCGCGATCTTCTGCATCTCCGCCTGGATTTCATCGAACGCCCTGTGCGCCATGGTCACGAGCTCAGTTGGCGGGATGTCGATGCCAAATTGCTCGAGGTTGCTGGCGTAGAGCTCGGGCGGGAGCTTGAAATCAGTCCGGGTACGCGGCAGCAGTTCCGAGCGGATCGCTTTTTCGTACGACGCGAACTGGGCCCGGAGGCTTGCGAGCAGCGGCGCCGCATCCGGCAGGTCGTACTTGGTGAACAGCTCGTCGAGCCCCTTGGCAAAGACGGGAATATTGCCCAGGTCCCGCTCGACCTGGTCCTTGAAGGGCCCGAGCAGCTCCTGGCGCGGCAGCCTCTCGCGGAGGCGTTCGAGCGCCAGGTCGGTGAACGCCTTGAAGCCGGGTTCGGCACCCGTGTACTTCCGCAGCCGCACGGACGCGGCGCGGCGGCGCTCCTGGGGCACCTGGTCGTCGAGCAGGCTGCGCAGGCTGTTGAAAATCGCGGCCGGGGCGTCGGTGTAGGGCAGGAGCAGCCGCTCGCTGACGTCGAGCCCGTGCAGCTGCTGCCGGAGGGCATCGAGCAGGATGTCGAGGTCCTGCCTGACCAGCGGATCCTTCTCGGCCTTCAGCCGGCGCTGCAGCTCCTCCTGGGTTGTCGTGAGGCTCTCGCGGATCCGCAGCGCATAGCCCGGACTGAGGTCGGTAATCTGGTCGTCGACGCCGGAGACGCCGACCTGCGCGGCGCCCTCGGGAGCAAGCCTGGCCTGCGCCTCGAGGACGACGCGGGTGTGAGCGTTGCTGCGGGCCACCCAGTCGGGAGCGGTCTGCGCCGACGGGAGTGCAAGGGCCGAGGTGAGCGCGGCGGCCGCGCACAGGGCGGTGCGGACCACGTGGTGCCGAGAGGACCGGGACATGGCGGCGATATTATCGCGGCGCCCGCCGTGCTACCATCTCGCGGCCGCTCTGCGACGGCCTCCCCGACTCAATTGTCACCGACAGTCACCTCCGGCCTTTCTCGATGCCTCTCGTTCTGATCGTTGACGATGACGCCCGGATCCGGGCGCTCATGGCGCGCCTGCTCGAAACCTCCGGCTACAAGGCCGTGGAGGCCGCCAACGGAAAAGAGGCCCTGGCGCGCATGCGCCAGCGGCGCCCCTGCGTCATCCTGCTGGATCTGCAGATGCCAATCATGGACGGCCTGGAGTTTCGCCGGCAGCAGCTGGCCGATGCGGAGCTCGCCGACGTGCCCGTGATCTGCGTGACCGGGTTCTACGACTCCTCGGACATCCTGCGCAGCACTGGCGTGAGGTGCTTCACCAAGCCGGTGCAGCTCTCCGCGCTGCTGCAGGCGATTCGCGAGGTCTGCCAGTCGAGTGAACGGTCCGCATCACCGGCCAGGGGAGGGCAGGGCAGCAGCTGATGTCGAGCGCGGCGAAATACCAGCGCCATGTCGACGGGTTGCGGGCCGTCGCGGTCCTCGCAGTCATCCTCTATCACTTCAGTCACCGGTGGTTCCGCGGCGGATATGTCGGCGTGGACGTGTTCTTCGTGATCAGCGGCTACCTGATCACCCGGCTGATCCTGGACGAGGCCTACCAGACGGGCCGATTCGATTTCCGCCGCTTCTACGTCCGCCGGATGCGGCGCCTGCTGCCCGCACTCTTCGCGACGCTCGGCATCAGCCTTGCGCTGGCGATCGCGCTCTTCTCTCCCGAACAGTTCCAGCGCTTCGGCCGATCGCTGGTCGCGGCCACGCTGTCCTGTTCGAACATCCTGTTCTGGACCGAGAGCGGATACTTCGACGTCGACGCTCACATGAAGCCGCTGCTGCATACCTGGTCGCTCGGCGTGGAAGAGCAGTTCTACCTGTTCTGGCCGGCATTCCTCTGGTTCGTCGCCAGCCGCACGGATCGCCGCCGGCATCCCTACCTGATTGCGGCCGTAGGTGTGGTCAGCCTGCTTCTGAACGCTATCTGGGTCAGGGGCAATTTCGACCTGAACTTCCGCTCGACCATCTTTTTCCTGACTCCGTTCCGCATGTTCGAGCTGGCGCTGGGCGGAATGGCGATGTTCACGGCCTCGATTGCCCGGTCGAGGCGATGGCCGCAGGAGATTGCGATGGCGGCCGGCCTCGCGCTGATTGGCTACGCCACCGTGACGTATAGGGACGATCTCGTCTTTCCGTACTACCTTGCGTTGGTACCGTGCTTCGGGGCGTTCCTTGTGATCGTCAGCGGCGAGTCGCGCCTGGCCGGCCGTATCCTGACCAACCGGATTGCGGTGGGCATCGGCCTGATCAGCTACTCGATGTACCTGGTTCACTGGCCCGCGCTGGTCTTCTACGAGCACTACAGGTTCGGCGACCCGGGCCGGCGGGGATATGTCGGCCTCTTCGTGCTCACCGTCGTCACTGCGGCGCTGATGCACCGGTTCGTCGAGACGCCGTTCCGTCGCCAGGCCCCCTCGGCAGTGCAGGCGTTCCCGCAGCGCCGGTTCGTCGTGTCCTGCCTGTCGACGGCGCTCCTGATTGCGATGATTGGTGGGCAGATCGGCGCGTCGAGCGGGTGGGTCTGGCGCGATCCGAGGGCGCTGACCGCCACGGCCGTAGCCGAGGGGAAGAAACGCCGGTTCGATCTGTTCAACGCCGGGTGCATCATGTGGAACATGGCCAGTCCGTCCTGCCGGTTCGACAGGCCATCCCAGATCCTCTTTCTCGGGGACTCGCACGAGCCCGACGGCTACAATGCGTTCGCCGAAATCTATGGCGACAGTCCGACGGTGAACCTGGTCGCGTTCGGGTCGTTCAACGATTGCAACGTGCAGTTCGACGCTTCGGGACCGTTCTCGAAGGTGGGCGTGTGCTCGGCGCGGGTTGCGATCCTGCGCGATCCCAAGTTCGTGAGTTCGCTGACGGCTGTGGTCCTCAGCTTGAACAGGCCGTATCACGAGTCGGCCGAACCGCTGTGGCGGATCATCAACGGCCTCCGCGCGATGAATCCCCGAATCGCGGTCGCGGTGATCGGCGGCTTCCTCATCACCAACCGGGATTGCTCGGAGGTGTACAGCGAACGTCACAGCTTCGCCGCGTGCCGGGATCCGCAGTTCGTGGCGTTCAGCGCGTTCAACGAACGGGCAACCTACACGCCGCCAGGGGATCCGCAATACGTCTACATCGACCGGATGCGCCTGCTGTGCAGCGACGGGACCTTGCAGTCGTGCACGATGGAGGCGGACGGCGAGCCGGCGTTCTACGACGCGCACCACCTCTCGTTCGGCTTCGCACGGTACGTCGGAAAGCGGATCGTGAGCGTGTACGGCCGGGAGCTGCGCGCCGCGGGCTTTCCAGACCCGGCGGACTCACACTGAAGCTTCACGCCGTGTTCGGCGCCCCATTTCCATGGACCGATCGGGGCGGTTCGCTCGCCATCTGCACGAGGGCCGTTTCGAGGCGGCCATCGAGCAGTGCGAGCTCGCCGCCGTGCTCGATCCGCAGGACGGCAAGATGCTCGACCTCCAATGCCCCCTCGGAATGGAAGTGAATGTGGGCAAGCCTAGCGAACGCCCGGCCGGGAGGTCAAGACAAAGCGGCGCAGGCTGGCGTCCTCGCGGG
>Ga0207701_10007744_pt1 | contig 10655 bp, 3 predicted proteins | sample KBSSwiSSwithPhiX_FD_184294 | JGI IMG/M metagenome (GOLD analysis project Ga0207701, IMG submission 184294) | Switchgrass rhizosphere bulk soil microbial communities from Kellogg Biological Station, Michigan, USA, with PhiX - S5 (SPAdes) (version 2) | ecosystem: Environmental > Terrestrial > Soil...
AACGAGCAAAGACACTGTTGTTCTCATTGAAATTATGGTCGACACGCATGTTAATCGCGGGCCCGCGGATTGCCGTAGGTGGATTCCATAGAAATGTAGCAGTGTTCAGTCCATCGCCCGAAGAAAAGTTGTTTGGTAATGGGAAATTGTTTAGCAACCCTGCTACGGCTGAATCAAGTGGCTTGGATAAAGTGTTATTTCCACTTGATCCCGGTGTTCTTGTGTCATAAACGCGAACGCACCCCACGCTGGTAGCTGTCGGGCATATAGGAACACGTAAAGCGCCAGTGCCGGGATCCACTAGCAACGGTGAATTACGAAGTATGGTGGTTCCCGCTATAACCACCGGATTAGCCGAATCCGGCACGAAATAACGGAAAACTCCCGCACGTGCCTGAGCCGTATATACGATCGGAATGCCAAATGTCTGATCGATCGGTTGAGTGAAGTCAACGCGATTGTATTGCCAGCTGCCGAAGAAAAAGGTCTTGTCTTTTTTGATTGGTCCACCGACTTCAAAGCCATACTGACCCATCCTAATCACCGGCTTTGGCGTCTTCTGGGCATTCGCATACCAATCATTTGAGTTTAAGGCATCGTTTCGGAAGAAGATGAATCCTGTTCCGTGGAATTCGCTGGTTCCACTGCGAGTCGCGATCGAGATCGATGCTCCGCTGTTACGTCCCTCTTCAGCGGTCGCATTGTTAGTCGTGACTTTGAATTCCTGAACGTTGTCAGGATTGATGCGATAGAGATTCGACACCGGATTCGGCACGCTCGATTCATTTGCTTCAATTCCGTCGATGGTGACGTTGTATGCGCGGTCTCTCGAACCATTCACGTGTACGCCAGACCCGATACCGCCGAACGATCGTTGTACGACGCCCGGTTCCAATAACAGTAATGTCAGCGGGTTACGCCCATTCAACGGTAATGTCTCAATCGCTTTTTGGTCGACGACATTGCCGAGCGTCGCATTGGCGGTTTGAAGTTGCTCAGCTCCGCCTTGAATCATAACGACTTCACTCACCTGACCGACCTCCATTACGACATCGATGGATAACGGTGTGTTTACTTCCAGGTGGTTGCCGGTTTGCTGGAACTTCTTGAAGCCACTCTGTTCTACTGTCACCGTGTAATTACCCACCGGCAACGAATCAAAGGCAAAGACTCCTGCCTGCGTCGTTGTTTGCGTCTGAGATATGTTTGTCGCCTCGTTGGTTACGGTGACAGTTGCACCAGCAACCGACGCGCGTTTTTCGTCGACAACGCGACCGAGAATTCGTGAAGTGCTGGTTTGGGCAAAGCCTGTCGCGGCTGCGATCGTTAAAATCAACAAAGCCGCAAAAATCCTAGGTTTTCTCATGCGATCCTCCTGGAGAAAGAACGGTGGTGGAACTCCAGTAGCAAAACTCGGCGATGAGTTTCGCTGCTTAGTTAGTCGAGTTTTGAGAGGTGTGCTGACGTCAACCGTCAGTAGAAACCATTATGACGAATGGCTGAAGTATAGTCCGAACTTTGATCGTGTCCAACCTTTTTCTGACTAATAAAACCGCAGGTCTCTTCCATTAGCAGCCCTTATCAAAATAATAAGAATCTTTAGCTACCATTATCCCTTGGCAAATTCTATAATCCGGTTTCCGTAATGAAACTGATCTAGGTCACCAGATCACGCGCCCTTTTCTTTTCGAAATAATCCAAGGTTTTCGTTGACTGATCCCGTTCCAGTTGGGAACGCGATCTGTAACTTAATGCGCTCTGGTTCTGTAGCGGTCTGGCTCGTAACTATGGTCGTAACTCTCGCCTACCTATTTCATAAGAGGAGTCTCCTGATGAAACCCGGAACACTTATCAAACTTCTGTTTTCTATCGTTGTGCTCACCCTGGCCTGTGGATTGGCCCTGGGGCAGGGAACAACATCGCGAGTTAGCGGAACTGTTCACGACGCGAACGGAGCAGCTATCGCGGGTGCTACCGTCACTTTGATCAACGAAGGCACATCGATCGACTTTACAACCAAAACAAGTGACAGCGGAACCTATACATTCGATCTCGTGCAGATTGGAACGTACACGCTGACGGTTGAAAAGGATGGCTTCAAAAAGTTTCAGAGCTCAGGAAACACGCTCAACGTCAATCAGCCGGCCACGATAAACGCAGTATTGGAAATAGGTGGAATCGCGGAGACAGTGAGTGTGCCAGCAGGTGCCGAGTTGGTGCAGACGAGCACGTCCGGGAATTTGGGAACTACCGTCGAACAAAAAACACTGGAGAGTCTACCCATTGTTGGTACCCGCGGCAGAAACCCACTCGACTTATTGAACTTCCAACCAGGCGTGGTTATTGGTGGCAACACGGGCGGCGCTGTGAACGTCAACGGCTCGCGTGATCGCGCGTTCAACTTCACGCTCGATGGTATCGACATCAATGAGTCAACTGCCGGTGGCTCGAACTTCACGCCACTTAGGCCCAATCCCGACTCTGTCCAGGAGTTTCAGATTGTAACCAGCAACTTTACCGCAGAGCTCGGTCGCAGCAGCGGCGCGCAGGTAACGTTAGTTACGAAATCTGGCACAAACGACTTTCATGGAAATCTCTTCGAGTACTATCGAACACCCCGCTTCGACGCCAAGAGTTATCCGACGACCATCGCCGGACTCCCCAAGGATCAATTTGTCCAACACATCTTTGGCGGCAGCATTGGCGGTCCCCTATTCAATCCAGGGTTTGGTGAAGGCACTAAATATGGTTGGATGCGCGACCGCGCTTTCTTCTTTGTAAACCTACAAATGCTCCGCGCGTCTGATACAGCGTTGGTAACAAGAACTGTCTACACGCAGGCCGCGCGACAAGGTTTGTTTCGTTACGTAGTTGGACGAGCCAATGCTGCGGCGGGAACCGCGACGCCGTCGGTTGATGGCAGTGGCAATGCCATCTTACCGGCTTGCGTTGGCAATCCACCGACCAATCAACCCTGCATCACCTCTTACAACATCGCGACAAACCCAACGGGTATTACGATTGATCCAACGCTGATCGGGATTATTAACAATTCACCTCTGCCAAATAACTTCACGACTGGTGACGGGCTGAACACTGCCGGATTCAACTTTGCTTCACCACAAAAAGAAAAGCAGTATGACTTCGTTTCGAAGTTTGATTTTCGATTTAGCGACACAAGCCTGGTTTATGTTCGTTACGCGCAAGGATCTCAAAACACTTTCGGCGATTCCGCAAACGGCGGACGACCGATCTTCCCGGACTCACCTAACTTCGTAGACACCATACGCACTCCGAAGAATCTTGCGGTTAACTGGCGCTGGTCCCCAACTCCCACGGTGACGAATGAGGCCATCTTCGGTATCAGCAAATACTTCTTTAGTTTCACCACGCCATTCCCCGATCCGAATCTTACGTTTGCGTTCATCAATGTCGCTACGCCGAATACAAACTTTTCTTTTAACGCACGAGGTGTGCGAACGCTCCAGTACATCGACAACCTGACTTTTGTGCGTGGGTCACACACGCTCAAGGGCGGAATTAACTTCAGATACAATCGCCACAACGACGATCGATCGAGCGTTGCCGGATCCGCAATCGAACCAATAGTGACATTCGGGCGCGACTCAGGCTTCACCGGCTTCAATCTTCCGTCCAGCGGAATCAACACCAACGATTTGACACGGCTGCAAAACACAATCGTTGATGAACTCGGCAAGCTCAACTCTGTCTCTCAAGCTTTTGTGTCGAATGGAAGCACTTTCGAACCTGCAGGCAGCCGGTGGCTGAATATCGCAACTTATCCCGAGCTGGACTTCTACTTCCAGGATAATTGGCGTTTGAGGTCCAACTTTGTTTTGGATTTAGGTCTACGGTGGGAAGGTAAGCTCACGCCACGAGTTGATGGCAGACCGATTCTAGTTCCGAATCAACCGGTTAAGCTCGGTGCTGCGCCGTCGAACACGTTGAAGTGGGTTGAAGGTGACGTGTTCCAGAGTTCCTGGAACAACTTACTTCCTTCAGTAGGCTTTGCTTGGGATCCATTTAAGACTGGAAAGACTTCCATCCGCGCAAACTATCGAATTGCTTCGGACAGAATTGCCACGTTCCTGTTTGGTTCGTCAATTTTCCAAAGCACGCCAGGCAACAACGTCGCAGTATCAAATTCGACGTTTGCACAAGCCGGGGGACTCTATCGCAACGTAGGACCGATTATCGCGGGCTTGATTCCATCCAGCACGCCCGATGCGTTGCGTCAGCCGCCGTCATTTAGTACCAACTCGATCAGTGCAATCGATCCGGATCTACGGTTTCCGCAGATTCACGAATGGTCGGTCAGCGTGCAGCGCGAAGTTTGGAACAACGTGCTTGAAGTTAATTACATAGGTAAACACGGTGTCCATTTGCTCGGCGGATACAATGTGAACCAGGCAAACATCTTTGCCAAGGTGCCAGGCGTGGCGGAAGCGGACTTCCTTGATGCTTTCAATCGAGTGAGGGCGAATTCGAGTTACAACAGCCCATACATCAATCTGATCATGACTGGTAATGCGGCAAATAACGGCGGTACCGCTCGTTTCCGCGCGCTCAACACAACCGCGTTGTCGAATGGCAGTGTGGGGACGCTTGCTTTGAACGTCTCCCAGCGAACCTGTCAGGCGGCGGAAGTCACCGCGGGAGTTTGCACCAACGCCCAGTTGAATCGCCGCTTACTCGACCTAAGTGGTTTCTCGTTCTTGTTGCAACCTTATCCCCAGTTTACGGGTGGGTTTAACGTGTTCGACAGTAACGACTATTCAAACTATAACGGCTTCCAGTTTATTTTCCGGCGCCGGATCACCGCTGGTCTTGGCTTCCAGTTTTCTTACACTCTGTCCGAATCCAAAGACAATCGTTCATGGGATCCGTCTCTGAGTACTGTCTCTACCGGTTCCGTCCAATCAGCTTCGAGCACGCCGTTTGACTTGCGGGATCGCAATTTGAATTACGCGTGGTCCGATTTTGATCGTCGACATGTGTTCCAGGGAACCTATACGTACGAATTGCCTTTCGGCAAAGGTGCACGCTTTGCCAGTAATGCGTCCGGCGTTATTAACCACATCATTGGTGGCTGGCAGTTTTCCGGAACGGTGCTTCGGATGTCGGGCAGGCCGTTTACGGTCTACTCTGGAATAAACACCCTGAGCAACGTCGTGCAATCAACCGCTGATTGTAACGGCTGTACAAGGAACGAGGGTCAGTTGGTTTTAGAGAGCGGCAGAAATTTCTGGTTCGATGCCGAATCGAGAGCGAAATTTCCGAGTGCTGGCCCTGCTCCGGGCTCAATTGGAAATACAGGTCGCAACTTCTTCTTGGCGCCGTACTATTTTCAATGGGATGCGTCGCTGTTGAAGAAAATCAAGTTTTCCGAACGCTGGAGTTTCGACTTCCGGATTGATGCGCGGAACGTGCTGAACAACCCGTCGTTCGACAACCCGACCGCTGTAATTACCAGTACCATCTTCGGCCGCATTAACGATAGCGTTACCAATAATGCGAGAAGGATTCAGTTGTCGGGCAAGCTTAACTTCTAACGAGACCTGAAACCTATGAAGGGTTGCTGTCGACTTGTTCTACTCGTCTATTTGATTGCGTCGGGAACCGGTATTGTTCGCACGGTTCAATCAAGGTACACAGCAACCCTTCAAAACTATGATCTCGTAATAACAAACGCGCGTATCGTCGACGGCAGCGGCAATCCCTGGTTTCGTGCTGACATTGCAATCAAGGACGGCCGTATCGCTCGCATCGGTCGTGTTGCTCCTTCGGAAGCGGTTCAAAAGTTCGATGCCAAGGGGCAGATCGTCGCGCCCGGCTTTATCGACGTGCACACCCACGTCGAATCAATCTACAGCCAGCCAACCGCCGAGAACTTTGTTCGCATGGGTGTGACTTCGCTGGTCACCGGAAACTGTGGTGGCTCTGCGGCGAACGTTGGTGAGTTTCTCGATCGAATCAAAGAAACACCTCTTGCGGTAAACATCGGAACTCTGATTGGTCATGGCACGGTCAGACGGACGGTGGTCGGATTAGACGATCGCGCTCCGACGTCGGAAGAAATGCAAAAGATGGAAGCGATCGTAGAGCAGGGGATGAAGGACGGCGCAGTAGGTCTATCTACTGGTTTGATTTATGTTCCCGGAACGTATGCGAAGACCGACGAAATCGTCGCATTAGCTCGCGTGGTCGCTCGATACAACGGGCTCTACGCGACGCACATGCGAAACGAGGGCGACAAGGTTGCGGATGCCATTCGCGAAAGTATTCAGATCGGCGAACAGGCAGGCCTTCCCGTCGAGATTTCACATTTCAAGATCAGCAACAAAAAATTCTGGGGCCAAACTCCGCTGACGTTAGGCCTGGTTCGTGACGCACGCGCGCGTGGCTTAATGGTGACTGTCGATCAATATGCCTACACGGCGAGTTCAACTTCGTTGGACTCACGTTTACCAACCTGGTTGCGCGCTGGTGGATTGGAAGAAGCAAAGAAGCGCCTTGCGGATCAAGCAACGCGCGAACGTCTGATGAAAGAGATGCAGGACACTCTTAAGAAGAGCGGCTTCAAAGACTACACCTATGCTGTGGTCGCTTCGTATCGTCCTGATAGGTCCCTCAATGGAAAGTCAATTGCCGAGATCACCAAACAGGTCAAAGGAAAGAACGGTATCAAAGATCAGATCGAGCAGATCATTTCAATGTACGAAGCCGGTGGCGCTTCAATGATCTATCACAGCATGGGCGAGCCTGACGTGCAGCGCATCATGGAAGAGCCTTTCACGATGATCGCTTCCGATAGTGGCGCTCGGCAGATCGACGAAAGCGTCCCGCATCCGCGTGGTTACGGAAATAACGCTCGCGTGCTCGGACATTACGTGCGTGAGTTGAAGTTAATTAGTTTGGAAGACGCGATTAGAAAAATGACTTCGTTGCCGGCACAAACTTTTGGCTTTCGCGATCGTGGATTGATACGGGAGGGCTTTGCAGCTGACCTTGTCATCTTTGATGAGAACACGATCATCGATCGTGCCACCTTCGACAAGCCACATCAGTATCCAGCGGGTATTGCTTTTGTGTTCGTCAACGGCCAGTTGGTGATGGCTGATGACAAGATGACAAACGCTCGTCCCGGAGTCGCCTTACGGCGCACCACCTAGTTACGACGACAAAATTTTACTGAATCGCATTATCTCTATTCCACTAGAGCGCCCTCTGCATAAAGGAGAAAGTTATGTTGTCTCGAACTCGAAATCTCTCGCACTGGATCGTACTGCTGACTTGTTTTGGACTCTTCGCATGCTTCAACGTGTCGGTCAATGCGCAAACGGTGACTGGTACTGTTCAGGGCGTAGTCGCTGATTCGAAGGGAGCCGTTATCGCGGGCGCTGACGTTACAGTGCGGAACGTGGAGACCGGACAGTCGCGCAGCGTCAAGACAAACGCAGACGGATATTACGTCGCGACATTTCTCCCATTGGGTCGCTACAACGTGAGCGCCGCCGCCTCTAACTTCACCACGGTTACGCAGGAGAATATTGAGATTGCCCTGAATCAGACGCGCGACATCAACATTACCTTGAATCCGACTGGTGTTACTGAGGCCGTCGTGGTGACGGCAGATGCTGCGCCTATCAATACGAGCAACGCCGAAATCAAGGGTTCACTCAATTCTCGTGAGATTCTTGAAAAGCCAACCCTGAATCAGGGAAGTTTCTTGACACTTGCAGAAACCTTCACGGGCTTTCAGGAGAATCCAACGTCAGGACAGAACAATCCAACTGCTTCATCAGGGTCTTCAATTAACTTCAACGGTACCGGCACTCGCGGAGCCACGTTCCAGATCAACGGCGTAAACAACGACGACTCCTCGGAGAATCAAAACCGGCAAGGCGCGTCGTTATCTACGATTAAAGAGTTCCAGGTAATCACCAACAACTTTACCGCGGAATTCGGACGCGGTTACGGAGCAGTTGTGCTGGTGCAGACAAAATCAGGAACAAACGATCTCCACGGTGATGTTTACTGGTATCACAACGACAGTGCCTTGAATGCCACCAACAATGTGTTCGCGCCCGGCGCCAGAAAAGGTGTCACCCGTCGTAATCAGTTTGGGTTCACATCAGGATTCCCGATCTTGAAGGACCACCTGTTCAGTTTTATCAGTCTTGACCATACTGAGAACTCCGGTGCGAATGCGTACAACCGTGATGTGTTCACGGTGGCCGAACGGAATCCGGCAAACTGGTTTCTACAAACACCAGCGAACAATACCCCGCAGAACAGGGCCTTCATCCAGGGCATCATCGATCGATTCGCCAATGCCGTTCCCAATGATCCAGCGTCGGGACCGCGAGTCTTTAGGGGGCAACAAGGATTCGATTTTCCCGCGCGCGATTATTCGGGTCGCTTGGATTGGAACCCAAGGTCAGCCGATAACGTCACCGCTCGTTGGCAGTACACTCGCCAACGTTTTGAAGCTGACGACATTATCATTGGGGAACGTGCGGACCAGAATCACAAACAACAAAATTTCGGTTCGACGTGGACGCATCTTTTTACCGCTAAGACGGTGGGCGAGGCTCGTTATGGACTTGGATTGCGGACGACTCTTGTAAACATTGCTGCCGGCAACAACACGCCCATCCTTCGTTTCTTTAACCCGACTCCTATTACTAACGCATCAACGATTGGAAATGCAGGTAACTTCCCGATTCAGCGGTATCAAACAGACAACCAGTTCGTTTACAACCTGACAACGCTAAAGGGAGACCACTATTTCAAAGCTGGTACTGACATTCGGCGCCAGCAGCTTGATGATCTTGCAGACAATTTCTCGCGCGGTTTTTACAACAGCACCACGGCGACTTGTAACGGCGTGAATTACCTAAACGGATTTAATCAGTTCATCAACGGTTGCACTCCGAATTTCCAGAAGGGTTATGGGCCATTCTTCCTCGAGAATCGCATCAACGAGTCGAACTTCTACGCGGAAGACAACTGGAAGATCCGTCCCAACCTGACGCTCAATCTAGGACTGCGCTACGAGTATGTGTCCGCTCCGAAAGAGGCGGCTGGTCGGATCAACTATGGCATTCAGGCTGACAAGGACAATTGGGAGCCGCGTTTTGGGTTCGCCTGGAGTCCGGAATTTGAAAATGACTTTTTGAAGAAGATGTTTGGCGGTGTGGGCGATTCGTCCATCCGCGGGGGCTACGGAACCTATCACGGCCGTATCTTTCAGTCTGTATTCTCGCAGGGGGGCGCAACAGTTAGATTCAATCCACCGAATGCGCTTTTCTTGAACGAGACAGTTACTAGCGCAAGGTTCAATCCCGTCAATCTCGCTGACCCAACGAATGGATTTGTTTTTGTGCCGGGCCCACAAACAGCACGACACACAGTGACGTTGATCGATCCAGGATTGGAAATGCCTTATACGCAGCAGTGGAATCTCAGTTTTGAAAGACAAATGCCTTTCTCTTCGTCGATCAGAATGAGTTACACCGGTAATCGAGGAATCGGGCTGCTGCGATATGCGCAAGATAATCTTCCTGTTCACGACCCGGTTAACGGTGTGCTCGTACCGAATCATCCGAACAATCCTGCGAATTTGAGAGGTCAGATCATCCGACTCGCCGCGAATTACGCATGTGCTGGAACAGCAGGAACAACCGCAATTCCTTTTACTGCTGAATGCCCTAACGTGGTTCCAATCGGCGAATTCGAATATAGCTTCCGTGTGCCGCGTACAAATGAACGCCGGCCAAATGGTTTGTACGGTACTAACCTGGCAGTGTCGAACGCCGCATGGAGTTATTACCATGGGATGCAGTTCGAATGGGTCAAGCGGCTCAGCAGCAACTTAAACTTTCAGGCAGCGTACACCTGGAGTAAAGCCATCGACACGACATCCGAAGCGACATTCGTGGGTACTGGTGATAGCAATCAGAATGGAAATGGCGCTCGAAATGCTCGTGGTCTTTCTCGCTTCCACACTCCGCATCGCTTCACGTTCTATGGGACTTACCGGCTGCCATTCTTTGCTAACGAACGTGGATTTTTGGGTCAAACGCTTGGCGGCTGGCAGTTCTCCGGAGTAGTGAAACTTGCGAAAGGCACGCCCTTCTCAGTTAATACGACAGCGCTCGATGTGAATTTCGATGGCTTCAGCGAGCCTCGACCCATACTGCTTGATCCATCGGTACTCGGAAACAGCGTAAATCACCCCGCAACTTCCCGCGACGCATTGCCAAGAGCCGCGTTCCGGACACTAACGGTTAATGACTTGAACGCAATAACTCTGGGTCGCAACACGTTCTTTCTCGATGGCGTGAAAAACGTTGACATGGGAATTATGAAAATCTTCCTGATGCCTTGGGAGGGACACAAAGTAACTTTAAGGGCTGACCTCTTCAATGCTTTCAATCACGTTCAGTACGGATTTCCAAGTCAGTCGCTTGCGAATACAAATTTTGGAGCAATCACTACCGCAGCAACGTTGTATGTCCCGCGTAATATTCAGGTGTCTCTGCGATATCAGTTCTAAGAAATAGTCTGGAAGGATACTGCGATCAAATGAGACGCGCGTTAAGAGTCTTGATTATCGGCCTCGTTTGGTC
>Ga0207701_10007750_pt1 | contig 10649 bp, 14 predicted proteins | sample KBSSwiSSwithPhiX_FD_184294 | JGI IMG/M metagenome (GOLD analysis project Ga0207701, IMG submission 184294) | Switchgrass rhizosphere bulk soil microbial communities from Kellogg Biological Station, Michigan, USA, with PhiX - S5 (SPAdes) (version 2) | ecosystem: Environmental > Terrestrial >...
GAAAACACTGCGGTTTTGCCATCTTCCATCTGACATCCGCCATTCAGGATGCGTTTTTCAGCATCCTGTTTTAGAGTGTCGGCTCGGCGGATCAGCGATGCGGCACGTGGCACAGCCGGTCGACCTCGTCGCGCATCCGTACCGATCTGTTTTATCTTCTCTCGGACGCATAGCAGCGAGGCGGGTGTCACCGCGCCGGCCCTCCACACCTGATCCGAAGTGTGCCGGTCGAGTCCTGGACTCGCTTGGTGCATGGCCGCCGGCGCGATCACGCCGCACGTCCCGAGTCGATGAACCGGAAAACTTCGACCTCCGTATTACGTGCACGACGCCATGAACAGATTCCTGAAGATCGGCGGATGGGTCCTTGCGGTCGCGGTCATGCTGGCAGCCACGGGCGTGGGGGGCGCGCGGCTCATCGCGGGACGCAGATACAATCGGCAGTGGACGACGCATCAGGTATCGTTCCCCATTCCATTTCCGCTGAGCGAGGCGGAGCTCGAGACGCTGCGCAGCCAGCGGCTGGCGGCGGGCGCATCGCCGTCCGATCCGCTGGCCGGCATCGACGTGAAGGCCGAGGCACTGGCGCATGCCATCGCTCGTGGAGAGCATCTCGTCAAGACCCGGCTCAACTGCCATGGATGTCACGGTGCCGACCTTGGCGGGCAGGTGTTGATCAACCAGACGCTCGTCGGCTACTGGGCGTCGCCGAACCTGACCAGCGGGGCTGGCGGGGTCACGTCCGGCTTCTCGGCCGCTGACTGGGACCGCGCCATCCGGCACGGCGTCAGGCACACCGGCCAGTCGTCGTCCATGCCCTCGCTCGAGTTCGTCAATCTCTCCGATCACGAGGTGTCGGACGTGGTTGCTTACGTCCGCAGCCGCCCGGCGGTCGACCGTGCCGCGAAGCCGGTCGGCATCGGACCGCTGTTCTCGTTCGTCGTGGCCTTCGATTCGAAGGCCTTGCCGGCGTTTACGATCGATCACGACCGCCCGCACCCGGCGGAGCCGCCGGTCGAGACCGCCAGCGCGGAGCTCGGCGCGCACCTCGCGCAGGTCTGCCGCGGCTGCCACGGCCCGACCCTCTCCGGCGGCAAGGTCGCGGCCGATCCGAACATGCCGATCGTGGCTAACCTCACACCGCACGAGACCGGGCTGCGCGGCTGGACCGAGGCCGACTTCATGCGGGCTCTGCGCCAAGGCAAACGCAAGGACGGCACCGACATCCTCACCGCGATGCCCTGGAAGGCCTACGGACAGATGAAGGACGTCGAGCTCAAGGCCCTGTGGGCTTATCTCCAGACCGTCCCGCCGCTGTCGAAAGGCAATCACTAGACAAGTCTCGTCGTATGCTGTTGGGCATGAAGGTCACTGCCCCGCTGATGGCGTTCCTCCTCCTTACCGGGGGCCAGGCAGCGGTCCCGCGCGCCTCCAAAGGCAACCCGCCGTTCAACGTCTTCGAGGCCAGCATCAGCGACATGCAGGCGGCCATGAAGGCCGGCCGGACCACGTCGCACGACATCGTCCAGCGATACCTCACGCGCATCGCCAGCTACGAGGACCTGCTGCACGCCGCGATCACCGTGAACCCGAACGCGCTCGCGGATGCCGACGCGCTGGATCGTGAGCGGGCCCAGGGTCTCGTCCGCGGCCCGCTGCACGGCATCCCGATCGCGCTCAAGGACAACATCCACACGACCACGATGCCCACGACCGGTGGGGCGCTGGCCTTCGTTGGGATGGTCCCGCCGTACGAGGCGACGCTGACGAAGAACCTGCGCGACGCGGGGGCGGTGATCATCGCCAAGACCGGCATGACCGAGCTGGCCAACTACGTCGCCGCCGCCATGCCGACCAATTACAACGCCATCCAGGGCTACGGCTTCAACCCCTACGATCCGCGCCGCGACCCGCGCACCACCGCCGACGGCCGTCCGGTGATGCAGACCGGGGGATCCAGTTCCGGCATCGGCACCGCGGCGAACTTCTGGGCCGGCAACGTGGGCAGCGAAACGTCCGGCTCGATCCTGAGTCCGTCGAACCAGAACATGCTGGCGGCGATCAAGCCGACGGTCGGCCGGATCAGCCGGTATGGCGTCATCCCGATTACCGCGGATCAGGACACGGCTGGTCCGATGGGCAAGTACGTGATGGACGTCGCAATCATGTTCGGCGCCCTCGAGAGCGCGGCGCCGGATCCCAACGATCCGGCGACCAAGACCTGCGCGCCACCGCCCGGACGGGACTACACCAAGCTGCTCCAGGCCAGCGGCTTGAAGGGCGCGCGGATCGGAATTCCTCGTGCGAACTACTACGACCCGATCACGCTGCCGGGTTCCGACCGCCCGCGCGGCGGCCTCAACCCCGAGCAGAAGGCGGCCATGGACGACGCGATTGCGACCCTGAAGGCGCAGGGAGCGATCCTCGTTGACGTCGACATTCCCAGCGTGGTCGCCGTCGACCCGAAGGACAACCTGCTGCTGTCCGGACAGTCGAGCGTGCTGAACTACGGCATGAAGCGCGACTTCAACAAGTGGCTGGCCTCGCTCGGGCCGGTGGCGCCGGTCAAGACGCTGACCGAGCTGCGCGAGTGGAACACGGCGCACGAGAAGATGGGGACGATCAAGTACGGCCAGTCGCAGCTCGATGCCTCGGACAAGATCGATCTGGAGAAGGATCGCGCGAAGTACGAAGAGGATCGCGCCCGCGACATCCGGCTGGGCGGGACGACGGGGATCGACGCGGCGCTGAAGGCGAACAACCTCGACGCGCTGCTGTTCCCGGGCGCATCGAGTGCCGGGATCGGTTCAAAGCCCGGCTACCCGACGGTGCTCGTGCCCTTCGCGATGATCCCGAATACCCCGGGCAACCTTGGCGGCGGTGGTGGACGTGGGCGGGGTGACGCCCCTCCGGCCGCACCGGGCACGGCGCCCGCCGGCGCGGTGCCGTCAGGCGCGCCGGCCACCGACGGCCGCGGCGCACCACCTCCGCCTCCATTCCCGCCCGGTTTCGATCCGAAGCCGCAGCCGTACGGCGTCGGCTTCACCGGCACCGCGTGCAGCGAGCCCACCCTGCTGCGCCTGGCCTACGCCTTCGAGCAGGCGACGAAAAAGCGCGCGCCGCCCCCCGGACTTCGATAGCCGGCACCCTCGTGCACGCTCTGCCTCACACCATCACCGACCGTGCCCGCCACAGGGGCTCAGCAAGCGTCCTGTCTCCCTGGATGTCGAAGGCGTCCGTCACATCCTCTGGTGCAAGTGCGTTGAAGAACAGGCGCCACCACGCGTTCGGACCGGCGGTGACGCGGAGCGTGGGATCGACGGCGGTGCCCGAGTAGAGGCGCCAGCTGCCGTTCTCGCGACGGAGTGTCCAGCTCCGCCGCCACGGCGCATCCAGGACGTCCGCATGCGAATCGACCAGGATCGCGATGGTGGTCCCATGGACCGCGGCGAGCTCGCCATACGCGTGCGGAAGGACGCGCACAGCGGTCTCGAGGAGCGGCGCCGCGTAGCGCTCGGCGAGGAGCGTCCTGTGCTGGCCGCGATCGCCGATCGCCAGCCGGATCTGCATCTGGTGGTGCCAGCGCTCGGTATACTCGCGCGCCGTGTCGAATCGATTCGTCGAGACCGCTTCGCCCGCCCACGCCACCGCAAAGAGCGCGGGCGCCTCGGGATCGAGGGTTGCGATGAACGCGGTCATCCACGCTCCGCTCATGTCGAGGAGATCGATCAGGATGCGCGGACTCCAGTGCCGGCCCGCGGTCACACCCTCGGCGTTCAGTCGTTGCACCAGCGCGATCACGTCCGCGTAGTCGCGCACCGAGCCAGCGGTGGCGAGGGGGTGCCCGTCGCGGTGCGCCGCCAGCGTGCGGAGCTCCCCGTCCAGCAGGTGCGCGACGATGTCACGCACGCGCCACGCGCCGGCAACCGTCGGCGCATCCCAGTCAGCCGGTTCGAGATCACGAAGCAGCGCGGTCAGCTCGGTCCGCAGTGGAGTGAACAGCGGGGCCGTGTCGAGGTCGGGTACGGGCTCGAGGTCAGGCATCGGTGGACAACACGCGGCTGCTCAGATGCGCGTCGGATCCCCGAGCGTCTTGTTGAGTTGCACTGCTCGCTTCACGAGCTGACGGGCCCGAGTGGGGACCACTTCCTCGCCGTCACGCAGCTCGATGCTCCCCATCTCGTACTTGCCACCTGGCTTCAGGCGCGGATCGATCTCGCGCAGCCGCTGCCCCCGCCAGAAGCCAAACAGGACGCGTTGTTCCTCCGCGCGAATCAACAGGGCCGGACCGTTCGAAAGGTAGACGAGATGGCCCCACTTGACGACTTCATCGAGTCCCGCGCAGCCGACAACAGCCGCCCGCAGCTTCTCCACAGTGGCGCGCTGCCATCCTGACAGTGCTGAAACGTATGCATCCGGATTGGCTGCCGGGGCCGACTTCTTCATCACGATCGTCTAACGCGCCTGCCACACGTAGGCGATGAAGTCTGTCGCCGGTGGCGCGATTCCAAGCTGCCGCAGCTGCGTCGCCACCTGTCCCCGGTGGTACGTCGAGTGATTCACGACATGCCGGAGCGTATGGCTCAGGCGATCCTCATGAGGCTGGCCCGAAAGGGTACGGTAGGCGATCGGGTCCTCGAGCCCGCCGTCCGTCAGATCGTTCACGAACGCGGCGCGCTCACTGTCGACTGCCGTCAGCCTCGCTCGCAGATCCGAGAGCTCCGCTCTGGCGACCCAGTCCGGCACGCTGGCCGGACTCTCACCCATCCACCGGCGCAACCAGACCCACTCGGTCGAGACGATGTGCGCGAGGGTCGCGATGACGGTCGGAAAGCTGCTGGCGACGATACGCGTCAGCTGCTCCGACGAGAGCCCGTCAACTGCCGCAAAGACCCGCGCGTTCGCCCATCCGTTGTAGGCCAGCAGATGTCGCGCCTCCGCCGTGTTCATCGGTGACTTCCCTCCACGTCACGTCCTCACACGGACACGGCACGACTGTCGTGACCGTCTGGCGTGCGTATGACTTGCACTGCTATGGACGCGTTCGCGATCGCGCACCGCGTGCGGCGAACACATCGGCTATCGTCTGGCTGCGACTTTGAACCCGGGTCAGCCGGATCTCGTCTCCGGGAGCGATCGTCCCTTCACGCGTGACCGCGAGATAGAAGCCGCATCGGCCGCTGATCCAGAACCGTTTCACCATGTCGGGACGATCGAACCGGATGCCGAGCTTGAAGCACGGCATGCGGGGCAGCGTGACCTCAAAGAGCGCCGTGCCGATCGCCAGCGTGTCCCCCGGGCCCACGTCCGTTTCGAGCACATTCTGCGCGGTGAGATTCTCGCCGAACGCGCCGGGTTCGAGTCTGGCAAGGGGCAATTCGTTTCGCCAGAAGTCGTAGTGTTCGTCCGGGTAGACGTAAACGGCCTTATGCAGGCCGCCATGGACGGTCAGGTCGGCCTGCCGATCTCCGTCGATATTCATCGTCTTCACCGCGACGGGACCGGCGAGAGGCTGTTTGAAGATGGACGTCAGCACCGACTCGCCGCGCCAGCTGATTTCGCGCGGCAGACCGACGTTGACGGACAGGATACGCATGTGATGTTCAGATTGAGGTCAGGTGCTGCCGTCCGGTCTCAGGGGCACCACCCACGTCATTCCTTGAGGATAATCGTGGGCCCACCCGCTTCGCGGACGTCGGCATCGTCGCTCAGCCGCAGGCGCCCCGCCTCGGCCTCGGCGAGCAGTGCACGAGCCTGTTCGAGGTCCGCATCGGCCACCAGAATGTCCACGGCGCCCAGGCCGTCGACCGTCAGGCCGTGCGTCCGCCGCAGCGACTCGCCCCGCACCACCGTCGGAATCCCCGCGGCCTCGAGAAAGCCGCGAACCTGAGCGGCGTGCAGATCACCGCTGGCGACGAACACTCGCCGAGGTTCCATTTCCATCTCGTGCTCCTTGGTGGTTGCTCGACGAACGCGGTACGGCAGATCATGCCGGCTGGCGCTCGCCGAACCAGTAGCACAGCCCGTCCGGCGCGACGACGAAGAACACCTTCCAATCCGCGCCGTCGCGGTTCTCCGTGCCGATCGCTGTCTCCGGCTTGCCCAACCCGTTCCGCTGAAATTCATCGAAGAGCGCCTGCAGCCCGGTGACATGAAAGGCACACCCGTCCTGGGTCGGATCGCCACCATTCTCGGTGAGGCCGATCTGCACCGCGTCGCGAGCGAGGACCGCCGTCGGGTGGGGCGTTTCGCTGCGCGCGATCACGCGGAACCCGAGCACCCGCTCGTAAAACGGTACCGCGGTCGTGAGGCTCGCGACCGGGAGATGCATCGCGTCTCCCTGATACCCGAACGCCCGGTCGAGCGCCCCCTTCATCGTGCCGTCCCGTTGAGTGTCCATCATGATCACCAACGCTGGGATGGTAGCCGATCGAGCCGGCGACTGCTGACGACGATTGCTGCGCCGGGCAAATAGCGACCAGTTGGATCCGCGCCGTTGAGACTAATTGTCCTCGGCCGGCCGGACTTCGCACTCACACTCGAACGCCGGCCAGTGCACGCGGTGCAGCTCCATGAACTGTTCCGCCATCTCGCGCGCTTCAGCCGCCGAGGCGGTCTCGATCAAGGCGTAGCCGCCGATCACTTCCTTGGTCTCCGTGAACGGACCATCGAACGTCTGCAGCTTGCCGCCCGACGAACGGATCCGGTATCCGGCGGACGTCGGCTTCAGGCCGGCCGTATCCTTGAGTATGCCGCTGCTGAACCCCTTCTGAACGAACTCCCCCATGGCCTCCATCAACGCCTGCGGCACATCCTGCGGCGTCGTGGTCTCGGCGTGCTTGATCATCATCAGGTACTTCACCATCGGTCTCCATTTCTGGCGCGTTCGTGGCGCTCGTTCAGTAGTCGATTGGGTAGGCCGCAATTCGACAGCCCACACGACTTCTTCGTGAAATTAGCTGGCGCAGCGTCTTCCGCAGGTTTCGCCCGTCGGTTGAGGCGCCATGGACCTGCAGCAGCTCAGACTCCTGAATCGCGAGCGTGAGGTCCGGGTCCAACATCACGGTTCTGTTGCCCTCCACCGCGCCAGACGAGTGGTGGTCGCACGAAACTCAGCGAGCCGAGGCTCGGCGCTAGCCCGATGCTGAATGGGGCGTCCGGGAGGGCGATGGTAAAACGCGTTCACTTCACCATCTGCCATCTGCCATCGGCCATGACATCAGGCCGATTCATTTTCAGCGGCCTGCGGATCACTGCTCAAGCATGTGGCCGGCCGCCTGGAGCGCCGCGACCGCAGCATCCGTCTGGTGCGCCTTGATCAGGAGGTAATCCGTATCGAACGTGCTGATGGTGAACACGCTCACACCGTGCGCGACGAGTGGCGTGACGCACGAGGCGAGCACTCCGATCTGATCGAACGTGAAAGGTCCGTGCAGCTTGAGCACTTCCCATCCGCATTCCACCTTGGCACCGGCTGGCGTCAGTGCCTCGTCGCAGACGATCGAGAGCTCGTCGGTCGTGCGCGTCACCGAGGCGAAGCCGCTAGCGTCGAGGACGGAGGCCGACACCGACGCGTCGGGGGCCAGTCGAACGATCGCGTAGCGGCCGGGCAGCCGGGAGAAGGAGCAGAGGCGCGGAGGCACCGCAGCTGGGCGACGTTACCTGGTGCCCGCTGGAAGCGTCACCGCAACCGCGTTCACAGGCAGCCTCACCGACGCCAAGGCCGGCGCGGCGGTGTGGCGGCCGTACAGAATCATGTCGACCTGCGCATGCCGCTGGAGCGCGACCATCCCGGACGCGTCCACGAAGAGCGCGCGCGTCTCCGGAGCGGTGGCTGGCATCGCCGGCTGGTCCTGGGCCGTCGGCTTGGCAGCCGTCGATACGCGGCCGCAAACAACGAAGAAGAAGGCGATAGCGAGACCCGCCAACATTCGGACAGTCATGTGCGCTCCTCGTGCTCCAAAGGTGCGATGAGCGAAGCTATTCTAGCCCCGACGGCCTCGACGTCGAACGTTCCAAATCGATGGACGATGCCGCCTCGCTGCTGAAGTTCGCGCCTGTGTTTTCGGGCCTGGCGACGTCAGCGATGAAAGGACCAGAACTGGTGGCGAATCGAGAACGGCACGGTTCTTAGACCAGGTGCAGCCTTCGCAGCTGATCCTCCAACCCGGGAATCGACCGCCACGGCCGCATCGGGGAATCAGAGCGTTCGTCAGGTGGGTTGGCTGGCAGCCACGCGCGCAAGCTGGTCACCTGCGTACTTCGGTATCGTTAGCGGCTGACGACGCGCGTCAGGAACTCCAGCACGGGCTTCAGGTACGAAGGGGAGTAGAACACCGCGCCGCCATGTCCGGCGCCGTGGACGACGACGAAAGTGACATCGAGGCCAAGCTTCTCGTAAGCGCCCTGGAGCTCGTGCGCTTGATTGATGGGCATCTGCGGATCCTGATCGCCGTGCAGGAGCATCAGCGGCGGATCCTGGGCATCCACGTGCGAGACCGGGCTGGCCAGTGCGGCCAGCTCCGGCACCTGATCGGGCAGCGCACCTAGGAGCCGCTCCAGGGCCGGCCGCCGCATGTTGAGCCCGAAGGGGGTCGACTGCGCGAGGATGGTGCGCAGGTCCGAAGCGCCGTAGTACGAGACGATGGCCTGAATGCTCGACGACTGCTTCGGATTGTCGCCGACCGTGCCTTCGAGCTCGCGATGGTCGTTCGTTACGCCGACCAGCGCTGCCAGGTGGCCGCCTGACGAATCCCCGGCGATGGCAATCTTGTCCGCGCGATAGCCGTAGGCCGGTGCATTCGCGCGCAGGTAGCGGATGGCCGCCTTGATGTCGTGGACCTGCGCCGGAAAGCGCGCCTCCGTGGACTGCCGGAAGTCCACGCTCGCCACCGCGAAGCCGTTTGCCAGGAAGACCGGCGGCACACTGGCCTTGGACCCGGTCGTCCATGCTCCCCCGTGGACCCACACCAGCAGCGGCGGCGCCTGGACGCCAGTGGGCAGATACAGATCGAGCGCTAAGGATTTCCCGTCGATGCGGGCGTAGACGAGATCCTTGTGCTGCTCCAATGCCTGCGCGCTGGCGACCGGCTCACCGACGGGCCCTCCACACACAACCGCCGCGACGAGCACGAACCAAGCGCCGGCCACGCAGCTCCGTCGGGTCATTGCCTTTTCTCTTCAGACTCGTCAACCCGCATCGGGGTCACCCGAGCAGGGAGACCCACCGACGCGTTGGCAGGAGGTCGCTGCGACGCAAAAGTAGCATGAATGTGCTACTTTGTGAGGCAGAGTTTATGACCAAGGAAGTCACGCTTCGGCAATCGGGCGGCTCGGTCAGCGCAACCTTGCCGAAGGACATGGCCGCCCGACTTCACCTGGAGCCTGGCGATCGCGTGCTGGCCGTCGAGACCGATCGCGGGATTCTGCTCACGCCTTACGATCCGGACGTCGAACGCGCACTCGCCGCGGCCGCCAAAGCTGCCAAGAAGTATCGCAACGCCCTACGGGAACTGGCGAAATAGTCCGTGGCCTCGCGCGCTTCAGAGCCGCGGTGGCTGAGCCGTCTGGTCGTGGACGCTATCCACGCCGATCAATTGCGCGAGCACGGCGGCATGGCCGGCTTGCGTGAAGAGGCCGCTCTCGAGTCAGCCCTCGCCCGCCCGAAACAGAAGTGGGCCTACGCGGACACGCCCGATCTCCCGGTGCTCGCCGCCGCGTACGCCTTAGGATTGGTCCGCAATCATCCCTACAACGACGGCAACAAGAGAATCGGATTCCTTGCGCTGGTGACCTTTCTAGCGATCAACGGCCACGACCTGGACGCTACAGATGAGGAGGTCGTCACGACGATTCTCGCAGTCGCCGACGGCAGCCTTACCGAGGCACGTCTCGCCCAGTGGGTCCACGACCATCTGCGGCCCGCATCCTAGTTCGTCGGCCCTTTTGTTGGGACATCAAAGGGAAAGGGCGGTGACCCCGAAGGACCACCGCCCTGAAACGCGCCCGACTTGAAGGTCGGGCGTACAACCGCCGAGCGCCGGTTTCCGACCGCCGCTATTCGATATCCACGTCCCGCGTGAACGCCTCTTCCGGCTCCACGAAGTACTCCATCTCCCGTTCGAGCTCGAGCTCCTCCGGGGTCGGCGGCGGCGGCGGCGGCGGTTCGTCCGCCGGGATCCGCACGTGCCGGTAGTAGTCGAACCCGGTCCCGGCCGGAATCAGCCGGCCCATCGTGACGTTCTCCTTCAGGCCGCGCAGGTGATCCACCTTGCCTGAAATCGACGCCTCGGTGAGCACCCGGGTCGTCTCCTGGAACGACGCCGCCGAGATGAACGAGTCGGTCGACAGCGACGCCTTGGTAATCCCGAGCAGCAGTGGCCGGCCCGTCGCCGGGCGTCCGCCCGCCTGAATCACCCGCTCGTTCTCTTCCATGAACCGGAAGCGATCGACCTGCTCCTCGATCAGGAACTCGGTGTCGCCGACATCCTCGATCTTCACCCACCGCATCATCTGGCGAACGATGACTTCGATGTGCTTGTCGTTGATGTTGACGCCCTGCAGCCGGTAGACCTCCTGGATCTCGTTGACGAGGTAGGCATGCAGCGCCTTCTCGCCGAGAACCGACAGGATGTCGTGCGGGTTGCTCG
>Ga0207701_10007751_pt1 | contig 10649 bp, 14 predicted proteins | sample KBSSwiSSwithPhiX_FD_184294 | JGI IMG/M metagenome (GOLD analysis project Ga0207701, IMG submission 184294) | Switchgrass rhizosphere bulk soil microbial communities from Kellogg Biological Station, Michigan, USA, with PhiX - S5 (SPAdes) (version 2) | ecosystem: Environmental > Terrestrial >...
GGGTCGAGGTGCCAGCGGCGGGCGGATACGGGCGCTGGCGGTTTCACGGGCATCGCTCCAACCTTACCGCCGCGCGCTATGCTGGCCAAGGCTGATACGCGCCGCTAATGGGCGGCGGCCCAGCCCCCCAGGGAGTGAACGATGCGCATCGCGATGATCGGAACCGGCTACGTCGGACTTGTGTCCGGTGCGTGCTTTGCCGATTTCGGTCATGACGTAACCTGCATCGACAAGGACGCGTCGAAGATCGAGGCGCTTCACGCAGGCCGGATGCCGATCTGGGAACCCGGGCTCGAAGCGCTGGTGAAGGCGAACGTCGAGCGCGGCCGTCTCCAGTTCACGACCGACCTCGACAATGGCGTCGAGGGAGCGGAGGCGGTGTTCATCGCCGTTGGTACCCCGGCCCGCCGGGGCGACGGTCATGCCGACCTCACCTACGTCTTCGCTGCCGTGCGCGAGCTCGCACATTCGCTGAAGGGACCGGCCGTGGTCGTCACCAAGTCCACGGTCCCCGTGGGCACCGGCGACAAGATTGCGGAGATTTTGCTCGAAGAAAATGCCCCGGAAGGGACTTCGGTTGCCTCCAACCCCGAATTCCTTCGCGAAGGGGCGGCCATCGCCGACTTCAAGCACCCCGACCGCATCGTCGTCGGAGCCGAGGACGAGCATGCGCGCGACATTCTTCGCGAGATTTACCGCCCGCTGTTTCTCAACAAGGCGCCGATACTATTCACCGGGCGGCGCACCGCCGAGCTGACCAAATATGCCGCCAATGCCTTCCTGGCGGTCAAGATCAGCTTCATCAATGAGATGGCAGATCTGTGCGAGGCCGTCGGCGCCGACGTGCAGGAGGTCGCTCGCGGCATAGGCCTCGACAACCGCATCGGGGCCAAATTCCTTCATCCGGGTCCCGGCTATGGCGGCAGCTGCTTCCCCAAGGACACGCTGGCGCTGCTTCAGACCGCGGAAGCTGCGGGCGTCGAGCAGCGGATCGTCAGCACTGTCGTCGACGTCAACGACAAGCGCAAGCAAAGCATGGCGGGCCGCGTTGCGAAGGCCTTGGGCGGAAGCGTTGCCGGGAAGAAGATCGGCGTGCTGGGACTGGCCTTCAAGCCGAACACCGACGATATGCGGGACGCTCCATCGATCCCCCTGATAAGCTCGCTGATGGAGCAGGGCGCGAGCGTCGTTGCCTTCGATCCCGCCGCCATGGACCAGGCGAAGGGGGTGATCGCCGGCCTCCAGTGCACCGACAGCGCGCCGGCCGTCGCCGATGGAGCGGATGCGCTCGTGATCGTTACCGAATGGGATGAGTTCCGTGCACTCGACCTCGGCAAGCTCGCCGCCCGGATGCGGGGTCGCACTCTAGTCGATCTTCGAAACGTCTATGAGCGCGAGGAGGCCGACCGCGCGGGCCTGGATTATCACGCAATCGGCCGGCCGGCAGGGTCCAAGTCCGCGCTCCGTGCTGCGGCCGAATAATCAGAGCGCGTCCAGCGGAAGCTTCAGGTAGCGGATTCCGTTCGAATCGGGTTCGGGAAGCCGACCGGCGCGCATGTTCACCTGCACCGAGGGCAGGATGAGATTGGGCATGTCCAGAGTGGCGTCGCGGGCAGTGCGCATTGCGACGAACTCGTCCTCGCAAATTCCGTCATGGACATGGACGTTCCTGCTTCGCTGTGCGCCGATCGTGGTTTCCCAGGCGAAGTCAGTTCGGCCGGGGGGTGCCTTATAGTCATGGCAGAGGAAAACGCGCGTTGCCTCCGGTAGCTTCATCAGGCGCCGGATCGAACGGTAGAGCTGCGCCGCATCGCCGCCCGGAAAGTCGCAACGCGCGGTGCCGTAGTCGGGCATGAACATCGTGTCGCCCACGAAGGCCGCGTCGCCGATGACATAGGCCATGTCGGCGGCAGTATGACCGGGTACGTGAAGCGCGATTGCGGCTACGTCGCCGATGTTGAAGCTGTCGCCATCGTCGAAGAGATGATCGAACTGGGACCCGTCGCGCCGGAACTCCGTCCCTTCGTTGAAGACCTTTCCGAAGACGTCCTGGACGGTCCTGATCTCGCGGCCGATCGCGAGCTTTCCGCCGAGCTTTTCCTGGAGGTAGGGCGCGGCGGACAAATGGTCGGCGTGCGCGTGGGTCTCGATCAGCCAGTCGATACCAAGACCTCGCGCAACGACGAAGTCCACGATGGAATCCGCGGCCCTGGTGGCTGTGCGACCGGACTTCTCGTCGAAGTCCAGCACGCTGTCGATGATCGCCGCCCGGCGCGTACCGGGATCGGCAACCACATAGGATGCGGTGAACGTCGGCTCGTGAAAGAAGGCAGTGACCTCTGGCCGGGGCGCCGAGCCGGAAAGCGACCGCAGGACCTGTTCGCTCGCAATGTCTATGGGCCGATCACTCGCCACGTCATGCTCCGAAAGCTGAAACCGCACTATCCAGCAAACGGACCAAGGATGCCAGCACGACGGTCGCATCGACCACCGGGCCTATGTTGCCGCCATTTGCAGAAAACCGCAGGACTCCAATCGCTCGCGGGCTTATAGAGTCGCGCATCCACCGGGATGCGTATTTGGGGAGTAGAGAAGTGATCGTTTTCCTTGCGGCCACGATGCTGGCCGCTTCGCCCGAGCCAGTTCAGACCGGCCCGACCGGCGAGCCGATCGAAGTCGAGGGCAAGAAGATCCACAAGCAGCGCTGCCAATATGTCGAGGTGTCGGGAAGCCGCATGCGCCAGCGCGTCTGCACCGACTCGAACGGCATTACCCAAGGCATGCCGGGCGTCACCAGCGACGCCGGTTCGAACCCGGGAATGGTTCACGCGATTCCGGGACCGGCCGAGGGCGGCCTCGGAGGCACTCCCAAGTAAGGCACGCAGGAAGTCGCTCGCCAGAGCGATATTCAAGGCGTCCTATCGCGCTCGCGCATCCGGTCGAAGCGCCGGCCAAGCTCCACCTGGGCAACGAAGTCCCGCATCATCTCGCTGACCTCGCCGTCGGGGCTGAGGCGGACTGGTGACGGGCTTCCCGGCCAGCTTACCCAGGCCTGCCCGTCTTCCGCGCTGAAGATCACGCCGCTCATCGCCTCGTCCGTGCTTCCAAGCCTCGAGTAGCGGGCGAAGGCTCGCCTGGTGAAGTCGACGCCGCCGATGACGACGGCGCAATAGAGGCAGAAGAGGGCCAGCCCCCAGAACTCCCACGCTCCGCCGTGCATGTGTGCCATCTGGGTCGCTTGCCCCGGGAAGAAGATGACCAGCCCAGTCACCACGGACGCGATGGTCGCGACGATCGCGCTCACCGTGCCGAGGAGGACGGCCGTCAGGAGCACGAAGACCAGGAAGGGCGTGCAACACTCGGCAACGGGATCGGGACAGTCCATCGTCCAGCGAATGGCTGCCGCGACCGGCAGTGCGAGGAGGATCCAGAGCAGGGTCCACTTGCCGTCCAGCGGCGGCTTCACGAACCAGCTCCGCAACAAGGCACGTCGGGTCACGAGCAGAAACTCCCCATTCGCCCGGCTTCTGAAGGGTCGCATAACATAGGGGCAGGGGTCACGAAACTGCCATCAACCTCGAGGCGGCAGCCCGGTCCGGGGCGATATGGGCGCTTAAGCTTTCGGCTCGGTTATTTGCGCCTGGATGGTCTGATTGCCGCCCCGCGATTCTTCTTCGATCCGGCGGATATCTTCCTCGCCCTCCTCGGCGAGCTTCAGAAGCTCCGCCCTCGCATAGTCGTCGGTGATCTGCGCCGCGAGCCGACGGCACCGCTCCATCCGGTCGCGAATTCCCCTGATGACCTCGTTGTCGTCCATGACGGTTCAACTCAGCCATTTTTATACTGTTCCTGATAGTCCCTCTTTGTTGCCGGCTGTTGCTCGAAGGCGCCTCGCGCCGCTTCATCGCGGACAGGGACCAAAAACACCCTTCGGAAGTTTGAATCCCGGGACATTTCAACGGAGTATTCGAAGTGGCACGCGAGCTTATCGATACCGGCACGGACAAGAGGTACGTCCGCAGGGACGAAAAGGGCCAGTTCAGCGAATCGGACGACGTCGGCCGGGCGGCCGCCACCGACCAGAAGCGCGATTCCAGCACCAAGCCGAAGCGCGGCGAAGGCGACCGCGGCGACCGCTAGCTCTTCGAGGCTTCCTCGGCCTCGGCGCGGAGCAATTCGAACCACTCGTCCCTGAGCGCTTCGTCCTCGGCGCGCTCGGCGGCGCGAGCGCGGGCCGCGTCGGCTTCCAGGATCGCGACCTCCTCCGGAGTGCACTCGCGCTCGTAGATTTGCTCGGGATCGCCGTAGTCGCATTCTTCGTAGCCGGTGAATTCCGCCGGCGGCGGGAAGTTCGTCATCCAGGCGCCGTCGTCCCGCAGCCAGAAGCGGTGGGAGAGGTCGATTTCCTGGGCTTCCGAATCCGCCTCTGTAGAGTCCCTTTCTCGCGGGTCCCCCGGACCCGCTGCGATAGGACTTCCGCCGAGGGGAAGTTGACTCGGTTGACCGTGTGACAGCTTCTCAAAGGCCGCTTCCGGGGACTGCTCCTCACCCTTGCCGATCATGCGCAGCCATTCGTCCCAGTGGCGGACGAGCGCGAGGTGGCGGGCGCCGGCCTGGGCGGCGCGGTCGCAGCGCTTGTCGAGGCGGTGGAGCACGGCGATCGACAGGCGGTTGTCGTGGCGGTGGCGCTCGGCGACGACCTTGCCGTCCCTGGTGATGGTCTCGGTGACGCCCTCGATGGCGCGTTCGTAGAGCGCATCGGCGAGCGGCGCCCGCGCGATCTCGCAGGCGGCGTCCCAACTTGCAGCGAAGAGGGGATCGCGAGCGCGAAGCGCATAGGCCGATTGCTTGGTCAGCTGCGCATATTCGCAGGCGGTTGTGACCCGGCCGGTTTGCGACAGGACCTCGAGGAAGAGACGGCGCGCGAAGGGAGTCCAGCCGTCGCTGCGCGTGTCCTCGGGGGCGAGGGAGGAGGCGACATGGGCGAGAGCCTTGGGGTCGGACCGAAGGAACTCGACGATCTCGGCGAGGCGCTCGGCCCTCGCCTCGTCAGGATCGGATTCCTCCGGAGGCCATTCGAAGCCTTCGTCGAACGCGCCTTCGGGGACGTAGCCCTCCGTCACCTCTTTCAGCCATTCGACCGGTGCCGAGTGTGGGGTTGAGCAGGGGCGCGTAAGCACGGCGGTTGGTTCGTCCATATGGTCCTCCTTGAACCGTATTGGAACATAGGAAGGGGGGTGTAGGAAAGGGCGAATTGTGGGTGTGTTGGCATCGTTAACCCACCGGCGTCGCACGAGACTAGAGCGACAAGGTTTGTCGCGGTATTCTGTCGATAAATTGAAGACCTGAGTGGGGTAAGCCTTGGACGCTCTCTCTGAAAAATACGGCCTCAAGCCCGACCAGTTTGCCATTCTGTTCGAAACTGATCTTGGAATAGAGGCTGATGACCTATCCGGTTCAGTGGGATCGCGATCGACATATTCGCGTGTTTGAGGCGGAGCTCAGGGACGCCGAATTTGAAGCGGCATTTGCCTCCGCAAGTAACATCAAGTTTGCTAAGGACGTCTCGCCATTTCCGGTGAGCGAGGCGGTGAATCGTGTCGCGGCGGAGGGTCCGGGTCAACTTCCGGATGATAGGAAGGGGCCGTCAGGGGAATGAATCCCCGTGACATCAGTGAGTGCCGGGAACACAGTTTTTGATTTCCGCTGGGTCTCCAATCAGGTCGGGATGACGAGGAGGCGGAGCCGCTCCACCTTGCAACCGCTTTTGCCGCGCAGCATTAAAGGCGGGCTGGTGGCGTATCTTGCCAGAAACGCTGAAACCGGCGCGGGCGGCTCCAGCTACAGCCAATAGAAGGGGTCGCCCGCAAATTCCTCCACGCCCGACGAGAGGATCTGCTCGCCCGTCATTGAGGCGGCTCACTATGGCCCTACATCCAGCTCGTCGATGCAGGACCGGTTGGTTCCGGTCGTGGTCTTGACCTCGCAGGTCAACTTGAAATCGTCGCACTGGGAATCGTACTTGATCGTCCCGCCCAGCTCCTCGCATTCGCTCGGCTTCAGCTCGGAGACTCCGACGGGGGTGCTGACATTCCCACCGGGCTTCACAGTGCCGGGCTCGCCGGCGTTTCGGCTGGTGTCCGCGGTGGGCTTGCAGGCCGAAACAAGGATCAGTGCGCCAGCAACAGCGCATCGCAGCATGAGGCTCATGACAGTCCTCCGTCCTTAGAGTTGCGCGGCTGCTGTATAGCAGATGATGGGCCAAAGTCCTCGGCGGAGCGTTGGGCGATGAGGAGGCAAGCATGCGAAAGCCGCGCAAACCCGAAACTGACGAAGAGCGGAGCGAGCGGCACGACCGCGCCGCCCAGCTCAAGAAAGCTGACGTAAAGGCGGCCGACGGCGCCATCGATGCGATGATCAGGACGAGCATCAACCTTTACGGGCCTTGAGGCGCCGCGGAACTCATCTCCCCCGCGTTCCAGCCCACAGAATCCCGGGCTTCCCGTTCATCTGGCGGAAAGGCTTTGGCGCTCGGACGCGCCGCATCCACCGCCTGTCGCAAAGCATAGCGCAATCAGTGGCTTGAGTGCGTTCTACCACCAACCCGCCGGATGACGCGGGAAGAGGGCGCATGAGCGCCCGTTACTCGCAACAGCAAAATGGAGAAGTAAGATGCGTAAGATGATGATTGCTGCCGCGCTTGCGACGGCGGCCACCCCGGCGCTTGCCCAGATCGATGTGAGCCAGGGCCTAGTCGATGTGACCATCCAGGACGTCTCGATCCTCAACAACTTCCTGAACGATGCCCAGATCGCGGCGCTCAACGGCGTCAGCGTTCCGGTCACCGTGCAGGTCCCGGTCGGCGTCGCCGCCGCGGTCTGCGGGATCGACGCCAACGTTCTCGCCTCGCAGAAGAAGGCCGGGGACACGACGTGCACCGCGCAAAACGGCTCGAGGGCCCTCGCGCAGCAGGTCGTGAAGCAGAAGCTGGGCGGCCAGCGGCGCTAAGCCTCGCAGTACTGAAAGCAAAAAGGCCCGGCCGGAGAAATCCGACCGGGCTTTTGCCATGGTTCGGTGCGCTCCCGGGGAGGGGGATGGGTGAGCGCACCGACGATAAAAACAAACCTGATCCCGGAGTGGTTCCTGCGGCCCGGATTTTGCCCAGCTTCGGGACGATCGGCCGGACGCGGAGGCCTGGCAGCGCGCGGAGCGCGCGGCGACCTCTAAGCAGCTCAGGGCTTTGGCTGGCCAGCTTCCACTTTGAGCGCCTTCGCTCCGACCGGCGGGAGGCACGATTGCGGCTCGCCCTGGGCCTTTTGCGCGAGCGCCTTCTGGACTTCCGCCTCGCCGCGGCAGGCCGGAAGCTTCGACGGCCGCAATGTATAATCCATGGCGTCGCTGTGGCCCATCGCGTGGCCGTAGAAGACGTCGCCGATGGTCGGGGGAGCGCCGGCCGCAGCAGCGAGCAGCAAGGGGATGAGCGTCAACATGGCTTCTTCCTCTTCGACAGGCATCGGAAGATCCCGATGGCGGTTGACGCTGAACCAAAGTGGATCCCACCGATAGAGGGCCAGCTGCAGTATTTTCGGGGTGCCAATTTTCGCAAGCCGGCGTAGACGAGGGCCGTCATGGACCTCACGAGCGCGCTCTCGCTGGATTTGCCGCCGCCGACGTCCGGAACGCTTCGGACGGCGCTCTACACTCAATTGCGGGATGCCATCCGCGGCGGCCGGATCGAAGCCGGCGAGCGCTTGCCCGCGAGCCGTCGCCTCGCCGCCGAGATCGGACGGTCGCGAAAGAGCGTGGTTGCAGTCTACGACCGGCTGATCGCGGAGGGACTTGCGGAGGCGCGCGCGGGGGCGGGGGTGTTCGTGCTGCCTTTGGCGGCAGGCGATTTGGGCGAAAGCGGGGCGCCTCCGCGCTGGCTGGCCACGCGGCAGTCGCTTCGAAACCAGTCGATGGACTCGCCAGCCCGGGAATATCGGTTCGACCTGAGGCCCGGAGTGCCCGAGACCAGCCAGTTCCCCTTCGACATCTGGGGGCGGCTGGTGGGGCGGGCGCTGAGGAGCTTTTCGCGAACAGCGCCCCGTTACCGTGAGCCCGCGGGCCACCCCGCGCTGCGCGAAGCCATTGCCGGGCACCTGGCGTTCTCGAGGGGCCTTTCCTGTTCCGCGAGCCAGGTGATCGTCACGACGGGCGCACAGCAGGCCGTCGACCTGATTGCGCGCTGCTTTGCGGGTTCGGGGCGCCTCGTTGCCGTCGAGGACCCGGGCTATCCCGCGATCCGCGGCGCCTTTTCGGCAACGGGTGCCGAGATCGCCCATATACCCGTCGACCAATCCGGCCTTGTAGTGGCCCGCGTGCCCGAGCGGACTCATATCGTCTGCGTGACCCCGTCCCACCAATTCCCGATCGGCGTCCCCTTGTCCCCCGGGCGGCGGCGCAACCTGCTGGAGCTAGCGCGGAGAAACGACGCCATCATCGTCGAAGACGATTTCGGCGGCGAGTTCCGCTTCAATGCCTCGCCGGGCGAAAGCCTTTTTCGGCTGGATCGCCACGGGCGGGTCTTCTTCGTAGGCACTTTTTCGTTGAGCATGCTGCCGGCGCTCCGGATCGCTTACGTCGTTGCACCGGATTGGGCGCTGCCGGCATTGACCGAGGCGCGCGAGGCGCTCGACTGGCATGGCGCAGCGATCGAGCAGGGCGCGCTGGCGCAGTTCATCGCCGAGGGGCATCTGGCCCGTCATATCCGCCGGATGCGGCGCATTTATTCCGAACGCAGATCGGAACTGTTGCGGGCCCTTGAAGCGCATTGCCCGCAATTGCTCTCGCCAATGCGGGGGGCGGGTGGCCTGCACCTTGCCGCGATGGCGCGTGAGACATGCGATATGGCGGCGTGGCAGCAGGCCGCGGCTGAAAGCGGAGTCGCCGTGGACCTTCTCCACCAATATGGAGCCGGTCTGCCCAAACACCGCGGATTCGCGATCGGCCTGGGGCTGATCCCGGTCGAAGACATCGACCCTGCGATTGCGAGCCTGGCCGCGAGCGCTCCCGTCTGAAGCTCATCAGGGGCGCAGGCGCTGGCGGCTATGCCTCGATGCGGATGATCGTTTTCCCGGCCCGCCGCTTGGTCGGGTTGAAGGCGGCAACGGCGTCGTCGAGGGGCGCAACGGTGCCGATGTTCGTCCGCAGCCGCCCATCCCGCACCCGCTGGACGATCTCGCCCAGCTGATCGCGGTCCGCTTCGACGACGAAGTCGATAGCCGTGCCGTTGGCGGGCGGTTCCTCGACGGGGCCGATGATGGACACAATGGTCCCGCCGGATCGAACCAGGCGCGCGGACCTCTTCCCGATCTCGCCGCCGATGAGGTCGAACACCAGGTCGACTTGGCCGACATCTTCGAGGCGTTCATTGTCCAGGTCGACGAACGCGTTCGCGCCGAGATCGAGCGCCTTCTGACGGTCGGCGGAGCGTCCGGTGCCGATGATATGGGCGCCGAATTCACGAGCGAGCTGCACCACCATCGACCCGACGGCGCCTGCCGCGCCATGCGCGATGACGCTCTGCCCCGCCCGAAGGCGGCCGTGAACGAGCAGGCCCTGCCATGCGGTCAGGCCGGAGATCGGAAGGCTGGCGCCGACCGTGAAATCGACGTCGTCCGGAAGCGCCGCGAGATTGCGCGCCTCGATCGCGATAAATTCGGCGAGGCTGCCGTCGCGGTACCAGTCCGCGAGGCCGAATACCCGCTGCCCGACCGCCAGGCCCGTCGTGCCGTAGCCGAGGGCGGTGACGATGCCCGCCAGCTCATGCCCGGGGATCGTCGGCGTCCGGTCGCGGCCGAGGCGATCGGTCCAGGTCGAAGGCCAGCTGAGCTCCGTGTTGACGAAGCCCGCCGCCTGAACCCGGACGACGACGTCGTTGATCGCGGCCTGCGGCTCGGGCCGGTCCACAAGCTTCATGCCGGCCGTTCCCGCAGCCTCGTCCGTCACGACTATGGCCTTCATGGGGGTATCTCCTGCTCCCTTCCCCGCGCCGTCCGGCGGGGAGGAGCGCGTTAGGCGTCGATGGAGCTCTCGTCGACCGCTGCGGCGCTGTTCTGGATGAACTCGAAGCGCTTGGCGGGGTCGCGGCCCATGAGGCGCTCGACGATGTCGCGGGCGGCCTGGCGGTCCTCATATTCGCCGGGGAGGGTGATCTTGATGAGCGAGCGCGACGCCGCGCTCATCGTCGTTTCCTTGAGCTGGTTCGGGTTCATCTCGCCGAGGCCCTTGAAGCGGCTGACCTCGACCTTCTTGCCCTTGAACTCACTCGCCTCCAGCTCTGCGCGGTGGGCGTCGTCGCGCGCATAGAGCGTCTTCGCGCCCGAGCTTAGGCGATAGAGCGGCGGCTGGGCGAGGAAGAGGTGGCCGCGGCGCACCAGCTCCGGCATTTCCTGGAAGAAGAAGGTCATCAGCAGGGTCGCGATGTGGGCGCCGTCGACGTCGGCGTCGGTCATGATGATAATCCGCTCGTAGCGAAGCGCGTCCTCGTTGAACTTGTCGCGGATTCCGCATCCTAGCGCGAGCTGGAGGTCGGCGATCTCGGTATTGCCGCGAATCTTCTTCTGCGTCGCGGAGGCGACGTTGAGGATCTTGCCGCGGATCGGAAG
>Ga0207701_10007752_pt1 | contig 10648 bp, 10 predicted proteins | sample KBSSwiSSwithPhiX_FD_184294 | JGI IMG/M metagenome (GOLD analysis project Ga0207701, IMG submission 184294) | Switchgrass rhizosphere bulk soil microbial communities from Kellogg Biological Station, Michigan, USA, with PhiX - S5 (SPAdes) (version 2) | ecosystem: Environmental > Terrestrial >...
CCGCGATGCTATCCGTTGCATGCAGTCCGGCTCGAGCGCACGACGTTCGCCGACGCGCCAGCGAGTAAGCTGCGCAGCGATGTAGGCCTGGCGCAGCCCGACGAGACCCGGAATTCCGGGTTCCATCCCGGTGAGGCCTGCTCCATGGCACGTGATACACGCGGGGATTCCGGCCTTCTTGTCACCTGCGGCCACGACCGCCTGACCGCGGGCAAGCATGCCCGGCTCCGCCGTCGTTTCATGCTGCAGGAACGCCGGGCGCTGTCTCGCGAAATACTCCGCTATTTCGCGCAGATACGCGTCCGGAAGATACGCGACCAGGTAATTCATTGGCGCATAGCGTCGCGTGCCGTCTCGAAAAGCCACAAGCTGGTGGTAAAGGTAGCTCGCCGGCTTGCCGGCGATGCGGGGGAAGTAGTCGTTGAGTGTGCCCTGCCCGCTCTGGCCATGGCACGTCACGCATCCCTGCACGCGGGCTTCCATCGAATCAACGGTCTTGAAGGCCGGCAGCGCCGCATCCTGTGCGGCGGAAAACACAGGCATGACGCCGCACGCGATCGCGCATGCATTAAGGATCAGCCGCCGAATCACCTTCATAACCGAGCGTTGATGGACTTCGCCAGTGTGCACTATGACAGAAGAATCCTTAGCCGACCACGCCGTTCGACGGCCGGCGCGCGTTGTATTGGCCCCAGCCCGCGCATGTAGCTGCAAGTCTGGTGCTCGCGAAGTATAGTCGCACCACTTTATGAATCAAAAATTCAGACTCGCCACACTGTCCGGATGCTTTCTGTCTGGGCTTCTTGCGCCCGCACCCCGATGCGCGGCGCAGGAGCCGCCGGTCACGCGACTTCCCGAAACCACGGTCACGGCTACGCGCGTTGAACGTGAAAGTTTCGATCTGCCCGTATCCATCGATACGGTGGACGCGCGCACGATTCGAGAAGACCGCGCACGGGTGAATCTGTCGGAATCTCTGAATGGTGTGCCGGGTATCGTCGTCCAGAACCGGCAGAACTATGCGCAGGACCTGCAGATTTCGTCGCGCGGCTTCGGCGCACGCTCCACGTTCGGCGTACGCGGTCTGCGGCTGATTTCCGACGGCATCCCCGCAACAATGCCGGACGGACAGGGACAGGCCGCATCGTTCAACCTCGATACGGCTGATCGCATCGAAGTTCTACGTGGGCCGTTCTCGTCCATGTACGGCAATGCGTCGGGAGGCGTGATCCAGATCTTTACCGCCGATGGACCGCCCGAGCCGACTGTGGGTGCGCGACTGAACGCCGGCAGCTACAACACGGTGAAATGGACCGGCGAGTTCGGCGGTCAATACGGGCCGTTCAACTGGAATGCGGCCGGCAGCCGGTTCCGCACAAGTGGCTATCGCGACCACAGCAATGCGCGTCGTGACCACGAGCACGCGAAGCTCAAATGGGATACAGGCTCGGGCGGTGTTTTCACGCTGATCGCAGACGCGCTCGATCAGCCCGAGACGCAGGACCCGTTGGGATTGACGGCCGCGCAGGTCGCCCAGAATCCGCGCCAGGCGCCGGCTGTCGCCTATACGTTCGACACGCGCAAGAGTGTCTCGCAGAACCAGGCCGGGCTCATACACGAGATCAAGCTCGGCGCGCGCGATTCACTGCAAACGCGCGCTTACATAGGCGAACGCCAGGTCACGCAATACCTCGCGATTCCCCTGGCTGTCCAGTCGGCAGCCACGCATTCCGGCGGAGTGGTGGATCTCGACCGCAGCTACGGCGGCGGCGGCATTCGCTGGGGCCATTCGTTCGACGCGATCAACCTGGACCTCCAGGTCGGCGTCGATTACGAACGCATGAACGAAAAGCGCCGCGGTTTCATCAACAATAACGGCATCGCCACCGCATTGAAGCGCGACGAAGACGACACCGTCGACACGACGGATTTCTACGCGCAGGCCGAGTGGCGGCTGCATGAGCGCGTGCTCGCCATGGCCGGTGTCCGGCACAGCCGCGTGCAGTTCGATTCGCGCGACTTCTTCGTCACCACGAATCCCGACGACAGCGGTTCGATCAAGTACGAACGGACCTCTCCGGTGGGCGGCGTTACGTTCGACATATCTGAACGGATCAAAGCGTATGCGAATGCCGGCAAGGGATTCGAGACACCCACTTTCGCTGAGCTCGCGTATCGGCCGGACGGATCTTCAGGACTCAATTTCGCGCTGCGCCCGTCCGTCAGCACGAACTGGGAGACGGGGCTCAAGTTCCTGCTGGGGCAGGCGAGCCGTGCAACGATCGCGCTCTATCGCATCAACGTCGAGGACGAGATCGTCGTAGCAACGTCGACGGGCGGCCGCACCACGTTCAAGAACGCAAGCCACACACGGCGCGACGGCGCCGAAGTTGGCTGGCAGGGCCGGCTCGGCCTCGGGTTCGAAGCTGTCGTCGCCCTCTCCTGGATCGATGCCACCTTCACAGATTCGTTCACGAGCGGCACACCCCCTGTTACCGTGCGCGCCGGCAACCGTCTGCCTGGTGTGCCAGCACAGTCGTTCTACGGCGAGCTTGTGTGGCGTCACCCACAGACCGGCTTTCATGCCGGGGTCGAGTTGCGTCACAACGGCCGTGTATTCGTGGATGACGCGAACAGCCAGTCTGCGCCGCCTTACACCATCGGCAACGTGCGATTCGGATTCGAGCAGCGCAGCCGCCGCTGGCGTTTCACCGAGTTCCTGCGTTTCGATAACGTGACGGACAAGCAGTACATCGGCTCCGTGATAGTCGCCGAAGCGAACGGCCGCTTCTATGAGCCGGCGCCGGGCCGCAACTGGCTGCTCGGGTTGTCCGCGCACCTCACGTTCTAGGCGGAGGCGCACGCCTTCGGCTTGGGCCTCGCCGTCCTGCGGAACAGAGGGACCCCGCTTGGTTTCCTTCCGGAACCTGCTTTCCTCGGCCGCGTGTCGACTCGCGAATCCGATACGCTTCCAGCGCGCGCAGTTGCGCTTGCGCAGCGCCGCTGCAACAATTTAGTCCACACTTTCGCAGTCCGCATCCACGTTACAAGCAATGATTACGGTCACGATCAACGGAGAGCCACGGCAATTCGAACAGCCGCTGCGCGTGAGCCAGGTTGTCGATCAACTCGGGCTCGCGGGGAAACGCTTCGCAGTCGAACGCAACGGTGAGATCGTGCCTCGCAGCCAGCTCGGTGCAAGCTCGATCGCAGACGGAGACAGGCTGGAGATCGTGGTAGCAGTCGGCGGCGGGTAACGCTGCGCTGCGCCCGAGAATAAAAGTCGATGCACGGAGGGGGGTCTTGATCCGCTTCAGGATGATATGCGCGCTCGCGGCCCTGGCAGCGACGCCGGCGTTGTCACAGGAATACCCGGCGCGGCCGGTGCGCATGGTCGTACCGCTCACGCCCGCTTCCGGTGCCGACATCGCCGGCCGCATCGTCGGACGCCAGCTCCAGGACATGTGGAAACAGACGGTCGTGGTGGACAACCGTCCCGGCGCAGGCGGACAGATCGGAACGCAGATCGTGGTGCGCGCGGCACCCGATGGCCATACCTTGCTCGTCCAGTCCTCGTCGCACGCCGTCAATCCGGCGATTTACAAGAGTCTGCCGTACGACTCGCGCAACGATCTCGTGGACGTCGCCTCGCTGGGATCGACCGCGTACGTCATGGTCACGGCACCGGCCGGACCGTACCGCACTCTCAGCAATCTGATCGACGCCGCCCGCGCGAAACCCGGGGCGATTCCGTTCGCTTCGGCCGGAGTCGGCACCTCGACGCATATCACCGGCGAATATCTGGCGCAGGCGGCGGGAATCAAGCTCAACCACATTCCGTTCAAGGGCTCGGCGGAGGCAATCGCGGATGTCACCGCAGGCAGGGTCGCGTTCTACATGGCGCCCGTTAACACCGCCATCGGGCTCATCAAGGAAAACAAGATCGCCGTGCTCGGCGTCGCGAACGCGAACCGGATCAGCATGCTTCCAGGGGTTCCCACGATTGCCGAGCAGGGCCTGAAAGGCTTCCAGATGGACGTCTGGTTCGGTGTCTGGGCTCCGGTGCGGACACCCCGCAATGTCCTTCAGAAGCTCTCGTCTGACATCCGCACCGCGCTCTCCGCACGTGAGGTGCGTGAACAGTACGCGAAACTCGGCATGGAGCCCGGCACCCTCTTCCTCAATGAATTCACCGCGTTCGTTCGCTCCGAAATGAGCAAGTATCAGCAGGTCGTGAAACGGGCGGATATCCAGCCCATGTAGCGGTATCATCCCCCTATTCACCGGGACGAGAGACGACCATGAAACCCCACGAAAACCTGGACCCGCTGCTGATCGCGGGCAAATCGTATGCTTCGCGCCTGCTCGTCGGGACTGGGAAATACAAGGACTTCGCCGAGACGCGCGCAGCGGTCGAAGCGAGTGGCGCACAGATTGTGACAGTCGCGATCCGCCGCACGAACATCGGACAGAACCCGAACGAGCCCAGTCTGCTGGACGCGATTCCACCTTCCAAGTACACGCTGCTTCCGAACACGGCCGGGTGCTACACCGCGGAGGACGCCGTGCGCACGTTGCGGCTCGCACGCGAGTTGCTCGACGGACACGAGCTCGTGAAGCTCGAGGTGCTCGGAGACCCGCACACGCTCTATCCGAACATCGTCGAAACGCTCGCCGCCGCGAAAACGCTCGTGGCGGACGGCTTCAAGGTGATGGTGTACACGTCGGATGATCCGATTGTTGCGAAAGAGCTGGAGGCGATCGGCTGCGTTGCCGTCATGCCGCTCGCGTCACTGATCGGCTCCGGCATGGGGATCCTCAACCCCTGGAACCTGCAGATCATCATCGAGAATGCGAAGGTGCCGGTGTTTGTTGATGCCGGCGTCGGCACGGCTTCAGATGCCGCAATCGCAATGGAACTGGGTTGCGACGGTATTCTGATGAACACGGCCATCGCGCTCGCGAAGAACCCGGTCTTGATGGCGAGCGCAATGAAGAAAGCGGTCGAAGCGGGACGCGAAGCTTTTCTCGCCGGTCGCATGCCGAAGAAGCTCTACTCCGCTGCTCCAAGCTCGCCCAGCACAGGCCTCATCGCTGCCAAGCAGTAGTTTCTGACCGACAGCAGCCATCGCCCGATCCGCAGCTACGTGCTGCGGCAGGGGCGCGTCTCGAAGGCACAGCGGCGTGCGCACGACACGCTGCTGCCGAGGTACGGCGTCGGCTTCGAAAATCGCGTGCTCGACTTCGACAGACTCTTCGGCAGGCGGTCCGCGCGTTTCGTCGAGGTTGGTTTCGGCATGGGCGAAACGACGGCCGCCATCGCCTCGGCTCATCCCCACAATGATTATCTCGGGATAGAGGTGCATACGCCGGGTGTCGGCAGCCTGCTGAAGCTCATCACGGAGCGCGATATGACGAACCTGCGCATCGTTCAGCACGATGCGGTCGATGTGTTCGAGCACATGCTCGCACCCGCCACGCTCGACGGCGTGCACGTCTTCTTCCCCGATCCGTGGCCAAAGAAACGCCATCACAAGCGGCGACTGCTGCAGCCTCCGTTCGTCGCGCTGCTCGCCTCGAGATTGAAGCCGGGTGGGTACGTGCACGTCGCCACGGACTGGGAAGAGTATGCGCAGGAGGTTCTGCGGGTGATGAGCGCGGAACCTCAGCTTACCAATACGGCGAACGCGTTCGCGCCCCGGCCCGACTACCGTCCTCTCACCAGATTCGAGCAGCGAGGACTCAAGCTCGGCCACGGCGTGTGGGACATCGTGTTCGAGAAGCGCGAGAGACTGGCGGAGCGATTCAGGCCGGACTGATCAATCCAGCCTGATATTGGCTTCCTTGATGAGCTTGCCCCACTTCGCGCGCTCGGCGTCCATGTACTTGCCGAACTCTTCCGGTGTGCTGGAAACCGCTTCGACCCCGAAGACGGCGAGCTTCTCCTTCACGTCGGACATCGCGAGGACTTTCACCACATCGGCGTTGACCTTGCTGATGATCGCGCGCGGCACGCCCGTGGGAAAGAGAATGCCCCACCAGTTCACTGCCTCGAAGCCCTTCAGGCCTTCCTCGGCGAACGTCGGGAGCTCCGGCGTGAATGGAGAGCGTTTCGCGCTCGTAACCGCGAGCGCGCGAATCTTGCCGCTCGTCATGTTGGGCATGGCAGGCGCCGCGTCCGCGATCACCATGCTGATCTGATTGCCCATAAGCTCGGTGATCCACTGCGAGCCGCCCTTGTAGTTAACGGCGGTGATCTCGATGCCGGCCGCGCGTTTGAACCATTCGCCCGCGAGGTGCGACATGCTGCCAGCGCCGCTCGTCCCGAACGTGAGCTTGCCTGGTTGCGCCTTGGCGAGACCGATGAGCTCCCGCGTCGATTTCGCCGGCGAAGAAGGATTCACCACGAGAATATTCGCGCCCACCGTGATCATCGTGACGGGCACGAAATCCTTCTGCACATCGTAGTTCACTTTCTGCAGGAGCGGATTCGCAACCACCGGCCCGAAATTCCCCAGAAGCATCGTGTATCCGTCCGCCGGCTGCTTCGCGGCGTATTCCATGCCGATCGCTCCGGCTGCGCCCGGCTTCGAGTCGATGAGGCACTGCTGTCCCCATGCATCCGTGAGCTTCTGTCCGATAATGCGCGCCATCACGTCCGAGCTCCCGCCTCCGGGATAGGTCACGACGAACCGCACGATCCTGGTCGGATACGACTGGGCTATAGCCGCGCTCGAACAGAGCGCCACGGCCGCGGCTGCGCAGGTGAACAACGCCTTCGCGTGCTTCACAATGATCCTCCTCCCTGTTATGAAATGCAGCTGTATTCTAAAGGCGCGACCTTCTGACGCAATCGACGCGTGCTGTCCTCAGGCAACTGACTGCGGCAGGAACATCTGCAAGAGATCGTTCAGGAAACGTCTGCCAAGCTCCGTCGGTCTGGCCCGCTCATGGTCTCGCACGATGAATCCTTTGGCTTCGGCCGCATCGAGCATGGGCAACACGAGGGTCAGTGGCAGGCCCGTGCGTTCCGTAAACAGGGACAGCGCGAAGCCGTCGGTAAGGCGCAACGCGTTCATCATGAACTCGAACGCGACATCATCCGGCGCCACGGTATCATCCACCTGCACGGCGCTTCCAGCGAGGGCCCGCGCCATGTATTCGCGCGGCTGTCGATAGCGCGCCTGCCGCACGATGCGATCGGCGAAGCTCAGCTTGGAATGCGCACCGGCACCGATGCCCAGGTAGTCGCCGAATGTCCAATAATTGAGGTTGTGCCGGCAGCGGAACCGGGGTCTCGCATACGCCGATGTTTCGTAATGCTCGTAGCCGCGTTCCCGCGTCAGCGTTTCGATCGAAATCTGCATGTCCGCCGCGGTGTCGTCGTCCGGTACCTCCGGCGGGTACCGATGAAAATGCGTGTTCGGCTCGATCGTCAGGTGATAGACGGACAGATGCGGCGGATCGAAACCGAGCGCTGCGTTGAGATCCGCGCGCGCCTCATTGAGGCTCTGTGCAGGCAGCGCGTACATGAGATCGAGATTGAAATTGTCGAAGCGCTCGCGCGCGATCTCGGCGGCCGCGCGCGCTTGTGCGTCATCGTGTATGCGGCCGAGTTTCTGAAGATGCGTGCGATCGAAGCTCTGGATGCCGATCGACAAGCGATTGATGCCCGCAGCGCGGAAGGCCGTGAATTTGCCGGTCTCCACGGTGCCGGGATTCGCCTCCAGCGTGATTTCCGCGCCGCTCGCGACTGGCAGTCGAGCACGCACGGCCGAAAGCACCCGTTCGATCGCCTCAGGGCTGAGCAAACTCGGCGTGCCTCCGCCGAAGAAGATGGTGTACACGCGCCGACCCCATACGAGAGGCAGCGCCTGATCGATATCCGTGATCAGTGCATCGATATACGCGCTCTCAGGCAGTTCGCCGTCCAGCGCGTGCGAATTGAAATCGCAGTACGGGCACTTGCGGACACACCACGGCACGTGCACGTAAAGCGACAGCGGCGGGAGCGTCCTGAACTCAGGTCGAGATCGGGACAGCCCCGCCGTCGTAACACTCACAGCCATATAAAGTCCCGCAGCCTCGCTCAGCCGCGTTCGGCGAGCAGCCGCGAAACGAGCTGCCGCAGCGCCAGCGCACGGTGACTCACGCTGTTCTTTTCGGACGGCTCCAGCTCGGCAGCCGTGCGGCCAAACGCCGGCACGAAGAAATAAGGATCGTAGCCAAAACCGTTTCTTCCGCGCGGAGTGTGGATCACTTCACCGTGCCACCGGCCCTCGGCGATCAGCGGTTCGGGATCTTCGGGATGGCGCACGAGGACGATCACGCAGTAGTAGTGCGCGCGCCGGTCATGCGTGCCTGCCAGTGCCGCGATGAGCTTCCGGTTGTTGCGTTCGTCCTGAGCTTCGCGATCGGGAGGTGAGGTCTCCACCTCGTTTGCATAGCGCGCAGAGCGCACGCCGGGTGCGCCTCGGAGAGCAGCGACACAGATGCCGGAGTCGTCAGCGAATGCCCCTCTTCCCGACGCGCGACACGCATGTCGTGCCTTCGCCAACGCGTTCTCGACGAATGTGGCGTGAGGCTCTTCTGCGTCCGGGATTCCGAGCTCGCCCTGCGGCACGATCTTGAATCCGAGCGGGTCGAGCATTTCGTGGAACTCGCGGAGCTTCCCGGGGTTGCCGCTGGCGGCGACGAGCTCGTTCATTTGCTCAATGCGGCGCGCTGTGCGGCAAAGAGCTCACGTATGCCGCGATCCGCCAGCGTCATCATCGTCTCCATCTGGCCGCGCGTGAACGGTTCGCCCTCGGCGGTGCCCTGCACTTCCACGATGCCACCACTGCCGGTCATTACGACATTCATGTCGGTTCCGCACGTCGAATCTTCAGCGTAGTCCAGGTCGAGTACAGGCACCCCATCGTAGATGCCCACGGACACTGCCGCCACAAAATCCCGCACCGGCGAGCGTGCAAGAACGTTACGGCTCATCAGAACATCCGTCGCATCGCGTAACGCGACGAACGCGCCAGTGATACTCGCGGTACGCGTACCTCCGTCGGCCTGAATCACATCGCAATCCAGATGAATCGTGCGCTCCCCAAGGTGTTTCAGGTCCACCACCGCGCGCAGGGCGCGCCCTATCAGGCGCTGGATTTCCTGGGTACGGCCCGATTGCTTGCCGCGCGCGGCTTCCCGATCGGTACGCGTGTTGGTCGAGCGCGGAAGCATGCCGTATTCGGCGGTGACCCATCCCTGCGCCGTGCCTTTCAGATGCGGCGGCTGACGCTCCAGCACGCTGGCGGTGCAGATCACCTTGGTATCGCCAAACTCGACGAGGACGGAGCCCTCCGCATGCCGCGTGTAGCCGCGCGTGATGCGTACGGCTCGCAGTTGGTCGGGCTTGCGTTGGCTGGGTCGCATGTAACTCCTTCGCTGTGCTATCGTTCGGCCCGACGCGGGGGCCGCGAGTGAGGATTTTACGGGGCGCGGCGATCACATTCACGATTGACAACCACTCTGGTCAGACGCACCCGATGATCTACAGCATGACGGGTTACGCGGTTGGCTCGCGCGAGGTCGAAAGCGGCCTGCTCAATGTCGAGTTGAGGTCGGTCAACCACCGTTACCTCGACGTGCAGTTTAGACTGCCGGACGAGCTTCGCAGCCTGGAGCCGACGTTGCGCGAGGTGTTCGCCACACGCTTGAATCGCGGCAAGATCGAGTGCCGCGTGTCGTACACGCAAACGCCGGGCCGTAAACGTGTCGAGCTCGACGCCGATCTCCTGGCCCAGTTGTTGGATCTGAACGAGCGTGTACGGAAGTTGTTCCCCACGGCGCAAGGCATCACAACGGCCGACGTTCTGCGCTGGCCTGGCATGCTGGGGGCGGACACCCTGGACGTGGACGCGGTGCGCACCGTCTGTCGCGCACTGCTGGAGTCCGTCCTGGAGGAATTCACGGTCAGCCGCGCACGCGAAGGGGAGAAGCTCAAAGCGATGCTGCTCGAGCGGGCGGCTGCGATCGAGACACAGCTCGCCGAGGTCGCCCCGCGCATGCCGCAGGTGATGGCGGCGTTTCAGGAGAAGCTCACGACGCGGCTCAACGAGGCACTGGCCAATGCCGACGACGACCGTGTTCGTCAGGAGATCGTCCTCTTCGCCAACAAGATCGACGTGGACGAAGAGCTCACGCGACTCACCACCCACATCGCCGAGCTGCGGCGCATCCTCGACAAAGGCGGCGCGGTCGGCAAGCGCCTCGACTTCCTGATGCAGGAGTTGAATCGCGAAGCGAATACGCTTGGCTCCAAGGCCGCCGACATCACGATCACGCAGGTCTCGATGAATCTCAAACTGCTCATCGAGCAGATGCGGGAGCAGATACAAAATATCGAGTGACGAAGACCTGAAACGTCGAAGCCGGCATTTTCACGGCTCCAACGACAGTACAGGTCACGCGCAAGCTCTGCTAGGGCTGCACCTGCGCAGCCCCGTTCCGGTTTAGCATTCCAGCTTCGCCAATCGGGAGACGACGCCGTTCACGAGCGGCTTGCATCCACAATCGTGGCGGGGACCGGCGCTGTATTCGCACTCGTAGAACATGCTCATCAGGGAGTGCGAGCTATTGCTCGGCCCCCGAAAGCTTGAGC
>Ga0207701_10007753_pt1 | contig 10648 bp, 6 predicted proteins | sample KBSSwiSSwithPhiX_FD_184294 | JGI IMG/M metagenome (GOLD analysis project Ga0207701, IMG submission 184294) | Switchgrass rhizosphere bulk soil microbial communities from Kellogg Biological Station, Michigan, USA, with PhiX - S5 (SPAdes) (version 2) | ecosystem: Environmental > Terrestrial > Soil...
GAGCCAGTGTTGATAGACGTTTTCCCAACGCTCTGGACGAAAATGAATCGCGGCTTTGGGCCCGACAGCGGCACGGGCCTCCTCCACACGCGGATATTTTAGGAACCACTGCTCGCTCAGCCGCGGCTCGATCGGAACGCCGGCGCGTTCGCTGAAACCGACGGTGCTATCGTGCGCCTCTTCCTTCGCGAGCAATCCGCTCTCCGTCAGCAACTCGGCCGCTTTCTTCCGCGCGACGAACCGGTCCAGACCATCAAGCTCTGGCACATCGGGGCAGTTGATCGTGCCATTCGGATGGAGCGCATCGATGATCGGCAGGTCATGGCGCTGGCCAATTTCGAAATCTAGCTTGTCGTGCGCCGGCGTCACCTTCAGCACACCAGTTCCGAACTCCGGATCGATCCCCTCATCCGCGATGATCGGCATGGCCGCTCGATGAAGCGGCCGCCAAACCTTCTTGCCTAACAATTCCTGGTAACGGACGTCCTTGGGATGCACCGCCAGCGCGACGTCGGCCATGATCGTCTCCGGCCGGGTTGTCGCGACTTCGAGATAACGTCCCGGTGCTTCCACCAACTCGTAACGCACGTAATAGAGCGCGCTCTGTTGTGGGGTCGGGATTACTTCCTCGTCCGAAAGCGCCGTGAGCGCGACCGGATCCCAGTTCACCATCCTTCTTCCGCGATAAATCAATCCCTTCTGATAGAGATCGACAAAGGTTCGCTGCACCGCCTGCGAGTACTCCGCGTCCATCGTGAAACGCTCCCGCGACCAATCGCAGGAACAGCCCAGTCGCTTCAGTTGCTCGATTATGATCCCGCCATGTTTTTCCTTCCACTGCCAGATTCTCCGAACGAACTCCTCGCGGCCGAGATCGTGACGCTTGATTCCTTCTTCCTTGCGCAGCTGTCGTTCGACCACGGTTTGCGTCGCGATCCCGGCATGATCGGTTCCTGGCAGCCAAAGCACTTCCTTTCCGAGCATGCGCGCCCGGCGGGCCAGAATATCCTGAATGGTGTTGTTCAAAACATGACCCAAGGTAAGGACGCCGGTCACGTTCGGAGGGGGAATCACGATTGAGTAGGCCGGCTTTGAGGAACTCGGGTTCGCCACAAACCAGCCCTCCGCCAGCCAGCGGGCATACCACTTCTTTTCCACCGCTGCCGGTTCGTAAGCCTTAGAGAGTTCGGCCATGGGCAGAAATCATCGGAGAGTGAGGGCGGATTGCAAAACGAAAACTCCGAGGAACGCTGTGCTAAACTCCGACGGATGAAAAAGGTGAACCTTGAGCACAAATTTGCGGCTTTCACCGACCATTGGCGTCCAAAGATCGTCGGAGAGCTGAACGGTCAGGAAGTGAAAATCGTGAAATTCCAAGGCGTCTTTCCGTGGCATCATCACGAACGCGAAGACGAACTTTTTCTCGTTTGGCGCGGCCGAATGCGGATTGAGTTCCGCGACCAGACAGTCGAGTTGAATGAAGGTGAATTCCTCATCGTTCCGCATGGGACCGAGCATCGCACCGCCGCTGACGAAGAAGCGCAGGTCATCCTTTTCGAGCCGGCGGCGACGCCAAACACCGGCAGCGCCGAACCGTCGGAATTCACTGCTCCTTCGGGAGTGCGGATTTGAGCATGTGCTTGCGACAGCGCGGGGGCGCCATCACTTTCCTCGCTACGTCATGAATGCCCAAGAACCCGAAGCTGGTGCCGTCACCCGCGAAAGCCCAATCGGTGTTTTCGACTCGGGCATTGGAGGACTCACGGTTGTCCGCGCCCTGCGGGAACTTTTGCCTAATGAATCGATTTACTATCTCGGTGACACGGCGCGGGTGCCGTATGGAGGCAAGAGTGCGGCGACAGTTCAACGCTACAGTCTCGAGATCGCGGAGCTCTTGCTCGGGGAGCATTGCAAAACGATCGTGGTCGCCTGCAATACCGCTTCGGCCCTCGCCTTGCCGGAACTTCAGGCGACAATGTCTATCCCGGTAACCGGGGTCATCCAGCCGGGCGCGCAGGCGGCCGTCGCAGCGACTCGGAACGGGCACATCGGAGTGATCGGGACTCGTGCCACGATCAAGAGTGGAGCCTACGAACGCGCGATCCTCGCGCTTGATCCCGCCGTCCGTGTGTCGACTCGGGCCTGCCCGCTTTTCGTTCCTCTAATCGAGGAAGGTTGGCTGGAAAGTGAGATCACCGATCGCATCGTTCGGCAATATCTGGACCCGTTGGTCCAGGACGGGATCGATACCCTCGTGCTCGGTTGCACACATTACCCGTTGCTTCGCAAGGCAATTGCCCGCTATCTCGGAGACGCCGTAGACCTCGTGGATTCGGCGGAGAATTGCGCAACCGCAGTGGGCCAGTTGCTTGACGCGAAGGATTTGCGGACCACCGCAGCAACGAAGGGCAGACTGGGGCTGGCCTTAACCGACCCGCCAGATGCCTTCCTTGACGTAGCTGGAACCGCCTTGGGCCTTGAGATTGGGACAGTTCAGCTGCGCCAGGTCATTCATCCCGCGAAGATTTGAGGTTCTGTTTTTTCGGCAGACTCGCGCAAACGAGATCGTAGGAATGATCGATCATCCGCCGCAGCTCGGCATCATGAATCCGGCCAGTCAAGGCGACGGTGTTCCAGTGCTTCTTGTTCATGTGATAACCGGGCGTGACGTCTTCGTAGCGATCGCGCAAATCGAGCGCGAGCTCTGGATCGCACTTTAGGTTCACCCGCGAGGGAACCTCATCAAGGGACGCAAGCGCGAAGATCTTTCCGGCGACCTTAAAAACGAGTGTGTCCTCGCCGAAAGGCAGGCCTTCGGTCACGCCGCGCTTTTTCAGGCAATATTCCCGAACATCCTCCAAGTCCATGTCATCGGAATTAAGCTAGCGGCCTACAGATTCCATATTTCTTTCGCTGAACTCGCCAGAAGGTACAACCCAAATTGCGCTTACCTAGGTAGAAACAGATTAATGGGGTGAGACGCAGGATGAAAAATTAGGTTGCACCGTTCCCGAGCGACTCGTTTAGGCGACTCGACTTTCCGCATTCCGAGAGGATGGAAACTTATGCAACAAAATACGTAAGATATTACGGTTGAGCGTTTTTTCTTGCTTTTCAGAATGAAAACTAATTACAACGATCCCCTCCCAGTAAGACACCGCGTCGATTTTCGATCGGCAGACTTCGGTGATTCAAAACAATAATAACCAAAAAAATAGAGAAAAACCTCAAATGCTAAACTTCACGTCACCAAAACTGGCCACGGCCTTAATCGCCGGAGGACTGGCGCTCATTCCGGCTTTCGGGCACGCGAATGTCGTTGATTTAACCGGAACTAATAACACCGGGCGGATAAATCACGCCGAGTTCGATTGGACTCCGGAACAACCGACCGGCACCGGCTACATCAAGTCATTCCTACGCACCCAGGCGAAAGGGAGCGAGCAAGGATACAACACATCGGGCGGCATACCTTTTGACGACAAGGCAGGTCCCTGGACCCACGACATCACGCTAGCGGACCTCGCGGAAAGCATCGTCACGATCGGCGACATTCGTTACTACAGACTGCTGCTCGACGTGAACGAGCCTGGAAGCAGTTCGTATATCACGTTGGATCGTCTCGAGTTCTACACTTCTGACGTGGGCGGCAAGACCACCACCGACGTTTCATCCCTCGGCGTTCTGCGCTGGAGTATGGATGGCGCCGGCGATAGTTGGGTGATTCTCGACGCCGCGCGCAATCACGGAAGCGGCTCGGGCGACATGTATGCCTACATTCCGGTCAAGGCTTTCAAAGGCGCCCTCTCGACCGATTTCGTCTACATGTACACGCAATTTGGCACCACTGCGGGCGGCAGCACTGAGGGCGGCTTCGAGGAGTGGTCAATCGACACGACGCCAGAAGAGGCGGCCCACTCAGGCGGCCCAGTAAATAATTAGATCGATTAACGGATCTGCCGGGACAAACGTTCCGGCAGATCCGCGATCGCGATTCGTTCCTGCTCCATGCTATCGCGGTGACGCAGGGTAACCGTGTCGCGCAGGGCCGGGTCGCGCTCGCCCAACGTCTCGAAGTCGATCGTGAGGCCGAAGGGCGTGCCGACTTCGTCCTGACGACGGTAACGCCGGCCGATCGCGCCGGTTTCGTCGTAGAAGACATTCATCAGTGGACGAAGGAGCGCCTGCACTTCACGCGCCTTGGTGACCAGTTCAGGCTGATTTTTTAGGAGCGGAAAAATTCCAGCTTTGATCGGCGCGATGCGCGGATGAAAGCGCAGGACAGTGCGCACCTCGGTTTTTCCTTTGTCGTCGGTGACAGTTTCTTCGTCGTAGGCTTCGCAGAGGAGCGCGAGAACAGTGCGATCAACGCCCGCGCTCGGCTCAATCACATGCGGGATGAAACGAGCCTTGGTCTCCTCGTCGAAATAATCCAACGGTTTGCCACTCGCGGTTTGATGCTGTTTGAGATCGTAATCGGTTCGATAAGCGACGCCTTCGAGTTCCTGCATCCCGAACGGAAACGCGTATTCGATATCGTAGGTTCCTTTCGAATAAAAGGCGCGATCAGCGTCAGGCACGGTCAAGACGTGTAGCTTGTCACGCCCGATCCCGATGTTTTCGTAAAACTTGAGTCGTTCCTCGAGCCAATAGTCGAGCAGTTCCAGCCCCTGCTCCGGCCGGCAGAAATATTCCAGTTCCATCTGTTCGAACTCGCGCGAGCGAAAGATGTAGTTGCGAGGGTTAATCTCGTTTCGAAAGGCTTTTCCGATTTGCGCGATGCCGAACGGCAACTTCTTGCGGGCGGTGTCGAGCACGTTCTTGAACTGAACGAATATCGACTGCGCCGTTTCTGGACGCAGATAGGCGATTGAATCCGGATCCGCCGATGCTCCGAGTTGGGTCGAAAACATCAGGTTGAAAGGGCGCGCTTCGGTCAAATCCCTGCCCCCGCAATTCGGACATTGCTTGACGCCGTTTTTCTCCGGCAGCTGATCGGCCCGAAGCCGCGCCTTGCAGGTTCGGCAATCAACCATCGGATCGCTGAACGTGTCTTCGTGTCCGCTCGCTTTCAGCGCCGCGCGGTGAGTCAGGATGGCGCCGTCCAGCCCCACGACGTCGTCGCGCTCGCGCACAATCACACGCCACCAATAATCCTTAACGTTACGCTTCAGCTCCACACCGAGCGGGCCGTAATCCCAGACGCCATTGAGGCCGCCATAGATCTCGTTGCCTTGGAAAATAAAGCCACGTCTCTTGCAGAGACTGACAATTTTTTCCATTCGCTGGGTATCGATTGCGGCGTCAGGCATGGTCGGAAGTGAGGGAGATTACGCAGATTCGTCAGAATGACAGCGATTTTCGTGGCGCAAGGCCGTCGGTATCGCTACGCTTGCCGTCGCAATATTATGCAACTGAAGACGTTTTTGGCGTGTTGCTGCTTCGCGTCCACGACGGTGATCGGAAGCGCGGCCGGACTCGACGCCACCAGCAACGTTTTCGTGATTCTGATGGAGAATCACAACTGGGCGGACATCAAGGGCAGCGCCAATGCCCCTTACATCAATAACACGCTGCTGCCGATGGCCAGTTATTGCGACCAGTATTACAACCCGCCCGGACTGCATCCGAGTGAACCAAATTATCTTTGGCTCGAGGCGGGCACTAATTTCGGAATTCTGAATGACAATCCCCCGTCAACGAATCATCAAAGCACGACGAGTCACTTCGTCACGCAACTGAAGAACGCTGGCATCTCATGGAAGACTTACCAGGAAAATATCGACGGTTTGTCGTGTCCGGTCACTGACAGTTACCCCTATGCCGTGCGGCATAATCCCTTCGCTTTCTTCGATGATGTCACAACTTCCTCGAACCCGCCCTGCACCAGCGTGATGCGCCCCCTGAGCGAACTGGCTGCGGACCTCACGAACAACACCGTTGCCAACTACAACTTTATCACTCCAAACGTCTGTAGCGACATGCACGATTCCTGTGCGCCGACCAGCAATCCGGTCAAGCAAGGAGATAACTGGCTCGCACAGTATGTGCCGATGATCCTGAGCTCCGCCGCCTATCAAAATAATGGGCTGATCATCATTACCTGGGACGAAGGCGAGAATGGTGTGGATGGGCCCATCGGCATGATTGTCCTGTCGCCTTGGGCTCGCGGCGGCGGCTTTCATAACGCTATCCGCTACACGCACAGCGCGACTTTGCGCACGCTCCAGAAAATCTTTGGACGCACACCGTTGCTAGGAGGCGCGGCCACTGCTCCAGACCTAACTGATCTCTTCACGGCCGGAGCCATCCCAACGGCAGATTCCCCCAGTGTTACAACAACCGCTGCCTCCAATGTCGCCGGCGGGAACGCCACCCTTGGCGGGAGCGTTAATCCAAACGGCGATCAGACACAAACCTGGTTCGAATATGGGCTAACAACCGCTTACGGGACTGACACTCGCTCGAGGAGTAGCGATGACGCGGAGGCTTATGCTAGTTGGACGTATAATGCTAACGGCGGCAGTGGATTTGGCGCCATTACCTACCGTGAGGGAAGCGGTGGCGGAATATATCTCGAGACGGGAAGTGGAAAAATTGACGGTGCGAAGTCCTTTGGAATGTTCGCAGGAGGTGGAGCGGGAAACACGCAGGCGGCCGATCGCCAAATTCTCAACGCAAAAGCTGCTGGCACCCTCAATATTTCGGTGCGCTTTAACGTCAACAACACGGTAGCCTTCAGCGGCTTCAACCTAAAATCCGCTACGGGTGCAACCTTTGGCGCCAACGAAATCATCTCAGTCGGAATTCGCCCTGGAAACGGCAATAATACCATCGCAGTTAACGGTGGGGCCCAGACAATCAATCTCGGATCGTCGGTCCTTGGGCAGGTTATCGATCTGGTCCTTACCTACGACGGTCTGTCCGGCACCTACATGTTAGGTGCGAAATTTCGTGCCAGCAGTGGTTACACGTTCACTTCTGGAAATCTTAAGCTGAGCAACGTTGTCCCGGCGTACTTGGGTTTCGGCAATTTCAACACCGGCAACCTGCAAAACGTTATCTTCGACAATCTCTCGCTGGTCGATTCTGCGTCGACCGGCAACGGAACGAGCGCCGCTGCCACCAGCGCAGCGAGCAGCGGCCTAACTCCAAACACAACCTATCATTATCGCGCGGTCGCGCAGAACACACGCGGCACAACCTATGGCGCCGATCAGACTTTCGGCTTTCCCCTGACCCCGCTACCTAATGCCGCTTTTCATTCGTTCACCTCAACCTCGGGCAATTTCCAAGCGCGGATCTACGATAGCACTGGGCACATCGCCCTGGCCCAGCCGGATCTAAATGGGAATCCGCTCGGTAGTGTTATCATTTTTGCGCCGCCTTCCGCCAAAATTAATGGAGCCATGTATGATTTTGGCGGCATTCAATCAGTTACAAATATTGCCAATGGTATTCAATTCACCCAGATGGTGGCCGGCACCATGGTCACCGCGCAAATTACCTTCACGAGCGACGGCGTGATGCATTACGAAGTGACTGACTGGAACGGCCTCGCTCCCACCGAAACCGATATCACCGCAGGCTCCGACGCCAGCGAGCATTTCTATGGATTCGGCGAGAAGTTTAACTCGCTCGATCAGGCTGGCAACAAAGTGCACATGATGACTAATGATCAGGGAGGCGATAAGAACGATTATTCTTATAAGCCGTCGCCCTGGTTCATGAGCACGCGTGGCTACGGCTTTCACCTCGATTCAACCGCCGAAAGTTACTTCGACATGAGGAACGGTGCGGCTGATCGCTACAGCATTCAGAACTTGTTAGGCAAGCTGAAATTCAACGTCGTGGCCGGCCCGAAGCTGACGGATGTGCTCACCCGTTACACCGGCTATACGGGCCGTCCTTATCTACCGCCCCCGTGGGTCTTTGGCACCTGGGTTTCTTCCGACATCTGGCATAACGGAGGTGAAGTGCGCTACGCGGTGACAAAATACCGGCAGAGCGGGATACCAATCAGCGTCTTCGTTTTCGATTCGCCGTGGGAGACGGCCTACAACGATTTCACCTGGAATATGACCCAGTTCGGTCTCGGCGGAACTTATGAAAGTCAATCCTATAGCGGCTTCGCTTCTTTGACCGAGATGATGACTTTCCTACAACAGAACGGCCTTAAGGTTGTCTGCTGGATGACGCCTTTTCTTAACACAAGCTCGTTTAATGAAAATGTGCCAGGACAGAATCTCGGGCAATCCAGTAACTATGCCGCAGCGGCAGCCAACAATTATTTTGTGCGTAGTGCGGCGGGCGGTTCTCCGCTGAGCGTGAATTGGTGGAAGGGAACCGGAAGTCCGATCGATTTCACAAATCCTGCCGCGACTACATGGCTAACCTCGCAACTGCAAACCCTTGTGACTCAGAGCAGCGTGACTCGTGCCGATTCCACTTTGGAGCCTGCAATCGGGGGTTTCAAGACTGATGATGGTGAAGCGCTCAATGCGGGATCACCTTATATCCCGACAACCGCGGTTTACTCCGACGGACGCACGGGCCTTGAGATGCAAAACGGTTACTGCATCGAATACCACAAAGCTATCTCGCGCGTTCTAGGCGCAAACGGAATCCTTTTCGCGCGGAGCGGTTTCACTGGGACTGGCGCCTATCCGGCGGGTTGGCCAGGCGATAACCAGCCCAATTACACTCAGACAAATGGATTACAGAGCGTCATCACGGCCGGAAATTCGGCGGCGATGAGCGGATATTCGGTCTGGGGCCACGATATCGGCGGTTATCAGAATGCGAACTTCGAATCGAACCACGCCGATTTGTTTATGCGCTGGACTCAATACGGCGCGTTCACACCAATCATGCATATGCATCGTCAGGTGAATACCGCTAATCTGGAACAATATCCCTGGGGTTACGGCGCAACGGCGCTGGCGAATTATGTCACTTACGCCAACCTGCACTCACAGCTGTTCCCATATATCTACACTTACGCAGCGGAAGCCAGCAGCGATGGCTTGCCGCTAATTCGACCGCTGATACTTCTGAATCAAACGGACACTAACGTGTTGAGCGTCCAGCACACCTATTACTTCGGTAATGAATTGGTGGTGGCGCCCATGAATGCCGCGTCCTCAACTTCGCGCAATGTGCAGCTTCCGGCGGGGAATTGGTATGATTACTGGACTAACACCAAATACATTGGCGGCCAAAACCTGGTTTGGTCGAATCCCGATACATCCAAGATGCCAATTCTCGTTAGGGAAGGATCAATCATCCCTCTGCTCGCGAAGGTCCCACAGACTCTGTGTAACGCTAACTACATTAACAATCCGAGCATCATCACGATGGATAGTGCACTCCAATTCCTCGTCTATCCGGGACCCTCGGCTGCCTCCTTCAATGTTTACGATGGCACCACTGCTCAGGTCAGCGTGAGCGGCAGTTCAACGACGATGACGTTGTCTTCGATCTCTCGTTCGGTGAGTTGGAAAATCTTCGCCGCCACTGCGCCGGTCGGAGCGGAGCGGGATGGCGTACGTCTGCCGCACCTGACGACGCAAAGTAACTTCGACGCCGCCTCCCTTGGATGGTTCTATGACAGTGCCGCGAAATTCCTCCTGGTTAAATTCCAACACGGCGGAGGAAACGCCACCGTCACCTTCGGGCCTGATTCGATTGGTGACGGAGTGACCGATTCGTGGCGCCAATTCTACGGAATCAGCGATGACACCGCGGACAATGACGGGGACGGTTTAACCAACGCCCAGGAATATTTCGCGGGAACAAACCCGAACGATCCTCAAAGCAATCTGTCTGCCCCATCGGTCGCAGCACAACCTGGCGGCGGCTTCCTTGTTTCGTGGCCGTCGCGGCCCGGCATCGTCTATCGAGTGCAATGGAAAAACACGCTGACCGATCCCACCTGGCAATCAATCACACCCGATTTTGTCGGCACTGGATCAGAGCAAGACTGGCAGGACGACGGCTCGCAGACCGGTGGCTTGCCGGCACCCACGCGCTTCTACCGCGTTACGATCCCCTAACCGAGTACGACGGGCCTTATTTCACTGTGACCTCGGTCTTAACCGAGTTCGCGATGAAACAGTTATCGTGGGCAAAATGGTGCATCTCCTCGATATCTTTTTCCGTCGGTTGCTGAGCCCCAGAAAACTTCAATTTAGGGTGCAGTTCTACCCGGGTGATGGCGAGTTTGCCATCGGCATTTTTTTCCATGTGACCGACGGCTTCGTCTACATATTCATCGAGCAGAAACTTCTTTTTGCAGGCAATCGCCAAAAAAGTGAGCATGTGACAACTGGATAGCGCCGCCACAAACGCCTCCTCGGGATCGACCAGCTTCGGATTGCCGAGATAGGCTGGCGCCGCAGTCGCCTCCATTTCGTGGCCGCCATCAAAACTCCATTTGTGATCGCGATTGTACGTTTTGTATTCAAAGTCGGGCGTGGCACGGCGCCACGTAAGGGTCATTTTGTGTTCGGACATGCCTCTAAATAGATGCCCGCCCGCAAATCGCAAGGGGTGCCGATTTAGCGTTCGGTGGAACAAATCCTGCATTAAATCTGTCGCTCTACCCCCGGCCCGAAAACGGTCAACGGCGGGCTGGCTTTGCAACCAT
>Ga0207701_10007755_pt1 | contig 10648 bp, 10 predicted proteins | sample KBSSwiSSwithPhiX_FD_184294 | JGI IMG/M metagenome (GOLD analysis project Ga0207701, IMG submission 184294) | Switchgrass rhizosphere bulk soil microbial communities from Kellogg Biological Station, Michigan, USA, with PhiX - S5 (SPAdes) (version 2) | ecosystem: Environmental > Terrestrial >...
CCGACTTAGATACTCGGTCACACCACCAATGCGATACTTCTCACCGTCTTCGGTCACGTAGTCAGTAAAATCCCCCTGCAACACCGCGTTAAGTTTATCAGGCGCTGTGAGCCGTTGACGGCGCTGCTCGGCGGCTTCGCATAAATTGCGCCCAATGCGCTTGGTGAACCCCTTGAGCACCTGGTCCGCGAAACCCGCATAGGGACCAGCTTCGTATTCAGCGGCCCGCGCTTTGTCGGCGGGCGTCCCAGCATGGGCGAAGTGATTGGTGCCACCGGTGAAAGCGCCTGGAACGATGATCGAAGTCTCGATTCCCCAGCGCGTGAATTCACGCGCGTAGACTACGGCCAATGCATCCATCCCTGCCTTCGCCGCGAAGTAGGGCGCTAGATGGGCTGGAGTGCCGCCTGCTGAGCTGCTGCTGGATACCCAGATCACGAGACCTTTCCTCTGCTTGCGCAATTGAGGCAGCGCCGCGCGGTTCACGCGCTGGGTGCTCAGCACATTGACGTCGTAAAGCTCGGCGAGTTGTTCGGGTGTGAAGGCTTCGGCCGGACCGAAGACCCTGTGACCGGCGTTGTGGATCGCGACATCTAGTCTTTTGTTTTCACCGACAATCATCTGAATCGCAGCGTCGACAGAAGCTTGCGATGCAACGTCGAGCTCAATCGTGCGTAGATCGACCTTGCTATCTTTGGCGAACTTTTTCGCCTCTTCAACTTGCCGCGCATTCCGCCTTCCAGGGCTGCGTGTGTCGTTGCGGATTTCATGTCCTGCGACGAGGGTCGCGACTAAAACCCGTCAGTGTTGGGTATCCGTCACAAATTCGTCAGCTGGGGCTTGAGCCTTTCTGCTGTTCTTATGAAGAAATCTTGCAAAGCCACAACAACTTATCTCGACAACCTGCCCTCGGATTGAGATCGCTCTTTTTGGCATATCAGTTGCGCTACGGACAATGCGTGCTGCCGAGATTAAGCGTCACGACAGTGAGGCGAATTCTAATGAGTAGAAATCTTCCAAGGCAAAACCGACAGGGCCGACTTGTTGCCGAGACGATCGTCCGATATCGCACGGTGGATGTCGGTGGAAACAAGATTTTCTATCGAGAAGCGGGCAGGAAAGATGCACCTGCACCGCTCCTGTTGCGCGGCTTTCCAACTGCGAGTCACATGTTCTGGGATTTGATACCGCTTCTCGCTGATCGATTTCGCCTCGTAGCGCCCGATCTGCCTGGCTTCGGGCAATCCGACATGCCATCTCGGCAGCAGATCAGCCCCAAAGAGTGAGGAGGAGTCTTTATGAGCAAAACAATCTTGTCAAAAGCGACAAAGCAGGCCACGCTGGCAGCAGAGTCACCCAAAGTACCGCTCCGTGCAGCCGAGGCGCCGTTCGGCGTGCCTCCACCATCCATCGACTGGGTTGAAGCCGATGGTGTCCGAGTGTTTTATCGCGCTGCCGGCGACACGACCGCGCCGGTGGTTCTTTTGCTGCATGGATTCCCGGCCTCGTCGTTCATGTTCCGCGAACTCATTCCACGCCTCGCCGATCATTATCGCGTGATCGCGCCGGACCTCCCTGGTTTCGGATTCACCGAAGTTCCGGCTGAACGAAAGTACACTTACTCGTTCGATGGATTGGCCGTGACCATCGAAGCGTTCACGCAAGCGCTCAAAATCAACCGCTATGCACTCTATGTGTTCGATTATGGCGCGCCAACAGGCTTCCGTTTGGCGATGGCTCACCCTGATCGAGTCACAGCTATCGTTTCACAGAACGGCAATGCGTATGAAGAAGGACTTGGTGATGCCTGGGGCCCTATCCGTAAATACTGGGCCGCGCCCACAGCAGACAACCGAGAGGTCATCCGCAAGAATATTTTGACACTCGAAGGAACGCGTTGGCAGTACACGCACGGTGTAGCAAATCCAGACGGCGTTGCGCCTGAGTCGTACACGTTGGATACGGCTCTGCTAGAACGTCCGGGCAACAAAGACATCCAGCTCGATTTGTTTCTGGATTACGCGACGAACGTCAAGCTCTATCCGAAATTTCAGGAATATTTCCGCAAATCAAAGCCGCCCTTGCTCGCGATCTGGGGCAAGAAGGATCCCTTCTTCATTCCGGCGGGAGCCGAGGCGTTTCGCAAAGACCTGCCGAACGCAACGGTCCAATTCCTCGATACCGGACATTTTGCGATCGAGACGCATGTCAGCGAAATTGCGGCAGCGATGAAGGAGTTCCTCGATGCAAACGGCATTGCGCGCCGAAGCGAAGAAAGCGGGCATCGAGGATGAACGCCTTTCCTCCGAATTCCACAATCGTCTTGGTACATGGAGCGTGGGCTGACGGCTCTTGTTGGAGCAACGTCATTCTCCCTTTGCGGCGGCACGGTCTTAACGTGATCTGTGCGCCGATCCCGCTCACGTCGTTGACGAACGACGTCGCCGCTTTGAGTCGCGCACTTGAACGCAGCAACGGGCCAGTGGTTCTAGCAGGCCACGCCTACGCAGGCGCTGTGATCGCAGCGACGCCCGAGAAACGAGTTAAGTCGCTGGTGTACGTCGCGGCGCTCGCGCCCGACGAGGGCGAGACCGTGGCAAAGGTGTTCTATCGCGACGAACCGCATCGCGAAGCCCCCAAGCTAGCTCCGGATCCGCATGGCTTTATATGGATGCCCGAAGACGGGTTTCGCCGAGCGGTTGCCCACAAGGCGTCGGCCGACCAAATAAGCATTATGGCTGCAGTGCAACGACCTATTGCCCTTCCGTGCATTGAAGAACCAGCGTCGGCACCGGCTTGGAAAACGAAGCCCTCCTGGTTCTTACTCGCAGAAGAGGACCGCATGATTAACCCGAAGACCCAGCGTTTCATGGCTAATCGTATGGGTGCCGGCCTCCGGTCGCAGCGTGTGGACCACACTCCGATGTACACGGAGCCGGACCTCGTGATTGACGTGATCTTGGAGGCGGCGCGTGAAACCCTCTCATGATTGGGCTTGCGCCAGTAACTTAATTTCTGATGCAAATATTCCATAGAGGAAATGTTATGACCACCAAATCTGTCGCCATTGTTACCGGTGCAAGTCAAGGCATAGGGCGAGCGACAGCCCTGCGTCTCGCACGTGATTTCGCAGTCGTCGTGCTTGTGGCGCGGAACCAGGAGAAGTTAGAGAAAACTGCGGCCGAAATCAGGTCCGTTGGGGCTGAGGCGATAGTTTACGCTGTCGACCTACGCGAAGCACAATCGGCAGAGACCATCATCAAGCGGACCCTCGAACACTTTGGCAGAATCGACGCGCTGCTCAACATTGCGGGCGCCGTGCCACAGATTGATTTGTTCCAGATGACGGACGCGCAGTGGGACGACGGCATGGCGCTGAAGCTACACGGCGCGCGTCGGTTGACGATACAGGCTTGGGACGCTTTGAAGGCCTCGAACGGCTCCGTAGTGCTGATGTCCGGAAACGCAGCTCTCGATCCCAAGCCCGGATCTGCGGCAGTCGCGACGACGAACGCAGCTATCAATGCACTCGCGAAGGCATTCGCAGAGCAAGGAATCAAAGACGGGGTACAGGTCAACAGCGTGTCGCCGGGAGCCGTGATGACCGGACGTAGGCGTTCCTTCTTCGAAAAGTGGGCAGTGGCCCATAACCTAACGGTGGAAGAGGCAATCGAAAAGTTCCCGGAAGAAGCTGGGATCACTCGTTTCGGAAAACCCGAGGAGATCGCAGATTTGCTCAGTTATCTCGTATCGCCAGCGGCGAAATGGATGACGGGTGCTTCCTTGCGTATGGACGGCGGCGAGATCAAGAGCATCTAGGGTGGGCTTGGTCCCAGGATTAAACCTCATGGCCTTCGGAGGAACAAGGAGAAGTAAATGGAAGTCGCAACTGCGGATGATATAGAGGCCGGTCACAGAGACACCTTCTTGTTCGCTCCTTCTTCCGGCAAGCGCCATTTCGAGGACGAGGAAACAATGGAACGTCGTACTTTTCTTAATGCGGTCACAGGTGTATCTCCCGGTCCCCTTTGGGACCTCGCTTCCAGAGAACTTGCGTGGGCGCAAAACGCGGCACAAGCTGCAGCGGGCCCAGGTACATTCGAGACCTCTCAAGTCGAAATCTCAGGAAACACGGTATTCGTGCGTCGCTACGGAAACGGGCCGGCTATTCTGTTGGTGCACGGCTTTCCCCGCACAAGCCTGATGTGGCGATTCTTGGCGCCGAAGCTTGCGGAGAATCATACGGTGATCTGCATAGACCTGCGCGCCTACGGCCGCAGCGGGATACCTGCTTCTACAGATGACCACTTTCCCTATTCCAAGCGGGCAATGGCGAAGGAACTGGTTGATGTGATGGGCAAGCTTGGCTTTCCGACGTTCACGCTCATCGGTCACGACCGTGGAGGACGCGTCTCCTACCGTCTGGCTCTGGACCATCCGAAAAACGTAGAGCGTCTCGCTGTATTCGATGTGATTCCGATTCTCGAAGCGTGGAACCGATCGGATGCGCGCTTCGCGCAGACCTACTGGCCCTGGATTTTGCTGTCGCAAAAAGCCCCGCTTCCGGAGAGCTATCTGCTCGGCGCTCCCAAGGCTGTCTTCGATAACCCCTTCGGACACGGCTCCTTCGGCCCAGAAATTCTCGAAGAGTACGTTTTCACTTACCGCGACCCGACTCGAGTTCATGGCATCTGCGAGGAATATCGAGCCGCCGCGTCTATCGATGTCGAACACGATCGTGCTGACAAGGAAGCGTCGAAAAGAATTGAATGTCCGATGCTGCACCTGTGGGCCGAGAGCGGGCCGCTCGACACATTGTATGCAAAAGATGGCGGGCCGCTAGGCATTTGGCGGCAATGGGCTCCGCAGGCGCAAGGACAGACGATGAAGGGCGGGCACTTTTTCCCCGAAGAGAACCCTGACGACACAGCAGTTCTGGTTAAGCAGTTCCTCTCGGCATAGACCAATCATAGTCAGCACTATCTAATGTCTATTCGGGAGGTGAGCTTCGTGTTAGGCAGCAAATGTCACTCTCACAACACAAGGAAAGATGGCTTGTGAAAAGCAACCTTCTGGTTGCTGGCAATAGTGATTGCGACAGGAGGAATTCATTCATGGCAGAAGCTCAGTTTCTCGGTCCTCAAGAGGTCCATCAACTCCCGTCATCTCCCGCCGATCATCGGATCCACTACGGCAATGACCCTCTTCAATTTGGTGATCTGCGACTTCCAAAGACTTCAGGCCGCCATCCAGTTATCATTGTCATTCACGGGGGTTGCTGGAAGTCCAAACATGGAGTCCTCGTTGCGGACCTTCAGGACACCGCCGCACTTTCCTCGGCTCTCACTAATCTGGGAATAGCAACGTGGAATATAGAGTATCGCCAGATTGATAACCCAGGTGGGGCATGGACAGGCACATTTGAAGATGTGGCCAATGCCATTGATTACTTACGCGTGCTGGCCAAATCATACTTGCTCGATTTAAAGCGTGTGGTGATCGTCGGTCATTCTTCTGGCGGGCATCTCGGCACCTGGGCTGCTGCGCGCCGTCGTCTTCCCAAACAAAGTCCTCTTTTTTTCAAGAACCCATTGCCTATCGCGGGTATCGTCAACCTTGCGGGAGTGGCAGATCTGGAGCGCTTTCTGGCGATGGAGAGTCAGGTTTGCGGTGATCCGGTCGTCACACGCCTTCTCGGAGGCTCACCCTCTGAAGTGCCAGATAGGTACAGACAGGCTTCGCCGTCAAATCTTTTGCCCATACGAGTGAAACAGGTATTGATTACTGGCGCGCAGGACAAATTTGTTCCTCCGTGGTTGGGACAGACGTATGAAGAAGAAGCGAAGAAGGTCGGCGACGATGTTACCTTTGTAGCCGTAGAAAACGCATCACACTTTGAAGTAATTGCACCAGGGTTTGTCGCCTGGCCGAAGGTTGAGGAGGCTGTGCTTTCAATGCTGAGGTTGAAAAAGGAAACATCAAAGTAGCTCGACCTGTACCTAACTACCGGTTAGAGACGGGTGCTGCCGATGAGAGGTCTAGGTCGATTTCCGATTCCGGCATCGAGCAGCAGATCAAAGCATTCCCTGCAGCAGGCGGATTGTGTGAGGATTATTCGTGTTCTTCGCGACTCTTGCTTTGGATAGCAGACGAACGACTTATACCAAGCTTCTGCATCCTGTAGACCAGTGATGTCCGCTTCATCCCCAAACGCGCGGCTGCGCCATTTCGACCACCGACTACCCAGCTGCTCGCTTCAAGCGCACGGACAATATGATCTCGTTCGATCTCCGCAAGACCACTCATCGCCATGTCAGATTCTCGGTGAGTGTTGAACGGCTCCAATTCGGCAATCGGCGCGCGAAGAACAGAGTGAGGAGAGAGAATCACTGCTCGCTCGACGAAGTTCTGCAGTTCACGAACGTTTCCCGGCCAGCGGTAACGCACCAGCGCAGCCATCGTCTCGGGTGGAATTTGATCGATGATCTTATTCAATCGACGCGCGTAAAAACTCGTAAAGTGCCGCACCAATTGTGGAATATCCTCGGTGCGTTGCCGTAAGGCCGGAACGCGGATAGGAAATACTCTCAACCGATAGTATAGATCGTCGCGAAATGTCCCTTGTTTGACCATAGTAGGCAAGTCACGGTGTGTGGCCGCGACCAGGCGGACGTCTACCTTGTGCGTGCGGTTGCTGCCGAGCCGCTCGAATTCCTGCTCTTGTAAGACGCGCAGTAATTTTGCTTGAAGATCCAGCGGGATGTCACCGACTTCGTCAAGAAAGAGCGTGCCCTTGTTCGCAAGTTCAAAGCGTCCCGTTTTTTGCGCGATCGCCCCAGTGAATGCGCCTTTTTCATGACCGAACAATTCACTTTCCAAAAGCCCAAGGGGAATGGCTGCGCAATTCAATTTGACAAAGGCCCGTTCCCGGCGGCTGCTCAGATTGTGGATGGCACGCGCGATAAGTTCTTTACCGGTTCCGGTCTCGCCCAGGATCAGCACGCTCGAATCTGTCGGTGCCACGACGGACACCAGGTCCAACGCGCTCTTCAACGCGGGGCTCTCTCCGACGATTGCCCCAAACTCGGCGCGCATTTCCTCCTCGAGATAGAGTCTCTGTTTCGTCTCTTTGTCTCTCTCCTTCATCGCCTTTTCGTAGTCCAACGCATTTTCAACAGCAATGGCTACCTGGCAGGCCACCTGTTCCAGGAAGGCAAGATCATCTTCGGAAATGGCGTTCGCCGATCGGTTTAGCGCGGCCAACACGCCGACCACGCCGCTTCTGCCGATAAGCGGGAGATCGCAGCCCGATATCAAACCTTCCTCCATGTGACGTTGATAGTAGAAGCGACCTACGCGGTTCCCGAAGCTTTCCGGGTCGTTTCGTACATCCTCTATGTTATTAAAGTGTTGAGTCTTGCCGGTCGAGAAAGCTTTGCCGCACATCGTGCCACGGATCGGTATGATCGCCCCGTCGCTGACGCAACCTCGCGCCTCAGGGTTGTACAAAATCGTCAGGCGCAATTCCCCACTGTCAGGATCAGGAAGAACCAAAGCGCAAAAGTCACAGCGCGTTACACTCAGTAGATTCGTGGATAGCGCCTCCACCAAATGGGGTAGGTCGAGCTTCGATGTCATGCTGTTGGTAATTTCCAGAAGCAAGCGCAGCCGATCGCGTTCATACCGTAACGTTTCCTCACTAATGTGCCGCTCCATTGCGATACCCGCAATGTGGCTGGCATGCTCGATCAACTGCAGGTCGGTCGTACCTGGACTACGCGCTTCGCGATAAAGCATGGCGAACGTACCGAGAACCTTGCCTTCGCTCGTGAACAAGGGACGCGACCAAACTGAACGAATCCCGTAAGGCGAGACCAAGTCACGATAGTCATCCCAGAGAGAGTCACTGAGGATGTCCGTCACATACACCGGTTCCCTCCGATAAACAGCTGTGCCGCAGGATGCGCCTTTCGGACCAATAAGCATGGGCCCAACGTGAGCGCTAAACCCAGGAAGACTGGGCGCTGCTGCGCAGTGGAGTCGCCTCCCGTCCTCATCAGGAAGCCAGATAGTGCACAACGTGCCTTTGCCTTGAGATTCGACTAATTGCGCAATGACCGTCAGCACTTCAGACAACGGAGATCGGGCCAAAATCAACTTTAGAATGTTGAGTACAGACTCGCTGGAAAAGAGGTCCGACTCGTTCTGCGCACGTTTAACGATCGATAGGACTTGTGCGGGAGATTGCGTTGCCGTCTCCATGAATCGTCCTTTCTTGGCGCCACTCCGTAAAAGAAGGAAGCCTTACTTCCTGGGGGAGCGTCCGTTCCGCAGCGGCAGATGTTGCCGCTCATCAGTTCCTTTACCGCCGCGTCGTCAGGACCGCAGGGTTCTTTGAGCAACGCCACGGCCGACATGATCTGGCCTGACGTGCAATAGCCGCACTGGTATCCGTCGCAGGCAACGAAGGCCGCCTGCATGGGATGCAATCGGTCCGGGGTGCCCAGACCCTCTATCGTTGTGATCTCTTCTCCATCACGCATCACGACCAGGCTTAGACATGAGTTCACGCGCCTGCGTTCACATGCACCGTGCATGCGCCGCATTGGCGTGATCGCAGCCCTTCTTGGTTCCGGTGAGAGCAACGGTCTCATGGATGCAATCGAGGAGCGTTGTCCGTGGGTCAAGGCGAAGTTGGTGATCCTTGCCGTTGATGCGCGGCGTGATGGCCACCTCTGACGCACCGTCGGTGGAGGGCAGCACTGTTTCTCCTACGCTGATCTTTGACTGCTGAAGCCGGAAGCAGCGACACTAAACGCGCTCCCGGTCTTGAGCGATTTTTCTAGAAACTCACGTCTCGTTAGATCTCTCACGTTGTGCTCCTTAGTCGGTTCCCGGACTAGCGGATGTATTCCTCGATAGGGCGCGCCGCATCTCCCCAGCGGTCCGCACCCTGGAAAGGCAGCATCCAACCGGGATACTCGGGCGGAAGGGCGCTGACTTCATCTAGTATTTTAATCTCGTCTGCGGACAGCTTGAGTTCCTCGGCGGAGAGGTTGTCTTGAAGCTGGTCGAGGCGTTTTGCGCCGATGATAACCGACGTGACCACAGGCTTGGTCAGCAACCACGCGAGGGAGATACGCGCTGGGCTGCACTCATGCGCCCTTGCAATCGGAGCCATCGTCTCGAGGATCTTCCAGGTGCGCTCTTTGTCCACGATGGGAAAGTCGAACTCAGAGCGGCGGGAGCCTTCCGGCTTCTGATTCGTTCGGTTGAACTTACCGGAGAGCAGGCCGCCAGCAAGCGGGCTCCAGACCAAAAGGCCGATCTTTTCAGCTTCCAGAAAAGGAACCAGTTCGCGTTCGAGGTCGCGACCGGCAATGGAGTAGTAGGCTTGGAGCGTATCGAAGCGGGCGAGATTCTTGAACTCGGAGATGCCCAGGGCCTTGGCGATCTTCCAGGCCTGCCAGTTCGAGACGCCGATGTAGCGGACCTTGCCTTGGGTGACGAGGGTGTCGAGAGCGCGAAGAGTCTCTTCGATCGGGGTGACGGGGTCGTTCGCATGGATCTGGTAGAGATCGATGTGGTCTGTTTGGAGGCGGCGAAGGCTGGCTTCAACGGCATCCATAATGTGTCCACGAGAGGCGCCGACGTCATTGCGGCCAGGGCCGACACGCGAGTAAACCTTCGTCGCAAGCACGACGTCCTTGCGGGCAATTTTGAGATTCTTGAACGATTGCCCAAGAGTCGTCTCACTTTCACCCTCCGAGTAGACGTCTGCCGTATCGAAGAAATTGATGCCACCGTCGATGGAGGCCTTGACCAGTTCGTCGGCTCCTTTCTGGTCGACGGTACCGATGACCCTCTGTAAGACGCCCTCGCCGCCACTAAAGGTCATGGTGCCTAGGGAAAGACGCGAAACGAGGAGTCCGGTATTACCTAGAGTTGTATATTGCATAATTATCCTTTCTCGAACGAGCCGTTCGATTGCTTGAGTATTGCCACACCGATCATGATGCGGTATTTGACTTCACCCGCTAAAGAGGCTGCGATAGGAGCCATTGATCTCCCTACATGGCGATTAGTTCGAAGATGAGAGGTCCCGCGGCACCAGCAGGTCACCGAGGCCGATCCGACGAAGAAGCTCGGGGCGCACCCGGTCCGAAACCATATTGACTACTTCCGCGCCGTCCTGCGTCGGGTCGATGTGCACGCGGAACGGTCGTTTGCCAAACGGTGCTTCGACCACTTTACGATGGCATCTGCCGCCGCGGAAACATCGGCATCCGGCGGTACGAAGCCCTTGTGGTGTGGGGGATGGCGATGGTCGCTGCATTTGAACGATGTTTATTCAGCGTGTTGAATTGCACGAGAAGTCGGAGCAACGCATATGCCAGAAGAGACCAATGTCGGGGAACGTCCAAAAATGTGAGAAATGGCGAAGTCTCAGATGTTGCAGCTTCGCTTCGAATAGATTGTGACGACGATCCCGCGACTCCTTATCGACACGTGTCGTTATATCGACTTTACCTAGGACGAGCGATGCTCAGTTTTTTTATCCGTGCTTGAAGAGTTGGCGCTTCCGCGCATTCCTGAAATCGTCAGGCTATTCCAGCCTCGATCCAGTCCATCGTCGGAGTAGCTGTGA
>Ga0207701_10007756_pt1 | contig 10647 bp, 8 predicted proteins | sample KBSSwiSSwithPhiX_FD_184294 | JGI IMG/M metagenome (GOLD analysis project Ga0207701, IMG submission 184294) | Switchgrass rhizosphere bulk soil microbial communities from Kellogg Biological Station, Michigan, USA, with PhiX - S5 (SPAdes) (version 2) | ecosystem: Environmental > Terrestrial > Soil...
GAGCCGCACGATGCCGTCCCGCTTGGTGGGACGCCACGCATTGAAGTCGTTGTAGTAGAGCTCCGTATTCGGCGCGTACTGCGCGGCGTACCTGAACGCGAGCGACACCAGGGTGTCGCCGTTCCCGATGCCGCGCACCCAGGTCGTCGGACGATAGTTGCCGTCGTCGCCGATCACTTCGTTCACGACGTCCCAGGCGTGGATGCGACCCTTGTAGCGGCCGGCCACCGCTTCGATGTGGCTGCGCAGCCGCTCGGCCTGAGCCGCCGGCGTGTTCGGCTTGCCGTCGGCACCGGTGAAGAACCAGGGCGGTGTCTGGTTGTGCCACACGAGCGTGTGCCCGACGATGAACATCTCGTGCTGCTCGCCGAGCGCGACGAACGCGTCGCCGGCGCGGAAGTCGTAGACGCCGGGCTGCGGATTGACGAGCGCCGCCTTGAGGAAGTTGTCCGCGGTGATCGAGTTGAACTCGCGGAGGACGAGGCGCTGGGTCGCCGAGTCCGTGGCCGTCGCCGTGGCCGCGTTGATCGCCACGCCCATTCTGAACGCGTCGCGGTAGGCCTCCTTCAGCGAGGTCGCGGCTGGGCGCGCCGGCCGCGTCGTCGCCGGCCGCGTGCAGGCGACGAGCGCGAAAGCCAACGTGGCGATGACGATTCGGTTCATGCGGGGCAGCGGGAATGCGAGGAACAAGCGGATCAAGGGGTCAGAGTCGTTGATCCGATCAAGGTGTCTGACCCCTTGAAACAAGGTGTCTGACCCCTTGAAACGATCTAGCAAAAATGCGCAATGGCGGTCAAGCGAGCGCGAATCGGCGCCGGATAGATTCCGCAGCGATGAAGCCCGCGACGCATTCATACTATACGGACGCCGTCCAGCGCGTCATCGAGCACGTCGTCGAGCATCTGGACGAGGCGCTGGCGCTGGAGACGCTCGCGGCGCAGGCGTGCCTGTCGCCGTTCCACTTCCACCGCGTGTTCCGCGGGATGGTGGGCGAGACGCCGCTCGAGCTGGTGCGGCGGCTACGGCTCGAGCGCGCCGCGTGGCAACTGCAGCACGGCGACGCGCCAGTCACCGCGATCGCGTTCGACGCGGGCTATGAGACACACGAGGCGTTCACGCGCGCCTTCCGCGCGAGCTACGCCGATTCCCCATCGGCGTTCCGGCGGCGAGTGCGCGCGCGCATCGAGCTCGCCGCGCCCTGCGGCGTCCACTTCCGCGAGGACGGGCGCTTTCAACAGTTCATCCCACGCGATTCAGGAGGACGGACCATGCAGGTCGAGATCAAGCAGTTCCCGGCGCTCCGCGTCGGCGCCGTGCGGCACACCGGCCCCTACATTCGGATCAACGAGGCGTTCGCGAAGCTCGGCGAGCTCGCCGCGCCGGCGCGACTGTTCGAGCGACCGGGCGCTCAGATGGTCGCGTTGTTCTACGACGATCCGGATACGACGCCGCCGGACCAGCTCCGCTCGGACGCGGCGGTCGTGGTGCCACGGGAAGTCGAGCTCCCGAGCGGGCTCACGGAGCAGCAGATCGCGGCGGGGGACTACGCGACCACCACGCACATCGGTCCCTACGAGCAACTCGGCGATACGTGGGCACGGTTCATGGGCGAGTGGCTGCCCGCGAGTGGACGGCGGATCGGCGACGGCGTGAGCTACGAGGTGTACCACAACACGCCGATGGACACGCCCAGGGAGCAGCTCAGGACGGAGATCCGGATTCCGCTCGCGAAGCAGTGAGACGGTCAGCCAGCGTCTCAGCGCACCCGCGCCACGTCAGGTGCTCACCACACGCCCGGCACCAGGCGCCACCGAACCGCCGCCGCGTACTCGGCGTACTCCGGGAACCGCGCGCGCAGCAGACGCTCCTCGAGCACGATGCGGGCGGCGAGGATCGCCGCCGGGACCAGCGCGGCGACGGTCGCCGCGGTCGAGTGCAGGCAGAGTCCCATGCCCACCATCACCGGCACCATCCCGGCGTACATCGGGTGGCGGACGATCGCGTAGGGACCGGTGCGGACGACCCGATGGCCGCGTTCGTCCTGAACGCGCACCACGGTCACGGCGAACGCGTTGGCGCGCAGGGCGCGATATACGATCCACCATCCGGCGACGAACGCCGCCCAGCCGATCGGGCGCGTCCACGAGGGGAGCTCCCGCATCAGGTGCAGGCGCCACACGTCGGCGCCCACGAACGCGATGAGCGCGGCGAAGCTGGCCATGAAGCCGCCGAGCAACAGGCGGTCGGCGAGCGACTGCCCTTCCTGCACCGGACCTTTCGCCCGCTCGGCGATGAGCTCGGGCTGGAGCGAGAGCAGGCGCAGAGAGCTCAGTCCGCGGACGACGAGCAGAGTGCCGACGAGAGCCCAGCCCTGCCGCCAGTGCCAGGTCCCCGCACCCCCGAGCAGGAGGGCGGAGAAGAGCGCACCATAGGCGAGCAGGCCAAAGAGCTCGCGGAGCGGTGAGGCGCCCCGACGGGCGCCCCCGTCACTCCGGAATGGCTTCGTGCTCCCCCGTGACCAGCCAGGCGGCGGCGGCTTCACGCGTCTCGAACAGGGCGAACTGCCCGGACCTGCGCTCCACCGCCGCCATCTCGTTGAACCGGGTGCTGGTGACCACCCGCTCTTTCGGAGCGACGACCGCGAGGCGTACGCGGTAGGTGCGGAGCTTCTGGAGGATGATCCCCGCCTGCCCGGAGCTCAGGTCGAAGAACTTGCGGGGAAGGTTGTCGGCGTAAAGCAGTGCCGTTCGTGCTCCCGACGAGAAACAATCCTCGATGAGGCGGCCGACATCTCCCGCCTCCGCGAGGTACCGCGTGCCCGGCTCACGCTCCAACATTTTCATGTGGTTGGCTCTCGCGCCTGGTGTAGTTCCGGCGAACGGCGACGTCGGTAGGTGGGTGCTCGGCGAATAGCGTGCCGAACTTTGCCGCTCGCGATGGCGAATGTAAGAACGTCGCCGGAAAGCGCTAGAGGCTCAGCTCGTCAATTCTTTTTTCACCGAGATGCGCGGAGGGCTCGCGCCCACCGCGTGACACCCGGGCATCGGAATGGACGCGGCAATCCGTAGGCCGCAACCTGCGCTGCAGTGCGCGATGCGCATTGCGCTCTGCGCTAGGCGGGAAGTGCAGGGTGGTTAAAGCGTCCCGAGGGTTGGCGCAAAGCGCAGCGCGCAAAGCGCGAAGCCCTACCTCGAATACACCCGCACCCAGTCGACCAGCATCGTCGCCGGGAATATCGCGTTGGACCCCGGGTCGCCGTCGAACTGGCCGCCCACGGCGAGGTTGAGGATCACGAAGTACGGCTGGCCGATGACCGAGCTGCCGTACTGCAGCAGGTCCGTCCGCGTCACGCTGTAGTGCACCGCCGAGTCGACCGAGAACCGCACCGACTCGCCGTCCCATTCCACCGCGTAGGTATGGAAGTCCGACGTGACTCCCCCGCCCGTGAGCTGGGTGAGGTGCGCGAAGGGCGTGTTGCCGGAGTAGCCGGGGCCGTGGATCGCGGAGCTCGTCGCCGAAGCTGTGCTCCCCTTGTTCTCCATGATGTCCAGCTCCCCGCAGGCCGGCCACGACACCGACGGGAAGCCGCTGCCAAGCATCCAGAACGCCGGCCAGAGCCCCTGACCGGCGGGCAGCTTGAGCCGCGCCTCCACGCGGCCGGGCGCCGCGTTCATCTTGCCGCGCGTCGTGATCTTCCCCGACGTGTAGCGGCAAGCGCCGTAGTAGCAGGTCAGCCCCGCGGGCGCCTGCCGCGCGACGATCTGGAGATGTCCCTGCCCGTCGAGGGAGACGTTCTCCGTCGCGTCGGTGTAGTACTCCTTCTCGTTGTTCCCCCAGCCGCAGATCCCGTTGCCGCAGCCGTCGCCCAGGTCGTGACCCCACTTGGCCGGATCGACGCGCGAGCCGGCGGCGCCGTCGAACTCGTCGCTCCAGGCGAGGGTCCACGTCGTCGGGGTGGATGGGGTGACGGGAGTCGTGACGATGGGCGCGACGACCGGGGTCGCACCGCCGCTCGAGCATGCGAGCAGCATCGCGAGCGCAAGCGGGACGGCGCACCGATGCGCGTGCGACCTCACGGTGCTCCTCCGACGCGATAGTCCAGCGGCGGCTTGCGGTCGGCGAGGACCGTCTCGTACCGGAAGCCGGTGCCGCGCTTCGTCAGGAGCTCCGCCTTCGCCGCGGCCACGAGCGACGGCGACGCGAACAGCTCCGCGCCGGCCAGCGCCATCGACTTGGCGGCGACGAGCATTCCCTTCACCCCGATGCTGGTGCCCCCCGCCGCCGTCGCCTGCCAGGTGTGCGCGACGGTGCCGGGTACCCACGTCGCCGCATAGAGCTGCACCGTCGGCACGACCCAGCTGACGTCGCCCACGTCGGTCGACGTCGGGCTGGCGTCGCCCGGCACGAGCGGGCGCACGCGCGACGTCGCCTCCAGCGGCACGATGGAGAATCCCTCGCTCTGCTGCAGCTGGCGCGCGAAGTCGCGCTCCGCCGCGGACAGCGTGAAGCCCCCCACGCTCTCGAGCGCGCGCTGCTGCAGGCGCGCGAGCGTCTCGTTGGGCAGGAACGCGTACACCGAGCCGACGAGCGAGACGTCGAACGTGGTCCCGGTGCCGATCGCCGCGCCGCGCGCCGCATCCTCGACGCGCCGCCACACCTGCTTCACGACGGCCATGTCCGGGTGACGGACGTAGTAGTACACCTCGGCGTCGTCGGGGACGACGTTGGGCGCCGCACCCCCTCTCGTGATCACGTAGTGGATGCGCGTCTCGGCGGGCACGTGCTCGCGCAGGAAGTTCGTCATCACGTCCATGATCTCGACGGCGTCGAGCGCCGAGCGGCCCCGCTCGGGCGAGCCCGCGGCGTGTGCGGACTGGCCGTGGAAGCGGAACTTCCCCGAGATGTTGGCCAGCGACGACGCGTTCTCCACGGAGTTGCCGCTCCCCGGGTGCCACGCGATGACGGCGTCGACGTCGTCGAACACACCGTCGCGCACCATGAACACCTTGCCCGAGCCGCCCTCTTCGGCCGGCGTGCCGATCATGCGCAGCGTGCCCTTCACGCCATTGGCCTGCATCCACTGCTTGAGCGCGATCGCCGACGCGACGCTCGCCGTGCCGAACAGGTGGTGCCCGCAGCCGTGCCCCGCGCCGCCGGCGCGCAGTGGGCGGCGCACCGGCACGCTGTCCTGCGACAGCCCGGGCAGCGCGTCGAACTCGCCGAGGAGCGCGATCACGGGCTTCCCGCTCCCGAACTCGGCGACGAACGCGGTCGGCTCGCCGGCGACGCCGCTCTTCACCGAGAATCCCGCCGCCTTCAGCTCGGACTGGAGGAGCGCGGAGCTCTTCACCTCCTGATAGCCGACTTCGGCGAACTGCCAGATCTGCCGGGCCACGTCGCCGTACCGTGCCGACGCCGCGTCGATGCCGGCGAGCATGGGCGCGGTGTTCGGCGCCGTGAGTCGCTGGCTCTGCGCGGCGACACGCGGGGCGGCGAAGGCGAGCAGGGCGAGCGAGAGTCCAGCGAGGCGCATGAGGCGGTGGAAGAGGCGGCGAGACGGGTCAATATGCGGTGAAAACGGTGAAAACGGTGAAAAGCGATTACCGCAGTTCACCCTTTCACCATTTCACCAATTCACCGCCCCTCAGGGCAACGGTAACTGCACGCCGAGACTCCAGCCGATCCCCGACAGATTAAGCGCTCGTGGGAACACGGATGGGAAGCCGTTCGGTGGATCGGTGCTCAGACTGTTGAAGACGCGGCGCATGTATTCGACTTCGGCGGTGAGATGCAGGTCGCCGGCGAGGGCGAATTCCAGCCCGAGCGGCATGCCGAACTCGAAGGACGTGGAGGTCAGTGTGAACACCGACGTCGTCAGGTCGTCGGCGACGTACATCTGCGCGTCCTCGAGCGTGATCACGCCGGTGCGCACGCCGCCATAGACTCCGATGCGATTGCTCAGGCGCGCGGTGACGTAGGCGGAGATCGATGGCAGCTCGCGCACCGAACCGTGCAGGTCGAACAGGCCGTCGGCGCCGAGGCCGTCCATCTGTCCGTAGCCGACACCGAGATCGAAGTCGATGAGGAGCTCGCCGTCATCGGGCGGCTTCCGGTTGCCGACGATCTCCGAGTCGACGCTCACGAGCACCGTGTCGGTGCCCACGACGGACAGGTGCTTCCGCACGGTGATGGAGGTCGGCACGAAGGGCTGCTCGACGTCCATCGTGATGCGCGCCGAGTCGACGGCGAACCGTCGATTGATCGAGTCGCGCACCGCGGGGCTCGACTGGCGCGCGGCGTCGAGCCGTGTCGTGCGCACCTGTCGCAGCGAGTCGAGTGCCCGGACGCGGCGTCGATCACGCTCGGCGTCGCGCCGGCGCTGCGCGGCGCTGGATGGGCCGAACTGACCGAGATGGATGAGGAACTCGAGCCCGTAGTCCTTCGCCCACGAGAGCCGGGGCGCGTCACCCGACTTGTCCGTACGCCGGTCGGCGCTGCCGCCGTAGTAGATGTTGATCGACTCCACGCGACTCAGCAGGTGGTCGATCCCCCCGAGCCCGATGTCGGCGGCGGCGGTGGACTGCGCGGTGAGCCGCGCCGGCGCGAGGATGACGTGGAGCGCGAGAAGCAGAAGCAGGCGATGCGCGAAGCGCTCTGCGCGATGCGCCAGGCCTCGGGACGCCCTTGCCTCTCCTGCCGCTTCCGCCGGAGCGCAGAGCGCATGGCGCAATGCGCACCGCGTCAATTCAGGCCACCGGCAGCGTCAGGGTGAAGGTCGACCCGACCCCCTGCTGGCTCGTCGCGACGAGATCGCCGCCCATCGCGCGCGCCATCTCGCGGCTGATCGGCATGCCGAGCCCGGTGCCCTTGTGCTCCCGCGAGAGCGCATTGTCGAACTGCACGTACGGCTCGAACACGAGCGCCAGCTCCGCGGACGACATGCCGATCCCCGAGTCGCTGACCGAGATCGCGGCGAGACCGCCGGAGAGACGCGAAGTGCTCACCGTGATGCGCCCGCCCTCCGGCGTGAACTTCACGGCGTTCGACAGCAGGTTGAGCAGGATCTGCACGAGCTTCTGCTTGTCGGCGCGGAAGGCGAGCTTCTGCTCGCAGCCGCTGCTGTCGTACGTGAGCCGCTTCGCCGTGCGCTGCGGCGCGGTGAGCGACTCGAGAGCGCCGAGCACCTCGTGCGCGAAGACGTCGGTGATCTGATAGGTGAGCTTGCCCGCCTCGATCTTCGCGTGCGTGAGGACGGCTTCGATCAGCGTGAGCAGATGCTGCTGGCTGCGGTGGATGCGGCGCAGGTAGTTGAGCTGCGCCTCGGTCGCCGGCGTCGGGATGCCGTCGAGCATGAGCTGGACGTAGCCGCCGATCGCGTTGAGGGGCGTCCGCAGCTCGTGGCTCATCACGGCCAGGAACTCCGCCTTCGATTTGTTCGCCTGCCGCGCCGTCTCGGCGGCGACGTCGAGGGCGGCCTCCAGCCGCTTGTGCTCCTCGATGTCGGCCGTGCAGCCGAACCATTCCGCGATGTTGCCGTCATCGGTGAACATCGCCTCGGCGCGCACGAGGTGCCACCGGTACTCACCCTGGGCGGAGAGCAGCCGGAACTCCGTCTCGTAGCGCTCGCCCGACTCGAGCGATCGCTTCCAGCACGCCGTCGTGCTCTCGATGTCGTCGGGGTGGACGCGACTGGCCCATCGGTCGCCGAGCAGCTCGTGCTGCGACACGCCGAAGAACTCCGCCGTGCGCTTGGTGACGAAGTCGAGCAGCCCGTCGGGTCGCGCCGTCCAGACCTGGACCGGGATCGTCTCGGCCATCATGCGGAAGCGCGCCTCGCTCTCCTGCAGCGCGACGGCGAGCCGCTCGGCCGCGTCGGTGCGCTCGTGGAGCTTGGTCGTGGCGCGGGCACGCTTGATGGCGTTCTTCGCGAGGAGCGTCGCCGTCTCGGTCAGCTGCAGATCGGCGGTGGTCGGCGTCTTCGGCTCGCTGTAGTACATCGCGAAGGTGCCGAGCACGCGGCCGCCCGTGTCGAGGATCGGCGTCGACCAGCACGACGCGAGCCCGTGCGAGAGCGCGAGGATGCGATACGGTGCCCAGAGCGGGTCCGTCGCGATGTCGCGCACGATGACGCGTTCGCGCCGGTACACGGCCGTGCCGCACGATCCGCCCACCGGGCTCGCCTTCAGCCCGTCGATCGCTCTGCAGTACTCGGCGGGGAGATGCGGCGCGGAACCGGTGCGCAGCGTGAGACCGTCGTCGTCGACGAGCAGGATGGAGCCCTGCGTTCCCGGTGCGACGCGCTCGATGAGGAGGATGAGCGCGTCGAGCGCCTCGCGCAGCATGGCGCGCGAGACCGCCTCGGAATCATCCGCTGCCGGATCGTCGCCCAGCTCGGCGAAGAAGCTTCCGCTCGGACGGCGCGGAACGACGCGGTCCGCGAACGGAACCTGATGCTGCGCCGTGGCGGTGAGCATGCTCATTCCCGCGATGCTTCCGAGCGGCGGCGCGTCGATGCCTGCCAGGAGGTGCGACTCGATCAAGTGATCGCTGGCCATCGATGGCACCCACGAGTCCGGCCGGGGGGCCGTGCGGCGACGCCGGACGTATCGCCGCACGCCGGGCACCGCCGGCCGACGCGTCGTGCGCGTCGCTCAAAGTCGCCGGCGGTGGAAGGGTTCGACCCGATCGATGATACGCCCCGGGAGCGCCGGGGCAAGTACACCGTCCCGCTACTGGCGCCCCATGCCGAGGATGTCGTTGAGCGGATTCCCGGTGCTGGTGCCCGTGCCGCCCGTGTTGGCGCCCCCACCCAGGCCGCCGAGGACTCCCCCGAGAGCGCCCCCGAGCCCGCCGCCGCCGAGCATCCCGCCGAGGATGCTGCCGAGCCCACCGCCCCCTGCGCCGGCGCGCTGCCCCGCCTGCCGGGCCATGTACCCGGCGAGCAGCATCGTCAGCATCGGGAGCATCTTCTTGAGGATCGACGGCTGGAGCCCCGACTGGGTGGCCGCGTTCTGGGCCACGGTCCGGCTCACGTCCTTGGAGCCGAAGATGTGGCCGAGGAGCTGATTGCCCGGCGCGACGTCGGTCGGCTGCGGCTGGACGACGTTGTCCATCAGCTCTCCGCCGCCGAGCTGGCCAAGCAGGCCGCCGAGCCCCTCGGCTCCCCCGGGCTGATTCTGCGCCTGGTTCTGGAATCCGCCGAGGATCGCGGGCGCGAGCGCCGCCGCGCCGGAGGCCGCTTCGGACTCACTGATGCCGAGCTCGCGTGCGATCGATTGAAGCCCGCCGGTTTGATTCAGGATGTCGGTTATCTGCATTGGGGCTCGTCGTTGAAGTGTGAGGCCGGTGAGCCATGCATGATTCGTGACGAAAGAAGCAGCGATGCGCGATGCGCTTTGCGCGATGTGCCAAGCCTCGGGACGCTTCTACCGCCCTGCAGCTCCCGCAGTAGCTCAAAGCGCAATGCGCAATGCGCAAAGCGCATCAATGACAATTCCCCGTCCCCGAGTCCGTGAACGTCCCGCCCGCGACCGGGACGAACTGCCAGTCGTAGCTCGTGGCGTGGAGGGTGAGCTTCAGGACGCCGTAGGTGGTGCCGTTGCGGACCTCGCTGTTCGGCTGGATGGTGCCGAAGGTGTAGTGACTGGCGCCGCCGGTACCGACGGTGAACTGGCGGATGCCAGTGGTGGGGTCGGCCACCGCGGAGGGTGTCTGCGGCGCGAAGCGCTCGTAGACGTGCTCGTGGCCATTCAGGATCACGTCGGCGCCGTAGGCGTAGAGCGCATCCCAGAAGTTGGAGACGGCCGTGTTGTTGCCGTGGCTCGCGCCCGAGTTGAAGCGCGGATGGTGCCAGTAGGCCAGCGTGCAGACGTTCGAGTGCGTGGCGAGCTCGTTGCGCAGCCACGTGTCCTGCGCGGATCCCGCGGCGCAGCTGATCGTCGTGCAGCTCGAGTTGGAGTTGAGGACGATGATGTGCCAGGCGCCGACGTCGTAGCTGTAGTAGCCAGTGCTCGGATCGCCCGCCGCGGCGCCGAAGTAGCCGTAGTAGCCGGTGGCGTTGAGCGTGTTGTACTCGTGGTTCCCCGGGCTCGGCTTCGTGCGCGAGAGGTGTCGTCCCCACGAGGGGCCGTAGCAGTTGGTGTACTCGGTCGCCGTGCCGTTGGTGTAGACATTATCGCCCAGCGTGATCACGGTGCCGGCGATGTTGTCGAGCAGGTTCGCCGTCGCCTCGTCCCCCGTCGAGGAGCACGACGCGATGTCCCCCGCGCCGACGATCACCGGATCGTTCGATGGTGGCGGCGTCGTGGTGACGGTGACGGAGGCCGTACCGGTCACGCCGCCCGCGGTCGCACTGATCGTCGCCGTGCCCCCGGCGACGCCGGTCACGAGACCGCTCGGCGAGACCGTCGCGACGGAGGAGTTCGACGTCGACCAGCTGAAGGTACTGGCCGATTTCGCCGGCGACGCGGTCGCCGTGAGCTGCACCGTGCCGTTCACCGCGATGCTCGCGGACGACGGCGTGACCGTCACGTTCTTGACCCCCGGTCCGCCGCGCGCGAGTGACGGCTCGGTCGGGACGACGGGAAGCTGACGCGCGGTGCACGAGATCACGAGCGCGATGGACGCGACGGCGGTGGCGAGGGACGG
>Ga0207701_10007758_pt1 | contig 10646 bp, 10 predicted proteins | sample KBSSwiSSwithPhiX_FD_184294 | JGI IMG/M metagenome (GOLD analysis project Ga0207701, IMG submission 184294) | Switchgrass rhizosphere bulk soil microbial communities from Kellogg Biological Station, Michigan, USA, with PhiX - S5 (SPAdes) (version 2) | ecosystem: Environmental > Terrestrial >...
CTACGGTGCAATCGTCGCCGACTTCGGAATCGATTATCAGGCAGTTGTCGCGGATCTCGACATTGTCGCCAATAGTTGCGTTCGACAGACGTGTGCCGGACCGAATAACGCAATTGGACCCGAGAATCGTGTCGCCTTCGATCGTTACATTCGGATAAATGACTGTGTCGCGGCCGATCGCCGCGGTCGAAGAAACGTACGCATTTCGCGGGTCGATGAATGTTACGCCGCTTTCCTTCATCAGTCTTTCGATCGTTTCATCGTTTATCATTTTCTCGATCGACGCGAGTTGTTTGCGGTCGTTGATTCCTTCGACCTCGACGGATCGGTCGTGCATAAACAACGCGACCGTCTCATCGTTATCAAGCAAAAGCCTTGGCACGTCAGTCAGATAATACTCGCCCTGCGCGTTATTCGTTCTTACATTACTAAGAGCCTCAAAAAGTTTACGGCTGTCAAAGCAATAGATACCTGAATTTATCTCCGCCACTTCGCTCTCTGCATCGGTCGCGTCTTTCTGCTCGACGATCCGATCAAAGCCGCCGTCGCCCCGAATAACGCGACCGTAACCGAAGGGATCTTTGAGTTTCACGGTCAAAACCGTGCAAGCTGCATTTTCGAGAAGATGGACGGCGATCAGCTCGCGCAGCGTTTCGACCTTGATCAGCGGCACATCGCCGGACAATACCAAAACGTCCGAATCGTTTCCGGCCAATTGTTCTCGGGCTGCGTTTACCGCGTCGCCCGTTCCGAGTTGCTCTTTTTGCAAGACAAACTCGATTCTCCTGTCACTACTTGTACCGGCCAATGCAGACTTAACATCGTCCGCCTGATGACCAACCACGATGAATACTTTTTTTGGATTTAGTGAAAGAGCGGTCCTAAAAACGTGCTCGATCAACGGGCGACCGTCCAGACGGTGCAGGACCTTCGCACGATCGGACTTCATTCTTGTGCCCAACCCGGCCGCCAATATCAAGACGTTGAGGGGCTTTTCACCCGCGTCGTTCGAACTCATTAGTGGAATTTTGCCACATTCCGCTTGCGTTGGACGAATCCGAAATGCTGATTATTGGCCGCAGGAAAGGCTTTATCGCACGCAGTTTATGACCTCGAGGGCGAGTCGCCCGGGATCGTGCCGCACCATTTCATCGCGGGCTAATAATTCTGCCCGGATCACGGCTGCACCCTCTATTGTTTCGCCTGCCAGCGAGCCATGCACGCCGATCTGTTCGGCGCCTTCGTCCGCGTAAAGCTCCGCTTGCCGCTCGCTGATCGGCTGACTGTTGACGATCAGAAAGTCGAAATTCAGTTGCGGAGCGTATTCACGAAGAATTTCCAAGTGCCGCCGAGCCGTAAGGCCGTCTGTTTCACCGGGCTGCGTCATCAGATTACAGATGAATATCTTCGTTGCTTTCGATCCTTCGATCGCCTCCGATACTCCATTGACCAGAAGCGGCGGGAGAAGACTCGTGTAGAGCGAGCCCGGCCCGACCGTGATCATGTCTGCGCTTTCGATAGCCTTGAGCGCATCTGGCATTGGCGAACAATTTTCGGGTTCGAGGAACAGGCGTTTAATGCGATTTCCTACTTTGCCGACCTTTGTTTCCCCTTGGACGATCGAACCGTCTTCCAACTCGGCAGCGATCCGCACATCCGAATCTGTTGCCGGATAAATATGCCCTTTGCTCGCGAGTATCTCGGATGAAAGCCTGACCGCTTCGGCAAAGTCGCCGGTTACTTCGGACAAGGCCGCAAGAAACAGATTACCGAAGCTGTGTCCGCTTAGATCGCCGTCGCCGGTAAATCGGTGCTGAAATAATCTGGAAAGCAACGAGGAATCTTCGCTCAAGGCGACCATGCAATTACGTATGTCGCCCGGCGGAGGCATTTGAAGCTCGTCACGAAGTCGTCCGGAGCTGCCGCCGTCGTCGGAAACGGCAACTATCGCTGAAAGATTCGCGATGCGATCTTCGCCGTTTCCGCTACCTACAAATTGCTTCAACCCGGAAAGAAACGTTGCCAATCCAGTGCCGCCGCCGATCGCTACGATGTTTAAGCCGTTCTTCACTGTTTGGAATCTAGCGAATACCCGATGCACTTGCAACAAAAAACGCTTGTCGCGGCGATTCACGATGTGGTAATTTTAAAGGTGCGGTCCGTTCGGGCCGTTCCTTCAACGATTGGCGCGTCGCGCCGCCATCCAATTGCTTCAGTATAATTTACGAGAACCTCCTGATGTCGCAATCGCCGTTTATCCTGCAGGAACAACAGTTTTTAAAGATACGCTCCGTCCTGGAACGGGTGCGTGTCGAGTGCGCCGCACGCGTGGTCTTTTTGGTCGACCGCGACGGGCAAACGATCGCGTTCAATGGCGACATAGGTGACATGGACACGACCAGCTTCTCGTCGCTCGCCGCCGGCAACGTTGCAGCGACGACAAGCATGGCGAGGCTGATCGGCGAAAATGTTTTTCCGGCCGTCGTTCACGAAGGCGAGAACGAAAGCATTTTTATCAGCGTGATCGGGCGGAGTTTATTGGTTGTAGTTTTTGACGGCCGGTCCACACTTGGACTGGTCAAGCTCAGAGCAAAACGCGCGAGCTTCGACATTGCGGCAATTCTCGATGAAATGATCCGGGAATCACAGTTAATTGCCGCATCAGCAAAGCCCGCCTTTGCGGATATTACCGACGAAGACATTGACAGCTTGTTTAGCTAGTGAAACTAAAGAAATGACGTTCATCAATTACGCATCTCGAGAGATCAATTGCAAGATCGTTTACTACGGTCCGGGGCTTTGCGGCAAGACGACGAATCTTCAGCATATATACGATTCGACGGCTCCGCAGGCAAAGGGCAAGCTGATCAGCCTTGCGACTGAGACCGACCGTACTTTGTTTTTCGACTTCATGCCGCTGGAACTCGGTACTGTCCGCGGCTTTAAGACGCGATTCCATCTTTACACGGTCCCCGGCCAGGTTTATTACGACGCTTCGCGCAAGCTGATATTGAAAGGCGTCGATGGTGTGGTTTTTGTTGCTGACAGCCAGGAAGAGCGAATGGACGCAAACGTAGAATCGCTCTACAACCTTGAAGACAATCTCCAGTCACAAGGATACGACCTGAATCAGCTTCCGTATGTTTTGCAGTTGAACAAACGCGATCTGCCGAACGTAATTCCGATGCATGACCTTACTCATGAATTGCAAAAGAAGGGTGAGCCGGTGTTCGAAGCCGTTGCAAAAGATGGCACGGGCGTTTTCGATACATTGAAAGCGGTAGCCAAACAGGTGCTTACCGAATTGAGAAAGACCTGATAATTGGTACACCGAAAATCAGAAAGGACGTGAGGGCCAGGCCTTCACGTCCTTTTTACTTCCCTTGCTCGTATAATCGCGCTCGAAAACAGTTACGCTTTCTGATAAACAGGTCCGACGATCCGATTGTAGATCGTACATGGACCGCATTTGCCGGTGATCACGTTTAGCAACAACATCGCGACCATCGGCAATCCTAAGACGTATCCGATCGTGAAAAAGTCGAAAGCAAATGAGACTGCGATCGCGGCGACTATCATTGAGGCCATCAGACACATGAATCGACGCGGTGCGCCGTATGGCGGCAACTTTTCGCCCCCGACGAAATAGCGAAGCCCGTAATTGTAGATCGCATCGAACGGATGCCTGGCAAGTGCAAAACAAAGCAAAGCGACAGGTATGAGTGCAGCCATCATTAGGGGCGAACCCAGAACCAGACTGGTAGCGACCCACAGCATGCACGTCGCCGGTGCAATTCGAAGCCAGTAGTTGAACGCATTGATCTCGTCGTCACTTAGGTCGAAACCCTGAGCGACAAGCCGTTCTCTTGTGGTTTCCGATACAGTTCCCATAATTCACGCTCCTTGTTTTTCGAACGTTCATTGCCCGGCCGGGCAGGCAATAAGTTCTTTTTGGATGTAACGTGCTTCGGTCGCTCCGTAAGTTCCCCCACCCGCGTAATCCTGAACTACGTTGATGTACCAAACACGGCAGAACGGATCTTCGCTCGCCGGGTTGCGCCCATAGATCAATCCATGTTTGTAGCGTGCTTTTGGGATACCAAGTTCGTTCTTGTCGATCACCCAGTTCGCCTGATTGAAACCGATCTTGAAAACCTTCATTCCGGGCACATCGGACATTTCCGCGAGCATGAGTTTTTCCTCGGCAGCGTTTCGGTTGTTGAACGACTTTGCGTTGATCGTGTACTCGGGAAGCCGCTTGTATAGCGACGCCTTGAGCTCGTCGAGAATTGCATCAAGTCGTGCGTCCGGTGCGACCTTTTTGTCCTGCAGCCAGGTTGCTCGGTCCTTTTTGGAAAGTGCGAGGCCGATGTAGTCGTCGTTCGAGTTCGGGTTTGGAAAGACCTGGTTTGCCGGATTCCAGTTGTCGAGTCGCTCTTTGTATTTGGTGATCTCGCCGATCTGATAATCGACCCACCAGTTTGTAGAATTATTCCCGCTTGTTCGACCGGTTGCGGTGTTCGTCGTTGCGTTTTCGACCGCCGTAGTGGTCGCGTCGGTTTGCACAACCGGCTTGATCGTTTTCTTTATGTTCGGAAGTCTTATGGTTATCTGAGCATCTACGCTCCCAATTCCGAGCGTAATTGCAACTGCAAAAAATATGATCGTTGATAAATTGTTTTTCATGATCTCTCCTAATGATCGAGCGCGTAAATCCAAATTCTAATTGGCGCGATAGAAGTAATATTCAGCGGTATACGGAACGCCCTGTTGTTCACCGACGAAAGAACCTGGCAATGTCGGTTTCAGCCCGCCCGTTGTATTCAGCCGCTGAATGAACGTGACGCGCTCGAAGATCCCAGGTCCTTCGGTATCCACTTTTTGAAGCTTCAACCATGGAATGGCGCTCGTGTCCGGCGTACATTCATCGATCTTCGCAGCGACAATTTTGCTTCCGCTGTTGCTTTCCCATGTCGGGCCAACGTAATGCTTGCCGATCTGGCCGTGGTACATTTCATTCACGAACAGCTTCGCGTCTGGTGCCACAAAGATCCACGCGGCGCCGTTCCATCGGTAGATCTGCGTCCCGGTCGCGTATGAACGAAATGCGAGTTTGTTACCATCGTCCACGCCGAGCCTTGCACATTCGCCAGTCAATTCCGGCGTTCTGTCGTCGATGAAAGTCGATTCGGCTTTGACCGCTGAAACCAAAAATCCGGCGATGCCGATCAATAGAACCCCGGCAACAGTAAGTTTTCTTTTCATGTTCGTTGTCATTTTCTCTTTCCGTTTTTTCAAATGTGCTTATTAGCGGGCCGGCCGTTGTGCCTTAGTCAACCGGCCCGCAGGTGCGTTTTGCTCGATCAGCAAAACGTCGGCGCGATAGCTTCTATCCGATCTTTCTGTGTCGGGCTCAGTTGTTCCAGGCACATCAGAAATTTCGGATTTACCATTCCGCTTCCAATGTAGGTCCAGCGATTCGCTTGATGCTGTGTACTTATGAAGATCTCGCGTTCGTCGTCCTTCAGAGTTCTGCCCGTTGCAAGCTCAAACGCCTCCAGGTCGAAAAGCGTCTGCTGCCTCAAGCCGGTATCGAGAAATCCTCCGATATCAAGGAATCCGTCGATCGCTCGTTCGATCGCCGCTTCGGTCATGCCCTCACCAAGTGATTCGACCATTCTGGTGTCGAGCTTTGCGTGTTGAGATTCTTCGAGCCAATGGTTTTTCAACATGCTCTTGAACAATGGGTCCATATCGCCGTCGTCCTTGACGCTATCGACGTAGTGTCCCAAGGTCATCCATTCGATCATCAAGATCGCCAACGCGACGCTGAGCGGTTCGTGGCCCAGGATCGCTTTGCCGATATCGGCCGCGGGCCCGATGATCTTGCATTCAGAAACAAAGTTCGCGCGAAACTCTTCGGCAAAGATCTTGAAGAGTTGAATATGCTTGACTTCCTCGCCGACGAACTGAAGAAACGCTCGGACACGGTAGTCGTCGTCGTTTAGCAAAGGACGCACGTGATCCAGGACAAACGGCACGATGAACTCTTCCACAATTACGAAAATGTTCAAATACGTATTGCCCTTGATCTGATTCAGGACGCGCTTTTCTTCGTCATTAAGAAAGGTCAGTTCCTCGACGCGAGCTAAAGACTCCGGCATAAACCGTTTCGTAAAATCGAGTCTTTTATCACCGCCGATAATGTCCTCTATGCGCCAATTCACCCGTTCGGCGGCCTCGATCGTGTTCCGGTAGTCATATTCCGATAACCGCGCTGAATTGTTTATTTCGTTAACTGCATTTGTTCCTAACATGATGATTGCTCCTTAAACGTTATGAATTATGGTTCTGAATTAACGCTGCGCCTCACGCAGCATCGGGACTAGCGCCGGAATGTTGCCGACACGTATTTCGCCGACGGCTTCGAATCCAAAGCGGCGATAGAGCGAAATATTTCTTGGATTCGAAGATTCCAGATAAGCCGGAAGCCCTTCTTCATCAACTCGCGCCAGTGCTTCCCGCATCAGCGATGAACCGATCTTCTTGTTTTGCCGAACCGTGTCCACGCCGATCATCGGTAAATACCAGTGCGGTTCATTGGGATGTCCGGCGTCCATTTTTTCGAACAGTTCGAATACAGACGGCTGTTTGTATCGCGGGATCGATTCGCGGACAAGCTCGACCATCGCTTCCTCATCGGGATGAGCGAACGGCCGAAGCCACAACGCCGCACCTGAGTAATCTGCCGTGCAGAATGCCGTCCCGTCCGCGATCGCCTGGCCCGCAAAGGCTTTTACGAATTTCGGAAACCATCGGAAATAATCTGCCGGCTCTGGATAGAACCAGCGCGCGACCGGATCTGTGCTGAACCCCATTGTCACGGCCGCGATCGTAGATTCTTCATGTGAGACCGTTGTCAGAAAACCCGAGCCCGGTGGAACACAAGGTATAAAGATCTGTTCTGCTGTAACTGCTTCGCTTAACATATCGAGCCTCCATAACGGGCGGTACTGCCCTTCGCTCCGACAAGACGCAGCCACGGCCCCAAACAGGACATCCCGTAAAATATTTTTAGCCCGGATACGCCTGTGCTAGAATTTGGGCATCAAACACCATTAATCAGCCCCAAAAATGGAAGGCAATTCTGCACAGATCACTCAGCTTCTGCTCGCCTGGCGTAAAGGAGAGCCGCGCGCTCTGGACGAATTAATGCCGCTGGTGTTGCGTGAGCTTAAAAAGATCGCGAGAAACTTTATGCGCGGCCAACGCGAGGGCCATACTTTGCAAACGACGGCGTTGGTAAACGAGGCCTTTATGCGGTTGGTGGATTCGAGTCGGGTTAACTGGCAGGACCGCTCGCATTTCTTCGCGATCTCCGCCCAATTAATGCGGCGCGTTCTCGTAGATGTCGCGCGCCGGAAGAACAGTGCAAAGCGCGGCGGTGAACGCGTCCAGGTATCGCTTGCCGACGATGTCAAAGCCGCTCCGCAAAAGAATGCTGACCTCATTGCGTTAGATGAAGCCCTCGAACGCCTTTCCCAGCTAAATCCCCGTCACGGACAGATCGTTGAGCTTAAATACTTTGGCGGCCTGACCGAAGAAGAGATAGCCGAAACTTTGAAGGTTTCTGTACGTACGATAAGGCGCGATTGGAATTTGGCGCGCGCGTGGTTATTCCGCGAGCTGAAAGCAGTATGACCCCGCACGAATGGGAGTTGGTCGGTGAGATCTATCACGCCGCCTGCGACGTCCAGCCCGAGAAATTGTCGGAATTTTTAGATGTCGCGTGCGAAGGCGACGCCGCGCTTCGACGCGAGGTCGAATCGCTGCTTGCCGCTCGCGGCCAGGCTGAAAATTTCATTTCCGATCCGATCGCCGGCAACCTCGCGAAAGATCTTCTCCATTCCAACAGCCCGTCGGCTAACGATATGATTGGCCATTATCGCGTCGTATCGAAGATCGGCTCCGGCGGAATGGGTGAGGTCTTCCACGCAGTAGATACCAAACTTGACCGTAACGTCGCGGTCAAAATGCTTTCGTCGTTCTACGACAAAGACCCCAGCTTCCTCAAACGATTTCGCAACGAGGCCCGCGCCGCCGCAACCCTGAATCATCCGAATGTCGCTACTGTTTACTCCGTTGAGGAGGTCAGCGAACAATCGTTCATAACAATGGAGTTGGTTTCGGGCAATACGCTCGATCAGGTCACTCCCGACAACGGGCTTGAGGTCAACAGGTTTCTTGAATGGTTCGAACCGCTTGCCGACGCCTTGGCACAAGCCCATCGAAAGGGAATAATCCACCGAGACGTGAAGCCCGGAAACATTATGGTTTCCGAAGACGGTACGCCTAAGATCCTCGATTTCGGCCTGGCACAGATCGAAAATCATAGCAATTCCAGATCTGTTTCGAGGACGCACATTACCGCTCCCGGACAGATCATCGGCACGCCGTCTTACATGTCGCCGGAACAAGCCGAAGGAAGCAAATTGGACGCGCGCAGCGATATCTTCAGTTTCGGCGTGGTGATGTACGAAGCGTTAACCGGAAAACGCCCGTTTCGCGGTGAAAACCAGGGAGCTATCGTACAGGCCGTGATCTATGAACAACCGGAACCGATCTCAAAGCTGAGACCCGACGTCCCGGAACTGCTGTCCAAAATGGTGATGCGGTGCCTGGAAAAGTCGCCGCAGAAACGGTTCCAGTCCATGAAGGACGTCCGTTCAATACTTAGGGACGCAAAAAGCGCCGTAAGTGCAGGCGTCTCGATGGACAGCTTTGCACGTCGTTTCTATCGCGAGGCAGCTTCGCCGTCCAAGCTGTGGTGGGCAGCAGCCGTTGTACTGATCCTTGTCTTCGCGGTAAGCGGCTGGTATTTCTTTTCCCGCTCAGCGGTCGCTCCTCCTTTTCGGCCCGAAGGAATGTCGATCCGGAAGCTGTCGCAATCGAATAACGTCGCATATGCCTCTATCGCGCCTGACGGCCGATCTATCGTTTACGTCACATACGAAGATAACGGTGATCGCGCACTCTGGCTCCGACGAATTAGTGACGCGAACGCGATCCAGATAGTCGCCCCGCAGCCCGTGCAGTATTGGGATTGCCCGCTGTTTAGCAACGATGGCGACTCGGTCTATTACATTACGGCAGCACGCTCGGCGACTCATGGAACAATGTACAAAGTTCCAACTCTGGGCGGCCAGCCAAGAAAGATCGTCGACAAAGTGAACCACCTGGGTAATCTGTCACCGGATGGATCCAGAGTGTTGTTCGTGCGGTATGGTGACGCCGACCCGAACATCTCGGTCAACACTGGCGAGACTAAGTTGATGTCCGCCGATTCAAGCAACGGAGGAAACGAGCAACCGCTCGTTACCGTGACAGGAGAATCCATAGTCCGGGAACCTCGATTTTCTGCCGATGGCCGATCGATCTATTTCGTTCGGCGCGAGCTTATCGATGAAGTTGAGTGGTGGTCACTCATGACCGCAAATGTAGACGGAACGGCTCCCCGCGAGATCGTTCGGCAGCGTGAGCGGATCGGCGAAATTGCGGTGTTGCAAAATGGCGGTCTTTTATTGAACGCCAATGACGCTGCTTCAAATCGGCGACAGCTTTTTTACGTTTCTGTTTTGAACGGAGCTCTGACGCGAATCACGAACGATCTTACGTCTTATGTAGGCGTTAGCGTCGATCGTGAGGGGCGCAACGTCGTAGCCGCGCAGCGTTCGGACGAGAACCGAGTTTGGATCGGCGATGTTGATTCACTCGGCAGTGCAAAGCCGTTATCCCGTGAGCCCGGAGCATATCAGAATGTTGCGTGGACGGCAGACGGACGCATCATTTACGACGCAAACGAGAATGATCGCGTACACATTTGGATCTCGGACGCCGACGGGAAAAACGCGCTTCAGCTTACGTCGTCCGATACGGACGATTTCGATCCAAAGATCTCGGGCGACGGAGCATGGGTGGCTTTTGTTTCAAAGCGGAACGGCTATAACCAGATCTGGCGTATGAAGGTCGACGGCACCGAACAGTCGCTTCTGGCGGACGTGCAAGGCATTGCACAATATCCGCGATTCGAACCCGACGGCCGGACCGTCGTTTTCCGTTGGTTCAGCGAAGGTTCGATGCCGCTTGCACACGTGGATATTACCGGCGGCCCAGTCGTCGGGATCGAAGGATTGCCGAAATCCACATCATATCTATGGGCGATGTCACCCGATGGAAAGTACGTTGCACACTCGATCACTGAACAAGGAGGAAAGTTTAACATTCTGGTGAGGCCGGCCGATCTCGGGACCCCGATCGCGACGCTCGATATTTGGCCCTTTCGTATTTTCAAGTGGGCACCGGATGCAAAGACGATCCTATTTCAAGAACGACAGCGAGGAGAGAATCTGGCCAGTAAGATCTTTCAGATCGATCCTTTCAACGGCCAACAGAAACTCTACCTCTCGACCGAACCCGACGAGATCCTCGATCTCGCGTTCTCGCGCGACGGCAAACGTTTTGCAATGATCCGTGGGAAAACGAGCACCGACGCCGTTATGCTTTCGACCGCTCCAACACAAAAAGACGCAAAATAAAAAGCCGCTTCGAAATGAAACGGCTTTTGCATCTAATGGCGGGGCCGACGG
>Ga0207701_10007762_pt1 | contig 10642 bp, 8 predicted proteins | sample KBSSwiSSwithPhiX_FD_184294 | JGI IMG/M metagenome (GOLD analysis project Ga0207701, IMG submission 184294) | Switchgrass rhizosphere bulk soil microbial communities from Kellogg Biological Station, Michigan, USA, with PhiX - S5 (SPAdes) (version 2) | ecosystem: Environmental > Terrestrial > Soil...
CGTCCCCTCTGCGTCTTTGCGTATCCTCCGCGTCTCCGCGTCCCCTCTGCGTCTCCGCGTTCACTCTGCGATAAACCGGTAACCAACACCAGACTCCGTTAGTAGGAAAACCGGCCTATTGGGATCGTCTTCAATTTTTTTTCGGATCTGAGCAATGAATACCCGCAAGTATTGGGATTGGTTAATATAGCCGGGACCCCAAATCGCTCTTAACAGATACTGATGCGTTAATACCTTGCCTTCATTTTTTATCAGCAAGGCCAGCAGGCTGTATTCTGTGGTTGTTAGTTTTATTAACTGATGGTCTTTTTTTAAAGTCCTTGCTGTGAAGTCCATTTCCAGGGTGTCAAATTTCATCACCGTATCCTTTTCCTCTGCATTTACCTGGCGGACTGCTGATCGTATCCTTGCCAGTAATTCTCCCGTTCTGAATGGTTTGGATAAATAATCATTTGCGCCATTATCCAAGGCTGTTATGATATCCTCTTCATTTTTCTGGACAGAAAGGATGATTATTGGATTGGTATACCATTCCCTCAGGGATTTTAATACTTTATGCCCGCTTGCATCTGGAAGTCCAAGGTCCAGTAAAATCAATTCGGGCGGATGGTTTGCTGCCATGATCAATCCTTCTTTTGCAGAAACAGCCATTTTCACCAGGTAGCCATTGGATTGAAGCGTAATCTCCAATAGCCGCCTGATCTGTGCTTCGTCATCAATGATCAATATTTCTGCTTTATTCACTGGATCGAAATTTTGGGATGGTTGGTGTTTACCGGAATGGAGATCATGAAATGTGCTCCACGCACTTTCTGTCGATCTAATTCAACAGTGCCTCCCATGGCTTCAGTAAATCCTTTTACAATCGATAATCCAAGACCCGATCCGGAGGTTTTAAGGTTTTTAGTACGGGAAAATTTATCAAAAACATCTTTCTTGTCAATATCGACAAATCCTTTTCCATTGTCTTCAATACTGATGTCCAGTAGATCTGCGTGACAGCTGACGGAAATAGAAATAGAGCAGGAAGGATCTGTATGGAGTGCTGCATTGTTCAATAAGTTATACAACACCTGGTCAAGCATTCCTTTGTCAATACTGCATAAAGGCAGGTATTCATTTACGCTGATATTGATTTTTCTACGTGTATTGTTTTCTTCAACTCTTCTAACAACGTCATAGACCAGTTCCACTATATCACACCAATCGTTTTTGGCTTTAATATGTCCCGACTCCAGTCTTGAAATATTTAACAGATTTTCTACTTGCTGATTTAATCTCAGCGATGCATTGGAAATTTCTGATAACAACTGAGATTTGTTTTCTTCTGTAAGATGAATATTTGATTGAAGGTTGTCCGTCGCTCCAATGATAGTAGCCAGTGGCGTACGCAATTCATGAGAGAGGGAATTTAAAATAGTATTATAGAGTTTCACACTATTGGCGCGTTCTTCCTTGAGGCTGGCGGCTTTATCGATCTGCCTGATTTTATAGGTAAGAACTCCATTGACCATGGCAATTATGAAATACATGATCAGCAGGATATTATCTTCTGTATTATCTACGTGTATAGTAAATCTTGGTGGTATGAAAAAAAAATCCCATATGAGTGCGCTTAGTGCTGCTGCTGCTAATACAGGGAATATGTCAAAATTTACGGCCAGTATCGATACGGTTAATAGTAGTACGAGCGCCACTACGCGATAACCCATATATCCGGAAAACAGATAGCAGATCGCAGAAATCAGGACAGTGATGATAATACAATATAGGTATTGCCGGCCCTGTGGAAGTGTATTATACAGATATTTATTCATGAACAGGTCCTCTTCCCCAAAGTTAGTTTTTATGGTCGATGCATCGCAACTGGTCTGTCTGCTGACATAAAGATTTTATAAGGATTTCCGGCCCACACTAAGTATCAGCATCACCATGTTCTAGTTTTGATTTCCAAATTCTATTGATGTCAACGCATAACCGGGTAACTGTAGCAGGATTGTTAATTGCACTGGGAATAATTTATGGTGATATAGGCACCTCCCCCTTGTATGTGCTGAATGCCATCATTAGTGATAAAACAATTACCGAGGAACTTATTCTAGGTTCATTATCACTTATTATATGGACGCTAACCTTGCAGACTACAGTAAAGTATGTGATACTCACCCTTCAGGCCGACAATAGAGGGGAGGGAGGAATATTTTCGTTGTATGCCCTGGTAAGGAGGCGAAAAAAATGGTTATTTCTTCCGGCCATTCTTGGTGGTTCCGCTTTACTCGCAGATGGAATGATTACACCGCCCATTTCGGTGACATCGGCGATCGAAGGTCTGAAACAAGTGCCGATTTTTCACGATATAAGCCAGTGGACGGTTATCTATATTGTAATTGGAATACTGAGTTTGTTATTCTTTATTCAGCAGTTCGGATCTGCATTTATAGGTAAGTTCTTTGGTCCGATTATGACTGTCTGGTTCAGCATGCTGGCCATTCTTGGCTTTTTACATTTATTTGAAGAACCTGGAATATTTAAAGCCTTTAATCCTTACTATGGAATAAAATTATTGGTCACCTATCCTAAAGGATTTTATTTATTGGGTGGTGTTTTTCTCTGCACCACAGGAGCAGAGGCATTATATTCAGACCTTGGTCATTGCGGTAAATGGAATATCCGTTATTCATGGGTTTTCGTGAAATCCTGCCTCATTATTAATTACCTGGGACAGGGAGCCTGGTTGCTAAGCCAACATCATGGCGAAAGAATTACTACGGAAATGATCGGTTCGGGCTTTAATGCATTTTATGGTATTATGCCTGAATGGTTTCTCATGTTCGGTATCGTGATTGCAACCGCTGCAACAATTATTGCCAGCCAGGCGCTGATCTCTGGTTCATTTACCCTGGTTAGTGAAGCAATGCGGCTAAACCTATGGCCCAAAATGAAAATCAATTATCCTACCGAAGCCAGGGGCCAGCTTTTTGTCCCCGCAGCAAATACGCTTCTATATGTAGGATGCATTGGCATTTTATTGTATTTCCAAAAAGCTTCCAATATGGAAGCAGCATATGGATTGGCGATTACTGTGACGATGATCGCTACTTCCATTCTCTTTGCCAACTATCTGGTAATGCGACGGTCAAAATCAGTATGGGTCTATCTATACCTATCGGTCTATTTTATTATTGAGTTCAGTTTTTTTTATGCCAACCTCGACAAATTCCCACATGGAGGTTATGTAACACTGATTGCCGGCGGGATACTTTTTTCGGTTATGTATGACTGGTACCGGGCCAGGAAGATCAAAAACCGATATGTTGAATTTGTTCGCATGGAACATTATGTATCCCAGATACAGGAATTAAGCTATGATATCAGTATACCTAAATATTCCACTCACCTGGTATTTCTGACCTCAGCAGACAACCCCAAAGAGATAGAGCATAAGATCATTTATTCCATCCTAAACAGGAAGCCCAAACGGGCAGATATTTATTGGTTCGTCCACGTGGACACAGTAGATGATCCCTATACTTCCGAATATTCGGTGACCAATATTATTCCCAATGACATCATCAGGGTGGATCTCAAACTTGGGTTCCGTGTGCAGCCAAGGATAAACCTCTTGTTCAGGAAAATAGTTGAAGACCTGGTTGATAATGGAGAAGTCAATGTCAACAGCCGTTATGAACTATTACAACAGCACAACATCGTAGGCGATTTTACTTTTGTCGTCATGGAGAAATACCTGAGTAATGACAATAACCTGCCTTTCATAGAGAAATTAGTCATGCGTTTCTATTTCCTGCTGAAGGAGATTTCCCTTTCCGAAGAAAAAGGCTTTGGGCTGGATCCCAGCAATGTAATTGTAGAAAAATTCCCCCTTATTGTATCTCCAGCTGTAAACCTGCGGATGAAAAGGATTTTGGAACAATAGAAACCTTTTTTGAGTAGGAAAAACATCTAATTTGTGCTATCTTCCAGATAAAGCACCAGGCCTACAACGTTTTTGAGAAGATAAGCTAATATCTATATAACTACTGAAACACCTATGCTGGACCGTTATACGGTTACCAGTGTATAGTTATTAACTTAAATCTCACCTATGTTAGTTGTCGAGCAATTGGAATTCCAGTCCCAGGAAATGAAAGATTCAATTGGTGCCCAGGTTAAAAAAATAATTGCTGATCCACTTTTTGCCAGGTGTCGTATTCTGCAAAAATTCCTCGGATTTATTGTCGAAGAAACCTTAGTTGGCCGGTCTAACAGGCTAAAGGAATATACCATTGGTGTACACGTGTTAGGCAAACCCAATGATTTCAATCCGCAATCATCCTCAATAGTCAGGATACATGCCGTCAGGTTGAGAAAACTATTGCAGGAATATTATAGTGGTTCCGGACTTGACGACAAAATTATTGTTACCCTTCCCCAGGGGCATTATATTCCTGTTTTTCTGCAATACGGGAGCAATTCAATGAACGATTCTCATCTAAAAAAATCAATTTCTGCTCTCCAGCATTCTCCACTCATAATGGCTGTAGTTCCTTTTTATATCAACCATGATAGTGAGAATATGAAACGGTTTACGGATGGCTTCGGTTCGTCATTAACAGATGCCTTATTGGAAAATGCCAGTATTTCTGTTGTGCCCTATTTCACCACAAGAAGACTATCATTAAAATATGCCGATATCAGGGAAGTAGCCAAACAGGTTTCTGCTAAATACCTTTTTACTGGTGATGTACAGGTATTGGAAAGCAGGATCAAAATTTCGGTACAGGTTGTAAATGGAAGATCAGGTTTACAGGAATGGTCACATGCCTGGGAGTCTAAATTTTCGGCACATAAATTATTTGAACAACAGGACCAAATCATACAAAAATTACTTTCCGCGGTTTCAGATAAGATTCAACTACTTGCAGAAACTGAGAAGAAGAAAGCAATGATGGCGGTAGCATGATTTTGAATGGATCAAAACTTGTAATTCACTCCAAATACTAAACCATAGTCAAAAGTTATACTGCCCTTTCCAGGCGGCTGGTTGTCGAAGTTGGTATAAAATCCAAGGCTCAGGTTGAGGTCATCGATCATTTCCCAGTTAATATCCAATTCTCCGTCATTCCTGATACGCCCCTTCTCTGTTATTCCAAAAAACACAGTTTCGGAAAAATCAATATTGATCTCCGGTTTGGTAAATCGGAACAGGTTAAACTGCAACTGGGAAAAGAATTCTGTTAAATTTCCCGACTTAACATTTTCCACACTTAATTCCTGGTTGATCACAAGTCCTCCTCTTGCCCAGGCATAGATATTTTTAGTAGTGATGAATTTATTTCCCACACCAACGCCTTCCTGGTAACGTCGATTCAATCCCAGTTCAACGTTTCTCTGGTAAGCAAGAATTGCGGTGGCAAACGAGGTGGGACTAAAATAGTAATTGTATTTAAGGTTTATATCTTCCCGATCGCGTGAAAAACTGGAGTCGGTTATAGTATAGATCCCGGAAAATTTTAATTTGATTTCCTCTTGTTTCGATATATAGTTAAGACTGCCGTCGAAATCGAGCCTTCCGAATTGACTTGATTTTGTATAACTGTAACCAACCCCCAAATTCCCTGAAAATCGTTGAAGAACGGACTTGTCAAAAGGATAAAGGTTAGATATATCTTCTACAGAGATGGTAACCGTATCGTTAAACTGAATTACATCAATGACATGATTGATGGAGTCTTTTGCGAGGATACCAAAGATCACTTTATCCTGGATGGTTTCGATCCGGTAGATTTTAGTACGGGCCTGGATCATTTTGATTTTTCTTAGCTGAACGGTGATGTCATTGGCATCATCCGGATCAAAGGTGAGTACGCCAAGCTGCACTTTCTTAAGTTCCCCAATCACCATAGAGCCATTATTGAAATAGATCGTATCCTTCACGGCTTGTGCGAACATCACGGCGCAGATGCCCTGGCAAAGGAAAACAAGGATGATTCGCCGCATAGTAGAATGCAATTCCCTTTTACCGGGGAAAGAGCAACAAAGTTATTTTGGAGTTATATGCAATCTAAATCTAAATTCCCGGATCGAATAGTTAACAGTTAAATGGGTAAATACTAACGGTAAATGATGGATACCACCTATTATTTATAATCAGTGCATAACTTTAGCAGAAGGGAATTTCTGGCGCAATTGACGATAAAAATTAAATTTGATAAGCCATAAACTAATGATTATGAAAGCTAAAATTTGTCTGGTCCTCCTGCTACTAGGTTTCACCACGGTTCTATCCGCCCAGGAAGAAGACGACAAGCTAAAAGCCCTCGAACTTTATGGTTTCGTGATGACAGACATGGGATATAATTTCAACCAGATTAACCCCGACTGGTATGATGTTGTGAGGCCAACCAAACTTCCAAAGTTTAAAAACGAATTTGGTACCGATGGTAATGTTTATTTCAGCGTTCGGCAGACCCGCCTGGGAGTCAAAGGATATACCCCTACACCGTTGGGTGAATTAAAGACCATTTTTGAATTTGAACTTTTTGGTACTGGTGTGGATGCGGGGCAGACAACTTTTCGTTTACGCCATGCATATGGAGAAATAGGTAAAATAGGTGTGGGCCAGTATTGGAGCCCATTTATGGATATAGATGTGTTCCCCAATACAGTGGAATACTGGGGTCCTACGGGAATGGTTTTCTTCCGCAATATTCAAATCAGGTATATGCCCATCCAGGGAGAGACCAGACTCACGTTCGCGCTGGAAAGACCAGGTGCAAGTGCTGACCAGGGTATCTACGCTGACAGGATCGAGCTTCAAAATGTAAGGGGAAGATTCAACCTTCCTGATCTTTCTGCAGAATTCAGATACGGAAAACAATGGGGTTATGTAGAAATAGCCGGTATATTAAGAAAGATCCAATGGGTTGATGAAGGACTTAATCCTAATCCACAAATTGACCTGAGCGATGAAGTGATGGGTTGGGGTATTAACCTCAGCACTAACCTCAAGCTAGGAAAAAGTTCAACATTTCGCGGTCAGTTTGTTTATGGAGAAGGTATCGAAAACTATATGAACGATGCCACTACAGATATCGGAATTAAGGCTAATCCGGGCAATCCTACGCAGCCTGTACAGGGTGTTGCACTTCCTGTAACAGGTATTGTTGCATTCATTGACCATAACTGGAATGATAAATTCAGTACTTCTGTGGGATATTCATCAATAGATATAGACAACGCTGATGGCGCATCACCGGATGCATTTGCCACTGGTCAATACGGTATCGCTAACCTGCTGTGGTCACCATTCAAGAATTTTATGTGTGGTGCTGAATTACAATATGGTCGCAGGAAGAATTTTACCGACGGATTTGATTCTGATATATTCAAAACCCAGTTTTCATTCAAATACAGTTTCGGCCATACATTTTATGCCAACAAAAAATAGTCATTTTTTTAGGGTTAGATGACCTAATGGATTTCAATGATAAAGAAATCAACGCCGGTTCTCAACCAACTAATTCCGATCACCGGATGGATAAAGACATATAAAAGCAGTTGGTTGAGATGGGATCTGCTTGCCGGCATTACATTGGCTTCATTTGTATTGCCCGAATCGATGGCCTATGCCACGCTGGCCGGTCTGCCACCGCATTTCGGTATTTATTGTACACTTATTGGAGGTTTGTTTTTTGCATTATTCACTTCATCAAAACATATTGCAGTCGGTCCAACTTCTTCTATCTCTTTAATGGTAGGATCAACAGTTGCAATACTTTCCGGAGGTGACCAACAGAAATGGATGCTCATTGCAGGATTAGCTGCATTTGTTGTTGCGATAATTTGCTTCGTCGCATGGGCATTGAAATTAAGTTCGATAGTTAATTTTATCAGTGACAGTATCCTTGTCGGGTTTAAAGCCGGAGCTGCACTATCGATCATGTCTACCCAATTACCAAAATTGTTCGGACTTGAAGGCACCAGTGGCCATTTCTTTAAACGGGTCGGACACCTAATCCCACAATTGCCCGACATGCATTGGCCGGTTTTTATTTTTGGGATCGTTGCACTGGTGATCATGGTTGCAGGGGATCATTTATTTCCTGGTAAACCAGTAACCTTAGGCGTTGTTATCATTTCCATTTTACTGATCAGTTACACTGGTCTTTCAACTATGGGTTTTCATGTTGCAGGTTTAATTCCCGGCGGACTTCCAACCCCGACTATTCCTTCATTAAATACGGATGATTTGGAAGGTGTTGTGGAACTTGCTTTCGCCTGTTTCCTGATGGGATATATTGAAACTGTTTCCGCAGGCCGAACCCTTGGATTAAAAAATAATTACTCCATAGATCCAAGGCAGGAACTAATATCTATGGGTGCTGCAAATCTTGCAACAGGATTTTTCAGTGGATATATAGTGGCCGGAGGTCTCTCACAGTCAACCGTAAACGAAAATTCAGGGGCAAAAACTCCGCTGTCAATTATTATTTGTTCTATTTCGCTGGCCATCATTTTAATATTTTTTACTCACCTGCTGACCAATCTTCCAGAAGTGATACTGGCAGTTATAGTTTTGCACGCAGTAACCGGCCTGATTAAAATAAAAGAACTTAAAAGAATATACCAGCTCAGTAAAATGGAATTTACAATAGCGATCTCTGCGTTAATAGCAGTGCTGTTTTTGGGAATTCTCAAGGGAGTAATTCTTTCGGTTGTGTTATCTCTTCTTTTAATAATAAGGAAAGCCGCTAGTCCAACAGTGGCTAAACTGGGAAGGATAGAGGACCTGGATTCATTTTCAGATATGGAAAGACATCCTGATAACAAACTGATCCCGGGACTGGTTATCCTTAGAATTGAATCATCAATTTTTTACTTTAATACAAATGACATCCGCCAAAAAATAATGTCTGCTGTCGATCTTGGTTATCCTGACATCAAAGAAGTGATACTTGATCTTTCAGCTGCACCTTATGTTGATGTTGCCGGTTCAACAATGTTATGTGCGCTGGCAAAGCAACTTTCAGAAAAAAATATCGATCTGAAACTTGCTGATGTCCGTTCAGAAGTAAGGGATATTCTTCGTAAACAGCAGATGGAAGTAATAATCGGACCAATACAACGACAGGCAAATCTTGCAGACGTGGTTAATGCATTTGAAAAACAAAATCAGGACAATTTAAAATAGTAGTATGGAATACAGCAATGATCAGGAGTTTCTAAATGCCGGCAGATCCATTTCTGATGAAATCAGGGATTCTCATAAAGCTATGGCCGATTTATGGCAGGGTATTACCAGTTTTTCTTCTTTGAATAATTGTGTTACTGTTTATGGTTCAGCAAGATTTCATGAAGGTCATAAGTATTATGAGCTGGCCAGGGCAATAGGAAAAAAACTTGCTGAAAATGGGTTTACTGTTATGACGGGAGGAGGACCGGGAGTAATGGAAGCAGCAAACCGCGGAGCAAAAGAAGGTGACGGAACATCGGTAGGATGTAATATCAAACTACCATTCGAACAAAAATTAAATCCATATGTAGACCAGAAAGTTGAATTTGAATTCTTCTTTACACGTAAAGTGATCCTTAGGAAAAATTCTGTGGCTTATGTATTGATGCCGGGCGGGTTTGGGACAATGGATGAAATTTTTGAAGTGCTGACATTGATACAAACTGGAAAACTTCCACCAAGACCGGTGATCTGCATGGGTTCTGAGTATTGGAGTCATATGCAAACCTTTATCAGGGAAACACTTCTTGCATCGGGAGCTATTTCAGACAAAGATTTAGATCTTGCTTATCTGACTGATGATCCACAGGACGCTGTTGAATATATTCAACGCAAGATCAAAGACCAGGGAATCCCGGGTATTGATCGTTCCGAAATGAGTTGAACATAAACATATGATAAAAGGAAAGGACATATTACCAGGCAAATCACATCCACTTGGACCTACTGTATGTGACGATGGAGTAAATTTTAGTGTGTTTTCCAAACATGGAACTGAAGTGAGTTTGGCTTTGTTTGATTCAGCGGAAGATATTCTTCCTTCACAAATTATTCCTCTTGACCCCATAATTAATAAAACTTATCATTACTGGCATGTATTTATAAATGGATTATCTGCCGGTCAATTGTATGCCTTGCAGGTAAATGGTCCGGATGAACCTTCACAAGGTCATCGGTTTAATGCGAAAAATATTTTGCTCGACCCGTATTCAAAATCAGTATCCGTTCCCGTTAGTTATATCCGAGGCGTAGAATCTCCTCCAATGAAAAGCGTGATTGTGGATACTAGTGACTATGATTGGGAGGATGATCAACCGATTCAGCGGCCATTCTATCAGACGGTAATTTACGAAATGCATGTGGCCGGATTTACGAAGCATCCGAATTCTGGCTTAAGCGACAATTTACGGGGAACATATAAAGGAGTTATCGAAAAAATTCCTTATCTGCAGGAACTTGGTATAACTGCAGTTGAGCTCCTGCCTGTTTTTCAATTTGATGTGCAGGATGGTCCACCAGGGAAAGTTAACTACTGGGGCTATAGCCCTGTTTCATTTTTTGCACCTCATCATGGATATGGCACTACGGATGATCCCTTGAGGACATTGGATGAATTCAGGGATATGGTCA
>Ga0207701_10007763_pt1 | contig 10642 bp, 9 predicted proteins | sample KBSSwiSSwithPhiX_FD_184294 | JGI IMG/M metagenome (GOLD analysis project Ga0207701, IMG submission 184294) | Switchgrass rhizosphere bulk soil microbial communities from Kellogg Biological Station, Michigan, USA, with PhiX - S5 (SPAdes) (version 2) | ecosystem: Environmental > Terrestrial > Soil...
CGGGCTTCTTCGCCGATGGCGCGAAGCTGATGCTCGTCGATGGTCCCGGCGCGAAGGTCACGCCTGAAGCCGTCGATGACGCAGTTGGCCGCATCCGCAAGGACGTGCACCAAGTGCAGGCCAAAGCGCTATCGATCACCAACGCGACCGAATACGGCCTCACCTACAAGGCGCCGGAAGTGGCTGCGATCGGCGAGACCGCCAAGCGGAGCGGCCTTGCCTTCCACCTGGACGGCGCGCGCTTCGCCAATGCGGTCGTCGGTACGGGAGCCTCCCCAGCGGATCTTAGTTGGCGCGCGGGTGTCGACGCCATGTCGTTCGGCTTCGTGAAGAACGGCGGACTGAACGCCGAGGCGATGATTCTGTTCAAGACGGAGCTTGCAGACGAACTCTTGGTGCGGCGCAAGCGCGCCGGGCATCTCGCATCGAAGGGGCGCATGTTCGCTGCGCAGATTCTGGCCATGCTTCAGAACGACCTGTGGCTCGACAATGCGCGGGCTGCCAACGCGGCGGCGCAGACGATCGCCAGGGCCGCCGGAGATCGCCTCATCTATCCCGTTGAGGCCAATGAAATCTTCGTCCGCGCCACCCCCGAGGAAGCGGCGGCGCTCCGTGCGCAGGGCTTCGATTTCTACGATTGGGGCCCGGGCGAAATCCGGCTGGTCACCAGCTGGGATCAGGGCGGCGAGCCCTTGGATCGGCTTGCAGCGGCGATCGCCGCACTGTGAAGGCGAAGCATTGGACCTTCAGGGAAGTCACTCTTCCCTTCATCATTTTCACGGCGATCTGGGGCTCGACCTGGATCGTTATCCGCGACCAGCTCGGCACTGTCCCGCCGCAATGGTCGGTCGCCTACCGCTTCGTCATCGCGGCGATCGCCATGGCGCTCGTCGCGAAATGGAAAGGTGAGAGCCTTAGGCTCGGCGGCAAAGCAATCGGCGCCGCAATCTTCCTCGGCTTCGCGCAGTTTTGCATCAACTTCAACGCGGTCTATCTGGCCGAGCAGCACATCACGTCCGGCGTCGTCGCGACGGTCTTCGCGCTGCTGCTGATTCCAAGCACTCTGATGGCCTGGGCTTTTCTCGGCCATCGTCCAAGCGGACGGTTCGTGTTGAGCTCGCTAGTTGCCGTCTTCGGCATCGGGCTTCTGTTCGTGCACGAATTTCGCCAGCATTCGGCGCGGGCGGACGAGATCGCGCTCGGCATCGGGCTGACGCTCATCGGAATGCTCGGCGCGTCGGCCGCCAACGTGCTGCAAGCGCGCGAGGAGATTCGGCGTTTTCCGCTGTTCGCCATGCTGGCCTGGTCGATGGTCTTCGGCGCCGTCATGGATGCGCTGATCGCCTTCGCGATGACCGGACCGCCGGTGTTCGACAGCCGCCCCGGCTATTGGCTGGGAGTTTTCTATCTGGCGCTTCCCGCTTCGGTCCTGACCTTCAGTCTCTACTATCCGGTGGTGCGCAAGATCGGTCCCGCAAAGGCCGCATATTCGAGCGCCATCATTCCGATCATCGCCATGGCATTCTCAACCGCACTCGAAGGCTATCGCTGGTCGCCGCTGGCAATCACGGGCGCGCTGCTGGCGATCGGCGGGATGATCGGAGCGCTCAAGCGCGAGAAGGAAGTGGTGGCTCCGCCGGACGCCGGCTAGCGGCGATAAAGGGTCTTCACCTCGGCATCGGAAAGCCGCCTGACGCTGTTCACGACGCAGCGCTGCGGGCCAAGCCCCGGGTTAGGCACTATGAGATCGGCATCGAAGCCCTGACAGATGAAGGAGCTGCCGCTTCGTGCCACGAGAGCAACGCCGTTTACCCAATTCACGTTGAGGCAGACGCCCGCGGTCTCCAGCCGGTAATAGCGCCGCGACCCGACCTGCACGTCCACAGTATCGTCGTCGACAGCGGTGAAGCCGCTGACGCTGCGCGCGTTGAAACATTCGCGCCCGCCCGAAACCGCTGCGGCCGGCGGGACTGCGGGCTGCTGGGCGCAGCCCGCGAGCGCGCAGGCGGCGAAAAGTGCGGCTGGTCTGATCATGGCTACGCTCCTGCTGATGGCGCAACGCCTGAGCCGGGCCCCGGCTTTCCCGCTGCGCCAGTGTGCATTGCGCCGCCATGAACCGATGCCTAAGTCCCCTTGCATGGCCGACGTACGAACGCTCCCCGACGCAGAAACCATTGCCGAGGCGCCGCCCGCGCCAACCCATGTGACCATCCGCCGCGAGGACTATCGCCCGCCGGACTGGCTGGTGCCGGAGATCGCGTTGAGGTTCACCCTCGATATTGAGAAAACGCGGGTCCAGGCGAAGCTGAACGTGGAGCGCAACACGGCGGCCTCGCAGGACGCCGCACCCCTTCGGCTGAACGGCGACGAGCTTACTCCGACCGGCGTGTGGGTCGATGGCGTCTTGTCGAACGACTGGACGATGCATGGGGGCGACCTTCTGATTCCGCTCGATGGCAATTCTCACGAAATTGCGATCGAGACCGAGATCAATCCACTCGCGAACAGCAAGCTGACCGGCCTGTACGCATCCAGCGGCATGCTGTGCACGCAGTGCGAAGCCGAGGGTTTTCGCCGAATCACCTTCTTCCCTGACCGGCCCGACGTGCTCAGCCGCTACCGGGTTCGGATGGAAGCTGACGAGGCGCGCTTCCCGGTGCTGCTGACCAACGGAAACGTCCTTGAAACAGGTAGGTCGGAAGGCGGCGGTCACTGGGCGGAATGGGAAGATCCATTCCCCAAGCCGGCCTATCTGTTCGCGCTGGTCGCGGGCGACCTGAAGCCGAACCGCGACAGCTTTACCACCATGTCGGGCCGCAAGGTCGATCTCGCTATCTGGGTGCGCGAGGCGGATCTGCCGAAGACGCAGCACGCCATGGAAAGCCTCAAGGCGTCGATGGCGTGGGACGAAAAGGTTTACGGACGCGAATACGACCTCGACCAGTTCAACATCGTTGCCGTCAGCGACTTCAACATGGGCGCGATGGAGAACAAGGGTCTCAACGTCTTCAACTCGCGCTACATCCTCGCCGACCCCGAGACCGCAACCGACGCCGATTTCGATGCGATCGCCGCCGTCGTCGCGCACGAATATTTCCACAATTGGTCAGGCAATCGCGTCACCTGCCGCGACTGGTTCCAGCTGAGCCTGAAGGAAGGCTTCACCGTCTTTCGGGACCAGAGCTTCTCCGCCGACATGGGGAGCGCGGCCGTCAAGCGCATCGAGGACGTGCGCATTTTGCGGATGATCCAGTTTCCGGAGGATTCAGGGCCGCTGTCCCATCCGGTCCGGCCCGATAGCTACATGGAGATTTCCAACTTCTACACGGCGACCGTCTACAACAAAGGCGCCGAGCTGATCCGCATGTTCCACACGGTTCTGGGCGCCGAGAAATTCCGCGCCGGCACCGACCTTTATTTTGAACGGCACGACGGCGAGGCGGCGACATGCGACGATTTCGTGAAGGCGCTGGAGGATGCGAGCGGTGTCGACCTGTCCCCGTTCAAGGTCTGGTACAGCCAGGCCGGCACGCCTCAGGTCGAGGCGCGGCTCGACTATGATCCCGCGAGCGAGATCGCGACGCTGCATCTTCAGCAGCGCGTTGCACCAACGCCCGGGCAGCCCGACAAGAAGCCGATGCCGATCCCCTTGCGCACCGCGCTGCTGGGCGAGGAAAGCGGGGCGGAAGTTTCGGGCGAGCAGCTGATCCTTCTTGATCAGCCGCAGCAATCGGTCCGGTTCAACGGGATGAAGGAAGCGCCTTTGCTCTCGATCAACCGCGGTTTCTCGGCGCCGATCGTGGTGAAGGCAAAGCGCGGCGACGGGGAGCTGGAGCGGCTGGCGCAAGGCGACACTGACCCGTTCGCCCGATACGAGGCGATGCAGGAGCTGGCTTTCGACGCGCTGCTGGCCGGCGCACAAGGCGAACAGCCTGACTTCGGGCCGCTGATCCGGGCCGCGCGAAACACGCTTCGATCGAATGAGCTCGACCCGGCCTTCAAGGCCGAAGCGATCCTGATTCCGCAGGAAGGCGTGGTCGCGGAACGGCTCGAAGTGATCGATCCGGATGCGATCCATCAGTCGCGCGAAGCTCTGCGGGCGGCTGTGGGCGGCGCGCTGTTCGAGGACCTCGCCAAGGCGCAGAGAGCGAGCGCGAGTTCGGGATCGGACCTGTCGCCGCTCGCCAAGGGCACGCGCAGGCTTCGGACGGTCGCGCTTGGGCTGCTTTCGGCGGGCGATGCCCGCGAGGGAGCGCGGCTTGCCAAGGCGCAGTTTGATGCCGCCGACAATATGACGGACCGGCAGGGAGCGCTGGGCGTGCTCGTTTCGCTCGACGCTCCGGAGCGGGAGCAGGCGCTCGCCGCCTTCTTCGAACGTTTCAAGGACGATGCGCTGGTGCTCGACAAATGGTTCGCTCTCCAGGCGGCTGCACAAAGGGCGGACACGCTCGACGCGGTTGAGAAGCTGGCGTCGCATCCCTCGTTCACCCTTCAGAACCCTAACCGGCTCCGCGCGCTCGCGGGCAGCCTGGGCATGAACCACTGGGTGTTCAACCACGCTTCAGGCCGCGGCTATCGTTTCCTCGCGGACATGATCATCGCGGCCGACACGCTGAACCCGCAGGTCGCGGCACGGCTGGTGCCGCCGCTGGGCCGCTGGCGGAGATTCGAGCCGAACCGGTCGGCGCTAATGCGCGAGCAGCTTCAGCGGATCGTCGACACGCACGGCCTGTCGCGCGACGTCTACGAACAGGCGAGCAAAAGCCTGTCGTAAGACGTCAGGCTATGGCGCCTGCCGGTCTCCGATCCAGTCGGCGACCTTGTATGTGACCTCATTGGCGGCGCGATTGAGCGCGGGGCCGATGCTCGAAGCCGTTCCGTCGGACGGAGCGGTTGCCTCGAAGCGACGCGTTTCCACGCGCGTGCCGCCGGCAGTCGACAAGGTACCGTCAAAGCGCACGACCGCCTGCCCGGCCGAAGAGTCGAAACCGAAGCTTTGCAATTGCCCCGCGACGATCAGTCCCGGGTCCAATCCGGTCAGGGCCGGATCCAGGACTACCCGGTTCGTTCTGCGGCGGATGGTTTCCGACAAGAGGTTCGCGAACAGCCGGTCCGGCGTATCCACCCATTGCGCGTCCGTGACATATTGAACGTCCGTCGGGGTGACCTGCACCGGTATCCGGACAGTCCGAAGTTCCTTGCCGATCACCGGCGGATTGACGGTGACCGCCTGGCCCGCAGCCGCGGCGCGGGTGAATTCACCTGTCGCCGGAGCTTCCGGAGTGAGGGTCAACAAAGTGGGCGGAGGCTTGCCCCCACCGCCGAGCAGCCCACTAACCGAGCAGCCGCAAACGGCCAGCGCCATTGCAGCCGGAACGAGCGTTCGCAACATTCTCATCACTGCTTCCTCGGCTTGTAGTCGGGGAGTTGCTGCGGTCCCAGCGTCCCGCCGACACCTTCCTGCTCCACCCGCTCGGATACGCCGCGCAGCGCCTGCGACAGCTCCCGCATGTCGCGGATCAGGCGGTTGGCCTCCGGAAGGGTCGACTTGCTCAAATTCTGCAGCCCGGGACGCGCATCGGCGATCATCGCATCAAGGTTGTTCGCGGACCGCTCGACCGCCCCAATCGCCTTGCGGAGATCCTCTGCCGCCGGCCGTCCCTGCTCGATGACCAGTGCATTGGTGCTGTCGGCGAGGACCGAGACGCGATCCGCGGCCTGGCCGGCCTGCCGCACCGCGATCCGCGCGTCGGCCATCGCATCCGCAAGGTCCGGAGCGCGCTTGGCGAGCACGTCGGTCGTGCGCTCGACATTCTCGAGGATGTCGGAAATCGCATTCTGGTTCTCGTCGCTCAGCAGTTCGGTCAGGCGCTCCGTAAGGCGCTGGATCCGGTCGATCAGTTCGGGAGCGCTGTTGAGCAATGCCCCGAGGCCACCCGAGCTCGCGGGGATCACCGGGCAGCCCTGCGGTCCCACCTGCGTAATCGGCCGCGCGCCCTTCACTGCACCATCGAGCTGAATCTCGCTGACGCCCGTGAAGCCCACTCCCTTGATCTGGGCCGTGGTCCCCTGAAGCACCGGAGTCTCGTCATCGACCTCGATCCGAACCCAGACGAACTCTGGCCGGTTCGGGAGCAGGGAAATCTGATCGACCTGCCCGACGGGCACGCCGGAGAAGGAGACGTTCGATCCCTTGTTGAGACCGCTCACTCCCTGCGCGAAATAGATGTCGAAACATTTGGTCTGCTTGTTGGAGAGACCGGCAATCCAGACGGTGAACAGCAGCAGGCCCGCGAGCATCGCGAGCGTCACTGCGCCGACCATCACATAGTTCGACCGGGTTTCCATCAGGCCTGCGCGTGCTCCTTCGACGTGTCCGCTGCGGCCCGACCACGCGGCCCGTTAAAATATTCTTGTATCCAAGGATGATCTAAAGCCAAGAGTTCAGGGATTGTACCCACCGCAATGACCTTGCGATCCGCAAGCACTGCGACCCTGTCGCAGATCGCATACAGCGTATCGAGATCGTGCGTGATAAGGAAGACAGTGAGGTCCAGCCGCTGCTGAAGCGACAGGATCAGCTCATCGAACGCCGCCGCGGAGATCGGGTCGAGGCCGGCAGTCGGCTCATCGAGGAAGAGCAGCTCCGGATCCAGCGCAAGAGCGCGCGCGAGCCCGGCACGCTTGACCATGCCGCCCGAAAGCTCCGACGGATATTTAGGTCCGGCATCCGCGGGCAGGCCGCCCATCGCGATCTTGTAGGAGGCAATCTCGTCGAGCAGCGGCGGGCGGATGTACGGGAAATATTCCCGGATCGGCACTTCCACGTTTTCCGCCACGGTCAGAGTCGAGAACAGCGCGCCGTTCTGGAACAGGATTCCCCAACGGCGGCGGATGTTCTTCGCTTCGTCCTCGGTCTTTCCGACCATGTTCTCGCCGAGCACGTGCACCTCGCCCTCGGCGGGGGTCTGCAGGCCGATGATGGATCGCATCAGCACCGACTTGCCGGTGCCGGAGCCGCCGACCACGCCGAGGATCTCGCCGCGGCGGACGGTAAGGTCGAGATCCTCATGAATCACCTGCTCGCCGAAGCGATTGGAGAGGCCGCGCACCTCGATGATCGATTGGCCGTCCTTCATATCCAGCCGACCGAGCCGAAGAAGACGGCGAAGACTGAATCGAGCACGATCACGAGGAAGATCGACTGGACTACCGCAAGCGTGGTGCGGAGACCCACCTCTTCGGAGTCGCCTTTCACCTGCATGCCCTGGAAGCAGCCGGCGAGGGCGATGATGAAGCCGAAGACGGGCGCCTTGATCAGGCCGACCCAGAGGTCGGTAGCCGGAATGACCTCACCCAGGCGTTGAACATAGGTCAGCGGCGGAATCCCGAGGCTGAGCCAGACGAAGATGCCGCCGCCCAGCAACGACATCAGCATGGCCCAGAAAGCGAGCAGCGGCATCATTACGACGGCGGCAATGAGGCGCGGGATCACAAGCGCTTCGATCGGCGACACGCCGATAGTGCGCATGGCGTCGATTTCCTCGGTGATCTTCATCGTTCCGAGCTGCGCCGCGAAGGCAGAGCCCGACCGCCCGGCGACCATGATCGCGGTCATCAGGGTGCCTAGTTCCCGGACCGTGATGCGGCCTATCAGGTTGATGGTGTAGATCTCGGCTCCGAACTGCTGGAGCTGCACTGCGCCCTGCTGGGCGATGACGATGCCGATGAGAAAGCTCATCAGCCCGATGATCCCCAGCGCTCGCACTCCGACGACGTCAAACCGCTGGACGACCGCGTTCAGGCGGAATCTTTTGGGATGCGAAATGACGTTGGCCATGCCAACGAGCGTTGCGCCGAAAAAGCCGAGCAGGCCGACGATGGTGCGCCCGCTTTCGGCGATCCACTCACCGATCTCGCCGATCATGCGGAGGAAGGTTGCGGGCTCCTCCGGGCGAACCTGGACCGGCTTATCGAACTCGGCGACCTGATCGAGCAGGCTTTGGGATTCGGGGGATGCCCCGGCCAGCTTCGCGCCGCGGTCGCGCATTGCGCGGTACACCAGCCAGGCGCCGACGGTGTCCATCCGTTCCACGCCCGACAGGTCGATCAGCAGGGGATCAGCCTCCGCATCGATCTCCCGCTGAATGCTTGCAGCACGCGTAATGGTCAGCGCTCCGCGAATGCGGAATGGCGGATTTCCGCCTTCTGCGGGGGCTGCGGACGCTGCTACCATGCGCGGCGGACACTGCCCGCAATCAATCTGGCGGGCAAGTGGAGCGGCCTGCCGCCACTTTCCTGCCCGGATTCTTGCCTCTAAGCCCGCCGGTAATGGACACCCAGCAACCCCTCTTCGTGCCTGTCGGATCGAACTCAGCGCGCCTGTTCGGAATGGATGCCCGCGACCGCGCCTGCCGGCTCGCCGAGAACATGGGCCTTCCCTGCGCCGATGAACCCGCTTCGGACCGAGGCGTCGTTCTCGCCAACATGTCCTTCGCCTGGGACCCGGCCTGGCTGCGCGAGATATCGAACCGGCCCGGAACCTTGCTTACGGTGGGCGACCAGCCCGTGCTTGCCCATGTTCCGGCCGGACAGGACACTGCCGCGGTCGTCGGCGCCATGACCGGAAAGGGTGGCTCGACCGCCGGCCTCGAGCGCGTTGCATCCGAGAATGCCGAGCTCACCAACAACAAGCTTCGCAAGCGTGAGCGCCCCTTCGTGCTTCCGCTCGATCCCACGAACACGATGCCCGTGGAGCGTGCCGCCTATGACGGCGCCTACAAGGGCGTCACCGACATCCTCACGCTCTATTTGTGGCGCAAGCCGGCATTCTACCTCACCCGCTGGGCGGCGATGCTAGGCATGACCCCGAACATGGTCACGGCGATCGGCGCGCTGTTCTGTCTGCTCGCCTTCTATCTGTTCTGGATCGGAAGCTACTGGCCGGGCGTCGCGGCCGGCTTCGTTTTCATGGTGCTCGACACGGTCGACGGCAAGCTCGCTCGATGCATCGGCGCCTCATCGCACTGGGGCAATATCTTCGACCATGGGATCGACCTCATCCATCCGGTCTTCTGGTGGTGGGCCTGGATCCACGGGCTCGGGGCATACGATCCCGACCTGGCGCTCGAGCCCGTATACGCCACCATGCTGATCTGGACGATCGTCGGCGGCTATGTCGCTCAGCGCCTGATCGAAGGGATCTTCATCCGCCGTATCGGCAAATTCCACATTCACGTCTGGCGTCCGATCGACAGCAAATTCCGTCTGATCACCGCGCGCCGGAACCCGAATATGGTCATTCTGGTCGTGGCCCTAATGTTCGGCCGGCCCGATGTCGGCATCGAACTGCTCGCGCTGTGGACGATCGTCTCGCTGATCTTTCACGCCGTGCGCCTCGCCCAGGCCAATGCCGCGCGCGACCGTGGGGAACCGATCGTGTCCTGGCTGGCATGACCAAAGTGACGGCCGTCGTCCTTGCCGGGTCGAGGCCGGGCGGCGATCCGTTTGCGCAAGGCTACGGGACGGACCTCAAGGCGCTGATCCCGGTCGCGGGGATGGCGATGGTTCAGCGGCCGGTCGGGGCGCTGCTGGCGAGCGACCATGTGGAGACGATCCACGTGCTCGCGCAGCAGCCGGAGCGCATCCGCGAGGTGCTGCACAGCGATCCGCGCCTCAAGGTCGAGCAGTCCGGGGAAACGATCGCCGCCACGATCGAGGCCTTCTGCTTCGACCCGAACATGCACTGGCCGGTGCTCGTCACCACGAGCGATCATGCTTTGCTCACGCCGGACATGATCGGGGAATTCCTCTCAAAGGCCGGAGGCGCCGATGTCGCGATCGGCCTGGTGTCGCGCGACGTCATGCTGAGGCGCTTTCCTCAGGCGCAGCGGACGTGGCTGAAATTTCGCGGCGGCGCGTATAGCGGAGCGAACCTGTTTCTTCTGGATGGCCCCCAAGTGCGGACGGCGCTCGATCTGTGGCGTTCGAACGAGCAGGACCGCAAAAAGTCCTGGCGACTGCTGATCAGCGTCGGCCTCATCGGATTCCTCGGCGCCGCGCTGCGCCTGCGGACTCTCCAGCAGACCCTCGACGGAGTCGGCCGCAAGTTGGGACTGAAAATCCGAGCGGTGGAAATGTCAGACCCGCTGGCGGCGATCGACGTCGACAAAGCGGCCGACCACGAGCTGGTCACCGCCATCCTCGAAGGCCGCGCATGACCGACTTCGCCATCTACGACATGGACCGGACGGTAACGCGTCACGCAACCTACACGCCGTTTCTGCTGCACTGCGCGATGCGCCGCGACCCGTGGCGGCTGCTGTTCCTGCCGCTCGTTCTGATTTCGATGCTCGCCTACGTGCTGAAGCTCATCGATCGCGGCCAGCTGAAGGAGATCAACCACCGCCTGCTCCTCGGCCACAAGCGCCACCCGAAGGAGCTGAAGCCGCTCGTGGAGAGCTTTGCCGATCGCACGGTCGCGGCGAACATCCGTCCGGGTGCGCGCGCCGCGATCGCCCGCGACAAGGCGCAAGGCCGCCGCGTGGTGATGGCGACGGCCAGCTACCGCCTCTACGCAGAAGCGATAGCGACCCGCCTCGGCTTCGACGACGTGATCGGCACCGGTTCGATCATCGGGCTC
>Ga0207701_10007764_pt1 | contig 10641 bp, 5 predicted proteins | sample KBSSwiSSwithPhiX_FD_184294 | JGI IMG/M metagenome (GOLD analysis project Ga0207701, IMG submission 184294) | Switchgrass rhizosphere bulk soil microbial communities from Kellogg Biological Station, Michigan, USA, with PhiX - S5 (SPAdes) (version 2) | ecosystem: Environmental > Terrestrial > Soil...
CTGTTCCTTCTTTTTAGAAACGGCGGAAAATACAGAGTGATATGCTGGATGGCGATCGCACTTTTGACGTTCATTCTTTGGTGCCACGGAAATCCTGGTGGATGGCAATTCTCATATCGCTACGCGATGATTCTTCTCCCGTGGATGTTCCTTTTGCTCACAGGAAACGGACCGCCCATAATAACTGTCACCGAGATTTCACTTTTCGCTGTTTCAGTCGCGATTAACGCAACCGCTACCTGGCTATTTTTGTGGACCGACAAAATCCAGCCGTAAGAGGGTCCCATAATTTACGGGTTCATCTCTGCGGAAAAATGCGGACGTGTTTGACGAAAAAAATCGAGCGCTTACGATTTGCGCTTATGCCTGCAGGGCCGAAGCCTCGTGCGAAGGCGGATGCGAGTCGTAAATCGAGGAGTTGGGAATGCTGGCTCTGATTTATTTCGCGCTGGCCGCTTGTGTCGGTGACTTCCTTTGCCGGCGTTTTTACCAGTTCGAGTCCGTTGCACACCGGTGTGCAGCAGCAATCCTCGTGGGGCTATTGGCAAGCTCATGGTTCACGTACCTGGCGGGGTTGGCATTCTTCTGGACGTCAGGACCTCTTTTGTGGGGTAATCTATTGTTCTTTTTAGCATCGATCGCGCTGCTGTCCTGGCCTAAATGGAAAAGCAGAATTGTTAAGAGCACCCCAGGCGAAGCGTATCTAACGCGGTCGAATTTGTATGTTCCGCGCCCTCGCGGATCCAGCATAGCCGACTGGCTGCTCATAGCAGGGTACGTGGTCTTAGTGTCGTGGATGATGTTTGCCTCGTTCAATACGAAGGCTGGTAAACTTCAGATCGCCAACCCTGAGTACAGCGATTTCGGACCAAACACAGCCCTGATGCAGAGCTTTGCCGTAGGACATAATTTCCCCACGGAATACCCGCATTTCTCCGGCGACAGAATCCGTTACCATTTCCTGTTTTATTTTCAGGCGGGAACCCTGGAGTTCCTCGGTCTTGATCCAGCATGGAGCTTGAACCTACTTAGCATAATCACACTCGTAGCGATGCTCGTAATCGTCATGACGCTTGGGGAAGTGCTTTTCGATTCGCGCGCAGTCGGACGCCTTGGGTCGTTGCTCTTTTTCTTTTTCGGGTCGCTTTCTTACGTCCCGTTTCTTCGGAAACAGACTTCATGGCGCGGCGCAATCCAAGCTGTAACGCACCTACCCGAGTATCTGCCAACAATTTTTCCGTATCGCGGTGATGCTTGGGGTACGTGGTCACAGGTGACTTATCTCAATCAGCGGCACTTCGCCAGCGCTATCGGAATACTGTTGCTCGTCCTGGTGTTTCTGGTCATCCGCTACCGCGCGTTCTCGGCAAGCCAAACAACAACAGGGCATCCTACAAGCCATCTCATACATAATGTAGCCGCCGCGCTGCAGCGAGGCGTTCGGGCGTTGTTGCCCCTGACACGGCGACACAGCGCCGTGGCTACAACATCGCCTATTTATGAGAGGTCTTCTGGTAATGCGCTATCTACAGAGCCAAACGCGGTGACTGAGACTTCGCCGGAGATACCCCTCGGAAATCCCACTTGCGGAGAAACTCTTCCGGAAGTACGAACCGCCGTTGAGCCCGCGCCAGCACCAACAGAACCGAAAAAGCGAGCTGTTCATACTGCGGAAAGTTTTCGCGCTACCCTGCCAGGCTTCATCTTCTCGGGCGTGCTGCTTGGGGTGTTGCCGATGTGGAACAGCGCCGCATTCATCGCGGCCGCCGCAGTCTTGGGGCTGTTGTTCCTTTTGTTTCCGCTTCGAAGGCAAATGTTGTTGTTGGCTCTGACGGCAGGTATGATTGCCCTACCACAGATGCTCTACTTGGGCACTGGGAGCGGCAGGGCCCCGATGCCGCGGCTTTTTCACTGGGGTTACACGATCGACCATCCTACGGTTGCCAATGTTGCGAAATACCTTGCCTTCATCTTTGGGTTCAAATGGTTGCTGATCGCGCTAGCGCTGATTTTTGCGACCAGTATCCAAAGACGGCTTTTCGTGGCAGTCACAAGCCTGCTCGCAGTCGCTTTTTGTTTCCAGTTCACCATTGAGAGCCTTGCCAACCAAAAGTTTTTCCACATTTGGGTAATTATCGCCAACCTGTTCGTCGCTTTTGCGCTCTGGCGTCTATGGCGTCTCTCACTTGGCGGGACTACGCTGCCCGGGAAAGTCGTTGCCCTCGGCCTTTTCCTGCTGATCATTCCGGGCGGCCTGATTGATTTCTTCCCGATTCATAACACTGGCTGGAGCGAAGTAACGTATAAGAACGATCCATTGATCGACTGGCTTAAGAAACATACGAGTACGCGAGATATCTTTCTGACGGACCGGTTTGTTAACCATCCTATTCTGATGGCCGGACGGCGGATCTTGTATGGCTGGCCTTACTACGCATGGTCAGCCGGCTACAACGCGGGCAAGTACGACAAACTTTACACAGAGTTGTTCGAGAGCAAGGACCCGTGGAAAGTGTTCCGACTTTTGAAAGAGAACGGGATCACGTACGTGGCCTATGATAATGCGGTTCGGCAGGGTCAGTTCATCAAGCGACCAAACCAACAACTTTATGCCACTTATTTTCCGAAGGTGTTCGAAGACAACAGATACAATGGGCTGGTAATTTACAAGGTGCCCGACACGCCGCCGCCCAACCTTAGCTCCTTGCCTGAGGGGGTAACTAACATGTTTGAAGGCGGCAGGGGGACCGGCAAGGGCCAATTTGATTCACCAACTGGAATTGCTGTTGATGCCAAGGGAAATATTCTGGTCGCCGACACGAACAACGGCCGCATTGAGAAATTCTCGCCGACCGGCACTTTTCTCAGCTTTTTGGGAACTGACCGAATCGGCCACGGACAATTAGAAGAACCAAACGCAATTGCCATCGACCACGCCGGGAATATTTATGTGGCGGAAGTCGGCTCCAATCACCGCGTCCAAAAACTAGCCCCTGACGGGACATTCATCGCTGAGTGGAAGGGTCCAGACGTCGGATTTTACGGCCCACGGAGGATCGCGATTGGCTCCGACGACGCAATTTATGTCGTCGACCAAGGCCGCGCGCGAATTGTGAAATTTAGCGCCGATGGTCAGGTACTAACGGTTTGGGGCGGCAAAGGCAATGGCGACGGCCAGTTTGACGATCACACGTCTGTCGCACTTGATCCGCGGACTAACAAAGTTTATGTCGCCGATCCGCGTAACAAACGAATACAGGTATTTGACTCCAATGGGAGGTTCCTAACTAAATGGGTAATACCCGAATGGGGACAGCCAGCGGGCTTTGAAGACCTGGCCATAGATTCAGACAGGAATCGCCTATACGCGTCGAGTGCAAATATGGACGCAGTGCTAGTGTTTGATTTGAATGGAACCAAGCTTGGCAGTTTGAAGCCGAAGGCCCCTGATCGGCTCGAAGGGCCGTCGGCCCTTGCGTTAGCGAATCGGAAGCTCTACGTCTTAAACCTGCATGGAAATACCGTAAGCGCGATCGATCTGTGAACACATAGAAATCTCTCTCCTCAATGAGTACGCTGTGTCAAAGCCACCTAACAAATCTTGCACCCACGCTCCTGTGGGGCGTTAACTCGACCTGGAGCAGGATGCGCCGAAGGGCGCACAGCGCCCTGCCTACAGTGCTCCGCATTTATGAAGTGGCACCCAGGGATTCGGTTCTGCAGAACAAATAGGCAGGCTCGTGCAGTTAGCGCAAATAAAACCGCCCCTTTCCCCAGCCAGAATTCTTCTCCTTGCATTGTCACTTGTTAGTCTAGTTGTTTGCGCGGTAGGCGGCACCGCGCACTACCGCAAAGCTGCTTCGGGGGATCCGTGGCAGCCGATTGGGTGGCTGCTTAGCATGTTCTTCTTGCTTTGCGCCTTCCTACCAGAGCCCCGCGGCATAGCGACCGGTTTCAAGTCCCTAATAAAGCCGAAGACCGCGTTTCTTCTTTTTTGGATTCTGTTCTTCATTGTATCGCACTTCTGGAATTTCCGCGCGGCACCTTGGAACGGAGACTCACTTTTTGACGAGTCCGCTAATGACCTTTGGTATCTAAAAAGTCACGTTATCGGTCATCCATATCAGGCGGCCTGGTTTCATGGCGTTATTTCTCGAGAAACTCTGTTTCACTATTACGTTTGGGGATTCCTCAAGTTATTCGGCTTTAACATTTTGTCTTATCAGGCGGCTCTTTTCGTTATTTGGCTAACCGTCTTTGTATTCACTCTTCTTTTGGTTGATCTGTTTTTTGAGTCTTACGTTGTTACATCTGTCGCGGCTCTGATCCTGAATTTCCTTCCATTCGCCTTCATTTACACGTTTGCCGGATACCGTTACCCGATGACGGCCGCATTAGCCGTGGTCTCTCTTTATTTCCTACATCTGGGATTTAGAACCACATCTCTTTTTTATCTTTCGCTGGGCGGCATTGCGGCAGGGCTTTGTCTAGCCAGCTCCATACCCGGCAAGCAATATATGCTGGCGCTCATGATTGCTGCGCCGCTGTACGCTGTATTCTATTGGAAGAGCTTAAAGCGATTCGTGGTGTGGAGCTCGCTGCCCGTTATTGTGTATGGCTTTTTGGCGGCTGCCACGCCAATTCTCTGTTACATCATCTTCAATTGGGAACACTACACATCTTATGAAGGCACGTACCTTCACCAGTTCTGGAACGCGGTGCGGGGAACTTCCGGCCCTAATGATGTTCGATATTATGTGACCGCGCTCTGGAACTGTTTTTTCGCTGCCCAGTGGGCGCCTCGCCTTTTCTTTCCGGATTTTTTGCCTAATCCGTTACCATATTACTGGCTTTTACTGCCCGGCTTTGCGCTAGCTCTCTGGCAGAAGCATTTTGACGTCGTGCTGCTGGCAATGCTTCCAGTGGTAGGAGTATTTGTTTCCGGGGGGCCTGCTGTTGAGCAGCGGTTGTTGCTTGCAATCCCATTTTGGATCATCCTGATCAGCTTCACGGTCGCTGGGCTGTTGAAGCTTCGGTCGTGGCCAGGTGTGCAGATTCTATTCTGCGCTATCGCAGCGTTAATACTGCTCGACGGCCTGATTCCTTCAGTTCGATATATCTATGCCAAGACGAAGACCCCATTTGAGGTCGGCCAGTATGCGCAACATCAGGTCGCCGTGTCACGATTTCTAAAACATGTCGTAGCTGGTGAAGAACACCCGGGCCAGCCTCATCTAGAACGCGATGAGTTCAATCGGATCGAGGGTCTGCCGAATCCTCCTTACGACACATTCATCTGCCAAATGGATGCTTATTCAATCATTCATCTATTCTTACATGATTACAATGATGACAAAGTCTTGTCCTTTTGCGCGGGCTTGCCTTCTTCCTTTGTCATGACCGAGCAGGATGTATGGAACGCGAATAAGCGGGCCATTCTCAGTTACGTTCGCCACAAAAAAGATCTGAAGCTGATCTGGGAAAGGGATCCACAGACAGAAAGGATAGTCACAAGATTTCAATCGCTGCGTGAGCTCGGAACGGAAGACTCGATTTCGTTTTCCTTTGGCGGGAGAACAAGGACGTTTTACGTCCTAAACATCCCTAACAACAACATTCGCCAATTTCAGAAACGCGTGAAAGCCTTGCCTGCTAGACCCGATACTCCGCCTGTCCAGTTAGGCTCGCTTGGTGAAGCCGTCGTTAGCATGTTTGAAGGCGGCAAGGGAACCGAGGACGGCGAATTTGATTCACCGACAGGAATTGCCGTGGATGGCAACGGAAACGTATTCGTGGCCGATAGCGGTAACGGTCGGATCCAAAAATTCTCTTCAACCGGGGCGTTTCTCACCACCATCGGAAGTAAAAGCAGTGGCCACGAGCAGTTGTCTGCGCCGAGCGGGATCGCCGTTGACCCGGCCGGCAATATCTACGTCGCAGAAGCTGGCAATCACCGTGTGCAGAAACTATCGCGCGATGCGACGTTCATCGCCGAGTGGAAAGGCCCGGACGTTGGATTTTACGGGCCGCGCCGGATAGCTATTGGCCCAGATGAGTCAATTTATATCGTCGATCAGGGCCGCACGCGAATTGTTAAGTTCGACTCCGATGGACGGGTGCTGGCGGTTTGGGGCACCAAAGGCGATGACGCCGGCCAACTCAACGACCCGACTTCAGTCACTATCGATCCCAAGACGAATAGGGTTTATGTGGCCGATCCAATTAACAAGCGGATTCAGGTATTTGATTCAAATGGGAAGTTCCTAGCCAAATGGTCAGTGCCCGAATGGGGACAGCCGGTAGGTTTCGAAGACTTGGTCATCGATTCACAAAGAGGCCGGCTCTATGCGTCGAGCGCGCACATGCCCGCGGTGCTCATTTTTGATTTGAATGGCGCCAGGATTGGCAGCTTAACACCAAAATCCCCGGAACGCCTTGAGGGGCCGTCCGCGTTGGCTTTGGCCAACGGGAAACTCTACGTTCTAAACATGGCGGGAAATCGTGTTAGCGTAATTGATCTATAAGCCGCCAGCAAAAACAAAAGGAGAACCACAACCTTTCAAAGAGTCCATTTCTGGAAAATAAACGTAAGCGTGTGGAGTTGTCTCACGAAGAATGGCGACGTTCTAGAGCCGGTTCTGTCCGAATTTCCCGGCCTGAATCGACCTGGTTAGGTTCTATCAATTCCCTTATTAGGTATCGCGGACGGCCTTTTACCTCCTCGTAAATACGAGCCAGGTATTCGCCGATAATGCCAAGGCTAATCATTAACAGGCTTCCGACGATCAGCTGCAACAGAATGACTGTTGCAAAACCGCTGACCGCACGGCCAACCAGCTTCAAATATAACGTTTGCAGTCCTAGGAGAACGGATGTTCCAAGAAAAAGGACGCCCGCAAGGGTGACGAGGTGTAACGGGAACGACGAGAAAGAAGTAATTCCGACCAGAGCCAGCTTTAGGCGTTTCAAGACTGACCAGGTCGATTGACCTGCCGAGCGTGGCACGACTTCAAATGGAATCTGTACGGTAGTGAACCCCATCCACACAGTCATTCCACGAAAGAACACGTTGCGCTCATGCATTTTTAACCACGCATCGACAGCTTTGCGATTCATCAGCTTGAAATCGGACGCACCTTCGAAATGGAATCCTGAGAGTTTGTTTAAGATGAAATAAAATAACTCCGCCCCTACTTTGCTGGATAACGACTCACGTCCACGGCTGCGTTTAACTGCTTCGATGATGTCAGCTCCAGAACTCTGCCAAAGGTGAACCATGTTCGGTATCAGAGACGGCGGGTGTTGACCGTCGGCATCCATGACGATCACTGCGTCGCCTTGCGCGTGCTCGAGTCCTGCACATAATGCTGACTCCTTGCCAAAATTCCGGCTCAACCGCAGCGCGCGTAGGGGTCGACCACTTGTCACCTCCGCTGCTATTACCCGCCAGGTGTCGTCAGGTGACCCATCGTCAACAACGAGAAACTCATAGGCAAGGTTACACTGCTTTGCGGCATCACGGACCTCCGAAAGAAAGGCAGCCAATTGAGCGCCTTCGCGAAAAACGGGCATAACAATTGAAAGGAGCGGGGATCCTTGATCCGTCCTAATCTCTCGAGACTCGTCCATAAGCGGCAACCGTGGTCGCTGGCACCCATACCTTAAGGCACCCAATCGAAGATGGTATATTGAAACCGAACTTAGCCGTTATCAGACGCAATGGAAAGGCGTGAGGATAAGGCAACCTAAGAACATCACTCAATCCAACCTTTTGCATTAACCGGCTTAACGTCCGAAAATCGAAGTAACCCACATGCTCAGGAACTTTAAATGACGGCCAATACCGGCCCATGGCCTTCCGTAATACGCCGCCTATGTCAGGCGTCGCGACCATAACATGACCCCCCGGTCGCGTGTGACGTATCAATTGCTTAACAAAGGTCAATGGCTGGTAGACGTGTTCGATTACCTGAATCGCGAGGATGCAATCGAACTTACGTTCGGCGGAAATCTGTTCGATGCCTCCAACAAATACTTCTGCGCCCGTCGAGCGGGCGATCTCTGCACCTTCTAATGAAAATTCAGTGCCAACGCGACGATCAAAATATGGCCGGGCCTCGTCAAGCAAGTAACCATAACCGCAGCCGACCTCCAAAAGAGCTCCGCCGGTCAACCGGCGCTCGGAAAGATTATGTAGCAGGCGTTTGAACGTTGCGCGCAATGCAAATTCCTGCCTCGCGTAGCTTGCGTCCGCGTAACCACAAGCCCCGCCCTCGTAGTATGACGGCTGGCGATAGGCTTCTTGCATCGCGCCCTCGATAATCCGCGGGTAAAGATAATAAAATCCACAGGATGTGCACCGCGCGACACTGTACGGATCGCACAGACGAAACGGAACATAACGCTGTTCACTCCCGCACAGCGGGCACGCGGGATACTCGAGATTGCCAGAGATGGTTGCGGTACTTTCTTGTGAAATCATCTCTCCCCGCGATGCGACACTTGCCTGTCAAGTCGCAAAACGACCAAACTCGTCGAGTCGCCTGCAGAGCCGTTGTCCATCCGGAAGATTAGCGTCATTCTCGCTCGCGGCAATCACATCAGATTCACGTGCGGACGTCATTGTTCTCTGACGCACGGATTCGCACTTGCACGCGGCGTTGGAAACGCCTATTAGCTTAACCCTCATGGTTCACCATATCGTTCTCTACAGATTGAGGCCCGAGGTAACCCCCGCCCGCGTGGAGGAGATGATGATGAACACGCGGATGCAGCTCCTCAAAATCCCCGAAGTCCTGAGCATCAAATGCGGCAAGCGAATCGACCCGCAAATCGACTGGCCATTCTTCATCGCCATCGATTTCGAGTCGATGGACAAATATTCCATCTTCTGTGAAGACCCGATTTACGTGAAATTCGTCGAGGAAGTGATCAAGCCCAATACGGAGGATTCGCTGGTGCTGGATTTCGAGATGGATCCGGGCAAAGACGTGCGGTTTTCGTAAGAGCAAACGAGCGCGTACGAGCACTCGGTAGGGCGGGCCGTCCTCTGGACGCCGATTCAGATGTTCGACAGCGGCGCGCATGGAGTGACGCGTCCCACCATTGCTATTCGACTCTCTACGCGTAATCATCGATCTCAATGCGGCTCGGTTATCTGTATTCTCGCTACCCAGTAATCTCGCAAACGTTTTGCGACGCGGAGATGCTGGCGTTGGAGCGGCGAGGGATCGAGCTTGTGATCGGCTCAGTATATCCGCCGCTCACCAGTTTGCGCCACGAATACATCGCCAGGTTGAGCGCTCCAATTCATTACGCGCCTCCGCAGGAGATTCTAAAGCTCTTTGAGCGGAACGCGAAAAATAACGGTAAATGGCCGCGCCATCTCGTCGAGGAGCACGAAGGCAAATACGGGCCCATGGCGAAGCCAGAACAGCGAGCGCGCAATGCCTTGTACTTCGCCGAGTTCTTTGCCCGCAGCGGCGTAGATCATGTGCACGTGCATTTCGCAAATCGTGCAGCGCACACCGCGGTTTTCCTAAAGGAAATATCGGGGATTCCGTTCAGCGTCACGGCGCACGGGCAGGATTTTATGAAGGATCTCGGCAGCGACGATTTGCTACGCGAGATCTGTGCCGCATCAGAGTTCGTCGCAGCCGAAACCGATTACAGCCGCGACCTGCTCCGCCAGCGTTGTCCCGATTCCGCGACGAAAATCCACCGGATATACAATGGCATCGATCTGAAACGGGTTCCGATGCCGCGCGACGTCACGGAGCGCCCCGCGGTCGCGCCCTTCCAGCCGCCGCGGATTGTGAGCGTCGGCCGTCTGGTTGCATTCAAAGGTTTCGATGATCTCATCGACGCTTGCGCCGAACTCGCGTGTCGCGGAATCGAGTTTGTCTGCGACATTATTGGCGACGGTCCACAGCGTGAAACGCTTCAGGCGAAGATCGAGGAACTGGATCTTTCGTCCCGAGTGAATTTGCTCGGTTCACTATCACAAGGCGCTGTTTTGGAAAAACTTCAGGCGGCTGACATTTTCGCGTTGGCTTCAACTACCGACGCGCAGGGAGCCACCGACGTTTTTCCCACTGTGATTCTCGAAGCGATGGCTTCGGCGAGGCCTGTCGTTTCAACTCGGTTGGCCGGAATTCCCGAATTAGTCGTTGACGGTCAGACCGGTATCTTAGCTCCGCCGGGCGATTCTATTGCACTTGCTCACGCACTTGGACAGTTGCTACGCGACCCTGACCTGCGATCGCGCTTCGGGAATGGCGGGCGTGCTCGGATTGAGCAGAATTTCCGGATTGAGGAGACGGTCGCGCCGCTGGTCAAACTTTTTCAGAAGAATTCGGCTAAGTCCGTCAAATCGAGTCAAAGTCGCGCTTCGCACAGCGAAGCGGTTACACCAATCGCGTATTTGATAGATCGGTGGCCTGACCACGAATTGCCACTCCTCGAACGCGAGATTGAGGAGATGAAACGGCGAAACGTGCCCATTCTCCCGTTTGTTTGCGAATTGAATTCCAGTGCGAGGCTTAATGGCGCCACGGAACGAGTCGCGCCGTCACTCGAGTTTCTGTCCGATGCGATGGTGTTGGAAGCCGAATGGCGGACATCCCCGACTCTGACGCAACA
>Ga0207701_10007767_pt1 | contig 10639 bp, 10 predicted proteins | sample KBSSwiSSwithPhiX_FD_184294 | JGI IMG/M metagenome (GOLD analysis project Ga0207701, IMG submission 184294) | Switchgrass rhizosphere bulk soil microbial communities from Kellogg Biological Station, Michigan, USA, with PhiX - S5 (SPAdes) (version 2) | ecosystem: Environmental > Terrestrial >...
CTCCCGACCCCCTTTATCAGGGACGGCACGAAGCTCCGAAGAATCGATGGAGATCCAATGCGACCAGCAGTCGAGACAAAAGGTCTGACGCGCACGTTCGGCGGAGTTCCCGCCGTCGACCGCCTCGATCTCCGCGTCGATCGCGGCACCTTCTATGGCTTCCTCGGTCCCAATGGCGCGGGAAAATCGACCACGATCAAGATGCTCACCGGTTTGCTCGCCGCCTCAGGCGGCGAGGCGCTCGTGCTCGGCCGGAACATGTTCGACGTGAAAGAGTCGCTCGAGGCCAAGCAGCGGATCGGGGTCGTCCCCGAAGACCTCGCGCTGTTCGAGAACCTCACCGCCAGCGAGCACCTGACGTTCATCGGACGGATGTACCTCCTGCCCCCCGCCACGATCCGCACGCGCATCGAGGAGCTGCTGCAGCTGCTCGGACTCGCCGGCGATGAGAAGAAGCTCGTTCTCGAGTACTCGCACGGCATGAGGAAGAAGCTGGCGCTGGCCGCCGCGCTCCTGCCCAATCCGGATCTGCTGTTTCTCGACGAGCCCTTCGAAGGCGTGGACGCGGTTACCTCGCGCGTCATCCGTGACATGCTGGCCGATTTCGTCCGGCGCGGATCCACCGTCTTCCTGACTTCGCACGTTCTCGACGTCGTCGAAAAGCTCTGCACGCACGTCGGCATCATTGCGCAAGGCCGGCTCGTCGAGCAGGCGTCGCTCGACGAGATCCGCCAGGGAGGTTCGCTCGAGTCGCGGTTTCTGGAGAAAGTCGGTGCCGACGAAGCGGCGACGCGCAAGCTGTCGTGGCTCGACGAGGAGGCGCTGTGAACTGGGCGCACCTGAAGACGTTCGTCTGGCTCCGCTGGCGATTGAGCGCCAACCAGATCAGGCGTTCAGGATCGGGTGGCGCGATCATCGCCGCGATCATTTCGGTGGTGGTCGCTGCCAGTGCCGTGCTGATGCTGCTGATCGGATTTCTCGTCGGGCTGCTGGCGTTGCGCAGCGCATCCGCCGTCGTGGTCATGGCCGTGTGGGATGGCGCCATCGTCGCCTTCCTGTTCTTCTGGATGGTCGGACTGATATCCGAGCTTCAGCGCTCCGATGCGATCTCGCTCGATCGGTTCCTGCACCTGCCGGTGTCGCCGAGCAGCGCGTTCCTTCTCAACTATCTCGGTTCGAGCGTCAGCATCAGCCTGATCCTGATGCTGCCGGCGATGGCGGGTCTGTCGGCCGGACTGGTCGTCTCACGCGGCGCCAGGATGTTGTGGTTGTTCCCGCTGGTTGCGGCGTTCTTTCTGCTGATGACCGCGGTGACGTATCAGTTCCGCGGCTGGCTCGCCAGCATGATGGAGAATCCACGGCGCCGGCGCACCATTGTCGCCATCATTCCGGTGCTGTTCGTCCTCGCGTTCCAGCTTCCCAATATCTGGATCAACCTGAGCCCCGGCGCGAGGCAGCAGCGTGAAGCCAGAACGGAAGCGCGCCGCGAGCGGGCGAAACTGGACAGGGATCTCGCCGCGGGACGCATCACGCAGGACGAGTACCTCAAACGCCGTCCGCCGCTGCCCGCCCGAAACTCGGACGAGGCCTACGCGATCGCGCGCCTCGTCAATCTGATCGTGCCACCGGGCTGGCTGGCGTATGGCGCTGAAGCCGCGGTGGAGGGCCGCGCGTGGCCGCCGCTGGCGGGTGTGTTCGGGATGGGCCTGATAGGCGCGCTGAGCCTGAGACGGGCTTACGGCACCACGCTCCGCTTGTACAAAGGCGATTTCGACAAACGACGACGCCAGGCACCGCTGGCGAGCCCGAGTCGCTCGCCTGATCGCCCGCTCCATGCACCACGGGCGGCCATGTTCGTCGAGCGTCAGCTGCCATGGACGTCGGAGCGCGTCGCGGCCGTCGCGGTCACAGGCTTCCGCTCGTGGATGCGTGCGCCCGAGATGAAGATGATGCTGCTGACGCCGGTGATCATGCTGGTGGTCTTCACCGGCATGTTCGCGAGAAACAGCGGGAATGAGGCGCCGCTGCTCCGTCCGCTGCACGCATCAGGCCTCGCGGCCTTCATGATGATCATGGGCATGGTCGGGCCACTCGCGAACCAGTTCGGCTACGACCGTTCCGGGTTTCGCGCCTTCGTGCTCAGTCCGGCCAGCCGGCGCGATGTGTTGATGGGGAAGAACCTTTCACTGCTTCCATTTGCCCTCGCGACCATGGCGGTCGTGGTCGGACTGTCGCAGTGGTTCAACCCGATGCGGCTCGACCACCTGGTTGCCGTCCTGTTCCAGCTGGTGCCGATGTACCTCGTGTTCTGTCTGGCGGGGAACCTGCTGTCGATCGTTGGTCCGATGTCGTTGAAGCCGGGCTCCGGCATGCCGAACCCGCATCAGGGAGTCCGAAGCATCTATCCCATGCTGTTCATGGTGCTCGTGCCGATCCCGCTCGGGCTGACCCTGATTCCACTGGGCCTGGAAGCGCTCTTCTGGGCGATGAACTGGTTACCCTCGTTTCCCACGTATCTGGTGTTCGCTGTGCTGCAGGCGGTCGTCGCTATCTGGCTGTATCGCATCGCGCTCGAGTGGGAGGGTGAGTTGATGCAGCGGCGGGAACAGCAGATTCTGGAGATCGTCGCGACAAGAGCCACGTGAGCGCTACCGACGCGCGGGACCCTCGTCGTGGGGTCCGCCTTCAGGCGGACCGGGGGCACTGCGCCAAACCCGATCTTGATCCGCGCGCTACGGTCCCGCGCGGCTCATGCCGGAAACGCAGGGAGCGCTACCTGCGGTCGGAGCACTAACGTGGTGGTCATCGAAAGATGGCGACGGGTTGCGCTCGGGTCCTGGACAAGCACCGCCGGCGTCGCGCTGGATCTCCGATATCAAATTCACGCTGGTGGCCGAGATGCTGCCGCTGACCTCGACGCGCGTGCGGCGCAGCGCCGATCGCACCTACGCGAACATCATCACCGATGCCTACCCCGTGGATGGTGCCGCGTTGATCGTGGAGCGGCAGTTGAGCGTACTGGTGGAACCGCCGGGCGGCCTCGCCACGCTCAGTGATGCGCGGAACAATCGACAGACGATCATCTATCGTCGTGACCCTGGAGCGGGTCGCTAGCGTACGTGGACGCTTGAAACGGAATCGTGCTGCGCGCTAGAGAAGTGCCGTCGATGGCAATTCGAATCGACCTTTGGAGTCTGAAACCGCGGGTCGCATGACGGATCTGACGGTTTATGACGGATCGGTCATCAACTGCTCTCAGGTGAGCCGAGCCGTTTATACGCCCTATCGTCCCAGCGGCGACGTGCCGCAGCCTGACAATGTGACGCCGATGTCATTGAGGAGAATCAGCGAGCTGTCGGTATCATACGTATCCGATGACGAAGACCGTGACGTGCTCCCTTGGTCGACGGCGGGAGTGTGCTTCACCGACGGCAGCATCTGACCGGCATTCGACTCCAGGCTGCATGCGCGCTGACGGTCGCTCGTTTCGCCGTGGCATCACGTTGCTGGCGATCGCGATCTTCGTCGCGCCGCTCTGGGCGGGACAGGGTCATTACGATCCCACCCGGCGGCCGCGTGCCGACATCAACGCGGCGCTTGCGCGCGCACGCACCGACAAGAAGCTCGTGCTCCTCGATTTCGGCGCCGACTGGTGTCTCGACTGCGTGGTGCTCTCGGCGCTGTTCCGGGACAAGAAGGTCGCGCCGTATTTGAACGAGCACTTCCACGTCGTGCAGATCGACATCGGCGAATGGAATCGGAATCTCGACGTGTCCAAGGAGTACGGCGATCCCATCAAGAAGGGAATACCGGCGGTGGTCGTGCTCTCGCCGCTGGGATCGACCGTCGCGTCGACGGGCAACGGCGCACTGTCGACCGCCCGGCGTGCCAACGCGAGCGATGTGCTGAAGCTGCTGCAAAGCTGGGTCGCCAGGGCACGATGAGCACGTTGCGCGCTCGAGCACGTGGGCTGCTGCGCGTGACGTGCGTCACCTTGATCGCCGTCGCCGTCACGGGGTGCGACGGCCGCTCCACCGATTCCCGCAGGCACGACTGGCTGCTCGCTCAGGTCACCGAACAGGACGTGACCGTCACGCTGCGAGCCCTCGTGGATGACGCGCGTCAGACCTGGGTGGCCGCGACCTATCTGCCCACGCGGTCCGGCTTTCACCTCTACTCGAAAGACCTGCCGCGGGAAGGCCTGTCCGGGATCGGCCGGCCCACCCTCCTCGAAGTCGTGCCCGGCGGTGCGATCGATCCGCGCGGAGCGGTGGCTGCCGACCAGACGCCAGTGCCGCTCTACGTGCCGACGCTGCAGATGTCCTTCCCCGTGTATCCGGCGGGGCCCGTGACGCTGCGGCTTCCAGTTGCCGTCACGGCCGCCGGCAATCGACGCGCGACGTTCGCGGTCAGCTACCTGGCCTGCAGTGACAGCCTCTGTCTCGCGCCGGTCACGCGCAAGCCGGTCGTCGTCACGTTGCCCGAGGCGTTCATCCCCGCGGGATGACGCAGTCGAACCGATCTCTCGTCACCTCCGGCAACTGAGCCGGCTTCGATCGGGGAGGCCGCTTATACTTCAGTCTCTACACGAAACTCGGTTTCTGACAGGAGCATTCCATGGCGACACGTGCTCGCACGATTTCACTGACAGTGGCTTGCGCGGCTCTCGCGCTCTGCTCCGTTTCGGCGTCGGCCCAGACGACGACCGAGGGCTCCGGCGCCGTGAAGAAGGGCGCCACGGCGGTTGCCGACGGCACGAAGAAAGCCGGCTCCGAGACAGCCGCTGCCACCAAGAAGGCTGGAACGGCGACGGCCGACGCCGCGAAGAAGACCGGGACCGCGGTCGCGGATACCAGCAAGAAGGCTGGCACAGCCACTGTCGAGGGCAGCAAGAAAGCGGGAGCGGCAACCGCTGACGCTACGAAGAAGGGCGCCGACAAGACGGCGGACGCGACCAAGAAAGCCGCCGACAAGACCGCAGACGCTACCAAGAAGGGCGCGGACAAGACCGCAGAGGCGGCCAAGAAGGGCACTGACAAGACCGTAGACGCAACCAAGAAGGCGGGCGCGACGGTCGCGGACACGTCGAAGAAAGCGGGATCGGAAGTGGCCGACGGCAGCAAGAAGGCGGGGACCGAGGTGGCGGAAGGCACCAAGAAAGTCGGTTCTGGTATCAAGAGCGCGGTGACACCCAAGAAGTGACGACGATGCGGTTCGTCGTCAGAATCACACCACCGTCCCGAACAGTCTTCCCACGAGCGCCGTGAGCCCCATTGCCAGTGCTCCCCAGAAGGCCACCCGCGCGGAAGCCCTGAGCACGGGGGCTCCTCCCGCTCGGGCCGATACGGCGCCCAGCGCGGTGAGGCACACCAGCGACGCACCGGCCACCACGGCGACTACTGAGGACGCCGGCGCGACAAGCGAGCTGAGTAGCGGCAAGGCTGCGCCCACGGCGAACGTGGCGGCCGACGTCAAGCCCGCTTGCACGGGGCGCGCGCTCACCGCATCGGACAGGCCCAGCTCGTCTCGTGAATGTGCCGCGAGAGCGTCGTGCGCCATCAGCTGTTCAGCGACCTGCGTTGCGAGCTCGGGTGTCAGCCCTCGCGCGACGTAGATCGCCGCCAGTTCGCGATGCTCGAGCTCAGGCTGCGTGGCCAATTCCTCTCGCTCGCGTGCCACATCGGCGCGCTCGGTGTCGGACTGTGAGCTGACCGACACGAACTCGCCCGCGGCCATCGACATGGCACCGGCCACCATGCCGGCCACGCCGGCGACCAGAATCTCGTTGCGCCCGGCATGCGCCGCCGCCACGCCGACGATCAGGCTTGCCGTAGAGACGATTCCGTCGTTCGCCCCCAGGACGGCGGCGCGCAGCCACCCGATTCGCTCGGATCGGTGACGCTCTCGATGAACAGTTCGAGCCATTCATGCACCATCTCAATCAGGAGAGACTCTTTGACGCTGCCGCCGCGTGGAACTCATGTCGTCCTGGAGCGTCAGATCCGGGGTCGCTGACTCTGACTGGAGAGACAGCGTCTGACCATGTCGCAGAACCGCGACTCCGTCAACGGGTGGGGCAGGGCGCGGAGGAGCTGACGCAATTCAGCAGAGATCAGGGGGGCGAGGGCCGCTGCTCGTGTCGCACGGGGAGCTCTCGCGGAGGGAAGAGCGAGCGGGCGTGGGCCCGCTCGCGGACGACTAGTTGCAGGAAGAAGAGCGCGGCTCGATGGTCGTCACGCTCAGGAATGCCGTTTCGAGGACACCGCTCGTGCCTTCGGTCTTGGTCTTTGTTTCCTGAGCGGCGGTGTTGCCCACTTCGGTCTTGACCTTCGATTCGACCGAGACGGTGCCATGCCCATCGGTCACGGCCTTGCCATGAACCTCGACGCGGTGACCCACGTGCGCCGACAGGTCTTCCTTCGTGATCAGTGAATACCGCGACGGCTCCTTGTTGCCATTCTGTCGGGTGACATTCAGGACGTAGTCGGTTCCGGTGCCTTTTTCGAGGCATCCCGTCACCGTCAGGTCCTTGCCGTTCTTGATTTCCGTCTTGGTCGTCGTGGTGGTCTTCGTGCCCTGCGATTGTGCGGTGACCGCGGCGGTCCCGATCGTGGCGAGACCGATCGCGAGGACGAGTGCTGTAGTCTTCATGATTGCCTTTGTAGCGCGGTGTCGGTTGCGCGCATGTGTGAGGAAGGCCGAGCCGTCTTTCGCGACCGGCATGAGGCGCCGGATCGCGGATTCATGACCCGCGTACCAGCCTCATGCTGAGAGGCATTCTGCTCGACATCGGGAAGCCGCGCTGTACCGTCTTGGACAGTCCCCAAAATCAGGAAACAGGAAACAGGAATCAGGAATCAGGCTGGGCCAGGATTGAGGATAGGAGCGGACGACCGGGCTTACTCTGCGCGCAGCGCCTGGACCGGGTCGATAGCCATGGCGCGGCGCGCGGGAAGATAGCTGGACACGACTGCCGCGATGATCAGCACGACCGACACCGCCGCATACGTCACCGGATCGAGCGCCGTGACGCCAAATAACAGCGCCGACATCAGGCGGGCGAGTGCTGCGGCGACGACCAGGCCGATCGCCGCTCCGACTCCAGCCAGCAGCAGTCCCTGACGCATGAACGCGCGCATGACGACGGCCGGCTGCGCGCCGAGGGCGAGAAAAATGCCGATTTCGCGCGTCCGCTGAGAGACCACGTAGGCGATCACGCCGTAGATACCGACAATGCCGAGCAGCAGCGCCATCCCGCCGGCGAGCGCCAGCATCACCAGCGTGAACGACGTGCGCGCCATGGACTGGTCGTAGAGCGTCTCGAGCGTGCTGACGAGAAACACCGGCTGCCTCCCGTTCACCGACCAGATCGCCTGCCGCGCGTCCGACAGGAGCCCTTCCGTACCCGCGCGGGACGAGCGGATCGCGAACATGCCGGACCCCACCGCGATTCCGTCCTTGCCGCCCCAGATGTAGCGGTCCATCAGCGCCGGCCAGTAGACGAACTCGGGCGGCTTCACCTGCACGCCGTTGTCGTACACGTTCTGGACGACCCCGACGATTTCACGCCAGGGATCGGCAGCGCCGCCTTCACGAATCCGCTTGCCCAGCGCCGCGCGCGGATCGCCCCACCACTCCCGCGCCAGATTCTCCGACACGATGGCGACGCGCCGCCCTTGATACAGGTCCTCCCAGGTGAAGTCGCGTCCCCCAATCACGCGCGTTCCCAACGTCTCGAAGAAGCCGGGCGCGATCTTGCGGATGCGGCGGATGGGTGGAACCTCGCCTTTCGCGAGGATCTTGTCCTCGGCCTCGATCGGGTTACCGCCGGCGAAAAACGATTCGAGCGGCGCGGAATCACCGAACCCCACCGATTCGACGCCGTGAATGGCGGCGAGCTTGGCGAGGATCTGGTGCTGCATCCGCATCACGTGCTCGGGACTCGTGGCGATGGCCTCCGGAATCGTCGCGTGCACGATCTGGATTGCCTCCGGCGCTGTGAATCCTGGCTGGACGCGACGCAACTGCTGGAACGTCCGAATCATCAGTCCGGAGGCGACGAGCAGCACGAGCGCGAGCGCCACCTGCATCACGACGAGCATGTTGCGCGTCCGATGACGCTCCCGATCGTGGCTGAAGGTGCGGCCAACACCGCGGAAGGCCGTCGCCATACCAGGGACGGCGTATTTCACGATCGGAATGACACCGAAGAGAAGGCCCGCGAGCAGCGACACGCCGAAGGCGAACGCCAGCACCAGCGGATCGAGGCTGATTTCACGCAGCCGCGGCAGCGTGGCGGGACCGTGCGCGCGCAGGATCCGCAGCGCGACAGACGCCAGGGCCAGCCCGACGGCGCCGCCGAGCATTCCGAGCGTCAGGCTCTCGACCAGCATCTCGCGTGCAAGCCGTCGCCAGCCTGCGCCGAGCGCGGCCCGGATCGCCAGCTCCTGCTGGCGCGCCTCGGCGCGCACGAGCAGGAGGTTCGCGACGTTCGCGCACGCGATCAACAGCACGAGCCCGAGCGTCCCCATCACGACCCAGAGTGCGGTGCCGATGTCTCCAACGACGTCCTGCTTGAGCGGCTGGAGCCGGGGCGCCAGGCGGGCGTTCTGAAAGACCTTGAGATCGATTCCCGGGTTCGGCGGCCACGTATGCAGCCAGATTCCGAGCATGCGAGCCGCGTCGGCGTTCGCCTCCTCGATGGTGACGCCCGGTTTGAGCCGCGCAACAGTCTGGTAGCCGAGGATAGGGCCCAGGAACAGCTGGCTCCGCTCGAAACGCTCGGGAAGAATCAGATCCGGATCGCGTTGAAACACGAATGCGGCCGGCATGACGCCGATGACCGTGTGCGGCCTCGCGTTGATCGTCAGCGCACGGCCGAGGATCGCTCGGTCACCGCCGAACCCGCGCTGCCAGTAGCCATAGGTGAGGATGACCGTTTCCACCGAACCCGGTGTGTCGTCCGCCTCCGAGAACCAGCGGCCCATGAGCGGCGGCACGCCCAGGGCATCGAGCACGCCATATGTCACGCGGAGCGCTCGCACCAGCTCGGGCTCGGCAACCCCGGTGACGCTTGCACCGCCGGACTCCCAGAGTCCGAACTGCTCGAAGGTCCGGTTCTCCTCGCGATAGGTGACATACATGGAGGGAGAACCGCCGATGCGGCCGGCGAAACCGGGCAACCCGGGCGCCGTGTGCCAGACGCCGGCCAGCGCCTCGGCGTGCGGATAGGGCAGCGGCCTGATCAGGATGCTGTCGATCACGCCGAAGATGGCGGTGTTCGCGCCAATGCCGAGCGCCAGCGTCAGGACCACGGCAGCCGTGAAGGTCGGCGTCCTGCGCAGGCGGCGCAGGGCGAATCGCGCATCGCGCGCGAGCGTGGCGAGCCACGGGACTCCGCGCTCGTCTCGATACAGGTCGCGGACCGCCTCGACGTTGCCGAACTTCAACAGCGCCTGCCGGCGCGCCTCGACGGGTGACATCCCGGCGCGGAGATTCTCGGCCGTCTGCAAGGCGAGGTGTTCGTCGATTTCCGCTTTCAGAGCGGCTTCGTCGGTGGCAGACGTCGCCCACGAGGTCAACCGCCGGCAGAGCCGCCTCAACGTCTTCATTTCGTGCTCATCGCGAAGAATCGCTCGATGATCGCCGTCGTCTGTTCCCAGTTCCGCGCTTCGACCTGCAGCTGCTTGCGCCCCTGCCGTGTCAACCGATAGAAGCGCGCCTTGCGGTTGTTCTCCGAAGCGCCCCATTCGGACGCGATGGACCCTTCCTGCGTCAGCTTGAGCAGGACCGGATAGAGCGTCCCCTGATTGACCGTCAGCAGATCGCCGCTGATCTGCTCGATGCGCCGGGCGATGCCGTAGCCGTGCAGCGGACCAAGGACGTCGAGCGTCTTCAACACCATCAGCGCCAGTGTGCCTTGTCGAACGTCGGTGTCCTTCATGTCTCTTTTGGGATTCCCACAGGATGATGGCACCGTTTCTTTGGGAAAGCAACAGGAGGGAGTGGTGGTGCGCGTGCCGGGAACCGCGGAGGCGCTCAGCGCATCAGGGGAAGACGCCTACATTGGCCGAGGACTGAAAGTTGCCGTCGTGGCTGAATGCGGTCACGAACACGCCGACGCCGGCGCTGCGGGCGGTGACCAGCCCCGCGCTGTCGACCGAAGCGATGGAGGGATCCGTCGACTCCCAGGTGACGACCCGGTCGGTGGCATTGGTGGGAGAGATCGTCGCGACCAGCTGTTTCGTTTCGCCAATCGCGGTGAGTTGCACCGATTGCGGGGTGACCCTCACGCCCTGGACCGGCACCACGGTCATCGCCGCAGGTTGGGTCGGGTCGCCGCCGCCACAGGCGCTCAGGAGCACCGCGATCGCAATCGCCAGAGCAGGTTGTCTCATATTGCCGTCACGCCGCGTTTCGGGGCAGCCACGTTCGTCTCGCGTGCGATCGCTCTCGCGTGCGATCGCTCTCGCGTCGATCGCCTCGCACGCACCCCTTGTCGATTGCTGGAAACGGCGCGAGACTTCCGCGCGACGGCAGGCATCATCGGATGCTGCGCAGGGTTGCCTGCCAGCATAGCTCATGCGGATGGGGGGACCGAGCTGAAGCTCGGTGCTACGGCTCGGTGTTGCGGGTCGTC
>Ga0207701_10007768_pt1 | contig 10639 bp, 9 predicted proteins | sample KBSSwiSSwithPhiX_FD_184294 | JGI IMG/M metagenome (GOLD analysis project Ga0207701, IMG submission 184294) | Switchgrass rhizosphere bulk soil microbial communities from Kellogg Biological Station, Michigan, USA, with PhiX - S5 (SPAdes) (version 2) | ecosystem: Environmental > Terrestrial > Soil...
CCCACCAGCATCCACGTCCAGGCGGGGCGCATCGTGATTGACGCCAGCGCGATCGGGATCAGGTAAAGGAAGCTGAACGGGTTGTTCGGCCCACCGGTCAGGTACAGCAGGCCCGAGAACAGCAGCACGTCCAGCGCCATGACCGCCGCCAGCCACGCCTGCCGCGGCCGCCGCCGCCGCGCCGCCACCGTGCAGGCGACGTTGCTGCCCGTCTCGATCCCGACCAGGGCCAGCAGCGGCACGATCGGGATCTCGAGGTGCATCGCGAAGCGCACCGCCGCGATCGTGATCAGCTGACCGCCAATCGCGGCCCAGCGCAGTCGGACCAGCCAGTCGAAGTTGATGCGATCGGGATCGCGATCGCCAACGCCGGTCATTGCGGGACGCAGATCGCGAAGGTGGCCTTCTCGGCCGTACCCGAGGCCGGCATCAGATTCAGTTTCTGCTCCCAGTAGCCGGCCATGAAGAAGTCGATCTCCGAGAGCGTGAACTTACCCGGATCGCCCGGCGTGACAACCGGGTACGTCGTGGCGCCGTGGCCGTGCAGAGGCATGGTGGGCCGCTCGGCCGTCATCGTCACGTTGGCCGGCGTGTTGTCGGCCGCGTTCGTGATCGACACGACCCACGTGTTGAGGCCGATCTCGGGGCCCACGATCTGAGGCGTCCCTTCGGTGACCGCCGAATTCAGTGTCGCGACGTACACGCCCGGTACCTGCGGGTCATTCGTGGTCGAGTTGACGTTGATCCCGGGCATGTACACGACGGCCGCCGTGTCCTTGCACACCGAGAAGTCGGCGTCCTGCGAAACGGCGCCGTCCGAGGTGGTTTGCTGCTGCGCGTCTGATGAACAGCCGCCCATCCACGCGGCGACGGCGACGGCAAGGCCCATCAACATCGCGGAACGCGCACGGTTTGCCATGCAGTTGCCTAGTGTATGTCCGGGTCCCAGTGAGTCCAGCATGGCGGGAAGACCCGGCATTTAGACTTTGCGTTCGGTGGCGACCGTGGATAATGCTACCGCTTCCGGGGCAAGGGGCCGGCGGGGCGGTGGTCAGAGACCGAGAAACTTAAACGTTCACCTTCGAGGTAAATCTATGAATACCCGATCCTTTTCGGCCCTCCTTACCGCCGCCCTCGGTTGCCTTTTGCTGGTGTCGAGCTGCGCGAAGCCGACCAGCGGCGACCCCTCCGGAACCGCCGGCACCAGCGGCAGCTGCTCGGGCGGCCAGACGAGCTGCAACGGCCAGTGCAAGACGCTGACGACCGACAACTCGAACTGCGGCTCTTGCGGCAACGCGTGCGGCAGCGGGCGCACCTGTCAGAACGGCACCTGCACCTGCGCGGCCGGCCTTTTCCTCTGCAGCGGCGCCTGCGTGGCGTCCGATGCGCAGCATTGCGGCGGCTGCAACGCCTGCCCGACCGGCCAGGTCTGCTCCGGCAACTCGTGCATGGCGAGCTGTCCGACCGGACAGACGATGTGCACGGGCGGCGCGTGCGTCCCCGCCTCGGGTGACGGCACGATCGCGCACTGTGGCGGCTGCAACGCCTGCCCGGCCGGCGCGACGGCATGCACGAACGGTTCGTGCGGCTGCGCGGGCGCGGGCGAGATGCTCTGCGGCAGCGCGTGCGTGAACACGCAGACGAGCAACAACCACTGCGGCGGCTGCAACCAGCCCTGCACCGGTGGCACGTGCACGAACGGCCAGTGCGTGACCTCGACCGGCACGGCCGGCACGAGCGGCTCGGCCGGCACGACCGGCACGGGTGGCCGCGGCGGCACCACGGGCAGCGCGGGCGTCAGCGGCAGCGCGGGCACGACCGGCACCGCCGGCACCACCGGTAACGCGGGCCGCGGCGGCACGACCGGCACGGCCGGCACGGGCGGCACCACCGGCTCCGGCGGCAGCACCGGCGCCAACCCGCCCGGCTGGTGGACGTCGGGCAGCATGCACGGTTGCCCGTGGACCGGCATCGACGTCCTCAACGTCGGCACCACGAACACGCCGCAGGACTTCACCACCAAGGCCGACTCGTTCTCGACGCCCTACTGCGTCTCGGGCACCGTCGGTCCGGACCCGGGCTACAACGGCGTCGCGCTCCTCGGCTTCAACATGAACGAGACGCCGACCGGTGCGACGAACCAGTGCGCCTACAAGGCGGCCGACGGCACCGCGCTGGGCCCGCCCGCCGTCACCGTGACCGGCTCGGGCATCGCGGTCTCGTTCACGAAGACAGTCGGATCGGTGCTGCGCATCCAGATCCAGGACGAGATGGGCGGCCTGACCACGGGCGGTGATACGCACCGCTGGTGCTACACGATCACCGACGTTCAGGGCCCGGTGTTCGCGCCCTGGAACAAGTTCAACACCAAGTGCTGGGACCAGACGGGCACCAACTTCAACCCGTCGACGAACAAGGTCTCGGCGGTCGTCTTCGGCGTCCCCGGCAACACGATCAAGACGCCGTTCGGCTACTGCATCGGCGGCTTCGCGTTCGGCAACGACGTGAGCGCGGCGCCGGCGTACAACCCGAACCCGTATCCGACGGTCGCCGGCACGCTGGGCGGCCCCGGCTCGACCGACCTGGACTTCCAGCGCGTGAAGGTCGCGGCGCCGGGCAAGGGCGGCAAGCAGTACATCATCCAGAACAACAACTGGGGTACGCCGCCAAGCACCGACCAGACGATCATGTACAGCGCCAACACGTTCACGATCATGAGCACGACCGGAAACGTGACCGGCCAGGGCGTCCCCGCGTCGTTCCCGTCGATCTACGTCGGCAACAACGGCGACACGCAGTCCAAGAACGATCCGCCCAAAGGGTCGTACACGACCAAGCCGGCGGACAACCTGCCCAAGTCGATCAGCTCGATCGGGACGGCGATGACGACGGCCGCGTACAACAAGAACAGCGGCGACTTCAACGCCACCTACGACATCTGGCTGGCCTCGAGCGCGCCGACCTCCGCGTACAGCGACGCGCTGGACGGCTTCGTCATGGTCTGGCTCTACAAGCCGGGCAGCCGGTCACCGATCGGCAGCATGAAGACCAGCAAGTCGATCGGCGGCAGCATGTACGACGTCTGGGCGGGCCCGCGTAACAGCGGCACCAACCCGAACCGGCCGGTCATCTCGTACGTCCTCCAGGGCGGCAGCATGAACAAGACGTTCGACCTGAAACCGATCCTCGCCGACGCCGCCGCCAACGCGACGACGTACGGTGTCGGGGCGATCAGCAGCAGCTGGCTGGTGACCGACATCTTCTTCGGGTTCGAGATCTGGACCGGCAGCGCCGCGTCCGGCCTCGGCGTCACCAACTTCAGCGTCGACGTCCAGTAAGTGACGCCGGTGATGCTGCGCGGGAGCGTCGGGATCGCCGCGGCCGGCTTGCTGCTGGTCGCGGGGTCCTCGGGTTGCAGTTCGAAGTCCGGCGGTGGTGAGACGTCCGTCTGCCCGGTGATGGACGATCTCATCTCGGACTTCACGACCGACAACGGCGTGTTCCCCGTCGATGGACGCGTGGGCGGCTGGTACACCTACGGCGACAAGTCGGGGCGCGGCACGCTGGATCCGCAGGAGGGCAACAGCGCGACGCCGGACTTCGACACCGGGAACCCGAAGTGCTCGGGACCGGGATCGCTGCACGTCATCTCGTCGGGGTTCTCGGACTGGGGCTCGGCCATGGGCGTCGACTTCGCGATGAAGGTGAACACCGACGCCGGTGTCGCGAAGGGCGTGTACGACGCGAGCAAGTACAAGGGCATCTCGTTCTGGGCGCGGTCGGCGGATCCGATCCCGTTCGTCCAGGTGTCGATGCTCGATCCGTACACCGCGATCCCGTCGATCCTGTCGGTCGATCAGCAGTGCATCTATGACTCGACGATGCCCGACAAGAACTGCAGCCCGTACCTGGTGAAGTTCGGCTACGGCTACATGGGCGAGGCGATGACGTCGGTCATGGAGGACTTCCCGAAGTTCATCAACGTCGGGATCGACACCACCTGGCGCCGCTTCGAGATCCTGTTCGCCGACATGAAGCAGGACCGCACCAACCCCGGCCGCCAGTCCCCCGGCAACATGCTCGCGGTCTCGCAGATCACCGGCATGGCCATCCAGGTCAACACCGACCACAGCACCGTCCCCCCGACCCCCACCAACTGGGAGCTCTGGCTGGACGACGTGGCTTTCATCAAGTAGCGGCGCGGCGCGCCGCGCCGCTATTTGTTCCGGAACCTTCGCTCCACCCGCCCCCAACCTGGCGGTAAGCGCCTACCCGCCTTCGACCAATCCGCGCAGGCTCTCCATCGCGGTGATGGTCTGCTGGGGCAGCTGGCGGCGGACGAGGGGCGCGAACAGCTTGGCCATCAGGCTCTTGGGCTTGATGTCGATCGTGTGGGTCAGGCGGGCGCCGCCGTCCTTCTTCGTCATCTGGAAGTCGACGACGACCTCCATCATCTTGTCGGCGTAGCCCACGGTGAGGCGTTCGCCCGGCGTGCGCGCCTTGATCTCGCCGTCCATCGTTCCGGTGCGGCCGCCCTCGCGGTAGGCGTAGCGCACCCTGGTGCCGACCGCGTTCGGGCCGGGCGACAGCTTCTCGATGCCGGTGCATCGCGACAGCCATTTCGGCGTCTGCGACAGGTCGTCCAGGACCGCGAAGATCTGTTCTGGGGCGCGGGCGACGTCGATGGCGTGCTCGAAACGGATCGACATTCTCGGTCTCCCTTCAGCCGGCGCGGCTCTGCGTGTGGCTCTGGATCTGGATCTTCGCGGACTTCTCCAGCGACGACAGACGCTCGAGCAACTCCGCGTGCAGGTGATCGAACTTCTCGTGCAGGTGGGCGATCTCCAGCTCGGCCTTCAGGTTCACGTCGTACTCGATGTCGTTGCGCACCCTGTCGCGCGCCACCTGCCGGTTCTGGCTGAGCAGCACGAACACCGAGAGGATGATGGCCTCCAGCGACACGCACATCGTCAGGAGGCCGTACGGAAACGCGTCCCAGCCGCCGATCGCCGTGCGCGCGAGCGGCCCCGTGTTCAGGATGATCCACACGAAGAACAGCCCGCAGTGGATGAAGAGGAACGGCAGGCTGCCCGAGAAGTCGGAGATCCAGTCCGCCGCCCGCATCACCGCCGTGCGCTTGTCCTCGGTCTCCTCGTTGATGTTGCGCGACGCGGTCCGCCGCAGCAGCTTCGCCGATGCGCGCAACCGCCGCCCCGCCGCCGTCAGCAGCTCCATCGCCGCCGCCGGCCGCGCGAGCAGGAAGCTCTCCAGGTCGCCGCGATCGACGACGACCGCTTCGAGATCCTTCGTCACGCGCGCCGACGCGGTCCGCGCGCCGCCGTCCAGCAGCGAGATCTCGCCGAAGAAGTCGCCCTTCCCCGCCGTCTCCAGCACGATGCGCTCGCCGGTGTCGTTCTTGAAGAAGATCTCCACCTCGCCGGCGCGGACGATGTACAGCGAGTCGCCCGGATCGCCGTAGTTGAACAGCATCGTGCCGGCCGGCTTGCTGACCGTGTCGACGCGTTCGGCCAGCGCCGCCCGCTCCTGCTCGTCGAGCAGCGAGAAGAACGGGACCTCGGTCAAGATCTCCGGATCGGCGCCCACCGCCCTGGACTATCGCACGGAAAGGTCGTGAACCGCGAAGCTCAGCTTGCGGTCGGCGCGCCCCGCCGGCTCTTGCCAGGGCGGCTCCGGCGTCGTGAGACGGACCGTCGTGAGCCCGGCCGGCACCCGCATCGGTCCCAAATTCACCAGCGCGTGGTCGCCCACGTGGAGGACGACGCGACGCTCGACATCCCCGACCCGCACAACCACGGTTCGATCGATCACGGACGAGAGCCCGAATGCGATCGTCACCGCCCGATCGGGGCCGCGGGGAACGTGGATCCGCAACGCGCCCGAGTCGGCGGCCCAGCGCCAGCTGTGTTCGCCCTCGACCTCGCGCTCGTGCCATTGGCCGGCGTGGACCACGATGATGCCGCCAGGGAACGCGCTGTCCGGCGCCACCGGAAGCGGAAGGTAAGCGGCCCGCACCGACAGCAGCGTGATGTTTCCGGCCAGCAGCAGCACCAGGCCCGCGCGCGTCCGCGGCGCCAGCACGTTGAACGCCAGCGTCATCGGCAGCACCGTGCGCGCCACCGCCGACAAGTTGCCTTCCCACACCGGCCACGCGAGGATCACCGTGAAGAGCGCGAAGGTCACGCCGATCCGCCACCAGATCTCGCGCGGGCGCGGTCGGACGAGCAAGAACGTCACCTGCGTCGCCACCGCCACGACCATCCACAGCTCGTGCCGGATCAGTCTGAATCCGCCCGCGTGCCAGTTCACGCGCAGCTCGCGGAGCTTGTGCGCGAACCCCACCAGCGGCGGCGCGAGGTTGTTCGTCCCGCCCAGATACCCGAAGTGTGCGCGCAGCACGACGATCCACAGCGCCGCTGGCAGCACCATGACCCCGATCATCGCCAGCGCCCGCAGCCATCCGTGCGGGCTGCGCGGTTCGCGATCCGGCAACAGCGCGGGCGCCGCCAGCACGCTCGTCTCCCGGGCCAGCCCGGCGAGCGCGAGGAACACGGCGCCGGCGCGTCGCCGGCCCTGCTCCACCGCGCGCGCCCCGATCGCGACCAGCAGCAGCGCCGGTCCATCGACCAGGCCGCGCGACACGCTGATCACCATCCCGACGCCGAACAGCGTGCCCATCCAGCGCACCAGGTTGTGGAGATCGCGCGGGGGAAACCACCAGCGCGCGAGCAGCACCGCCAGGATCAGCCAGGCGACCACGTTGCTGAACTCGTAGGCGATCAAGGCGAGCCCCGGCCGGCCCAGACCCACCGCGTGCGCCAGCATCGGGACCAGCACGCGCCGCGCGCGGTACGCGGGCGCATCCAGCGCGGTCTCCAGCTCGGGAGCGAACGGATTTCCCGTTACCGCCACCTGCGCGTAGAACTGGCCGTCGTACCCGTCCCCGTCGATCGTGTAGAGCGGCACGTCCGCGAGTTGCGGCACGCGCGTGGGCTCGAAGCGCTCCCCGAACCAGAGCAAGGATGAAAAGCCCGTTTCCGGATGGTGGAAGGCCCGAAGGTGCGCTAGGAACCACAGCGCGAGCGCGACGTAGGCGGCCAGGTACCGACCACGCCACAGGCGGCGCGCGACCGGTAGGGGTTGAGGCATGGACCAGAGAATATCCGCGAGTGCGGCCGCGTTCGATTCGATCGCGTCGCGTTATGACGACATGTTCTCGTCGGCGGCAAACCCGCTGATCGCGATGATGCGCGAGCGGGTGATGCGGGCCGTGGATCGGCACTTCCCGGAACCTGCGACCTTGATCGAGATCGGCTGCGGCACCGGCGAGGATGCTGTCGCGCTGCTCGAACGCGGGCATCGCGTGGTGGCGTGCGATCCCGCGCCGACGATGCTCGCGACGGCGCGCGCGAAGGTGGCGGCGACCCGCGCGGGCGACGCCCGGATCGAGTTCATTCACGGGTCGGTCGAGGCGATCGCCGACGGCTGGTCGGCACGGGGGCGCGCGGTCGACGGCGTGTTCTCGAACTTTGCCCCGCTGAACTGCGAGCTGTCGCTGGCCCCGCTGCGCCTGTTGCTCGAGCGGGCGTTGCGCCGCGGCGGCCGCTTCATCGCGGTCGTGCTCCCGCAGATCTGCCCGCTGGAGGTCGCGCTGTTCATGGCGCGCGCCGAGCCGCGCGCGGCGCTGCGGCGGTTCCGGCGCGACGCGATCGCCGACGTCGAAGGACGGCGCTTCGCGATGAAGTACTACGGCGCGACCGACTTCGACCGGGCGCTGGGCGCGGGCTTCCGGCGCGTCGAGACCCGCAGCCTGGGTCTGTTCCTGCCGCCGCTCGGGTTCGGGAACGCGTTCGCGCGCGTCCCGGGGTTGCTGACGGCCCTGGGCGCGGTCGAGGATCGCGTGAGCGCCCTGCCCGGCCTGCGCCGCATGGGCGACCACGTGCTGCTCGTCTACGAGCGCGAGTGAGTCACTAACACCGCGGGCGCTTGACGGGCCCTTCCTCCTCACCTAGGACGTCAGGGATGCAGCCGTCGGTCTCGATCGTCGTTCCGACGTTCGATCGCCTCGAATACCTGCGCCCGGCGCTGGATTCGGTGTTCGCGCAGACGTTCGACGACTGGAATCTCATCATCGCCGACGACGGCTCGGGCGAGGAGCTGCGCGGCTACCTGCGGGATCTGGGAAGCCGGCCGCGCGTGAAGGTGGTGTGGCTGCCCCGCCGGGGCGTCCCGGCGGCGGTCCGGAACGCGGCGGTCCGGGAGGCCACGGGCACGCACGTCGCTTTCCTGGACTCGGACGACGTCTGGGCGCCGCGCAAGCTCGAGCTCCAGGTCGCGCTGCTGACCGCGCGCCCCGAGTGCGCCTGGAGCTACACGGCGTTTCGCCGCGTCGACCATCGGGGCGCGCCGCTCGCGGGCGAGCACGCGCGCCGCTGGCACCCGCACCAGGGTGACATCTTCGAGCAGCTCGTCAGCCACACCGCGGAGCTCCGGACGCCCAGCGTGATGGTCGCCCGCCAGCTCCTGAACGACGTCGGCGGGTTCGACGAGAGCATGCGCTCGGGCGAGGACTACGACCTCTGGATGCGGCTGGCCTTGCGCAGCCCCGTCGCTGTCGTCGAGGAAGCGCTGGTCGACGTACGCCATCACGACCGGAACTACAGCCGCGACTGGGCGATCGCCTTCGACGGGCGCGACCGTTCGCTGGCCAAGCTGGAAGCGGTCGTCGACCCGCGGCGCGCCGCCTTGCTGCGCCGCGAGCGCGCGCGGAACGGCGCGAAGCTTGTCGCGGAGCACGCCCGCCGCGGCCACCGGGTGGAGGCCCTGCGTGCGTTCGTGGACAGCGCCGCCTTCTCGTGGTCTTACCCCGAATGGTGGTGGCGCGCGCTGCGCGCGGCGGCCGGCGCCGCGCTCCGCAACGGGCGGCGCGATCCCGCCCCCAGCGTCGCGCGATGGAACACCGAGTACGCGGCGGGCCGGTGGGCCTACGTCGGGCAGCTTCCCGAGCTCGCGCGCCTGAGCGTCGTGGCCGGCTACCTTCGACACTTCGCGCCCGGCGGCGACATCCTGGACCTCGGCTGCGGCGAAGGCTTCTTGCTGCGCAGGCTGCACCCCGCCGACTACGGGCGCTACGCCGGCGTCGACTTCTCCGCGGCCGCGGTCGACGCGGCCACCGCGCTGGGCCTGCCCCGCGCGACATTCGTGACGGCGGACGTCGATGCGTACCGGCCGACCGAGACGTTCGACGCCATCGTGTTCACCGAGGTCCTCTGCTATCTGCCCGAGCCCGTCGCCACCGTGGAACGATACGCGCGCCACCTCGGGCCGCAGGGCGTGCTCCTTGTGTCGATGAACACCAACTACCGCGGCGGCCTCGAGATCGTCCGCCAGCTGCAGCAGCAGTACGCGACCCTGGAGGAGGTCCAGATCGCCCACCCCGACGGCAACCGATCGTGGGCGTGCGCCGTGCTCGCCGTGCGCCGATGATCGCGGCCCTCAAGCGCGGCGTCCGGCGCGCCATCCGGCGCCTCGGCTACGAGGTGGTGCCCACCGCGCACGTCGAGAGCCACGGCTTCATTCGCCACCTGGACGAGCTGTTCCGGCGACTCGAGGTCCAGTGCGTGCTGGACGTCGGCGCGAACCGCGGACAGTACCGGCAGCTGCTCCGCGAGCGTGTCGGCTACCAGGGGCTGATCGTCTCGTTCGAGCCGGTCGCGCAGAACGTCGCCGCCCTGCGCGCGCAGGCCCAGGCCGACCCGCGCTGGATGATTCGCGGCCACGCGCTGGGCAGCACCGACACGCAGATGGACATCAACGTGATGAAGGCCGACCTCCTCAGCTCGTTTCTCTCGCCCGATCCGTCGATGGTGCCGATGTTCCGTCCGGTCAACGTGGTCGACCGCACCGAACGCGTCGAGATGCGCACGCTCGACTCTGTGATCGGCGACCTCGGCGACCTGCGAAACATCTACTTGAAGCTCGACACGCAGGGGTTCGATCTCGAGGTGATCCGCGGCGCGGCGGCCACGCTGCCGCGGGTGCGCGCCCTGCAGACCGAGATCTCGATGCAACCCCTCTACCGGAACGCGCCGTCGTACCGCGAGACGCTCGCCGAGCTGACGGCGCGCGGCTTCGCCATCACGGCGATGGCGCCGATCGTCCGCGACGATCGGATGCGCGTCGTCGAGTTCGACTGCGTGATGGTCAACGGCGCGCCAGCCCGATAGCCATCTGGCCGAAGAAGTGCCCGAGGCCGCGCCGACCGTCGACGATCAGGCGCGGGAGGCGGTGCGGGTCGTCGCCGGCGCGGGCGATCCCCGACTGCACCGTCACCGCCGACGCGTACCCGCAGCGCTTCACCGCCGCGACGGTCGCCGCCGTGAACTTGCCGAACGGGTACGCGAAGTGGTCCACCGCGACGCCGAACGCTTGTTGCAGCGACGCGCGGCTCTCCGCCAGCTCGCGCGTCGTCTCGGCGTCGTCCAGCTTCTGCATCCACGGGTGGGTGCACGAATGCGACGCGATCTCCATGCCCGCCGCGAGCCATGACCCGATCTGCTCGCGCGTCATCAGCGCCTGGCGTTCGCGACCCTCACCGTCGTCCCAGCGGTTGTGGCCGCCG
>Ga0207701_10007773_pt1 | contig 10636 bp, 9 predicted proteins | sample KBSSwiSSwithPhiX_FD_184294 | JGI IMG/M metagenome (GOLD analysis project Ga0207701, IMG submission 184294) | Switchgrass rhizosphere bulk soil microbial communities from Kellogg Biological Station, Michigan, USA, with PhiX - S5 (SPAdes) (version 2) | ecosystem: Environmental > Terrestrial > Soil...
GTCGATGGCGGCGCTGGCGGTGATCACCGGCATGCCCGCGCGTGCCGTCAGCTCGCGGACGAGCGCGCGATCGCCCGCCGGCAGCAGACGATACGACGGGCCGGTCAGCCCGATCGCAATCGCCCGGAGTGCGAGCTCGCCGAAGCTCGTCACGCCGTCGCGATAGAGGTCGAGGTACCGGCGGTTGCGCTGCTCGAGCGTCGTGCCAGGCATCACGGCGAAGCGCGATGCGTAGAGCGCGACGCGGCCTTCGAGGCAGCGCGCGAGCTCCGGCTCGATCGACGGATTGGACGGGGGCACCAGGACTCCCGCCCACGCAGCGGGCCGCACGCTTTCCTCGGTCACTGGACGACAGCCATGTCGAGCATTGCGGTGGTGCGCAGGTGCGACACCGTCTTGTCGCGGTCGTTCGCCATCTCGCGGACGTGGTCGAGCCACGCCTCGCCGCCCGCGACGTTGCGGTCCGTGCGCGGGATGAGCATCTGTGTGGCGACACGCCGGCGCTCGTCGGACGCGTCGTCGACCGGTTGCGTGTCGCCGCCGTTGGTTTCGATGATCGCGTGCGCGAGCGCATACGCGTCGTGCATGCCGCAGTTCATGTTCATGCCGCCGCGCGTGTTGGTGACGTGAGCGCTGTCCCCGGCGAGCAGGATGCGGCCGTCGCGAAAGCGCGACGCGACCCGCTTGCTCACGCCGTACACGTCCTTCATGGCGACCGTCGGCAGGCGATCGATGTGCGGCATGACCTCGCGCAGCCGCGCGAGGATCCATGCGGGGTCGAGCGCGTCCGCGTCGTCGACTTCCTTCGGCACGCGCAGGATGATGCGCCAGCAGTCCGGCATGCGCAGGAAGCTCACCGATTTCATGCCGTTCCACAGATAGGTGACCGGCGCGATGCCGGGCAGCAGCGCGTCGAGGTCGTCGGTGGTCATGACGCGCAGGATCTTGTCGGGATAGTCCTCGCCGTCGAAGTCGATGCCGAGCGCGGCGCGCACGTCGCTGCGGCTGCCGTCGGCGGCGATCAGGTAGTCGCCGTCGAGGGTCTCGTGTCCCGCGCCATGGCGCACGCGCACGACGACGCGCGACCCGTGCTGCGCCACGTGCTGCACCTCCGCGTCGAACAGCACGCGCGCGTGGCGGAACGCCGCGAGGCGGTGGAGGATGATCGGTGTGACTTGCGCCTGCTCGAGGTGAAGGCGGTAGGGGAACGCGGTTTCACCTTCGAGCGCGGCGAGCGTGAACTCGGCGAAGATGCCGTGCTGCGGCGTGCGGTACTGCACGCGCTCCGCGACCTGGCCGCGGTGATGCACTTCGTCGAGCACGCCGAGGCGATCGAGGATCGCGAGCGTGGGTGGATGGAAGGTGGATGCGCGCGACGCGGCGCTCAGCGCCGGGCGCTTCTCGGCGACGGTCACCGCGATGCCCGCCTCGGCCAGCGCGAGCGCGGCGGTCAACCCGACGGGCCCTGCGCCGGCGATGATGACTTCGTTTCGCTGCATGTTACATGTATCATACTTAATACATGTTGAAGCGGCAATTGCCGTCCATGAAACTCGACCTCCTGTTGCGCGACGGGCTGCTCGTTCTTGCCGACTCTGGCTGCGTTCCGGGGTCGGTCGGCGTGCGCGACGGACGCATCGTGGCGATCCTCGCGGCCGGCGAGGAAGCAACTTCCGACGAGACCGTCGACTGCCGCGGCAAATGGATCATGCCGGGCGTGATCGACCCGCACGTGCACTTCGGATTTGGGTCGCCCGAGACCGACTTCCTCACGGAGTCGCGCTCGGCCGCGCTGGGTGGAGTCACGTCCGCGCTTTCGTTCTATCGCACGGCCGACTTCCGCGACGCGTTCGACGCCTATCGCGACCGTGCCGCGTCGCAGAGCTGCATCGACTTCGGATTGCACTTCGGCATCACGAGCCACCTGCACGTGCAGACGCTCGCGCAATGCTCGAAGCGCTTCGGCGTCACCTCGTACAAACTGTACCTCATGTACAAGGGCGCAGCCGGCCTCGCGCAGGGCTTCACCGAGATCGACGATGCGCTGCTGTACGCCGCGTGCAAGGCGACTGCCGCCATCGACGGCGCCGTGCTCGGCATCCACTGCGAGAACGTCGAGGTCATTCCTCACTTGCGCGAGCCGCTGCGCCTCGCGGGTCGCGATGACCTCCGTGCGTGGAACGAGCAGAGCCCCGACTTCCTCGAGGCCGAGAACGTGCATCGCGCCTGCTACTTCGCCGGCAAGACGGGTGCTGCGATCAACATCGTGCACTTGTCGAGCCGCGAGGCGCTCGACGAAGTGCGCCGCCACCGCCGGCGCACCAAGGCGCCCATCTTCGTGGAGACGTGCCCGCACTACCTCTTCCTCGACGACGAGACGCCCGCGGGCGTGCTCGCGAAGGTCAATCCGCCGATTCGCGGCCGCGCGGACGTCGACGCGATGTGGGAAGGCATCGAGGACGGCGCCATCGACACGGTCGGCACCGATCACGTGCCGCGCAAGCGCAGCACGAAAGCGGGCAAGGGCATCTGGGCGTCGAGCAACGGGTTCCCGGGTGTGGCGACGATGCTGCCGATCATGGTGAGCGAGGGCCATCACCGCCGCGGCATCGCGCCCGAGCGCCTCGCCGCCGTGCTCTCGCGCAACGCCGCGCGCATCTACCGCATGGCGAACAAGGGCGCGCTCGCCGTGGGCTACGACGCGGACATCACGATCGTCGATCCGAACCTTTCGCGCACCGTCGACCCCGCCACGCTCGAGTCGTTCGCGGATTACTCCCCCTACGAGAACGTGTCGCTCAAGGGATGGCCGGTTGCAACGTACGTCCGCGGCCGCAGGGTCATGCGCGATGGCGCGATCGCCGCGGACGTGCGCGACCATCCGCAGGGTCATTACCTCTTCCGGACGTGAACATGGAACACAAGACGCGAATCTGGGATCGATTCCTCACCGAGCGCGACCAGCAGGTGCTCGCCAAGGCGGGCTACGGCAAGCGCGGCGGCTTCGGTACGCGACCCGCGCTCTTCATCATCGACGTGCAATACAATTTCTGCGGCGACAGGCCCGAGGACATCCTCGAAGGCTTGAAGCAATACCGCACGCATTGCGGACGCGAGGCGTGGGAGGCCGTGCGCCACATCGAGCCGCTCCTGCATCTTGCGCGCGAGAAGAATCTGCCCGTGTTCTACACCGAGAGCGCGCGCCGCGCGGATCTCCTCGACAGCGGCGTGCAGGTGGGCAAGAGCCATCGCGGCACCGAAAGGACCGTTCTCGAAGGCACGCATGCAACCCAGACCGTCGAGCCGCTGGCCCCCCTCGATGCCGACCTGCGCATCGCCAAGCGCAAGCCGTCGTGCTTCTTCGGCACGATCTTCATGAGCCATCTCAACTTCCTCGATATCGACACGCTGATCATGACCGGCTGCACGACGTCGGGATGCCTGCGCGCGACGGCCGTCGATGCCTACTCCTATAACTTCAAGGTCGTGGTCCCGGAGGAGTGTGCGTTCGACCGCTTCGAGGCTAGCCACGCGATCAACCTGTTCGATCTCAACTGCAAGTACGCGGACGTGGTGCCGGTGGCGGAAGTCCAGGAGTACATGCGCGGCCTGCCGGTGCGCGCGCCATTCACCACGCCCGCGTAACAACCTCCGAGGATGACGCCCAGATGATTCGAGTTCTGCTGGCTGCCGCATTGGCACTGTGTGCCTCGCCTCTTTTCGCGCAAGGCACCTATCCCGACCGACCCGTCAAATTGATCGTGGCGTTTCCGCCCGGCGGCACGACCGACATCGTTGGCCGCCTGATCGCGCAGAAGGTGGGAGCGCTTTGGGGAGGCAAGACAATCGTGGTCGAGAACAAGGCGGGCGCATCGGGCACGATCGGCACCGGCGAGGGCATCTCCGCCGCGCCCGACGGCTACACGCTGACGGTCGGAAACAGCCAGACGCACGGCACCAACCAGACGCTGTTCCCGAAGCTCCCGTACGATCTCGTGAGGGACGTGACCCCGATCGCGATGCTCGCGCGCACGAAAAACGTGCTGGTCGTTGCGGGTAACTCGCCGTACAAGACGGTCGACGATCTGCTCAAGGCTGGCAAGACGAAGTCGCTCACCTACGCGTCCGTGGGAAACGGGGCGTCGTCGCACATCATCGGCGAGTTCATCAGCCGCAAGTACAACCTCAATGCGATTCACGTGCCGTACAAAGGTGGCACGCCCGCGATCACCGATCTCATGGGCGGCCAGGTCGATTTCATGGCCGCAACGTACGGCACGGTCGCGAACCTCGCCAAAGATGGCCGCGTGCGCATTCTCGCGGTGTCGGACGACAAGCGCGATCCACGCATTCCGAACGTGCCGACGTTCGAGGAAGCGGGGTTGCCCTCGCTCGGCCTCGACACGACCATCGGCCTTTACGGTCCCGCCAACTTGCCGAAGCCCATCGTGGACAAGTGGAGCGACGCGCTGGGACAGATGGCGAAGATGCCCGACGTCGACAAGACGCTCGAGAACGCGGGCTTCGACGTGTGGTACAAGCCCGCGAGCGAGATGGCGGAGTATCACCGGCAGGAAGTGCCGCGCCTCGGCAGGATCATCAAGGAAGCCAGCGTCGAGATGAACTAGCGTGGCCGTGGCACGGCCGGTCCACATTCTCACGGGGTATCTGGGCAGCGGGAAGACGACGCTGCTGTCACGGCTGTTGCAAGATTCGGCGCTCACCGACACCGCAGTCGTCATCAACGAATTGGGCGAGGTGGGGCTCGATCACGTGCTCGTCGATCGCGGCAGCGAGGGCGATGTCGTGCTCCTCGACTCGGGTTGCCTGTGCTGCGCGCTCGGCAACTCGCTGCAGGAGACGCTCGAGAGCCTGCATTACCGGCGCGAGCGTGAGGAACTCCCCAACTTCTCGCGCGTCGTGGTCGAGACGACGGGCGTCGCCGATCCCGGGCCGATCGCCGCAACGCTCGACCTCGACGCAGCCATCGCCCGTCACTATCGGTTGGGCAGCATCGTCACCGTGGTCGATGCTGTGAACGGCCTGGAGCATCTCGCGCGTTTCGAGGAAGCTCGCCGCCAGGTGGCAGTCGCAGACGCAATCGTGGTGTCGAAGCTCGACCTCGCGGGAGCAATGCCGCGCGACCTCGAGGCGCGGCTGGCATCCCTCAATCCACATGCGCGGCACGCGGCGGATACCGATCTTTTCTGCGAACGCGCGACGGCTCGCGCGATTGCACCTGCCGCGCACGACCATGCGGATCACGATCATCTTGGGGAGCAGGGGATTGCGACGCGCACGGTCCGCCTGCGTGCGCCCCTCGATTGGCCGCGCTATGCGGCATGGGTCCAATGGATGCAGCGCGCGCTCGGTCCGAACCTCCTTCGCATGAAAGGCATCGTGCGCATGGCCGACGGCGAGATACGCGCGCTTCACGCAGTCATGCAGCTGTTCAGTGCACCGCAGCCGGTAACATCGATGCCTGCGGAGTTCGGTGACGGTATCGTCGTGCTCATCACGCAGGACGTCCCGCCTCCGGTTCTCGACGAGGCGGGGCGGAGATTGGGGGAGGGCTTCGAATGCTGACGGTCGACGATCTTGAGGGCGTTCCGCTCTTTGCAGGCCTCCCGGAGAGTGAGCTCGCGCGCGTTGTCGGCAAGGCGGCCGACCTCCGGCTCGCGCCGGGAGAATATGCAGTCCACGAAGGCGAGCAGCGTGCGCTGTTCGTCGTGCTCGACGGCAACATCGAAGTCACGAAGCGGTTCGATGGCGTAGAGCGCACGATCGGCCGCCGAGTTGCGGGCCAGATATTCGGTGAGGTGCCGATCGCCCTCGGCGGTCCGTTCATCGGGAGCTACCGCGCCACGGAGCCCTCTCGCGTGGTTCGTATCGAGCCCTCGCAGTACTACGCGCTGGCAGCGGCGTGGCCCGCCGTCGCGGACGCGGTCGGTGCGCTTGCGCGCGAGCGCATCGGAGGGTTGCAGGGTCTTGCCGCCGAAGCGCAAAAGACGCAGGCGACGATCCTTGGCCATCGCTGGGATCCCGCGTGCCACGACCTGCGCCGATTCCTGGCGCGCAATCAGCTGACGTTCGAGTGGCTCACGCCGGACGACGAAAAGCTCGCGACGAAGTGGCCCGGTCCTCGTCCCGGCGACGATGCGCTGCCCGCGTTGCTGTTGTCCGACGGAACGACGCTTGCACGGCCGCAACCGCGCGAAATCGCGCAGCGCCTGGGATTGCAGACGCGACCGCGCTCGGACGAGTACGACACGATCATCGTCGGCGCGGGTCCGGCGGGCCTCGCCGCCGCCGTCTACGGCGCGTCCGAAGGGCTGCGCACTCTCGTGGTCGAGCGCGAAGCGCCGGGCGGTCAGGCCGGGACTTCGTCGCGCATCGAGAACTACCTTGGATTTCCCAATGGCGTGTCGGGCGACGAGCTTGCAATTCGCGCATTGGAGCAGGCGAAGCGCCTGGGCGCCGAGATCCTCGTCACGAGGAGCATTGCGTCCATCGATACGAAGACGCGCACCGTCATGCTCGGTGACGGGGAAGCGCTTCGCGCCCGCACGGTGATCCTCGCGACCGGCGTCGCATGGCGACGCCTCGCGATCGACGGATTCGACCGATTCATCGGCAGAGGCATCTATTACGGCGCGGCGCGCAGCGAGGCGGGCAACACGCAGGGTCTCGACGTGTACCTCGTCGGCGCGGGAAATTCGGCCGGGCAGGCGGCACTGTTCTTCGCAAGCTATGCGCGCACCGTCACGCTGCTCGTGCGCGGAGAAGCGGTGGAAGCGAGCATGTCGCGCTACCTGATCGACCAGGTGCGCGCCAAGCCCAACGTGCACGTGCTCACGCGGACGGAGGTCGTGGGCGTGCACGGGGACGGCCATCTCGCGGCCATCGACATTGCCGACGGGCGCAGCGGAGACCGCCAGCGCAAGCAATGCGGGGGGCTGTTCGTGTTCATCGGCGCGGATGCGCAGACGGAGTGGCTTCCAAGCGACATCGCGCGCGATGCGCGCGGCTATGTCCTGACGGGCGTCGACGTTCCCGAGCCCGTACGCGGATCGCACGACCGCGATCCGTACTTGCTCGAGACCAGCATTCCCGGCATCTTCGCGTGCGGCGACGTTCGCTCGAGTCCCGTCAAGCGTGTGGCCTCCGCCGTCGGCGAGGGGAGCATGGCCATTGCCTTTGTCCATCAATATCTGCAACACGTCGGATCCGCCGCCAAATGAAATCACTCTTGCTTGCATTGATCGCTGCCGCTTCGCTTGCGCACGCGCAGGACGCGCCGTATCCGTCGCGTGCCGTCAAGATCGTCGTACCGTTCGCGCCGGGCGGTGCGACCGACATCACGGCGCGACTGATCGGCGAGCGGCTGTCGACGAAATGGGGACAGCCCGTCGTCGTCGAGAATCATCCAGGCGCCGGCGGCAACGTGGGCTCTGACATCGTCGCCAAAGCCAAGCCCGACGGCTACACGCTGCTCGTGGGCGTGACCGGATCGCACGCGATCAACGCATCGCTCATGAGGTCGATGCCGTACCACCCGTTGCGCGATTTCGAGCCGTTGACGCTCGCGACGATCTTCCCGAATGCGATCGTCGTCAATGCGAAAGTGCCTGCCAATACGCTGGCGGAGCTCGTTGCGCTGCTGAAGGCAAATCCGACCGCGTACAGCTATGGATCCGACGGCAACGGCACCGCATCGCACCTGACGATGGAGCTCCTGAAGTCGAAAGGAAATTTCAAGGTCACGCACATTCCCTACAAGGGTGGTGGACCGATGGTCACCGACTTGATCGGAGGCCAGGTCCAGGTCGGCATTACCGGATTGCCTGCGGTCCAGCAACACGTCAAGGCCGGAACGCTGAAGCTGATCGCGATCACGACGTCGCAGCGCATGCCCGCGTATCCGACCTTCCCGACCGTCTCGGAGCAGGGATTTCCGGGCTTTGCGGCGGCGCCGTGGGCCGGATTCTTTGCGCCGAAAGGGACGCCGCAACCGATCGTCGCAAAGGTTTCGGCCGACCTCGTCGAGGCCATGCTGCTCCCCGACGTGCAGCAGAAGATGCAGGACATCGGAAGCCAGCTCGTGCCGACTACGCCCGCGGAGTTCCGCAAGTTCGTCGAGGACGAAATCGCGAAGTGGAGCGAGGCGGTGAAGGTGTCGGGAGCGAGCGTCGACTGACCGCCGTCGCTTCAAATGTCGGCGATCCCGAGCGATCGCAGCACGAAGACCGCGCGCTCCTGCACCGGCAGGGAGGGCACGTCCAGAAGCGAAAAGCCCGCTTCCCGGTAACAAGTGCGTATGCGCGCGTCGATCCTCTGTGCGTCCTGGAAGGTCTGGTCGCGCTCGGTATCGGTGACGTAAATCGCCCGCCACGGCGGAAGTACCAGTGCCGCGGAATGAAATCGACAAGTCGACAGCACGCGGTCGCGTTCCTTATCGGATAACGAAGAGGCCTCGTGGACCATCGCCAGCGATTCGACGGCAGTGCGATCGAAGAAGACAGGTCCCCGCCAGGCGACTGCCGCGCGGTACTTCGCGATGTCCCTTCGCAGGACCTCGCGCGCAAACGTCGCTGCTTCGGGCCTCGGTGTGAGACCGCATGCGAGCCGCTCGCGAATCACGTCGCGCGCCGACTCCGAAACGGTTCGGAATCCCAGCCTGGCGAGGGCCTCGACGAGTGTGGTCTTGCCGACACCCGGACCTCCGGTGATCGCGACGCGCAAGATGAGTGCTATGGCAGCGAGTACGAGAACGCGTACGAATGCTTGCCGTCGACGATGTCGATCTTGAAAGTGCCGGTGATTCCCGTGAGGCCGCCTGTGCCCGAGTCCGGCACGACGGCGATCGCCAACGCATGCGCGCCCCGATCCATCGTCCCGGAATGCTGGAGCACGAAGCTGCCGTCGCAACCGTCGAGCGTACCCGTGACGCGCTCGACGGCGACGTATCCCGCGGACCCCGCGACAGGCGTTCGAACGGCCAGCATCTCGCCTTCTCCGGCGCCTTGGAAGTCGCCATCGAAGCGCTTGGCCAAGGACAACCGCGTCGTAGAGACACCGTCGACTACGGACGGCGCCCCCTGCGCCGTCATCTCGACAGCGAACGTTCCCTTCGCGATTCGTGTCATCGGCGGTTTCTCCTCAACTGCCAATTCGCGTGATCTGCACGCTGACGATCTTCCACGCGCCGTTTCGCTGGACGCCGGCGAGTATGCCACTCGCGTCTCGCTGGATGCTGCGCGGCTTCGCCGCGCCGCATCATTGACACTCCCAAGCGGACCTGTTAAACGCACGCATCGGCGCCAGAAGCGACGCCTCGGCCTTTCTCGCCGAGCGATTCGACGGCGCCGAACATGGGGGAATCATGAAGCGACGTGCAGCCTTGACGTTGGCCGTCTTCGCGGCCGCGGTTGTTGCCTTTGCAATGCCCGGCGCAGCCATTGCGCAGCAGAAGAAGCTCGTGATGTGGACGCACTGGGACCAGAATCCGGACTTCAACAAGTGGTACGCGGAAAAGGGCAAGGAATTCGCGAAGAAGTCGGGTTACGAGGTCGAGGTCGTCACCGTGCCGTATCAGGGCTACGAGGCGAAGTACCTCGCGGCGCTGATGGCCAAGAGCGGCGCGCCGGACATCTTCATGGGCATGACGCACCAGTGGTGCGGCCAATACGATTTCTGCGAGAAGATGCCGGACGATCTCGCGAAGATCTACGAGCAGAACCTGCCGAAGTACATGGCGGATATCGGCAAGTGGAAGGGCGTGCGCTATGGCATACCGATCGAGCACGGCAACTTCCAGCAGATGTATATCAACGTCGACATGTTCAAGAAGGCCGGGCTCAATCCCGACAGCCCGCCCATGAAATTCACGGGCGACTGGCTCGCGGACATGAAGAAGCTGACGATTCCCGATCCCAAGGGCGGCGATCCGTCGCAGGTGGGCTTCGCGATCCGCAGCAAGGGTGCGCCCGTCGGCATCACCGACAAGTTCCTGCCGTTCGCGCATGCCTGGGGCGCGCGGATGCTGAGTCCCGACCTCACCAAGGCCGCGGGTTATGCGAACAGCCCCGAGATGATCGCCGCCCTCACGTTCTTCGGCGATCTCGTCAACAAGGACAAGGTCGCGAGCCTCTCGTTCGGCAATCCCGAGGACGCGTTCGGCCAGAAGCGCGCGGCCGTGATCTTTCGCGAATCCTGGTTCTTCGGCTGGCTCAAGAAAAACGCGCCGGACGTCAACTTCAAGGTGTACGCGCTGCCGTGCGAGAAGACGTGCCCCGGTGCCGGCGCGCTCTTCCCGTGGACGGACCTCGTGTACAAGAACAGCCCCAACAAGGCGGTGGCGTGGGAGTTCATGCGCTTCATCAGCAACGCGAAGGACGACATGGACCACCACCAGCTGCAGGGCATCCTGCCGGTGTGGAACGCGAATCTCGAGACCGACTACGTGAAGCAGCGTCCCGACTACCAGTCCACGAAGGCGATGCTCGCGCAGCCCGTGCCGCCGACGTACTTCCATCCCAAGTCCAACGAGCTCGCAACGGCGTTCGGAGAGGCGGTCGTCGGTGTCATGTTCGGCAAGGGCCAGCCCAAGCCGCTGCTCGACGAGGCGGCGGCCAAG
>Ga0207701_10007774_pt1 | contig 10635 bp, 6 predicted proteins | sample KBSSwiSSwithPhiX_FD_184294 | JGI IMG/M metagenome (GOLD analysis project Ga0207701, IMG submission 184294) | Switchgrass rhizosphere bulk soil microbial communities from Kellogg Biological Station, Michigan, USA, with PhiX - S5 (SPAdes) (version 2) | ecosystem: Environmental > Terrestrial > Soil...
ACGTACACGTCGCCGGACGCGACGACACGGATCGCATCGGCCAGCTCGCGTTCGGCGGCACCCTTCGAGAGGTAGCCGCGCGCGCCGGCGTGCAGCACGGGGAGCAGCTTCTCCTGCTCCTCGTACATGGTGACGACGAGCACGCGCACGTCGGGCATCTCCTCCAGAAGTCGGCGCGTCGCCGTGAGCCCGTCACCACCCGGCATGTCGAGATCCATCACGATCACCTCGGGATGCGCCCGGCCGGCCATCGTCACCGCCATCTGCCCGTCGCCCGCTTCGCCGACGACGACGATGTCCGCGCAGGCGTGCAGCACCGACTTGAAGCCCGCTCGGACGAGCGCGTGATCGTCCACCAGCATCACCCGGATGGGCTCGATCCGCGCAGGCACCCCTCGGCGCGCATACGGACGCGACGCGAGGTCGCGGCCCACTTCGGCCAGGGTGCCGTGTGGGACCTCCGCCCCGGGATGCTCTTCGTTCATCGACATGGTGCGCTGCGTTCTTTCGGGTACGGAATCGCGTGAGCAAGGTCCGACAATGTACGCACGGAACGTCGCGAACGATGTCGGGAGTTTCTGTCGAATAACGACAGGAATGGACTAGTGCGCGGCTTGCATCGCCGCGGTCGCGATCGGCCCGGCGGCGCGCACGTCAGGCGGCGGTGGGGCCTCGCGGGCCTGACGACTCGTGCGCAGCGCGTTGAGGATCACCGCCACGTCGATCGCCTCCTGAAGCAGCGCCCCGATGGGCGGAGGGATGTGCCCCGCCGCGGCGATCACCATGAACGCGGCGCTGAGCCCGAGGCCGGTCCAGATGCTCTGCCGGGCGATGCGCACCGTGCGCCGGCTGATCCGAATCGCCTCGACGACGCGCGCGAGATCGTCGTTCAGGATGACGACGTCGGCAGCTTCGGCGGTGATAGCGCCACCGTGACCGGCCAGCGCGATCCCGACGGTCGCGGCGCTCAGTGCCGGCGCGTCGTTCGTGCCGTCGCCCACCATCAGCACGCGCTCGCCGTCGCGCACGAGCCCCGCCACCACGTCCACCTTGTCCGAGGGCAGCAGCCCGCCGCGCGCCTCCGTGACGCCGACGCGCATCGCGACCGCGGAGGTGTGCGCCACGGAGTCGCCGGAGAGCAGCACGCACCGCCGCACGCCGGCCTCGCGCAGCGCGGCGAACATCCGCGGAAGCCCGGGACGCAGCTCGTCGGCGAACTCGATCACCCCGGCGAACCTCCCGTCGATCGACACGTGCGCGCGAAGTCCCTCGCGGTCCGGCACGTCGGCGAAGGGCGATCCGTGTGGCGCAGCGACGCACGCCTCCACGTAGCCGCGGGAGCCGACGCAGACGCGCCATCCGCCAACGATTCCCGATACCCCTCGCCCCGGCGATTCGCGCACGTCGGTCGCCGGCACGAGCGTGAGCCCGCGGCGCTCGGCTGCGTCCACCACCGAGCGGGCCAGCGGGTGGCCGCTGCCACGCTCCACCGACGCCGCCAGGCGGAGCACGTCGGCATGGGCGAAGCCCGCAACCGGCATCACGCCGCTCACCATCGGCGAACCCACGGTGAGCGTGCCCGTCTTGTCGAAGACGGCCGCCGTGACACTGGCCAGCTGCTCGAACGCGCCGCCGTGCCTGACGACGATGAGCCGCCGCGCGGCGCGATTCACCCCGCCGATGATCGCGATCGGCGTGGCGAGGATCAGCGGACAGGGCGTCGCGACGACGAGCACGGCGAGCACTCGCTCCACGTCGCCGCTCGCGACCCAGGTCACGGCGCACGCGAGCAGCGTGACCGGCGTGAACCACACAGCGTAGCGGTCCGCGAGCCGCTGCAGCGGCGCCTTCGTGCTCTGCGCCGAGCGCACCAGCTCGACGATGCGCGCGTACTGGCTCGCCCCCGCCGTCGCGGTGGCCCGCAGGACGAGCGGACCGTCGAGGTTGAGGCTGCCACTCGAGAGCGCCGTGCCGATCTTCGCGCGCATCGGCACTGGCTCTCCCGTGAGCCGCGACGCGTCGACGTGCGACGCGCCGACCACGACGACCCCATCACACGGCACCATCTCGCCGGGCCGCACGAGCAGGTGATCGCCGACGGCCACCGCCGCGACGCCGATGTCGTCCGTCGCTCCGCCGACGACGGGCACCTCGCCGCCCGCGAAGCGGTGGGCGATGCGCGGCGCCTCCTCCTCGAGCGCGCGCACCGCCGCCGAGGCGCGGCCTTCGGCGTAGCGCTCCAGCGCTTCGCCGCCCGTCTGCATCAGCACGATGACGAGCCCGGCGAGCGGCTGCAGGAGGATCACCGACGTCGCGACGGCGAGCGTGGCGACGAGGTCCGTCGCGAAGTGGCCCGACGCGAAGCGGCGCAGCGTACGCCAGACGACCGGCGTCCCCGTCACGACGAGCCCGATCATCCACACCGCGTCCGCGTGCGATGCTCCCGACATGAATCGCACGATCCCGCCCACGACGAGGAACGCCAGCGCCAGCCCGGCGAACAGCAGGCTCGCGGACCGCTGGTGCCTGCTCGGCGAATCTCCGTTCGGCGATCGCGCTGGCATCGGGGCCTCCTCGATTCGTGACCACATCGTGACACAGCGTGCGTCCCTACGCGCGCAATGTCGATCGGATGGAAGTCGTACGGCATCGGGGAAGCCGGCGACCGGCGTCGGGAGTTCTACTGCAGCGTCATCGTGTCGGGGATTGCCCTATGTGCGCGGACGAAACACGTCGGCATTGTCCCTACATCGTCGCGTGCATCTCCGCCGAAGCGAGGATATCACCATGTGGTCCACGCTCGCCGTCGCCGATTCCACGAAGTATTCGCCGTCACGCCTCTCCGGCCCCATCGTCGCGTCGGTAGGGGAGGAAGGCAGCAACGTCCTTCGCGCCGCCGCCGCGCTCGCACCCCTCACGAGGGAGCGCGTCCACGTCTTCTCGGTCGTCGAGCCGCTGGCGGCCGAGACCGCCGCCGGCGATCCGGGCGTCATGGCGTCGAGCCTCACGGAAGTCCTCGAAGTGCGCAGGGTGTCGCGCGCTGAGCAGCTGAGCGCCCGGCTCGCCGAAGTCCGCGCCGCCGAGCGCCGCTGGCAGCTCGAGGTGGAGCACGGCGAGCCGGCGAATGCGCTGCTGGAGCGCACGCGCGAGCTGGGCGCAGCGCTGATCGTGATCGGCATGGGTCGCCAACGGCCCGAGGGCGCCCCAGGCGGCGACGAGATGGCGCTGCGCGTCGCCCGCCGCGCGAGCTGTCCCGTGCTCGCCGTCGGAGGACGCCTCGAGCAGCGGCCGCGGGAGATCGTCGTCGCGACGGACTTCAGCGCGCAGAGCATGCATGCCGCGCGGGCCGCGCTGCCGTTGCTCGACCGCGGCGCCACGCTGCACGTCGTGCACGTGTGGCAGCCGCGCGGTGCGTCCGATCCGTCGGTCGCGAAGGTGGAGGAGATGTACGCGCGATCGATCACGGCTCGCCTCGTCCGGTTCGTCGCCGACCTTCGCACACCACCCGGTGTGCTGGTCCGCATGGCGGTGTGCGAGGGCCGGTGCGCGAGCGAGATCATCGCGTATGCGCGCAGACACGGCGCCGACCTGATCGTCACTGCACGCCAGGGGGTCAACGCGATCACGCGCTTCTTCGTCGGCAGCGTCACCACGTCGCTCCTGCGCGGCGCGAGCTGCAGCGTGCTCGTCGCGCCGGAGCAACAGCTCGACGCGGTGCCGAGCGCGCCCTGACCTCGGTACGCGACGCGCCGCGTGCTGGCGCGGGCGTGACCCGGATGCTTCCATTCGCCGGTTCACGCAACCGCGCCGATGATGCCGAGTCCCTCCACTGAGCCGCACAACACAGCTCCGCCCTCTCCCGAGATGGCGGACGACCGCTGGCACGCGCGACCCGCCGGTGCGGTCATCGCCTCACTCGGCACCGACGGCGCGCGCGGGCTCGCCGACGTCGAGGCGCGACGCCGTCTGACACGCGACGGGCCGAACGAGCTGGCCGCCGAGCCGCCGATCCCCGGCTGGCGGCGGTTCCTCGGACAGTTCCAGAGCGTGCTCGTCCTGCTGCTCCTCGCGGCCACGGCGATCTCTCTGTCGCTCTGGTTCGTCGAGCGAGACACCGCGCTCCCCTACGACGCGATCGCGATCCTCGCGATCGTGCTCCTCAACGCGACGCTCGGCTACGTGCAGGAGGCTCGCGCGGAGCAGGCCGTCGCCGCGCTGCGCTCGATCTCCGCCGCGGAAGCGACGGTGATCCGCGACGGCGAGCGCCGCCGCATCGCGGCCCGGGAGGTCGTCGCCGGCGATCTCGTGCTGCTCGAGGAAGGCGACACGATCCCCGCCGATGCGCGCATCCTCGAATCCACGGCGCTGCAGTCGGCGGAGGCGGCCCTCACCGGGGAGAGCCTCCCGGTCGACAAGGGCACCGACGCCGTCGACGCCGACGCGGCGCTCGGCGACCGCACGGACATGGTGTTCAGCGGCACGACGATCACGTACGGCCGCGGACGCGGCGTCGTCGTCGCCACGGGGATGCGCACCGAGATGGGGCGCGTCGCGGGCATGCTCGGATCCACCGTCACCGAGACCACGCCGCTGCAGCGCGAGCTGGATCACGTCGGCAAGGTGCTCGGCATGGTCGTCGTGGTCATCGCCATCGCGATGATCGCCGCGATCGTGCTGGTGCATCACGTGCGCGGCGTCTCCGCGCTCGTCGAGGTTCTGCTGCTCGGCGTCGCGCTGGCCGTCGCCGCGGTGCCGGAAGGGCTTCCGACCATCGTCACCGCGGTGCTCGCGGTGGGCGTGCGTCGCATGGCGCGGCGCAACGCGATCGTGCGCCGGCTCTCGGCGGTCGAGACGCTCGGCTCCGCCACGGTGATCGCATCCGACAAGACGGGCACGCTCACGCGCAACGAGATGACCGTGCGCGCCATCGTCACCGCGAGCGGCCGCGTGCGCTTCGCCGGTTCCGGGTACGAGCCCGAGGGCGAGGTCGCGGCCGAAGGCGCGCCGCTCGAGGGGACCCTCGCCACGGAGCTCGAGCGCACGCTCAGGGCGGCCACCCTCGCCAACAACGCGACGCTTCAGCAGCGCGACGGCCGCTGGAGCGTCCAGGGCGATCCCACCGAGGGCGCCCTCATCGTCGCGGCGCGCAAGGCCGGCCTCGACGGCGGCGAGCTGGTCGCGCGCTGGCCGCGCATCGGCGAGCTTCCGTTCTCGTCCGAGCGCAAGCTCATGAGCACGGTGCACGAGGACCGCGAGCGGGACTCGCAGCGCGTGCTGTGCGCCAAGGGCGCGCCCGACGTGCTGCTGCCACGCTGCTCGCACGAGCTCGTCGGGGGCGAGCCGGTCGAGCTCGTGCCGGCGCGCCGCGAGGCGCTCGCGCGCGACAACGAGACGCTCGCCGACGAGGCGCTTCGCACCCTCGCCACGGCCTATCGCCACCTCGACGCGAACACGCCGCACGGCACGGGGGACGCACGCCACGGCGTCGACGAGTCGATCGAGCAGGGGCTCGTCTTCCTCGGTCTCATCGGGATGATCGACCCTCCGCGCGCCGAGGCGCGCGACGCCGTGCAGCGCGCGCGCGACGCCGGCATTCGACCGATCCTCATCACGGGCGATCATCCCCGCACCGCCGCCGTCATCGCCGCCGAGCTCGGGATCAGCAGCGACCGCCGCGCGATGACCGGGAAGGAGCTGACCGCGCTCTCCGACGAGGAGCTGGCGAGGACGGTCGCGGAGGTGTCGGTGTTCGCTCGCGTCGATCCGTCGCACAAGCTGCGCATCGTCCACGCGCTGCAGCGGAACGGCGACGTGGTCGCGATGACGGGTGACGGCGTGAACGACGCGCCGGCCCTGCGCGCCGCCGACATCGGCATCGCGATGGGGATCACCGGCACCGACGTCTCCCGGGAGGCGGCGGACATGGTCCTCGCCGACGACGATTTCGCGACGATCGTCGCCGCCGTCGAGGAAGGGCGCGGCGTCTACGCGAACATCCGTCGCTTCCTGCGCTTTCTGCTCGCCGGCAACCTCGGCGAGGTGATCACCATGTTCCTCGGCGTGCTGCTCGCGGCGCGCCTGGGGTTGCGCGGCGAGCGCGGGGAGCTGCTTCTGCCCCTGCTGGCGACGCAGATCCTCTGGATCAATCTCGTCACCGACGGCGCGCCGGCGCTCGCGCTCGGCCTCGACCCGGCGGAGCGTGGGCTGATGCGGCGCGGCCCACGACGGCGCGGCGAGGGTGTGCTGACACCTCGCATGTGGCGCGAGATCGTGACGTCGGGGCTCGTCATGGCGATCGGGACGCTGTGGCTGCTCGACGCATCGCTCCCCGGCGGTTTCGTCGCCGGCACGGGGACGATCGAGCATGCGCGCGCGATGACGTTCACGACGCTCGTGCTCGCCCAGCTGTTCAACGCGTTCAACGCGCGCTCCCCACTGCGCAGCGCGTTCTCCGATCTCGGGAGCGCGCACTGGACCGCCGCCGCGACGGCGTTCTCGCTCGTGCTTCAGATCGCCGTCATCTACCTGCCCCCGCTGCAGCGCGCGTTCGGCGCGACGGGATTGAGCGGCGCGGACTGGTTCCGTTGCGTCGCGGTGGCGAGTGCGGTGCTGTGGGAGCGCGAGCTGGTCAAGCTCGTGACGAGGACGCGAATCGCACGCGCCGCGTCGCCACGTCGGGATCGGTGAACGCGAGCAGTCGCTCCCCTTCCTCCGCGAGTGCGTCGCGGTCCGGCCGCGAGATGCGCCGCAACGGATCGATCTCCAGCGTCGCCGTCGCACGCTCGCGCGCGATCCGCCACGTCGCGGCGACGCGTCCGTCGACGAGCGCCGTGGCGAGCAGGCCGTTCCTCGTCCAGATCGCCCTGCGCTCGGCGTCGGTCACGACGCGCGAGCGATCGGCGTGGCTGAGGAGCAGGTTGTCGTACTCCGGCAGGAAGCGCGGCGGCGCCGGCACGTCGGGATCGGGGCGCGGCGCGTCGGGCAGATCGAACAGCTCGCGGCCGCTCTCGTCGCGGAAGGTGCGAAGCCGCGAGCGGAGCCCCTCGACCGGATCGCGGAGCTTCGTGAGACCCGACCACTCCTGCACGTCGGCGACCGTCGCCGGACCGAACGCGGCGAGATAGCGCAGGATCAGCTTCTCGGGCGTGCCGGCGGCGGAGAGGGGACGCCCGAGCCATTCCTCGGCGAGCGCCGCGGGCACGGCGCCTCCGCGCCCCCACGTGCCGCGCGGCGGCACGTGCACCAGCGGGAGCAGCAGCTGGATCGAGTAGCCGAGTGCGAGCGGCGTGTGTTTCGGCCACCGCTCGGCGAGCAGCGACCGGAGCTCCGTGACCGTCCGCGGCCGCTCGGCGAGCAGTGTCCGTCCCGCCGCGAGCAGCTCGTCACGATCGATGCCCGTGGTGCCCCGGCCATGCTGGTGCTGGCAATAGCGGTCGAGCATCGGCTGCAGGACCGGGCGGAGCCAGAGATAGTCGCGCGCGGTGACCACGTGCTGGGTCGCGCGCATCATCGTCGAGCGGACGACGCGCCGCTTCTCGATCAGTCGCGTGAGATCGTCTCGCTCGAACGACGCGAGCCGCGACCAGAGCCCGATGTACGGCGGATTGGGAAGCTGCGCCTGCAGTCCGACCAGCCGCTCGATCCCCGCGAGCACCGATACCTTCGCCCGCCGGAGCAGCATCTGCCGGTCGAGGGTGGCGCGGTTGAGGGCGCGGGTGGTGAGGACGACGGGAGCGGTCTTGCGGGGCATTGGTCGGCGCGGAGGTCGCTAGTGAGTGTCCCAACGACGGAACGCGGATCCTGAACGGCGATCAGGTCTGAAAAGGCCGGATCACCACCTCCCACCCCCCACTCACGCCAGCCTCACTGTCCTCCCCGTCTTCGCCGCCTCGTACAGCGCCATCATCGTGCGCACGTCGCGCAGCCCCATCTCGCCCGGTACACTGGTCGGGCGATTGTTGATGATGCAGTTCGCGAAGTCGTCCATCTCCGTCGCGAACTGGTCGACCTCCGAGGCGTCGAGCGGCTTGCCATCGCTGCGCCAGCCCTTGATGCCGTCGTAGTTGAACGCCGGCGTGAGCCCGAACGAGCCTCGCTCCGCGTACGCCGTCGTGCGATTGAAGCCGTTCACCTTGTACGTCGTCGTGCACGACGCGGAGATGCCGTTCGCGAACTTGAGCTCGTACGTCATCGACTCCTCGACGTCCTTGAACTTCACCGGGTCCGTCTTCGTCGTCATCGCGCTGACGGCGATCGGATACTGGCCCGCGATCATCTCCGCCGACTGGATGGAGTAGATGCCGACGTCCATCAGCGGGCCGCCGCCGGCCAGGGCGTAGTTGAGCCGCCACTGCGTCGGATCGCCGATCGAGAACCCGAACCCCGACTCGATGAGCCGCACCTCGCCCATCTCCTTCTCCCGGGCGACGCGCAGCATCTCGACGTGGTGCGGCTCGAAGCGGCAGCGGTAGCCGATCGCGAGCTGGCGGTTCGCCTTCTTGCACGCGTCGACCATCTCCTGGCACCGGGCGGTGGAGACCTCCATCGGCTTCTCGCACAGCACGTGCTTCCCCGCCTTCGCCGCCTTGATCGTGTCGCGGGCGTGGAGCGCATTGGGTGTCACGATGTACACGACGTCGATGTCCGGATTGTCCGCCATCCGACTCATCGTCTCGTAGTTGTAGATGCTCTTGTCGGGAATCCCATACTGGGCCTTCCACTTCACGGCCTTCGCCGGCGTGCCGGTCACGATCCCGGCGAGCCGGCAGTGCTTCGTCTTCTGGAGCGCCGGCGCGATCTGGTTGGTGCTGAGGCTGCCGAGCCCGACGAGCGCGAAGCCGAGCTTCTTCTCCTGCCGGCTGGTCGTCGGGGTGGCACGGTGCGCGATCGACGGGATGGAGCCAAAGGGCCGAACGAGCGGCGCTCCGGCGACGGCGAGCGCCGACAGGCGCACGAAGTCGCGGCGGGAAGTCGAAGACATGCGAGTCATCCGAGGAGTTGATGGTCGGCCGCCAAGATCGGACGGCGGTTCGAGGTCGGCAAGGGCGCGTAGCTCGTCCTCGTGCCCTGTCTCGGATGCCTGTTCAACGACGGAACGCGGATCTCGACGGCGATCTTACGGAAAAGGCCGGATCGACTCCTCTCCGGGTCGAGACGCTCGGACCGGAGCACGGCTCTCTCCAGCCACGACCTAGAAATCTTTGCGGATGCGGGGCAGAGATCTCTGCGCCCACACGGAGCGATCCGGCCGTCTCCGTCAGATCCGGTCCGATCCGCGTTCCGCCGTTCAGCAGTTTCAAGGGGTGCAAGGGTCAGAATCCTTGAAGATGGCTTACTCCCCGCAGCCCTTTTCAACGACTCTGACCCCTTGATCCCGGATCTTCCGGACATGGCCGGATCGTTCCTCTCCGGGTGGAGATGGTAGCACTCCCGCAGCGCGACGGTACCGATCTCCCGGGCCCGCACTCCCGGTCGTAGCTTCGCTCCTCGACTCGACCCCACGGAGCATCGGTCCATGCAGAGACGCACCTTCCTGTACACTCTCGGTGCCGCGCTCGCGTCGCCGTCGCTCGCCTGTGCGACGTCGCGCGCCGGCACGACCAGCGCGACCGCCGCGTCGGGCGGCCGCCGCCTCCAGCGCATCGGCATCCAGCTCTACACGCTGCGCGATGCCGCGCGTGCGGACCTCGACCGCACGCTCGCCGACATCGCCGCCGCGGGCTACACCGACGTCGAGATGCTGATGTCGCTGCGCAACTTCAACCACTCGCCGGCGGACGTGCGCAAGATGCTCGATGCGCACGGACTCCGCGCGCCGTCGACGCACATCGGCACCGCGACCCTCGCCAACGTCGATGGCGCGGTGGACGAGGCCCGCACCCTCGGCCACAAGTACCTCATCCTCGCCGACCTGCCCGCCAGCGCGCGGCAATCGCTCGAAGGGTTTGCGGGGTATGCCGACACGCTCAACCGCGCCGGCGAGGCGGCCCGGAAGCACGATCTCTGGATCGCCTGGCACGACGAGGCCGACGACTTCAAGACGTTCAACGGCCAGCAGGGCTACGACGCGCTCGTCGCGAAGCTCGATCCGAGCCTCGTGCGCCTCCAGCTCGACACGGGGAACGCGGCCGTCGGCGGGCGCGACCCGCTCGATCTCATGAAGCGGTACGGCGACCGGTACTACTCGTTCCACATCAAGGACGCCCCCGCCATTCCCTCGCCGCACGACGTGGAGCTCGGCAAGGGGATCGTCGACCTGCGCGGCATCCTCTCGCGGGTGAAGAGCTTCGACGACCGGTACTTCTACGTCGAGCAGGAGACCTACGCCGGCACACCGCTCCAAGCCGTGCAGCGCGACTACGCGTACCTCTCGAAGCTCACGTTCTGATCTCGCATCGGCGACGCGAGGCAGCGCAGCGCCGGTCGCGCACCCGCGCACCGGCGCGCTTCTTCACCACACGAGGTTCATCAACAGCGCCACCGCGAGTCCCGTCACTCCGACGATCAGCTCCATCATACTCCAGGTGAGGAGCGTCTCACGGATCGTCGCGTTGAAGTACTCCTTGAACATCCAGAAGCCGCTGTCGTTGAAGTGCGAGAACATCAGGCTGCCGGCACCCGTGGCGAGCACCATCA
>Ga0207701_10007775_pt1 | contig 10635 bp, 9 predicted proteins | sample KBSSwiSSwithPhiX_FD_184294 | JGI IMG/M metagenome (GOLD analysis project Ga0207701, IMG submission 184294) | Switchgrass rhizosphere bulk soil microbial communities from Kellogg Biological Station, Michigan, USA, with PhiX - S5 (SPAdes) (version 2) | ecosystem: Environmental > Terrestrial > Soil...
CGCCTTCGTCAGCGTGCTCATTGCCATCGCGCTGACCGCGCCGCCGGCGCTGCGCGGCCGCACGATGGGCGTGCTCGGCGCGACCTCGGCGCTCGCATCGGTCATCGGTGCTCCGCTCGGTGGCATGCTGGTGCGCGAATTCACGTGGCGCGTCGCAATCCTCGGGTATGCGGCCATGGCCGCATTCGGCGCCCTCGTATTCTGGGCGTGTTATCGCCCTTCGAACCGTGACGCGGCACCGGCCCACGTTCATGCGCCAGTCAGCGGCGCGCGTGGGAGCGCGTTGGTCTCACCGATTGTGTGGATGCTCGCGCTCATCGTCGGTCTCGGCGGGTTCGGACAGTTCACCGTGACGAACTTCGTGCCGAGCGTCGCCGAATCCGTGTATCACCTGGATGCGGCGGCGGCGGGGGTCATCATCAGTGCCGGTTTCATGACGGCGATCGGCGTGAACTTGCTCGTCGGTGTGCTGGCGGATCGGTATGACAAGCTCGTGGTGCTTGGCGGTCTGTTCGTCGTGCTGGCGGTGGCGTCTGCGTCGCTGACCATCGAGCATCTGCTGGTGTTCCGTCTGGCCACGGCGGTGGTGCTCGGCCTGGGGTTCACCGCCGCGAATCAGCTCTACGGACTCGCCGGCAGCGTGATGCCCCGTGCGGAAGCGGCAAACGCGATGGGCGTGGTCAGCCTGGGTGCGGGCCTCTTCGGATACTTCGGTCCGCAGATGCTCGGCATCCTGCGCGACCGGACGGGTTCTTTCGCCGCCGGGTTCTACATGGTGGCGATCGCGGACGTGTTGACGCTCGGACTCATTGTGCTGCTGTACCGGATGACGCGGAGATCACGAACATGATGCGACGACTTCTTACTTCCTGTGTTGTGTTGAGTGCCGTGTCGATCGGGGTCGCCCTGTCGGCCCAGGGACCGGGCCCGGGGTCGGCGGCGCCACAGGGGGCGGCCTCGACGCCGGCCGCAACGCGTGCGCGGGCGACCGGCGATCAGCGTCGGCAATACGTCTTTGCGCCGACCGGTCAACAACTTCCATATCGCCTGTTTGTGCCACCGACATGGGACGGCAAGACATCGCTGCCAATCATCCTCATGCTGCATGGCGGCGGCGCGAATGAGAACACCTACATGGACATGTCCGGTGGGCTCCTGCCGAAGCTCGCCGCGGAGCACGGCTACATCGTCGTGTCACCACTTGGGTTCACACCGCTCGGGGCGTTCGGGAATCCGTTGCGCTTGCCGGCGGTGTACGGCGAGAGTGCCGCAGCGGCGACCCAACGCGCGGCGGTGACGCCTGTGCGGCAACGGGAGTTGAGCCTCAGTGAGCTCGATGTGATCACCGTCCTGGATCTCGTCACGGAGGAATACGGCGCCGATCGATCGCGGACCTTCCTGATGGGCCATTCGATGGGTAGCGGCGGCACGTGGCATCTGGCGGCCCGGTATCCCGAGCGCTGGCGCGCAGTGGCGCCGATGTCTGGCCCGTTCATCGACGCCACGAAATATCCCTTCGACCTGATCCGGCCTCTGCCCATTTTCATGACCGAGGGGACCGGCGCCACGCCGTCGCTCGAAGGCAGCCGGGCCCTCGCCAAGTTCATGCGCAGTGGCAATTTCAACTTCGACTACCTGGAGGTGAACGGCGATCACGGCGGCATGGTGCCGATGGTTCTGCCGCGCATCTTCGAATTCTTCGATCGTTACAAGTAAACCGGGACGTGCGGCCGGATGCACGCAGGCCCAGGCGTATAACCATTCCCGCAACGAAAGGACTGCGGTACCGCGATGATGATCGCCGATCGCGCACTGTTCGTGGTGCTCGCCCTGGCTGTCGCGACTCACGCCGGCGCACAGTCGCCGCAGGAGATCCGCTTGTGGCCAGGGAAAGCGCCCGGCTCGGAGAACTGGTCGATCGCCGAAACGACGACGACCTCGCCAACCGGCGATCGGACGATCACAAACGTCAGCGACCCGAGCGTCACGGTGTACCTGCCGCCGGCTGCGACGGCGACGGGTGCGGCTGTCGTCGTGGCTCCCGGCGGCGCGCTGCGTCTGCTGGCGTGGGACGGTGAAGGCGTCAAGGTGGCGCAGTGGTTGAACTCGAAAGGCATCGCCGCGCTGGTGCTGAAGTATCGGACGCTGCAGGCGACGCCGACGGCCGGTCGTGGACGAGGCGCAGCGCCGCCGGCAGGTGCGGCGGCCCCCGCGGCGGGTCGTCAGGAACTGGATATCAGGAAAGCCAACGCGAACCCGGCTCCCGACGATGCGGCGCTCACTGAAGTGCTGCACATGGCCACCGCCGACGCACAACAGGCGATTCGTCTCGCACGCAAGAACGCGGCGGCCTGGCGCATCGACCCGGCGCGCATCGGCATCATGGGATTTTCCGCCGGTGGCGGGGCGGCTGTCGGGACGGCGCTCGCCGACAAGTCCGACGCGTCGCCCGACTTCCTCGTGTCCGTCTACGGACCATCGCTGCAGGACGTCGACGTGCCAGCGCACGCACCGCCGCTCTTCGTCGCCGTCGGCGCGACGCATTTCAACGTGACCAACGGCTGCCTCGCGCTTTTCGCCGCATGGAAGGCCGCCGGTAAGCCGGCGGAGATCCATGTCTACGACCAGGTGAGTGCCGGCTTCGGCATGTCGATGCGCGGGCTGCCGGTCGACTCGTGGAACGAGCGGCTTCTCGACTGGCTGGTCGCACGCAAGCTGACACGGAGGTGATTATGCGGCGGCGTTTCCTCGCATGGGCGCTCGTCTGCGGTGCGGTGCTGTTTGTCGGCGCCGAGCTCTCTTCCCGCCAGCAGCCGTCCTCTCCGGGCGCCGGGCGTCCAAACGTCGTCCTGATCATGTCGGACGACATGGGCTACGCCGATCTCGGAAGTTACGGGGGAAAGGACATCAGGACGCCCAACCTCGATCGCCTCGCCGGCGAAGGCGTTCGCTTGACCGACGCGTATGCCAACGGCGTGCTGTGCAGCCCCACGCGCGCCGCGCTGATCAGTGGACGCTATCCCCAGCGCAGTGCGATTGAAACCGCCCTCGGGCCTGAAGGCACGCGTGGTCTTGCCGTCACCGGCACGTCGCTGCCGCAGGTTCTGAAGAACGGCGGCTACCGCACGGCGCTGGTCGGCAAGTGGCATCTCGGGGGGACCGTGACCGGGCCCAACCACACCGGCGGTCCGCGTGCGCACGGCTTCGATCTCTTCTTCGGGTTCATGGGCAGTCACGTGGACTACTGGCATCACAATCGTGGACCGGGCATGGAGGACCTCTGGGAGAACGAAACCAGAATCTCGATGGACGGCCAGTACCTGACCACACTCATCACCGATCGGTCCGTTCGTTTCATTGAAGAGAGCGCCGCCGCGCGCCAGCCGTTCTTCATCGACGTCGCCTACAACGCGCCGCACTGGCCGTACAACCGTCCCGATCAGCCGTCGCCGCCGCCGGGCAGCGGCGCGCACGTCCTCGCCACGGCCGAGAACCCGCCGACCCGTGCCGACTACGCGTCGATGGTGGAGGCAGCAGACAGCGGCGTCGGGCAAATCCTGAAATCGCTGGACCGCCTTGGCCTCACGAGCAACACCCTCGTCATCTTCACCAACGACAACGGCGGCGAATGGTTGTCGGATGGCGGTCCGCTGTTCAACCGCAAGTGGACCGTGTGGGAAGGGGGCATCCGGGTGCCGGCCATCGTCAAGTGGCCAGGTCACATGCGGGCCGGATCGGTTTCGGATCAGCCGGCGACGACGTTCGACTGGAGCGCGTCCATCGTCGCCGCAGCCGGCGCGGCGATTCCGGCGCCATACGAGGGCATTGATCTGCTGCCGATCCTCGAAGGACGCGCATCCGCGGTGGAGCGCACGTTCTTCTGGCGGTCGGCGCCGAATTCGAACCGCACCCAGCAGGCGGTGCGACAGGGCGACTGGAAGCTGGTGGTGGATGCGAACCACCTGCTGCTCTTCAATGTGCGCGAAGACATCGGCGAACGTAAGGACATGACGTCCAAGCGCCCCGACATCGTGCGACGGTTGCGGGCCTTGCTCACCGACTGGGCGCGCAGCGTCGATGCGGAAGCGGCCGCGGCGAAATAACGCGGCCACCGCCGGCCGATGCTGTGCGGAGCGACATCACAGTCGTGCCCGAGTTCCCAGTTCAGTGGCTTCGGTGGCAGTAGGCTGTAGTACTACCGGTCCGCTCCATAGCGACGCTCAGCGCCGACGACGCTGGACCGCTGCGCGTGAGACGTCAGGGGCGGTGCCGCTCACGTGACGGGCAAGATCGACGAATCCGCGCACCAGCGGCGTTGTGTTCCCGCTCTTCCATGCCACGGCGATCGTCACCATCGGCGTGGGATCCCAGGCGAGCGGCTTCAGGATGACGCCCGGGGGCAGCAGCGAGCCGACCGAGTCGGGCAACAAGGCGAAGCCAAGTCCTTCCTGCACCAGATGCAGATGGCCGAGGACGTTGTCCGCCTGCGAGACCACATGCATGCGGATGTGAGCCTGGCGATAGAGGAGGGCGATGGCATCGTGGAGCGCCGGCGCCAGTGACCGGTCCATCGTGATGCACGGGAGATCGTGCAGCGCCTCCACCGGGATGCGTTTGCGCCGGGCGAGCGGGTGATGCGCGGGCAGCACGACGACGATCGGCTCGCGCAGCAACTCGATGACCTCCAGCCCTTCGGCGTGCATCGGACCGCGCACGAACGCGACATCGAGCGTGCCGGCCTGGAGTCCCTTGATCGGGTCCACGGCGTACTTGCTGTGGAGCACGATGCGCAGGTTCGGCAGATGCGCGGCGATCAGCGGCCGCAGCGCAGGGAGGATGCGTACGTCGGCGGCCGGAAATGTTCCCACCGTGAGCTCGCCGGCGCGACCGTCGGCGGCCTGCTTCGCCAGCCGGGACGCGTGGTCGATACGGCTGAGGATGTCCTTCGCCTCGCGCAGGAAGACGCGGCCGGCGTTGGTGAGAGCGACGTGATGACGGCTGCGATCGAGGAGCGGCACGCCGACGCCGGACTCCAGCTGGCGGATCTGCTGACTGAGTGACGGCTGCGACGTGTGCAGACGGTCGGCCGCACGGGTGAAGTTCAATTCCTCGGCGACTGCGACGAAATATCGCAGGTGACGCAATTCCACGACCCACAGGCTAGACGGCGGCGCGCCGAAGATCAACCCGCGGGCCGCGGCGTGAGTCGCGGCGCGTCTCACCGACGGTTCGCCAAAGTCTGTCGGTGCCGGCGGACGACGCCCTACACTAGCGCCGGGGAGAGGCCGCGCCGAGCCTGCCGCTCGCGGATTGCCGCGCCGGTCCCCGCCCTGTACCATGCTGCATCCTGAGGAGTCACTGCATGCGCCCGCACGACCGTCACGCGCGTGAGCGCGCCCGACCGGGCTCCCGCCGTTCTGCGCGCGTACGGCGGCTGACCGCTGTTGCCGTCGTCATCGCGGCCGTGCCGATGGTCGTGCTGAGCGCGCTCCTGGCCGCCGAATCCAATGCGGTGTCGTCGTGGTGGGCCCCGGGGCAAGGCACGCCGCTGCCGGCCTACGCGACCTACGAAAACGATCGGGGCGAGGTCGGTCTCCTGAACGGGTCGGGTCCGATTGAGACCAAAGGGCATCCGTTCTTCGAGCCCATCGGCACCAACGGGCGGGCGTGCGTCTCCTGCCATCAGCCGAGCGACGGGATGTCGCTGTCGCTGCGCAGCATCCGTGAGCGCTGGCGGACGACCGGCGGCCGCGACCCGTTGTTTGCCGCCGTGGACGGCATGAACTGTCCGAATCTGCCGCCGGCGGACCCGACGTCGCATTCGCTCCTGCTCGAGCGTGGTCTCTTCCGCATCGCGCTGCCGTGGCCGCCGAGGCGCGCCGACGGGACGGCGATCGACCCGGAGTTCACGATCGAGGTCGTGCGCGACCCGTCGGGTTGCAACACGGACCCGAAGTACGGGCTGCGGAGTCCTGCGCCAACGATCTCGGTGTTCCGTCGCCCGCGCCCGGTCGCCAATACCAAGTACACGACGCATCAGGGCTTCGGGGTCGGGCAGTTCGTCGGCAAGAACGGCATGCTGGCGGCCGTTGATCCCGAGACCGGTCGTCCAACCAGCATGAACCTGATGTCCGACGCGCGCGCGCCGACACTCGCGGTGCAGGCAACGGACGCGGCGGCCACTCACCTCCAGACGGCCTCACCGCTCACCGCGGCGCAGGTTGCGCGCATCGTCGAGTTCGAGCGGCAGGTGTATGCGGCGCAGGTGCGCAGCAAGGCCGCTGGCAGTCTGGTGGAACCGGACGGGCCGCCCGCCTTCGGTCCCCGCAATCTCGCCGCCGGCGAAGCCGGAGTGCTTGGCAACAACACCACACGCTACGTCTTTCCGATGGGCGGTCTCTGGACCCGTCTGTCGCAGAGCGGCAGCGAGGAGGAGGCCGCGCGGAACGCCGCGCGTGAATCGATCGCGCGCGGCCACGACGTCTTCATGTTCCGCACGTTCTGGATACGGGACTCGATGCATCTGAACACCGTCGGGCTCGGCAACCCGGCGAAACGCACCTGTTCCACCTGCCACGGCATGCACATGACCGGCCTCGACACGGCGAACGGCTGGATGGACATCGGCACGACGAATCTGCCGTGGGCGAACGAGGTGCCGCTCAATCCATGGACCGAGGCGCGACCGCAGATGCCGCTCTTCCGCGTCACCTGCAAGCCGGGAGTGACCCCGCATCCGTTCCTCGGCCGCGTGATCTACACGCAGGATCCCGGGCGGGCGCTCATTTCCGGCCAGTGCAACGACGTCGGCACGATCGTCATGGAGCAATTCCGCGGACTGTCGGCGCGGGCACCGTACTTCTCGAATGGATCGGCCGCCACCCTTCGCGAGGTCGTCGACTTCTACGACCGTCGCTACAGCATCGGGTTCTCCGAACAGGAGAAGCAGGATCTCGTCAACTTCCTGGGGGCGCTTTGATGATGGTTCATCCCATGTGCCGCAAGGCGCTCGTCGTCCTGGCGGCGTCGCTCATCGCCGGGGGCGGCGTCCTGCACAGCGCGGATGGCCGCCTGAATTTCGTCAGCTGTCCGATTGTTCGCGACACGGCTTCGGTGCCGTGCTGGCTGTCCGAATACAACGGGGAGCTCTACTTTCTCACCATCCAGTCAGACGTCACCGCGCCGGTGACACCGCCATGGCTCGGCCACCGCGTGCTGGTCGAAGGCAGCATCTCGAACGAGCCGCGCATCTGCGGTGGTGTCGTACTGAAGCCGGTCCACTTGTCGGTATTGCCGGAGCGCGATGAATCCTGCAACACGATGCTGCCGGCAGAGGAGCAATACAACCTCACCTTCGAGCCGCCGCGACCGCCCGGTCCGAGCAAGGGGCGGCTGGCGTTCGATGCGCCGGCCGGGCCTGCGCCGGCCGCGCCGTCCGCGGCTGGAACCGCATCGACGACGACACGGATTGTCGTGCCCTACGACTTCGACGGCCTTGTCGGCTTCAACCATCCGCGCTACCTGACGCAGGCCCTCAGCGCCGCGCGTGGCGTGAACGCGCGGACCATTGAGATCGTCGGTTACCGCGGGGCGGTGCGGTTGTCGAACGGCCAGACCATGGTCGAGGCGTCGGACATCGGCAGGCGGCGGGCCGAACAGGTCGCCATGTTGTTGAAGGGCGCAGGGCTCACTGCACCGGCCTACAACGTGCGATGGCAGGAACAGCCGGCGAAGGCCACCGGCATTGACGACTACCTGGCCAGACGAGTGGAGATATCGATCGGCCGCTGAAGGCACGCCCTCGAGCCGGCTGTCGACCGGGTCGAGGCGCTGACGTTCTACGCGAGCAGGCGATGAGAGACGAGGCTATCGCGACTTGCCGAACAGCTCGCCGCCGTCGATGACGGTGGCCTTCGTCGGGCCATAGCCGCTGATCGCGACCCAGGTGTCCTCGTTGATCGCGCCGTCATAGTGCGGCCCGCCTTTCGGATGCCGCATGAAGTCGCCTGCCTTGAGCGGCACGGCCTTGCCCGGTTGGAACACGTCACCTTCGTCGGTGTACCACGTGCCGCGCAGCACCATGACGTAGCGCTCGTCAGGGTGGTAGTGCGGCCGGCTCATGACGCCGGCGGGGAAATGATTGATCGTCAGGTAGTAGCCCGGCTTCGAGGGGTCGCCTTCGACGACCGCCGTCTCGACTCCAAGTTTGTTGCCCTCCGTCGGACGCCATTTCAGCTCGTCGAATTTGACGCGCGCGAATGGCCGCTCGGGGAAGCCGGGCGGCAGCGTCAGCGTGCCCGTGGGCGCCTCCGTCGACGAGGGTGAGGCGGCAGGGGCGGCGGTCTCCCTGCTCGCCGGCGCCGATCCGCCGCACGACGCGAGCGACAGCGCCGCCGCGCACACCGAAACAATCACCCAGAGACTCTTCATCAGTTCGCCTCGAACATGTGAGCCTGGTAGGGGAAGCCGTTCATCGCCAGCCGGCACGAGCGCTCGCCTTGCTTCCCGCCGTTGCTGGCCAGATGCCACGTCTGCCGCGGCACATACACGACATCGCCTTCTTCGGCTTCGAATGGCTCCAGCCCCTCGATGTTATAGCGGATGTGGCCGAGCATGATCAGCCAGAACTCGCCGCCTTCTTCGTGGTAGTGCCCCTTGTTACCCGGCTGCGGCGCCTGGTAGTTCCCCATGATGATGTTCGCGAAGCTGCGGTCGTCGGTGACGAAGGCGCCGCCGCGTTCTTCTCCGCTCACCACTTTGTTGAAGTCGACCACCGGACGGTTCTGCGCATCGAGCACACCCGGTCCACCGTCGACGCGTGTCTTCACGTACTGGAACCCGGGCAGCGCCAGCGGCGTCTCGTCGACCGGATACAGCTTGCGAGCGCGGGCGACGTTCACTTCGAAGCGCAGCGCCGGGTCCGTTCCCACGTTCTCGATCTGATACAGCGTGCGATACGGCACCTGCACCATCATCCCTTTCGTCGCGACGACCGGCTCGCGTCCATCGACGGTGAAGCGCAGCGAGCCGGCCTGCACGATCCACCATTCGCGCGTGTCGCCGTTCATCCGCCGCGGCGTCTTCTTCGCCGGTCCCATCGAGATCCACTGCGCGTTGAGACTCTCGTCATCGACGATCGTCTCGGCCCAGTCGGCCTGCCCCTTGTGTCGCGCGAGCACGTCGGCCAGCTTCGTATGCGGCTTGTGGACGCCGGTCCACCCGGCCGACGCCGCCTTCGGCGACATCATGATCAGCGGCGTTGTCTGTCGAGCGGGCGGTCGCTGCGCAGCGCCGGTGGGCGTCTGTCCGTGCGAAGAAGTGCCGGCAATCGCGAGCGTCGCGGCAAGTGCCGCCATCCAGAGCCTCATGGCGATTTCCTCCCTGTGCGGTCGGAGGCGGCGTCCGTCGCCGAAACGCGGGCGCGACCGGGTCGCGGTTGCGCCCCACCCGTCATTGCGGGTCTCCGTACCAGTGCCGCATGATTCTAGAACGTTGTGCAGAGACCGAAGGTGAAGAATCGCATCTGACTCAACGCGACGGTCGTGACCTGGCCGAATTGCGTGCTGGTCGCCGCGCTTCTGAAGGCAGCGGGAGTCGGATGCGCTCGAACGCGGCGTCGATTTTGAACCAGCCGTCGCGCGTCGGCGTGCGGGGGATGCGTATAGGGCAACCGGCTTCCTTCGCCCAAGTGGGGCGGGACCATATAGCACCGGGTGGAGCGTCAACACAATGGGGAGATTCGCCAGGTTCCGCGGTATGCTCACCAACGCGCTCACCGATGAACGGTAAAGGGATACTCGACACTCCGGCGATCCAGAGCCTCGATCGTGGCCTGGCCATCCTCGAAGCCGTGGCCGCCTCGGCGCAGCCGGTGCCGTTGCGGCACCTGACCGATCTCATCGGCATCGATCGCAGCAGCGTCTTCCGGCTGGCGAACACCCTGCGTCAGCGGCGGTTCCTGGCCAATCCCAAGGGCAGCAAGGACTACATCCTCGGCCCGACGGCGTGGCGATTGTCACGCCGGTATGGCCGCACCGTGCTCGGCACGTTCTTCCACCATTACCTGGAGGACCTGTCGGCGACGCTCGGCGAGACCTCGCACTTCGCGGTCCGTGAAGGCATCGAGGTGTTCTTCATCGACCATCACATCCCCGTGGGGCAGATCGTGTCGGTGGCAGGGCAGACCGGCGAATTCGCGCCGCTGCATTGCACTGCCCATGGCAAGGCGCTGCTCGCCGACAACGATCTCAGCGCGCTGCGCGATCTGCTGGGGCGCGCGCCGCTCAAGGGCTACACCCGGACCACCCTGCGGTCGGTGACGCGCCTCGCGCAGGCGTGCGGGCAGGTTCGCGTCGACGGTTTCGCGCTGGACGAGGGGGAATATCTCGAGGAAGTCAGATGCGTGGCCGCCCCCATTCGCGATCCGCAGGGAGAGATCGTGGCATCGGTTGGCATCTCGTCTCCGCTGACGCGGCTGCATACCCGGGGCATTACCCGGGCGACGACAGAAGTCATGAAGACCGCCCGCGCGATTACGGCCTCGCTCGCGAGCTGATTATCCCGTCAGCCTGTTCTCGAGTTCGTGTGCTGCGGACGGGTCACCGCGGCGGTCCGATGAGCAACTGCGTCTTGGCG
>Ga0207701_10007776_pt1 | contig 10635 bp, 9 predicted proteins | sample KBSSwiSSwithPhiX_FD_184294 | JGI IMG/M metagenome (GOLD analysis project Ga0207701, IMG submission 184294) | Switchgrass rhizosphere bulk soil microbial communities from Kellogg Biological Station, Michigan, USA, with PhiX - S5 (SPAdes) (version 2) | ecosystem: Environmental > Terrestrial > Soil...
TCTGAAGCGGGAGCGCTGGACCGACCAGGCGACCTATCTCGAAGCCGCGATGAAGCGGCGCGCGGATCGCTGGAAGGCCGAGGCGTATCCATTCGGGTCGGAGATGGCGTGGGACTCGACCGGGCAGGAAGAGATCTTCGCCTGGACCAGCTACTTCGGCTACAGCGACACGTCGGTCGTCTCGCTCAACTCGATCCTCGGCTACATGCCGACGCTGCCGCACTGGGGCTACAACGGGAACGCCCGGCGCTACTGGGACTTCTTCTACGGCGCGGCGCCCGGCGGCACGACCGAGCGGCAGATTCATCACTACGGGTCCGGCATCAATGCGATCCCGGTGCTCGCGCAGTTTCGCCAGCATCCAGACGACCTGTATCTGCTGCGCGTCGGGTACGCCGGCGCGATGGGCGCGATCGCGGCGATCGATCAGGAGGGGTTTCCGTCGGCCGCGTTCCACTCCTATCCGCAGACGCTGAAATGGGACGCCTACACGGGCGACTACGGCCCGAACTTCTTCGGCCACGCGGTCACCACGGCTACCTACGTCGTGAACGATCCGACGTTCGGCTGGCAGGCGTTCGGCGGCAATCTGCGCATGGCCGACGGCTGGATCGACGTGACGCCGCTCGATTCGCTGCGCCGGCGGATCTACCTTGCACCGGTCGGCTTGTATCTGACGCTCGACGCCGGCACCTTCGACGGCGTGTCGTTCAATCCGTCAACCGGCGCGGTGCGTCTGACACTGTCGCCCGCGACGTCGTTCACGCCGTCGGCGCGGCTGCGGATCGAGCAGCCGGCGACCGTCGCCGGCGCGGGCACCTATCGCGCGGCTCAGACGTACGCGACCGAACGCGGCGCGCTCGTTATTCCACTGCAACGAACGACGGCGAGCGTGGTGCTGCGCGGAAAGTAACGGAACGGCCGTCCCCCTTCAGGCGGACCGGAGGTCACCTGGGTTGATGCCGTCCGATCGGCTGTGCGTGGCGCATGACCAAATCGCGCGCGGCTGCGGGCCAGCTCGGAAACTGAAACTCGAAGCCGGCATCGAGCAGGCGGCGCGGGACGACGTAGCGGCTCTTGAGCAACAGCTCGGTATCGGTGCGCAGAACGAAGGCGCCGATCTCGACCATCCAGCGCGTGGCCGGAAGTCCAATACGAACGCCGGCCGCCGCGCGCAGCGCGGCCATGAACTCGCGATACGGAAGCGGTTCGGGCGCGCAGAGGTTGAACGCGCCGCTGAGACGTGCGTCCTCGATCAGACGCGCGACCGCCTGCACGAAGTCGCCCTCGTGGATCCACGACACGAACTGTGTGCCGCCCGCGACCGACCCGCCGAGACCCTTCCGCGTCAGCCCGAGCAATACATCGAAGATGCCGCCGCGATCGGGGCTCATCGTCATCGCCGCGCGCAACGCGACCTTGCGCGTTGCGGGCGTGCGCGCTTCTTCCTGCGCGCCTTCCCACGCCCTGGCGATCTCGATGCTGTACGCCCAGTAGGCCGGCACGCCGGACTCCTCGCCGCCGATGCACCCGGTCAGTTCGTCATTCGGCGCATCGAAGCGGTGCGCGTAGATCGTCGCGGTGCTCATCTGCAACCAGACGCGTGGTGGCCGGCGCGCGGCCTCGATCGCCCGGCCGACGGCACGCGTCGAGTCGACGCGCGAGTTCATCATGTCGCGCATGTTGGCCGCGGTGTAACGGCAGTTCACGCTGCGCCCGGCGAGGTTGATCACCACGTCGGCGCCGTCGACCTCGGCGGCCCACGCGCCGAGGCCGCGCCCGTCCCAGTTCACGACACGCGCCGCGCTGGTGCCGCCGCGGCTCACGACCACGACCTCATCGCCGCGCGCGAGAAGCGCGCGCGCGAGCAGGTTGCCGATCTGCCCCGTACCGCCTGGTATGACGATCTTCATGGCGCAGCCGAGCATAGCGCGTCGCCGGCGTTCCGGCGTGGCACCGTCCGTCGGACCGCGACCGCGCGGCTTGCGCGGACGGGCGACCTGTGACATTGTGTCGGTCACCGACACAATGTCATGAGCCGCCCCGTCGATCACGTGCAAGGCACTCTCGACGCACTCCTCCTGCAGACCGTCGCGCAGGAGCCGCTGCACGGCCTGGCCATCGCGCAGCGCTTGCGGGCACGGTCCGGCGACGTGCTGGCGGTCAGCCGCGGCTCGCTCTATCCCGCGCTCCACAAGCTCGAGCAACAGGGCCTCCTTCGCGCCGAATGGCGCCTCTCCGAGAGCGGTAAGCGCGCGAAGTACTACTCGCTCACCCGGGCTGGCGCGCGTCATCTCACCCGAGAGCAGAAGGCGTGGCAGCGCCTGTCGGCGGCCATATCGATGATTCTCAAGCCGACATGAGGACCGCCGATGACGCGCTGGCGCAGTAAGTGGACATGGCTGCGGGATCTGGTCCGCGGCTCGCGCGTCGAGCGCGAGATTGACGAGGAACTGCGCTTTCACGTCGAGGAAGAGCTCGAGGCCGGGACGCGACGCGGGCTGACGAGTGGCGAAGCGCGCCTGGCCGCCTGCCAGAGCCTGGGCGGAACGCCGCTGGTCGTGCGTGAGCAGATCCGTGACGCCCGTCAGATCGGGTCGATCGATGACGTGCGACGCGACGTCCGCCACGCCGTCCGCCTGCTGCGAAAGAGTCCCGCCTTCAGTGCCGTCGTCGTGGCGACGCTCGGAGTCGCCATCGGGGCTGTCGTCACCGCGTTCAGCATGACCGACGCCTGGTTGTTCCGTCCGCTGCGCTTTCCGGATGCCGACCGCCTGGTCGTCGCATTCGCGGCGAGGTCATCACGTCCTGAGGAACCAGCCGTCTGGATGCCGTACCGCGCGTATCGTGCTTTCAAGGACTCGGCGCACACGTTCTCGTCGGTCTCGGCCGCGTTCTTTCACCCGGCAACGTGGCGGACGGCGGCGGACGCGAAGTCGCTCGTGGGCATGGGGGTGACGCCGGAATTCTTCTCGACCTTCGGAGTGACGGCGCTGCGTGGACGCACGATCGACTCTTCGGATGTGGACGGGCCTCCCGTCGTCGTGCTCAGTCATGCGTTCTGGCGTGGCGAGCTCGGCGGCGCCGACGCCGTCGTCGGCACAACCGTCACGCTCGGCGACACCGCATTCACGGTGATCGGGATCATGCCTGCGTCCTTCGACGTACGCCTCCTGGATCAACGTGAAGGCGCCGCGTTCTGGACCCTGCTGCGGACCGGGAAGCGCGGATACGAGCCCGGTGGAATGGGACCCGTTGCGGTCGTGGGCCGGCTCGCCGCCGGCGTCCGGCTCGACACGGCGAGGGCGGAAGCGGCGGCGATCATGCGCAGGAGCGAGGCCGCGTACGCGCGCAATTTCAACGAGCCGAGCGATACCGGCGACGTCCTGGTCGTGAACCTCAGCTCGTTGCAGGCCGACAACACGCGCACGGTGAGAGCCACGCTCCTCACGGTGCTGGCCGCCGCCGTGTGCCTGCTGCTCATTGCGTCGATGAACGTCGGCGTCCTGCTTCTTGGACGCGGGCTCGGCCGGCGCGCCGAAGTGGCCGTGCGTCACGCGCTCGGCGCAGGCCGCGCGCGGCTGATCCGCCAGTTTCTCGTCGAGGGGATGGTCCTGTCGACGTGCGCCGCCGCGCTCGGGATCGCTGTCGCCGTCGTCGCGACGAGGTTGGTGTTGGGCTGGAACCCGCTTGGAACGCTGCCCGCAAACGCCGTGCAGCTCGACCTGCGCGTCCTGCTGGCCGCCACCCTGGCGACGGCTGTCGCCGTCATTGTTGCCGGCCTCGCCCCGGCGATCCGGACGTCTGCCGCGCCACCCGCCGCGGCGTTGTGCACGGGCAATGGCATGCGCACGACCGCGCCGCCGCCACGCGCGCAGGGCGCGATGCTGGTCGCGCAGATGGCAGCATCGACCGTGCTCCTGATCTGCGCCGCCCTGCTGGCACGGACGTTCGTGCAGTTGCGCGCCGAGCCGCTGGGATTCGCGGCGGCAGATGTCACGGTCGCCACGGTGGTGCTGCCCACGACGCCGTACGACAGTGGCGCAGCTCGCAACGCGTTCTACGCCGGACTCGAGCAGCAGCTTGCGTCGCGGCCGTCGGTGCGTGCGGTTGCCGCCGCGACATCGCCGCCACTCGTAGCCGGCGCGCCCGAGCCGGTGAATCTCACGAACGTCGAGAACGTCTCGGCGCCGCGAATGAGCACACACGATGTCACGACCGGCTATTTCGCTGCGCTCGAGATTCCACTCGTCGCTGGTCGCGGGTTCGATACGCGCGACGGCGCCGGGTCGCAGCCGGTCGTGATCCTGAACGATCGCGCTGCGCGCGATCTCTTCGGCGAGCCCCGCCTCGCCATCGGGCGCCACGTTCGCCTCGGCATGGAACCGTGGCGCGAAATCATCGGCGTCGTCGGCAACGTCCGCACGACCTTCTTCAACACGCTCGAGTGGCTCACGGATCCGATCGTGTATCGACCGGCCGCACAGGGGTTCGCGCAGCTGCCGCCGATGACGACGGCGTTCACGCTGTGGGTGCATGTCCGGGCCACCGGTCCCGTGACGGCGGCGGACGTCCGACGCGCGGCGATGGCGGCCGGGCCGCGGGCCGCGGTCACGGAAGTGCAGCGCGCGCCCGAGCTCGTGGCTGCGGCAACCAGGCAGCCGACGTTTCGGATGACGCTCCTCCTCTGGTTCTGCGGAGTGAGCCTTCTGCTCGCGGCGATCGGCGTCTACGGCATGGTGACGCAGACGGTGACCGAGCGGCTTCGTGATATCGCCATCCGCATCGCGCTCGGTGCACAGCCGCGGCTGGTCAGGGCGATGTTCGTGCGCAAGGCGATTATGCTCGGCGCCGTCGGACTGGGCATCGGGGTCGTGCTGGCGGCGACGTTCGCACGCTCGCTGCAGCCGCTGCTCTTTGGCGGCCGTGCTGGAGACGCGATCTCAGTGAGTGTGGCCGCTCTGTTGTTGCTCGGCGTCACCGCGCTGGCCGCATGGCTGCCCACGGTGCAGGCGACACGCGGCGCCGCGACGCGGTTGTTGCGCGGTTGAGATGTCGCCGGGTGTGAAGACCCGGCCTGTGAGGTGTGCGATGAGAGGATTGCTGGCGCTGTGCTGCGTGTCGTGTGTAGCGCTCGTGGTCGGTATGCGCGCCCAGGCGCCACGCGATGCCGATCCGCTTCCGCGCCGGGCGTGGTTCGGCGTCGCCGTAGGCCCGCACGAGCGCGGCGCTGTGGTCACCGGCGTCACGCCAGGGTCGCCGGCGGCGGAGGATGGCGTCCGCGTCGGTGACGTCATCACCACGGTCGACGACCGCGCCATCCATGCGCCGGGCGACGTGCCTGCTGCGATCGGGCGCCACCGCCCCGGGGAGAGTGCCTCGCTCGAGATTATTCGAGAAGGCGGAGCGCCCGAACGGCGGCCGGTCAGGCTGCGCCCGTTCCCTCTGGAGACGATGACCGGAGCCACGTTCGAATACGCCTCCGTTGTCCTTCCCACCGGGATACGCCTGCGAACAATCGTGTCGCTGCCGGAGTCGCGGCCGCGCCCGCTTCCAGCCCTCCTCTTCCTGCAGGGCGGCGGGTGCAGCAGCGTCGACCAGCCGTTTGCGGCGAAAGACGAGGGCCCCGTCGAGTTGATCCGTACGGCGACCGCACGCGGGTTCGTCACCATGCGCGTGGAGAAGTCGGGGCTCGGCGACAGTCAGGGACCGCCATGCAGCGCGATCGGTTACGAAGAGGAACTGAGCGGCTATCGCGCCGCGCTCGCCGCCTTGAAGCGGCATCCTGCGGTCGACCCGATGCGCGTGGATCTCCTGGGCCTCTCGCTCGGCGGGTTCTTTGCGCCGATCGTCGCGCGCGAGAGTCCCGTGCGCAGCATCGTGGCCTACGGCACGCTCTCGATGCCGCCGTCACCCTACGATGGGCGTTCGGAACGCTTCTTTCGGGAGATCGCGACGGTCGACGTGCTCGCGGCCTGGTCCGCTGTCGATGCGCGCGTTCTCGCGCTGCACGGACAGTTCGACGAGGTGGCCAGGGCCGCCGATCACGAACAGATCGCCGCCGTCGTCAACGCGCGCCATCCGGGCCGCGCGGTCTACCAGCAGCTCGAGGGCCTGGATCACTGCTGGACGCGGCACGAGTCCATGAGCGCCAGCCAGGGCCACTGCGGTAACGGACAGAAGGTGTCGGCCTTCAGCGACGCGGTCTTTGGTTTCCTGACCAGCGGCTAGCACAGGGCTGCCGGCCGCGAGCCGGCGTACAGAGGGCGTGTCCGTTCAACGGGACACGCGGAGCACGGACACAGTCCTGCTACCGGCCGATGGCCGCGCTCTCAGCCGCCGCTGAACTCGTCAACCAGCACCATGCTGACGTTCGTCGTCGACGACTGCCGTATCCGCTTGGCTTCCTGATACGCCGGATCGTTGTAGAGACCAAGCGCGGCGGCCTTCGACGGAAAGCGGATGACCGCGTTCATCGTCCGCGCCGTGCCTTCCACGACGAGCGCTTTCGTATCAGAGGCGAGCACCTCGCCGCCGTACTTGGGGACAAGGGACAGCACGACTGGCGGGTATTTCTGAAACTCGTCCGGATCGACGATGTCGTACGTGCCGATGTAGTAAACAGCCATGCGGTTTCTCCAGTCGGGTCAACAGCGGGCCGGGAGGTCTCTGACATCCCCAGTGCCACAGTCATGCCACACTGATGTCGAACGCCCGCAAAGCGGTCTGAGAAGATTTTCGGTCTAACTGGAGCACGCGCTGTGTCGTTTCTTCCGATCCGCGCAGCCCGCCGGAGGCTTTCACCACGGGCGTCTGGAGTTGGCATCGGCGACGGCACGAGGAGGAGGAGGATATGGGGCGTCAGTCCTTGCTGGTCTGTCTTCTGGCCGGGATGCTCGTGGCAATCGTGGCCGCGCAAGATAGCCAACGGCTCGAGTTCGAAGTCGCGACAGTGAAGCCGGTTGACCGGAGCGCACCCGTCATCATCGAGACGATCGTGTACCCGGGGGGAAGACTGGTGATCCGGGCTGCAAGCCTGGCGACACTGGTTTCGAGCGCGTACGGAGTGTCAGCATGGCAGGTCTCCGGCGGGGAGACCTGGATGCGACAGGACCTCTACGCGATCGAGGCCAAACCCTCGCCGGAGATGCAGTCGCGAATCACGAACCTCCGCACGACGTGGACCGGCGTCGAAGACACCTCCCTGAAGCTGATGCTCCAGTCTCTGCTTCACGACCGTTTCAAGCTCGATGTACGTCGTGAATCGGCGACCGGTACGGTGTACACCCTTGAACGGAACGGGCAACCGTTGCGACTGAAAGAAGCAGTGCAGCGCGAAGCGCGCGGCAGCAATTCCAACCTCGGCACCGCCGGGTACGCCGGCGGTCGATGGGTCATCGGCGGCATGTCGATGGAGCAGCTCGCCGGATTCGCATCGAACCTCCTGCGAGCGCCGGTCCGGGATCAGACCGGGTTGGAAGGCGCCTTCGACTACCGGCAGGCAGAACCCGACGTCGATCCGAAGTACGGTGACCAGCAGTTTTCTCAGGAGTCGTTTCTTCGCATGATTCCGGAGCTCGGCCTCCGGTTGCGCCGCACCGAGGGTGCCGTCGACAAGTTCGTCATCGTCGCGGCCCAACGGCCGTTGGAGAATTGAACCGCCCTGCCCGTCCAACGCTCGCCATGATCGTCGTGCAACGTTTTTTATCGTAACGAAGGGATCGACCTCGCAAGGGCAATATCGCGAGCCGCCGCGTCAGTTCTCTGACGGCCGTTCTACGCTGTCGATCACCAGCACTCCGACCGGAGGATTTGCGCCGCGGTTGATCGTGTTCAGATCGACCAGCTCGAAGACGCCGACGCACTCGCCCCTGGTTGGTGTCAGTCATGGTCCGAGCTTACCGTCCGCGCGATCCAGCACCAGCTCGTAGACCGCCATCTCGCGAATCTCGTGATGCGCCTTGAAGTGGAATCGATCGGCGAGAAGCGACCGCAGCATCGCAGCCGCCGCCGGCGGCGGGACATTCACGACCACCTGCGGTCCGAACGGCTGCGTGTGCACCGGATCGACGTTGTAGCGTTCGCTGTCGATCCAGGTCGGTCCGCCGACGATGAAGCTGCGTGGGACGTGCTGGAGGTTGTAGGCGTTGCGGATCAACTCGCGCGTGGTGATGTAGGGGGCATTCAGACGCTGGGCGGTCACATGAACCAGCTCGCCCTGGCCTGTGGGCGCCATTTCTCCGGACTTGTCCAGCTTGATCGACGCCGCGTCGAAGCGCGGCGCATCGACGGGCACCGGTCCGACCCGCACGCCGATCCCCTGCGGCCCCTCGATCGTCATCACCGCCGTCCGGCCGCTCCGGGCCGCGGTCGCCGGCGTCGAAAGGCTCCGCCCGGCATTCGATTGCGCGGTGAGCCCTCCGCTGCTGATGCCAACCAGCGCCAGCAGCGGCAAGACAGCCGCCGCGCGGGAACCGCTTCTCATTGTGCCTCCTGAGATGGTCCGCGGCGAAAAGCTTAGCAGGCCGTGATGGAACTCGCCACGGCCTCCACCTTGCTGTGCCCCTGCCGGCCAGGAACGAGAACAGCCAGCCGGCGTGCGACGCCGGAGCGGATTCTTCTTCGAGAGGAAGGCCACTGCCCACGGTGTGTCAGGCGTGTGCGTCCCGGATGGCCTAAACTTCTGACACCAATGCACACCACTCCCGCGATGCGTGACAACTTATGAATCCAAACCGACACAGCCCCAACCCGAACCTGCCGCAACACGCCGCTCCCCTCGCCGATGGTCGTGGCGAGGAAACGACCTGGCCACAGAGGCTTGCGCCAGCCGACGAGGACGAAGACATTGCTGACGACGACGATGAAGACGATGACGACGAAGACGATGACGAGGACGCGGACTTCGATGACGATGAGGACGGAGACGAAGAGAGCGATGACGAGGAGGCCGATGACGAGGAATGATGAGGTGAGATAGTGGCGGCCGAGTGAGCTATGGGCGCGAGCCGTGAGCCGTACAATGGCGCCACGGTACCCATGTTCGGCCACGTCGCGCTGCACAAGGCCCTTCTGTTCGCCCACATCGAAGCCACCCGCCAGGGGGCTGCCGAGATACGTCCCGGACACCTGCTGCTCGGCCTCCGGCTCGGGACGCGTGAGGCCGTCGGTCGCCTGCTCGCGCGGATCTCGATCCCGCGAGCGCGCGCGGCCCTTGCGCCCGCGGCGCCCGATGCCGCCGCGGTCGCACAGAGCACCATTCCCCGCTCCGTCGAGACCGAGCGGCTGATTGCGCGGGCCGTCGACGAGGCCGCGGCATCGGGACAACCGCTGACCGAGGAGCACCTGCTCCTGGCGCTGTTCACCGATGCGGCGTGCGCACAGGTGCTGGCCAGGGGCGGCGTCACAGAGATGGCGGTCCGCGATCGCCTGACGCAACGAGCGCGCACACCAGTTCGCCTCGTCGTCAGCGCGGGCCCGGACCCGGCGCTCGACCTGACGACGTACGACCCCGCGCAGCATACGCAGTTCGCCTGGATCCTGACGCAGCCGCCGCTCGCGGGGCTCGGGACGCTGGCGGCCGTGCTGACGAACCGGTCACCGCAGCAGGTGAAGGCACTCGTCGCCCGCTGGACGTTCACCGACGCCGATGGCGACACCCGAATTCATCACATCGTCGTCGACGACTATTTCGTCTACAACCGCTTTCCATCGCTGACATCCGGGCGCAGCGTGCTGGTGACGCCACGTGGCTGCGTCGAGCCGCTGACGGCAGGGACCGGCTGGTGCTTCGTCGGCCCTATCGAACGGCCTGAGGCCGCAGCCGTCGCGGCGACGCTCGAGATCGACAGCGCCATATTCGAGGACGGACGGATCGTCGGCCCTGACACATACGACATCGGCGCGGACATCCACGGCCGCCATGCGGCAGCGGTGGCTTTGCTGAACGAGGTGCGCGCGGCGGAAGACGCCGGCGAGGATCCGGAGGCAGCTTTACCGCGCCTCGCCCGGCGCGCGCGCGAGGCGCACTCACCTGCCGTGGGACGACGCTGGCACTTTCCATCCCAAGGGGCGGGGTGGCTGAGACAGTTGCGTGACCTGCCCGCGCCTCCGACCTTCGTACGCGCCTCGTGATCTGACCGCGAGTTACCTCCATGCGACTCCGACATGAGCAACGCAGGACCGCGCTCCGAATCGAAGTGACCTACAGTTCGCGCTGCCGCTAGGCTGGAGTTCACCTGTGTTGATTCGATGCGGACGCCAGGCCGACTCACCGCGCAGCAAGGAACGTGACTGGAGCGATTCCTCGCGTTGACTTCCGTCTACGCGCTTCGGATGCGACGAGTCAAGTCTGGCGTCTTGAGCCGCGGAGCGGATGTCGTCACGAGCTATCCGATAGTCAACGCGGCACCGGAGGGTACGAGCGCAGGTCACGTTCCCGGCCGCAGCGTCCCGCATCGGAATCAACACAGGTGAACTCCGGCTCACGGCGGCCGGTCGAATTACTCAGCAATCGTGGCGCGTCGGCGAGTTGCTGCCTGTGCCGCCGTAGCCTGCAGCGAAGGCGTAAAGGTCCACGGCTCGAGACGGAATTACTTTATGAACGTGCTGGCCAACAACGAGGACACCTTCGAG
>Ga0207701_10007779_pt1 | contig 10632 bp, 9 predicted proteins | sample KBSSwiSSwithPhiX_FD_184294 | JGI IMG/M metagenome (GOLD analysis project Ga0207701, IMG submission 184294) | Switchgrass rhizosphere bulk soil microbial communities from Kellogg Biological Station, Michigan, USA, with PhiX - S5 (SPAdes) (version 2) | ecosystem: Environmental > Terrestrial > Soil...
CGAGCAGCCGGCCGCGCTCACAGGCGGTCCCGCCGTTGTTGCGCTCGATCGCGTCATCGGTCGAGCCGTGGCCAAGCAGGCGGTCGATCGCTATCAGACCGCATCGTCCATGATTCAGGACCTCCGCGCGGCGATCGTGCTGGCGGATTCGGGAAGCGTCGCGCCCGCGCACCCGGTCACGAGACTCATCGTCCTCCCGTTCCGCGTGCTCCGTCCGGATCCCGAGACAGACTTCCTGGCCTTCAGCCTGGCCGATGCGATCACCAGTAGCCTGTCCGGCCTGCAATCGCTCGTCGTGCGTTCGAGTCTCGCGGCATCACGATTCGCTTCGGACTCACCCGATCTGAAAGCCATCGCCACCGAAGCCGCCGTCGATGCCGTTCTCGTCGGCACGCTGCTCCGCGCCGGCGACCAGCTCCGCGTGTCGTCGCAGCTCGTCGAAGCGCCCGGCGCGACCGTGCTCTGGTCGAACAGCGCCCAGGTCTCGGTGGGCGATCTGTTCCGTCTTCAGGACGAGTTGACCGGGAGAATTGTCGACTCTCTGTCGGTGCCGCTGACGACGCGCGAGCGGCGTATGCTGAAGCAGGACGTCCCCTCGTCGCCGCGGGCATATGAGCTGTTTCTCCGTGCCAACGAGATGAGCCGCCAGTCGAGCCAGTGGCAAGCCTCTCTCGACTTGTACGAGCAGTGCGTGAAGGAGGATCCGCACTACGCTCCGGCCTGGGCCGGCGTTGGCCGCATGGAGCACATGATCGGCAAGTACGTCGGTGGCGACACGACGGCGCATTTTTCCAAGGCGGAAGCGGCGCTGAGCCGCGCGCTGACCCTCAACCCGGATCTTTCGGCGGCGGAAAAGGCGTACGCCCACCTCGAGGTGGATCTCGGACGGGCGGAGCAGTCGATGGTGCGTCTGCTGCGGCGTGCGCGCGAGCGGACGGTCGATCCGGAAGTGTTCGCCGCGCTCTCGCACGCGCTCCGCTACTGCGGGCTTTTGCAGGCGTCTCTGGCGGCAGCCCGCCAGGCGCGCCATCTCGATCCGAAGGTCCGCGTCAGCGACGAGCAGACCTGGTTCATGCTCGGCGAGTACCAGCAGGTCGTGGACTGCGAGCATGAAAACATCAAGTTCATGAGGAACCTGGCGCTGGTCATGCTGGGCCGTCACGAGGAGGCTCTGGCCGGGTTCGAAGCGATAGATTCGACGACACCTCATTTGCTCGTGGTCTACGTGAAGGCGCTCGCGCATCTCGTGCGCCGCGAGTTTGACGAGAGCCGAGCGTTGATGCAGCAGTTGATGGCGATTAGAGATCCCGAGGCGCGCTATCACCTGGCGCGGCAGTTCGCGTACCAAGGGGACAGCGAATCCGCCCTGTCCGCGCTGAGCGCGGTCGTCGACGACGGGTTTTTCTGCGTCCCGGCGTTCACCCGCGATCCGTGGCTCGATCCCCTGCGCGGTACGCCTGAATTCGGCGCCCTCATGCGCCGCGCCGAAACGCGGCATCGGCAGGCGGTGATCAGCTTCCTCACAGCCGAGGGCGATCGCGTTCTCGGGATCCCGCACCCAGCGTAGGAACCCATGTAGTACACTTGAAAGATGCCGTCACCGGCGAGGTGCGGCAGAGGCGGGCCGTACCGCGGCCCGGTCCCTGTGCAATCTCAGCCTGCGAACCGCGTCAGGGCCGGAAGGCAGCAGCGCTAAGCAGATCCTGACATGTGCCGCAGGTTCCCCGGGTCGCGGTAGGGCCCTCAGGGAATGATGAATGTTGAATGCTGAGTGCTGAATGACAAGCACTTCTTCAATTAACATTCAGCATTCAACACTCAGCATTCAGCATTCCAATTGTGTCCAACTACCAGGTTCTGGCGCGGAAGTGGCGGCCGCAGCGTTTTGAGGACGTGATCGGCCAGCGCGGCGTCACCCAGACGCTGCGCAATGCGATCGCTGCGAAACGCATCGCCCAGTCGTTCGTGTTCTCCGGCCCGCGCGGCGTCGGGAAGACGACCACGGCGCGCATTCTGGCCAGAGGCCTCAACTGCGAACAAGGGCCGACGGCGGAGCCGTGCGGCACGTGCGACGCCTGCGTCGAAATCGCGCAGGGCCGCGACATCGATGTCCTGGAAATCGATGCGGCCACCAACACCCAGGTCGACAAGGTCCGGGAAGTCATCATCGCCGGTCTCGGCATGGCGCCGGTCCGCAACCGCTACAAGATCTTCATCATCGACGAAGTCCACCGGCTGTCGAATCAGGCGTTCGACGCGCTCCTGAAATCAATCGAAGAGCCGCCGCCGCACGTCGTCTTCATGATGGCGACGACCGAACTCGAAAAGGTGCCGGCGACGATCCAGTCGCGCTCTCAGGTCTTCGAGCTCAAGACGATCAGCGTCAAGGCGATTGCCGATCAGCTGCGGCGCATCGCCGATGCCGAAGGCATCCAGATAGACGACACGGCGCTGATGCTGATTGCACGCGCCGGCGATGGCAGCATGCGCGACGCCCAGAGCGCGTTCGATCAGGTGATTGCGTTCGCCGGCGATCGGATCGCGGCCGACGATGTGTCGACCGTGCTGGGGTTGGTGCGCCGGGATCTGCTGTTCGAGATCGCCGCCGCCGTGGCACAGGAGGACGGCGCGCGGGCATTCGAGCTGTCCGGCCGCGCCGTCGAGTCCGGGTATGACCTCCGAACCGTCATCCGCGAGCTGGCGCGCCTGACCCGGGACGTTCTCGTCGTGCGAATCGATCCGTCACGCGTCACCGATCCGGAGCTGGCAGCGGAAGGAGAGCGCGACCGGCTCAAAGAGCTGGCGTCGAAGTTCTCCGCCGAGGACTTGATGCGGTCGTTCGATCTGCTCACCAAGGCGGAGACCGACATCCGCGGCTCCGCGTATCCTCGATATCACCTGGAGATGGCGATCCTGCGCTGGATTCACCTGCGCAAGCTGGTGCCAATCAGCGATGTGATTCAGGGGCTCGAATCAGGCGCCCCCCGCGCGGCGTCGTCGGGTGGTGGCGTTCCCTCGCGAAGCAGCCAGCCGTCGGCTCGGCCCGCGCCAACGACACCCGTGGCGCCGCCGCGCACGACGGCTCCACGATCGCCGTCGGTCACCGCCGCGACCGTGAAGGCGATTGAAGCCAAAGATGCAAGAGCGGAGGCGTCGTCTTCTGGGCCGACCAACGGCGATGCGATGCCGGACGTCCGCCCCGTGGCCGCCGCCGAGGTGAAGGAATCGTTCCTGAGCGAGATTCGGAAGTCGAAGAAATATTTCTACGGCACCGTCGTTGCCCAGGCCCAGCGCATCGATATCGAAGGGGATCGGATCGTCTTCACGTTCGCGCCGCAGCATCGATTGCTCCGCGATCAGCTCGATCAGATGCGAAGCTGGCTCGATGCGCTCGCATCGCAGCTGGCGGGACGAAAGATGACGGTGACGTCGGCCGAAGGCGCCGCCACGCCGGCAAAAGCTGCCGCCGGTTCAGCGGAGGCCAAGCCGGGCGCAAAGGATCGACAGTCCGATCTCCGTCAGCAGGCGCTGGCCGATTCCGGCGTCCAGGCGATGCTGGACGTTTTTGCCGCCGAGATCAAGGATGTTGAAGAAAGATAAACAAGGATCGGAACACCGAGTATGAACATCCAACAGATGATGAAACAGGCCCAGCAGATGCAGGACAAGCTGCAGAAGCAGATGGCCGACATGCGAGTCGAGGCGACCGCGGGCGGCGGCATGGTGACCGTGGTCATCAATGGCGCCAAGCAGGTGCTGTCGCTGAAGATCGATCCCGAGGCGGTCTCGAAGGACGATGTCGAGATGCTTCAGGATCTGATTCTGGCCGCCATCAACGATGCGCATCGGAAGGCGGATGAGGAAATGCAGAAGACGATGGGGGGCATGATGGGGGGACTGAAGATCCCCGGCATGTTCTGATGGCCCGTCCCGATCCCCTTTCGAAACTCATCGAACAGCTTCAGCGGCTCCCTGGGATTGGCGCCAAGAGCGCGCAGCGGCTCGCGTTTCACGTCCTCAAGACTCCGCGTGAAGAGGTCGAGCGGCTGGCCGACGCGATGCGCGACGTCAAGGACCGCGTCACCTACTGCTCCACCTGCAGCAACATCACCGACGTCGATCCCTGCTACTACTGCACCGACTCCACTCGCGACCGCCGCATCATCTGCGTCGTCGAAGAGCCGGAGAACGTGTCGGCGGTCGAGAAGACGCGTGACTTCAAGGGCGTTTACCACGTGCTCATGGGCGCGCTCTCTCCTCTCCACGGCGTCGGCCCAGACGATCTGAAGATCAAGGAACTGCTGTCGCGGGTAGGAAACGGCGGCGTCGAAGAGGTGATCATTGCGACCAACCCCAACGTCGAGGGGGAAGCGACCGCGATCTACCTGGCGAAGCTGCTGAAGCCGCTCGGGGCCCGCGTGACGCGCATAGCGATGGGCGTTCCGGTCGGCAGCGATCTCGAATACGCCGACGAAGTGACGATGCAGCGGGCGATGGAAGGCAGGAGGGAATTGTAGATTGTTGATTGTCGATTGCTGATTGCGGATTTAAAGAGCTTTCCCCGGCGACAACCCTCGATAGACGAGCACGACGGCTCCCACCAGCGACCAGATTCCCATACGTGCCTTTCGCACAATGGACACCGTGATGCCAGGCGTCGGACCAAGGCCAAGCAAGTCGGTGATGAACCCGGTGCCCGCCTCACCAACGCCGACCTGAAACGGGACGAACTTGAACGCGACGGTGATCAGGCGATCGGCGGTCTCGACGATGAACGATGTCAGCAACGGCGGCGGCGCCCCAAGAATCATCCAGAGTGTGATGTGCTTTTCGAATACACCGAGCACATGAAATGCGAGCTCGAGCATCACGAGTGCCGGCAACACTGGCCCGCGCCGCGAAGCAAATGTGAGAACCTGCTCTTCTATCGCACGAAGTTTCTCCATTCGAGAGGCGCCGAGCCAGGATGCCGGCAATAGGGCGGTGATGACGGCCGGCCGGCGCCACAGCATCCATGCGGCGACGACAAACGTCAGGCCCACCACTGCAATGGCGATCTCGCTGAATTCGCGAAGCGGGATTGGCAGCGACACGCTGAATAGCAGCGCGACCGCTCCCGCCGCGATCATGGCCGCGACGCCGAGCGAATACAGCACGTTCTCGATGGCCAGCGCGGTGAGCGCCGGCGCGACAGGAGCGTGGCCTCTCACGTACGCGATCTTGGCGGGCTCGCCCACGAGCGGGCCAAGCGGCGTCACGTTACCGAGCGCGTCACCGCAGACGACCGCCGTGAAGGCGGTGAGCAGACCAAGCCTGTGCGGTGGCTCGATGCACAGCACCCAGGCCGCCGCGCGTACGGCGAATCGAGCGCCCCCGAGCAGGACGATCCAGAGGAGGCCCCATCCGATCCGCTGAAATCCCGCCCAGATCTCGTGCGTACCGACTTTTCGCACGAGCCAGATGAACAGTACCGACCCCGCGACGGCGGTCAGCACGCCTGTGACGTTGATCGGGCGCTTCGGCGGTGGCTCGGACACGCCGCCATCATATAATCGGCGGGCATGCTGCCCGGCTCTTTCCAGGTGCCGGCCGCCGTCATCCTCGTCGTCGGCGGTCTCTGTTCGTGTTTCGCCGGCTACCGCATTTTCCGGTTCGTGCTCGCGTTTTTCGGGTTCGTCTTCGGAGCGCTGTTCGTCAGTTCCGCGATGGGCAGCGACCAGACGCTCTGGATGATCGGCGCGTCTCTCCTCGGTGGTCTGCTCGGCGCGCTGATTCTGTTTGCCGCATACTTCGTCGGCGTCGCGCTGATCGGCGCCGGCATGGGCGCTGGTCTCGCGATGGTTCTCTGGGCCGCCGCCGGTCGCGAGCCAGGGATCATTCCGGTGGTGATCCTTGCGGTGCTCGGGGCGATTGGCGCGCTCTGGGTCCAGCGCCACGTGATCATCGTCGCCACCGCGTTCGCCGGCGCGCAGACCGCCGTGGTCGGTGCCGCCGAGCTGATGACTCGGGGCGCCACGACATCCCGTTCCACGTTCCACGTCTATCCATTCGATCCCTTGCCGGGTACGCGGTGGGATCTCGTCGCGTTCGTAGTGTTGGCCGCACTCGGACTGGTCGTTCAATTGAGGACGAGCTCGAAAAGGAAGTCATAACCGCCTGCTCGAGCTTCGCGCACACGTCGCGGATCGCGATTCAGCCTGCCCTGTGGTAATCATGAGAGATTGCTTCAATCGAAACGGAGATAGAGAATGGCGAATTTTTCTCGGACGGTAACGGTTGACTGGTCAGGGCCGATCATGGAAGGGAAGGGAGCGGTGAAGGCTGGAACCGGGGCATTCACGCTGCCGGTAACGTTCCCCTCGCGTATCGGCGAACCCGCTGGCACGACGAGCCCCGAAGAACTCATGGCCGCGTCGCACGCGGCATGTTACGCGATGGCCTTGAACGCGACGCTCGGCCGCAAGCAGGCGAGCGCGTCGCGCACGCTCGTGACGGCGACGGTGACCGCCGACAAGTCGGAGACCGGGATCAAGCTGTTGTCGTCCAGGCTGAAGGTGACGGCCGAAGGTTTGGCAGGGATCGACAAGTCACAGTTTGCCGACGTCGCGCGTGAGGCGGAAAGCAAGTGTCCAATTTCAAACGCCTTGCGGGGGACGCTGCAGATTGACGTCGAAGCGGATGTGAAATAGCGCTTCCAGCTTCCAGCTGCCAGCTCAAAGGTGACGGCGTCGATTTGCGCTCGCAGGTCGGCGCCGGGGACCGTCGATCTCATTATTTCTATTCGTATTCATCGACGGGGAGTCGCGGCGCTTCAACGGTGATATCGTCTGGCTCATCCGGGAGTGGACATGGCATTGACCTATGAAGACTGGATGAACCGGACGAAGAAGGGCCTGCTGACAACGAGAAGCAGCGAGCTGAAGGCCATTGACAGCGCGCTACAGAAAGTTCACGCAACGCCGAACGGCGCGAACCTGAGCGAACTCCGCGCGAAAATCGCCGCCTGGAAGCAGACGAAGACCGACTGGAAGACCAGCGTGCGGAACACCGACGCGCAGGGGGCGCATCCCGTTCAGGAGCTGGTCGATGCCGTCGGCTCCGACCCGCCTGCGCCGGCGACCCCGGGAAGCCAGACGCTGACCGACCGGAATCACGTCAAGAATTTCTCGAATGCCGCGAAACATAACGTCCATCAGGCCTGGACGTTGTGGAGCGACCGGGAACGGGCGACGGTTCTCTACGAGGCTGTCGCCAACATCCTCCGTCTCTGCAGGATTCCTGTTCCCAGCCTGACCCTTTCCACCAATCTCGGAAAAGATGCGGGGCAGTTTCAGTTCAGTACGTGGGAACTGCTCGTCTCGCCTGTCTATTTCGAGGCCGACGCCCCGCCAAGTCGTCGCGATTTTCTCGAAGGGGCAAAGACGATTTATCACGAGGCCCGCCACTGCGAGCAGTGGTTCCACATGGCGAGGTTCGCCGGGCTGGGCAGCAAAGTCACTGCCGATACGCTCGCGCGTGACGTTGGCATTCCACTCGAGATCGCGACCCTCGCGTTTGGCCGACGAATGATGTCAGGCGATCCGATGCTGACACTGACCCGCGGCTGGTACGCCAGCGTCTACGACCGGAGCGGGCGGGAGATCGACCTGACGTCCCTGGCCCTGCAGAACACCGGCAGCAACGCGCTGATGAGGAACTTCCGGGCGCGTGTGCACAAGCGGTACGCGAGCGGCCTGCCGGAGGAAAAGGACGCCTGGGATTGCGAGAAGCTGCTGGACGCGGAGTATAAGTGGCCGTGAGCGGCGCCTCGAATCGCTGAACGCGCGGGTCATTCTCGATCGATCGCCGCGGTTCAGTAATCGCTCAGTGCACCTCCAGGCGTGGCCGCCCGCAACGCGTTCAGCACCGCCGCGAGGTCGATGGCCTCCTGCAAGACGGCGCCAGCGACTGGCGGGAGGTAACCGCCGAACGCGAACAGCATCCCGACAATGCTGAGCGCCATCCCGCCAGCGGCGCTCTCGAGCGCCACGCGACGCATGCGGCGCGCGATGTGAAGCAGTTCGTCAACGCGCTCGAGCGCGGTATCCATGACAACGGCGCCTGCCGCCTCGGCCGCGATGTCCGTCTGGTGGCCGAACGCGACGCCGACGGTTGCTGCAGCCAGCGCGGGAGCGTCGTTAATCCCGTCGCCGATGAATAGCGTTGGCCCGCGCTGCATCTCGGCCCGTGTAATCGCGACCTTCTGCTCCGGACTCTGTTCGGCGTGCACCTCGGAAATCCCCACGCGTTCGGCGAGATAGCGGACTTCTGATTCCCGATCGCCCGAGACGAGGAGCACCCGGTTGAAGTGGTGCAATGGGCCGAGGTGCGCGATGAACGAGCGGCTGTCCTCGCGCGCGACATCCCGAAACCGGTACAGCGCCGCAACCACGCCGTCGATCAGAATGACGCATTCGAGCCCCGCGACCTGCGGGGGAAGCGCCTGGTTCTGGCCCACAGCTTCAGCCTGCCGCCGGCCCACGATCTGGATCCGTCGGGCGTTCACCGTTCCCGTGAGTCCCGTGCCCGGCTGTTCGCTCATCTCGGCGACATCGAGCAACGGCAGCTGCAGCGCCTCCGCGGCCTTGACAATCGGCGCGGAGAGCGGGTGTTTGGAATAGCGCTCGAGGCTGGCCGCGATCTGGAGGACGCTCCGATCGTCATGCGACGGCGAAACGACGCGCTCGGTCAGCGCCGGCGCGCCGTAGGTCAGCGTGCCGGTCTTGTCGAGGATCATCGTGCGGCATCGGTCGATCTGCTCCAACACGGCCGGATCCCGAACGATGATGCTGCGCCGCGCCGCCAGCGAAATCGAACCGATGATCGCGACGGGGATGGCGATGATCAGCGGGCACGGCGTCGCCACGACCAGGACGGCAAGGAATCGCACCGCGTCGCCGCTCCAGATCCATGCGCCAACAGCAAGGCCAACCGACACGGGCGTGTACCAGGCGCCAAGCTGGTCGCCGAGGCGACGGATGCGTGGCCGCCGCTGCTCGGAGTCGCGCATCACGTTCATGATCTTCGCGTATCGTGAATCGATGGCGAGGCGCGTCGCGCGCACGGTGAGCGCTTGGCCGCCGTTGACCGCGCCGGAAAAAACGTTCGACCCAGGCGTCTTGGCCATCAGGAACGGCTCACCGGTGAGGTAGGACTCATCCATCACGCCCCGGCCTTCGACCACGACACCATCAACCGGAGAGATTTCATGCGGCAGCACGACGACCGTATCGCCCGGATTGATCTCCGCCAGGGGGACATCGTCCACCGCACCGCCCCGGCGAAGGTGCGCAACGGAGGGCATGCGCCGCGCGAGCGCATCGAGGACGGAGGAGGCGCGGCCCACCGCAAACTGCTCGAGCGCCTCTCCGCCCGAGAGCATCAGCACGACGAACGCGCCGGCCAGGTATTCACCGAGCACGCTGGCGGTGACGATCGAGATTCCGGCGAGGAGATCCGCGCCGAACTGCCGACGCATTGCCTTTCGCGCGAGATCGAGGACGAGCGGTATTCCGCCAAGCAGCAAGACGACGAACAGCGGGATGTCCCTCACCAGGGGCGCAACCTGAACGGCGAACCGCAACATCAGGTGGATGGCGATGCCAGTCGCGGCCAGAATCGCGATGACTGACTCGCGGCCCAGGGACGCCGTGAAGGGAACGCGCCGCCGGTACGTGCGGCTGATCCACGATGAAAGAACCATCTTCACGCCTTCATTCTGGCGTACGCGATCACGCCGCGCATGGGATTCCCAATCTCGTGGAAGTCTCGGACTTCTTCGCGACGCGTAGCCGCGGAATCAAAATCGCAAAGAGACTCCGAGCGAGGGTTGCCACGTTTCAAGCGACTCGAACTCGACCGTGCGTACGGAGCGGAGAAAGCGAAGGCTGGTGCATGGCGATGTCTTCCTTGGTGGGGAAGTAATTGAAGACCGTGCCCTCGGCAATCCTGGCCTTCTTGGCAATCGACTTGGTCGTCGTCGCCGCAAACCCGCGCGACTGAAACAGTTCGAGCGCTGCCTCGACGATGCGGGTCCGCGTCGCCGCCTTGTGTTGCTGCCGACGGCCGGGAGCAGGTGTGCGTCGGGTCAGGCGCGGTACGCGCTCGGTTCTCACGTCGCCGTTCTGAATAATGAGTGCACTCATGAATATAATGAGTGCACTCATGAATTGCAGACGACGTCGATCAGAAACGTCGAATGGCGGTGGGCGCCCGAGAGACCGACGACTTCACGACCGTCCCACGCCTGCGCCCAGGGTGACGAGAAGGTCGTCGAGTTGCGCGAACGTCTCGACCATCGCATCCGCCGCCCCGGTGCCGGCAGCGTCGAGAGCTTCCTTCGAGGGATAGAGCTCGTGCATGACCAGCAGCGTCTTGCCAGCCTTTTCCTCGAAGGTCACCGTGGTGACGGGCCCACCCTCACCACCTTCCTCATTGGTCCAGACGAGGCGCGAGGGCGGTGTCACTTCGAGGTACGTGCCGAAGAACGCCATCGCATCGGGTTCGAACTCGAGACGGTACTTGCCCCCGACACGAACATCCATCTCACAGGAACGCAGGGACATGCCCATCGACTTCGGCACCCACCACCGC
>Ga0207701_10007780_pt1 | contig 10630 bp, 8 predicted proteins | sample KBSSwiSSwithPhiX_FD_184294 | JGI IMG/M metagenome (GOLD analysis project Ga0207701, IMG submission 184294) | Switchgrass rhizosphere bulk soil microbial communities from Kellogg Biological Station, Michigan, USA, with PhiX - S5 (SPAdes) (version 2) | ecosystem: Environmental > Terrestrial > Soil...
CCCTGGAGCCTCCGTCCAGGTCGTGCCCACGCGCCGCAGCGTATGGGCGTCGCTGCCACCGATCGCAGCCAGGCGCGGTCCGCTGCGCGTGTCGAGGATACGCGAGCACAGCGCGTTGTGCCGGGGCAGCATGGTCCCGTTGCGTGCCTCCATGCCCGGGACGTGGTCGAGAAGGCCGAGATACCGTCCCAGTGGCACCTGGCCGCGATAGAAATGCAGCAGGTGATTCAGCACGAAGAAGACGCCGGCCTCGCGTAAACGTCCGATGACGTCGAAGACGTTTCCGCGCAGATGCTGGACATCACGATGCAGCGGCTCGGTCATGCCGTAGGCGCCGAGGTGCACTTCGACGTCGCCGTCGGGGAGCCGGCACGTGATCTCCTCCCCCACGATCACGTCATCGGAGTCCGGACGGCGCTGCAGCAGCTCGAGGCCCCCATCGATGGAATCGTGGTCGGTGATGCAGACGAGATCCATCCCGCGCGCCTTTGCGACGCGATACACGTCGTCCGGTTGGGAATAGCAGTCGCGCGAACCCAGGAATCTGAGTGTTCCGCTCTGCCTCGAGTGGCACGTGTGCACGTGCAGGTCGGCACGCATCGTCGTCATCGTCACAGCGGTTTCAACATCATCACCTGCACGACGGTGGAGCCGAGCGTGCCGTATCGATCCGGCAGCCAGGCTTTGCCCACGTCGGCGCGGATGATGGTATTCCATGGACCGGGAAGATTGAACGCGCTGCCGATGCCGGGAATCGAATTCCACTCGGCGCCGCGCTGATCGCGCCCGCGGGCGTAATCGAGGAACAGATCGAGCCGGTACTGGTTGAACACGTTCACCGAGTACGAGCCGCGGACCATCCCGAGCTCGCCGAACCGCACGGATGCCGGCACGCCGTGAAGGCGCGTCGTATCGAAGAGACCGAACTGATACTTGACGAAGCGGTCCAGATCCTGGCCGCCGAACCAGGCCGCGTTCACGTTGATCTTCTGGAATATGTCGAGCATGAAGTCGCGCGAGACGGTGGCCTGATACTTCACGTAGTCGCCCGGCGTCGACGAGACACCGCCGGTGAGCGGATCGCCCCAGGGCTTCCATCCCGCGCGAGCGAACCAGGCGCCATTGAGCGCGACCGAGTATCCGCCGCGGTTGTACTCCCACGCGGCGCCAAAACCGTTGGTGATGGTACTCGACGGTCGCACGAACGAATCCGAGGTCGTCGTGTCTCGCGCGTAGCCATCGAAACGCAGCTGATACTGTGCGCTCAGTTTCTGGAACGGCGTCGCCTGCCATCCGAGGTTCAGGCCCGTCGACAACGGCCAGGTGAGGAGCCGCTCGGATTCGAGCTCACCTGACGCCTCGTACACGCGATCGCTCGAGGGCACGGCGATGCCAAAGAAGTCGAGGCTCGCGCTGACGTGTTTCCAGCCGAACAGCTGCGGCCGCTGGATGTTGCCCGCCGCGAGCACGCCGGCAAAGAGCATCGCCAGCTGCGTGTTCTGATTGCCGAAGCTGAAATCGACGTAGTTGATGCCGAAAATCGGAAGCGGGAAGCGGTACGACGGATCGACCACCGTTCCGATCGCCATCGCCTTCACGCTCTGGGTCGGGTCGGCGACGACACGCGTGCTGTTGCGTTTGACGTAGGGACGCAGTCCGTTCTGCGTCTCGCGATACATGACGCGATCGCTCTGACGCGCCGACGCGCGCGCCTCCTCGAAGCTCGGATCGTTCAACCGGAACCCGCTGAACGTCACGTTCTTCTCGGTCGGAATATTGCGGCCGGCCATGAGGGCGATCTGGCGGTTGGTGACGCCGGTCAGCAGGAACACCGGCTGATTGTCGACCGCGCCGACCGCCGCATAGTGTTGCGTCTCGTCGTTCGAGAACACCATGCCCGGCAGGTTACCCTGCACCGCCTGCAGCTGAATCCGGGCGAACGTGCGGCGGTCGATCCAGACGGTGCCGCGATAGAGCGTCGGATCCGACCGTACCGGCTCGAAACGGACTTCGTAGCAGTCGTACCCGTCGACCCGCTCGGTGCCGAGCAGGCGGTATGTGTAGCCCTCGTCGAAGCGGAGCTGCAGCGGCAGCGCGAACGCCGCCTCGGGCTGGAGCCACGGCACCGGCTGGTCGCCCTCCAGATGGCGATTGTTGATGGCGAACGAGAGCTGCTCCCATTCGATGTCGTCCTCCGCCACGAAGTATCGATTCTCCGTGACGAGGTCATAGCCGGGATCGGGAAGCGTCGGCCGGAAGAACAACCGGACGCGCGCATCGGCGATGTAGCTGCGCACCACGCGGTCCTGCGCGAGCTGCTGCCGCCGGTGGCGCGCGATGATTTCGCCGACCGAGAGCAGCCGCTCGACGCTGACGCCGCTCTGCTCTCCCGCAACGGCCACGCCTTCGCTGAAGTCGATCAGCATCGGATGCCCGGTCACCGGAACCGTCACGGCGCTTCGCTCGCTGGCGTCGTCGCGCATATAGCCGGCAGCCGTGCTCCTCGCGCCGGTGAGCAGATCGGTCAGCGACGGCGTGCCGGCCAGCGGCACCCGCAGTGATACCGAGAGCGGCTCGGAGGACGCAGCTCCCCAGTACACCAGGACGGTGGAGAAGCTCACCGTGTCGAAGAGCAGACGCCGGCGAAGCGCTGCCGGTGGCTCCGTCCCGCCAGCGCTGGTCTGCAGATCCACCGCCTGCGGATCGAGAGCGGTGATCTCGTGCGTCAGCAGATTGCCGAGCGCGCCGAGACCACGCACCGCGGCCGCCGGTACGTCCGACGCGCGCCACGACTGCGCGATAACCTCGGTCCCCAGCCCGGTGACGACGGCCTCGACGATCGCGACTGACCCGTCCTGCCCCGGCGCGACGGAGCCGTCGACGAGCACCAGCTTCGCGTCGGGGTCGGCACGCTGCAGCCACGCGGCGGCCGTGTCTCGGCTGGCGCGGTGCACGGCGAGCAGATCCACGTAGGGCGCCAGTGCCGGGGAGTAGCTTCTTCCGCGCCGCGCCTCGTCTTCCATCGCGGGACCGCCCAGTGCCACGCGGAGACCGTCCTGTTTCGCCCGCAGTTCAGTCGACGCCAGGGTGACGGCGAACTCGACGACCTCGGCGGGCTGCATGTCGACGTCGATCTCGAGCACGACCAGCGAACCGGCCGTGCGGTCGACGAGCCGGCGCACGTCCACTCGCCACGCGTCGAGCGCGGCACGCGACGAGGGCGCCGTCACGACAAGCCACAATGGCGTGTGCGCTTTTTCCGCACGGGCGGCGATCGTCTCGAGGTCGGCGTTGGCGCCGGCCTGGACGGCCACGCGAACCGCGATCGGCACGGGCAGCGGCGCCGCGGCGGCGAGAAACTGGAACGCCGCACCGCGGCCGTCGTCTTCGATGGCAACGAGCGGCAGGGCACGCGGCCGATCCTGCGCCGACGCAGACGACGAAACGGCACACGCCACAGCAGTGGCGAGTCCGACAATCGCCCGGTAACGCACGAGGATCCTAACGGGGCTCATGTGCTGGCTGATACTTCCAACCGTCAGACGAGGAGTTCGTCGATGCGGCCGAACGCGGTGTGTCTCAGCACCTCGCGCAGCCGGTCCACAAAGCCGCTCAGCCTGAAGTAGTGCGCAAACTGCAGGCGCGGCCCGAGGCGCACGCGAGGAGGCTCGGGGTCGATCTCCCAGGGGTGCACCGTGAGGACGGCACCAAGACCCTTCCTGTTCGCGGCGTCAATCGTCCGGAGGACACGCGACGGAGAGCTCATCCTCAGGCCCCATCCCCATCCCATCGGCATGACCTGCCCGAAGCGGTCCGCCACCAGCGGCGGCACCTCGAGCAGCACGCCGTTCGGCGTCGCACGATGATGCGGCGCCCGCGGGAAGGAGGTGTCTCCAACCATCTTGAGCGGCGCCATGCTCGCGTCGATCCGGAAGCGTTCCTGGACGAGCTCGTCGAGTGCCCAGAGCGATCGATTATTTATCGACCACTCCGGCGCGCGGTAGCAGACCACGTCCGGCACGCCCACGTCGGCCAGGGCGCGGACGCTCCGCCGGAGATCGTCGCGAAACCGCGCAGGGCCGAGCTCGTAGGCGCGCGTGTGCGAGTAGCTGTGCGAGCCGATCGTGTGACCGGCTCGTCTCACATCCTCAATCAGGCGAGGGTAGCGCTCCGCGACCCAGCCGACGACGAAAAAGGTGGCGGGGACCTGGACGCGATCGAGCAGATCGAGCATCAGCCGCGTCGTCAGTTCGACGCGTGAGGGAAGTTGCTCCCAGCAATCGGCGGCCAGCTCGCCTCCGGCGCCGCAGACATGAAACCACTCCTCGAGATCGACGGTGAAGAGGTTGACGGCCTGCTGGACTTTCATGGGCACGACGCGCTCAGCGCGTCAACTCGGCGTCCTGGCGCGTTCCTTCAGGATGAAGTCGGAAATCGTGTCGACGGATTTGAGCGCGACCATTCCGGTTTCCTCATCCCTGATCTGCACGCCGAAGCTGCGTTCGAGCTCGAGGACGAGCTCGAGGACATCGATGGAGTCCAGCCCCAGCCCGTCCTCGAAGAAGAGCGGCACCTCGTTGCCAATCTCGTTCGGCGAAATGGGAAGACGGAGGCAGCGCACGATCGCCTGCTTAATCTCGGCCTTGAGTACGTCCGGGGTCTCAGTCATAGCACTCGACAGTGTGTCCATCGTGTTTCACAACAACCCGCCATCGACACCGATCACCTGCCCGGTGATGTAGCTGGCCGCGTCGGAGGCGAGGAAGGCGACGACCGCTGCGACCTCTTCGGCCCGGCCGGTGCGCCCGATGGCGATGGCTTTCAGATGCGCCGCCTTGCCTTCGGCAGGCATCGCCTCCAGCATATCGGTCTCGACCAGGCCTGGCGACACGGCGTTGACCAGGACGCCCTTGGCGGCGAGATCGCGCGACAGCGCCCGCGTGAAGCCCTCGAGCCCGGCCTTCGAGGCCGCGTAACTGGTCTGCCCGCCGAGCGGCATCCGGGCACTCGGCGACGACACGTTGATGATCCGCCCCCAGCGGCGCAGCAGCATGCCGCGCACAACGGCTCGCACTGCATAGTACGCCGCGTCGAGATTGACGCCGAGCACCTCGTCCCAGCGGGCCGTGTCGGTGAACAGAATGTGGCCGTCGCGCGTGATCCCGGCGTTGTTCACCAGGATGTCGACCGGCCCGAGCGCCGCGGCGGCCTCCTCGACAAAGCTGGTGACCGAGGCTTCCTGGCGCACGTCGCAGCGTGCGATGAACGCGCGGCCGCCCGCCGCTTCCACCGCGATTTTGACGTCAACCGCCTGGTCTTCCCGTTCGCGGAACGCGATGGCGACTGCCGCACCGGACTCGGCGAGCGCCAGGGCGATCGCCCGCCCGATGCCTCGCGACCCGCCCGTGACCACCGCGACCCGGCCGGCCAGATTCACCGACTCACGAAGCACTGTGCGCTCGCGTCATCGGCCAGCATCGTGGGCGGGGTGACTCTCCCTGGTGGCTGTTGGCTGGAGTGCGGGGCTCTATCACCGTGCATCATCAGGCGGGGATCGCGATCATACCGCAGGCGAGGCGCGGCCCCCTCGCCCCAGCAGGCACTGCGGTCGTGCCCACGTGACCGCAGGAATCTTCGCTAACGAGTCAGGACGGCCGCCCCGCAGGAGGCGCGGCCACGCCAGCACGGCGAGGCGCTACGCGCAGAACGGCGCTGAACAATGCGCCACCGCTCGCAAAGCTGTTCACGAGGGCAATCGGGCCGGCGAGCGGCGTCGTCTCTCTTGCGAGACGAAGCCCGGATGCGGCGGTCGACGGTTGCGTGAGCCCGGCAATCGGCGGCGCCTGCCCCACTTCGCCGCACAGGAACGCTGCGGCGCAGGACGCGCTGCCGGCCGCGCCGCACTCGCCGAGCGCGCCTTTGACCGAGGTCACAACGGGTGATGCGCCCGCGAACAGCTCCTCGATCGCCCGCGCTTCCACGTCGTCGAGCGACGTGCCGTTCGCCGACGCATAGACCACGCTGACATCCCGCGGCTCCACGCCGGCATCCTGCATCGCCAGCTGCATCGTGCGCATCAGCGGCTCGGGGCAGGACGGCCATGCGTTCACCGGAACCGCGGCGCTCGACGCGGCAACGCCGAGAAACTCGCCATGGCCCGCCGTCGCGGCGCACGAGGTGAGCCTGAACACGCAGGCCCCTTCTCCAATCACGAAGCCGCGACGCGATGCATCGAACGGTGCCGTCCCCGCTCCGGCCGACGCATCGGGCGACATCACACGGAACCGATCGTGCGCCTTGAAGAACGTCTCGAACACGGCATCCACACCGCCCGCAATCATCGTCGCCGCACGCTCCTCGCGCAGCAGGTCGACCGCACCGACGATCGCGCCGAGCCCCGAGGCTTCCTTGTGACTGAGGGTGATGTTCGGGCCGCGCAGCTTGAACTCGAGTCCGGTGAGGCCGGCCGCAGAGTTGCCAACCGTGCTGTCGAAGAGCAGCGCGGGAGCGCCGGACGGGCCGCTGCGGAACAGGGCGTCGAGGAACTGCTGCGTCGACTGACCGCCGGCGGTCCACGTGCCGAGCAGGACGCCGGTCGTGTCGTCGCCGTCGGCCGCCGGTGGCACGCTGGCGTCCTCGAACGCGCGCCGCGTCGCCGCCACGGCGTAGACGCCGGTGCGATCGAGGCGGCGCAGCTTCATCGGCGTGATCCAGGCGGTCGGCTCGAACCGCTGAATCTCACCCGCCAGGACCGTACGGCACCCGCCGACGTCGAAGCCGGTGACGCGGGTGACGCCGCTCCGTCCACTGAGGAGTCCGTCGCGGAACTCGCCGGCGCTCGTCCCGAACACCGAGACGACGCCGATCCCCGACACGTGAACCGGACGCTTCACCGCGCGTACGTTACCATCGATTCAGATGGTCGCTCGATGGTGCTCCCGCCCGTTTCTGCGAGCGGTCATGATGCTGGCCCTGACTGCGCCGGTGTGTGCCGGCCAGACCGCACCATCGTTCGATCAGCTCTACGCGCAAGGACAGGCCGCCAACAAGGGCCTGAGAACGCTGACCGCACACTTCGTCGAAACGACGTCGAATGCGCTCCTCCGCGCAGACCGTCCGATCGTGGCGCGCGGCCTGCTCTTCGTGGAACGGCCGTCACGCGTCACGCTGCAGTACACCGATCCGCCGGATCAGCGCATCGTCATCGACGGCAAGTGGATGACGACATCGGCCCGCGGGGTCAGCCGGAAACTGGACATCGGCGCGTCACAGGATCGAGTACAGAAGTACTTCGTCCAGAGCGACGCCGGCGAGCTGCGCCGCGTCTTCGAAATCGAGCTGCGCGATCGGAGCGCTCGACCGGGAACACGCGAAGTGGTCATGCTCCCGAAGCGGAAGCCGATCAAAGAGGCACTGTCGAAGCTGGAACTGTGGGTGGGAGACGACAACGGTCTGCTCAAGGCGATGCGCATGACGTTCGCCAACGGCGACACCAAGCTCATGGAGTTCGACAACATCGTGCCCAACGCGCCGATCGATCCGACCGTGTTCACGGTGTCGCCGTAGCATTCCGACACGTCGATGAACAGCGCCAAGCCGTTTCGCTACGAGCATCGCGGCCAGCATCCGGTCACGCGCAGGTACTTCGTGCGTCGGCTGCTCGCGCACTTTGCGGTGGCCATCGCCCTGGTCGGGGTGTCGCTCGGCCTCGGGATGCTCGGGTACGTCTATTTCGAGCATCTGACCTGGCTCGATGCGTTTCTCAACGCCGCGATGCTGCTCGGAGGCATGGGACCGGTGAACATGCCGACGTCGCCGGGAGGCAAACTGTTCTCGGGTACTTACGCGCTCTTTTCCGGTCTCGTCTTTCTTGTCGTCACCGGCATCATGCTAGGCCCGGTGGCACACCACCTCCTGCACCGCTTTCACTGGGAAGTGAAGGACTAGGAGGTCACTGAGTCGTGCGCGGCGCGCCAGGACTGAACGTCATCGTCGAGAAGTTCAGACTGAAGCTCTCGAAAGCGTCGACGAAATCCTGCCCGAGGTTACCGAACAGTACGTCGATGACGGCATTCGCGCGGACGGGCAGGATCGAGACGTCGTTCAATGTGACCGTGCTCGTTCCAACCTTCATGACAACGCGCGGCTGGATGTACGTCTTCTGTTGAATCGAGCCGCCAGCGCCCGCGCTCTCGCCGATCTGCGTCTTCCAGGAGCCAGCCTGCGCACGGAACAGCTCGTAGTACCGCACTGACAAATCAGTGCTCGACGCCCCGGTATCGAGGGTGAACAGGAGCGGCCGGCCTTCCACTTCACCTTCGATCGCCGGCGTCAGTCCCCGCATGTACATCCGCACTCCTCGGCCATTCGCTTCCGCTGCTTCTCCGGCCAGAAACTCATCACGCGCGAAGGTCACGACGCCGAGCGCCTTGAGTATCGGGTATCCGAGAACTGCCTCGATCTGATACGAGTTTCGTCCGCTGCCAATCCGAAGATTCTCGTCGTCGATGACGAGAAGCACCACGTTCGTCAGCGTGGCGCCTCCCACCTGCATCGTCGGCAGCACGGCGACTCGGACGGCGCTCTGGCGTCCCGTCAAGCCCGATCCGACGGGCGCAACTCCCGGCAGCGGCATCACGCCGAGGCGTTCCGCGAGCGTCCGGGTAACCACCGACTGATTCGCGCCCGTATCAAGCAGCCACGGCGCGCGAACGCCATTGACCACGAGCTCGGCGTCACGCGAGCCGATCGGGTTGTGCGAGGTCTTCAGCTTTACCGGGCCGTGCCATGCGATCGTTTGAGGGGCCGTTCCACTGAGAATGCGGGCGAGCGCCGCGTCGTCGGCAGGAAAGTGATCCAACTGACCGTCAAAATGATCGGATAAGTCGGCATACGCCCGCGCCGCATCGCCGTACTGGTTGTCAGCTCTGTAGGCGGTCGCGATCGCTTCCAGTGCCATGGCGGCGCGTTTGGGAGCCGACTCACGAAGATGCGGCAGCGCGCGATCGAGCTGAGCGACCGCATCGCCGAATCGACCAGAGCGGGCGGCGAGCATGCCGCTGAAGTAGTCCCGTTCGGGCCCATCGGGCATCCTCTGAACGTGAGTCTCGAGGTCCGGAAGTTGATAGTCCTGGAGAGCCGTGCGCGCCGACGTGAGGGTCGCCGCGCTGACGTTCTCAGCCGCGGGCGGCGCTGGCGTCGCACACGCCACACACAGCGAGGCAATCAGCACGCAGCCGGAACGGAAACAGCGGAAGGCGCGCAGTCGTATCGTGACCATCCTTCACCCCTTCAGCAGCGGAATTCATTCCGATCTTCTCGGTGCCTCTGTGCCTCTGTGTGTGAATTTCTCTGTGCCTCCAGGCCGTCGTCAGTTGCTCCACGGCCTGCTAGAGGGGCCCACCTGTGGGTTGGCCCACAATCTCCAGCAGCTGTCTCGATGTCGTGCGCGCCGCGACCGACTCCGCCGCCGGCGCCAGGTCGTATTCCTTGATGTAGTGTGACGGGCTCATCATGTGCTGCGTGCGGCGCAGCGCCTTCATCAGGAACAGCGCATTGCGCGGATCGACCTCGCGCAGCCATTGCCACACTTTCTTGCGCCCGCGGAGATTCAACACCGAGCGGCGCCACGTCTCGCAGTAGAGCTCGAAGAAGCGTTCCGGTCCGAGGGCCGGTTCCCACAACAGATGATGCATGTCGAAATGCGACCAGCGGCGGGCGCGCAGCTTCTCACGCATGCTCTCGAAGTACGCCGTGCCGGGGAGCGGCGTCAGAATCGTGAATCCGGCCTGAAAGAGCTGGTGACGCTCGACGAAGTCCCAGAGCCGCTCGAAGTCCGCTTCACGCCACGCCGGATCGATGACGAAGTTGCCGGTCACGCCGTACCCGATCTCACGCGCCACCTCGACGCCCTTCGCGGTCTGATCGACCGTCGCGTCCTTCGTCAGACCGGACAATCCTTCGTTCGTCGCCGCCTCGAGGCCGAAGAAGATGTCGAAGTGGTCGGCGATCGGACGCCACGCGGCGAGCAGATCGCCGTTTCGCGCCACGGTATCGACGCGACTCTGCACCAGGATCCATTTCTTCCGGATGCCCCGCCGGCGCAGCTCGTGCGCCAGCTCCAGACTGCGCGCCGGGTGATACCAGAAGAGATCGTCCGCGATGAAGACGTGATCGCCGACGGTCGCCATGTCGCGACAGACCGAATCGATCGACCGCTCACGCACCGCGCGCTCGTGCAGCTGCCAGATCGAGCAGAAGGAACAACGGAACGGACAGCCGCGCGCCGTTTCGACCAGCCACGCCGGCCGGTGCGCCAGGCAGGCGTACTGCCTGCGCCACGGCGCCACGTGCTGGCGCGCCGGCAGCGGCACCTCGTCCAGTATCAGCGTCCCCTTCTCGCCGGCGGTTCGCACCATGCCGCCGTCGCCATCCCGGAGCGCGAGCCCAGGCACGGTGGCCAGCGACGCCCCACGTGACAGCGCATGGCACACGCGTGGCAGCGCCTGCTCGCCATCGTCGAGGACGACCGCGGCCACGTCGGGAGAGAGGAACGGTTCCGGATACGCCGCTGCGGTGTGCCCGCCGACGACCACCGGCACCTCCGGCGCGAGCCTGCGCACGTGCCGCA
>Ga0207701_10007781_pt1 | contig 10628 bp, 8 predicted proteins | sample KBSSwiSSwithPhiX_FD_184294 | JGI IMG/M metagenome (GOLD analysis project Ga0207701, IMG submission 184294) | Switchgrass rhizosphere bulk soil microbial communities from Kellogg Biological Station, Michigan, USA, with PhiX - S5 (SPAdes) (version 2) | ecosystem: Environmental > Terrestrial > Soil...
TGGCCGCCGAGCGTCGGCGCCCCGATCAGGATCGCCGCCATGTGATTGGCCGGGCGCGGCGGCGCGAACACGTGGCCCATGCCCTCGAGGATGCGGCGGGTGTCGGGGCTGAGGGCGAAGGACTCGACGCTGGTCGGGTTCGGCATCCACTGCTGGTGGAAGCGCGGGGCGTCGACCGCTTCCTGCACGTTCATGCCGTAGTCGATGACGTTGATGAGGGTGTGCAGCACCGCCGTGATGATGCGGCTGCCGCCGGGCGTGCCGAGCACCATCACCGGCTTGCCCCCCTGGCTGACGATCGTCGGCGTCATCGAGCTGAGCGGCCGCTTGCCCGGCGCGATCGCGTTCGGCTCGCCCTGCACCAGGCCGTAGCTGTTCGGCGCGCCGAGCTTGACGGTGAAGTCGTCCATCTCGTTGTTCAGGAGCACGCCGGTGCCGGCGGCGGTGACCTTGGCGCCGAACCAGTCGTTGAGGGTGTAGGTCACCGCGACCGCGTTGCCCTTGGTATCGACGATCGAGTAGTGGGTGGTGTTGCTGCCCTCGTGCGGCGGCGTGCCGGCCTTGAGGTCGATCGACAGCGCCGCCCGCTGCGGGTCGATGGCGGCGCGGATCTTCGCTGCATAGGCCTTGTCGATGAGCCGCGCCACCGGATTGGCGACGAAGTCGGGGTCGCCGAGGCTGTGGTTGCGGTCGAGATAGGCGTGGCGCATCGCCTCGATCTGCACATGCACGCCCGCGGCCGAGCGGAAGCCCCAGTCCTTGAGCGGATAGCCCTCGAGAATGTTGAGCATCTCGCACAGGACGATGCCGCCCGAGCTCGGCGGCGGCGCCGAGACGATGCGGTAGCCGCGGTAGTCGCACTCGACCGGCGCCAGCTCGCGGCTGGTGTAGCGGTCGAGGTCGGTCTGGGTGATGAGCCCCTTGCCGGCGCGGCTCGAGGCGACGAGCGCCTCTGCCACCGGCCCCTTGTAGAAGCCGGCGGCGCCGGCCTCGGCGATCTGCCTGAGCGTGGCTGCGAGGTCGCGCTGCACCAGCCGGTCGCCGGCGACCCAGGGCCGGCCCTGGTTGAGGAAGATCGCCGCCGTCGCCGGATCGAGGCGCAGCTCGGCGGTGACAGCGGCCAGCATGTCGGCGTCGCCCTGCTCGAGCACGAAGCCTTGCTCGGCGAAGCGGATCGCCGGGGCGATCAGCTCGGCGCGCTTCATGCTGCCGTACTTCGCCAGCGCCGCCTCGAGGCCGGCGACCGTGCCGGGCACGGCGACGGCGAGGTGGCCGCGGGTCGACGCCTGGCGGATCACGTTGCCGGCGGCGTCGAGGTACATGCCGGGCGTGGCGGCGAGCGGCGCCTTCTCGCGGAAGTCGAAGAAGGTCTTGCGGCCGTCGGCGAGCTGCAAGGTCATGAAGCCGCCGCCGCCCAGGTTTCCGGCCGCGGGATAGACGACCGCGAGCGCATAGCCGACCGCCACCGCGGCATCGATGGCGTTGCCGCCCTTCTTCAGCACCTCGACGCCGGCCTCGGTGGCCAGGTGCTGCGCGCTCACCACCATGCCGTTCTTCGCCGCTACCGGTGCAGCCGAGGCGGCTGCCGCCTCGCCCACCGGGCCGGCGACGGCGAGCAGCAGCGACAGGACGAAGGCGCCGGCATGGCGGCGAAGGGGCGTCGGGGGCATCGTTTGCGGCAGGCCGGCCGAGAGCGGCCGACCGACTTTATCCGGCCGCGATCGGCCGTGCCTGGCGTGGCCCATTGCACGCCCTGAAACGGACTGCACAAGGTGTTACGCCGACCGCGACGGTTCAGCGGCAATCTTCACGGACACGCGCGCGAGGCGTCGGTAGGATCTTCTTCTTCCGTCGTCGCCCGAGGCCGGTGCCTGTGTGCTCCGGCCGCCGTCGCGCCGCCGACTCCTTCGAGCTCGACCGTGCGCGCTGCCTCCTTCGTTCGCCTCTTCCTGCTCGCCTTTGTGCTTGGGCCGCTGCTGGCCGCCTGCACGCCGGTCGCGCTGCTGGTCGGAGCCACGGGCGTCGTCACCGACACCAGCGTCACCTGGGAGGTGGTCAAGCACATCCACGGCCAGCTCACCGCGGACGATGCGACCCCCTGCGTCCAGCTCAACGGCGTGCAGCGGGCGCTGAATGCGCGCTGCGAGTACGCGCCAGGCAGCATCCGCAGCGCCGACATCGCCCGCTCGGGGCTGCAGGAATGCCCGCTCGCCGTCGCCACCCGCGACCCGCGGCTCTGGCGCGCCCTGCCCGAGCTGCTCGACCGGGGAGCCAGGGTCGAAGCCTGCCCCGGCTCGCCGCTGCTGGCGTTGGCGGCCACGGACGCCTGCCCCGACTTCGCTGCCGCCTCGCCGGAGGTGCGGGACGCGATCCGCAGCCTCGCCGAGGACGACCCGCGCGCCGTGCGGCACGACGTCTTTCGCATGCTTTCCTGCCCGCGGGCCCGCGCGGTCGGCCTCGACCGAGTGCTCATGACCTGGCTCGACCGGGGCGATCTCCAGCCCGGCAAGATCTCGTTCAGCCCCCTCGGCGCGGCCGATCCCGAGCTGCTGATGTCGCGCTTCGGCCGCGAGCTCGAGACCGCCGGCCACAAGCCCGAGGCGGCGCTCGACGGCTACGAAGGCGTGCTGCCGAGCGGCTACGAGCTGGCGCTGCGCAGCAGCCACTGGACAGCGATCGACTGGTGGCTCTACCGCCTGCCGAAGCTCGCCAACCTGGCGCCGCCCCAGCGCGGCGGCCTCGCCTGGGTGCCGCTGCAGCGGGTGCTGGTGTCGGGCTTCCTGCAGCACCCGGAGACGCAGCGCGACATGGTCGTCTTCCTGATGGCCCGCGGCGCCAGCCCGGCGCAGTCGCTGCCCTCAGATCCGCGGCGCACGGTCACCACCTTCGCGGCGCAGTTGAAGAGCCCGATGCTTTCGCTGCTCGAGCCGAAGCCGGCACGGTCCGGCGCGGGCGCGGCCCTGGCCGCGTTCGGCGCCGCCGCGACGCCGGGCGCCGCCGGCACATCGCCGCCCTAGGCCCGCCTCAGTCGTTGGCGAAGCTGTAGGGCCCGCCGCGCTCCAGCGCCCTGCGGAACGCGGGCCGGGCGTGGATCTTCTTCAGGTAGGTCATCAGCTTCGGCCGGCTGGCATCGAGGCCGGCGCGCTGCGCCGAGGCTTCGACCGGAAAGCTCATCTGGATGTCGGCGGCGGTGAACTCGTTGCCGGCGAACCATTCGCTCTTGGTCAGCTCGCGCTCCATGTGGTCGAGGTGCCGCTTCAGGTTCGGCTCGACCATCGCCGTCTTGACCTTGCGCGAGATGCCGCGGGCGATCGGCTTGGCGAAGAACGGCATCGGCGAGGTCTCGATCCGGTCGAACACCAGCTTCATCAGCAAGGGCGACATCGCCGAGCCCTCGGCGAAGTGCAGCCAGTAGGTGAAGCGCAGCCGCTCGGGCGTGCCCTTCTCCGGCTCGAGCCGGCCGGCGCCGTAGCGCTCCAGGAGGTACTCGATGATCGCCCCCGACTCGGCCACGGTGACGCCTTCGTCGGTGATCACCGGCGACTTGCCGAGCGGATGGACCTTGAGCAGCTCCGGCGGCGCCAGCATCGTCTTCGCATCGCGCTGGTACTTCTGGATCTCGTACGGAACGCCGAGCTCCTCGAGCAACCAGAGCACGCGCTGCGAGCGGGAGTTGTTGAGGTGGTGGACGGTGATCACGGCGGGCCTCGGGTGATGGGGTCCCGGCGATTGTGAACGTCGCCGGCCCGACAATGCGCCGGTCCCATCCGCCAGGAGCCGCCGTGCCGTCGCCGCCCCCGAGAATCGTCGTCGCCGGCGCCGGCTCGATCGGCTGCTTCGTCGGCGGCCAGATCGCCGCCGCGGGCGGCGACGTGCGCTTCCTCGCCCGCCCGCGACTGCGCGACGAGCTCGCTGCCCACGGCCTGACGGTGAGCGACCGGGAGGGCGCGACCCGGCGCCTGGCCGCAGAGGACCTGGTCGTCGGCGTCGATCCTGCCCTGCTCGTCGAGGCCGAGGTCGTGCTCGTCACCGTGAAGAGCGGCGCGACCCGGGAAATCGCCGCCAGCATCCGGGAGCACGCGCCGCCGACGGCGGTCGTGGTCTCGCTGCAGAACGGCATCGACAACGCCACCATCCTCCAGGAGGCGCTGCCCGGCAGGCAGGTGGTGGCCGGGATGGTGCCCTTCAACGTCGCGGCGCTCGGCGAGGGGCGCTTTCATCGCGGCACCGACGGCACGATCCTGATCGATGCCAAGGCGGCGCCGCTGGCCGCGACGCTGTCGACCCCGCACCTGCCGATCGGCACCCATGCCGACATGCGCGGGGTCGCCTGGGGCAAGCTGCTGCTCAACCTCAACAACGCCCTCAATGCCCTGGCCGGCGTGCCGTTGCGCGAGGAGATCGCCGACCGCGCCTGGCGCCGGCTGCTGGCGAGCTGCATCGACGAGGCGCTGGCGGCGCTCGCCGCCGCCGGCATCCGCCCGGCGAAGGTCGGTGCGCTGCCTCCCGCCCTGATCCCGAAAGTGCTGCGCTTGCCCGATGCGTTGTTCCGCCTCGTCGCCGCGGCGCAATTGCGGATCGACCCGAAGGCACGCTCCTCGATGGCCGACGACCTGCAGCAGCGACGCCTCACCGAGATCGACCAGCTCCAGGGCCGCGTGGTCGCGCTCGCCGACGCCCAGGGTACGCCGGCGCCGCTGAACCGCGCCGTGCTGGCGCTGGTGAAGGCGGCCGAGGCGAAGGGTGCGGGCTCGCCGCGGCTTTCACCGGGCGACGTCCGCGCCGGCTAGATCGACATCCGCGCCCGCGCGCCTTCGGCAGCCATGTCGGCGCCCCGACCCTGCTGGACGATCTCGCCGCGCTCCATCACCAGGTAGCGGTCCGCGAGTTGCTCGGCGAAGTCGTAGTACTGCTCGACCAGGACGATCGCCATGCGCCGCGGCTGGCCGTCGATGGGCAGGCCGGTGTCGGCGAGCATGCGGATGACCCGGCCGATGTCCTTGATGATCGACGGCTGGATGCCTTCGGTCGGCTCGTCGAGAACCAGGAGGCGCGGCCCGGCGGCAAGCGCCCGGGCGATCGCGAGCTGCTGCTGCTGGCCGCCGGAGAGGTCGCCGCCGCGGCGGTTGAGCATCTGCTTCAGCACCGGGAAGAGCTCGAACAGCTCGGGCGGCAGCCTGGTCGAGCCCGGGCGGTAGGCCAGGCCCATTGCCAGGTTCTCGCCGACGGTGAGCCGCGAGAAGATCTCGCGCCCCTGCGGCACGTAGCCGATGCCGCGGCGGACCCGCTCGTACGGGGTCTCGTGGGCGATGTCGTCGCCGTCGAACAGCACCCGGCCCGAGCGCACCGGCACCACGCCCATCAGGCTCTTCAGCAGCGTGGTCTTGCCGACGCCGTTGCGGCCGAGGACGACCGTGACCTCGCCGACCCGGGCCTCGAGCGAGACGCTGCGCAGGATGTGCGAGCCGCCGTAGTACTGGTTCAGCGACTCGGCCTTGAGGAGCGGCTCCGCTTGCGCGACGCTCGGCCGGGCGCTGGGCCGCCCCAAGCCCGGCCGCACCCCCTCGGGGGGCAGCGCCGCCGCGTCAGCGGCAAGCGTGGGGGCCTCATCTCCCAAGGTAGACCTCCACGACTTTCTCGTCGGCCTGGACGTCGGCCAGCGAGCCCTCGGCCAGGACGCTGCCCTCGTGCAGCACGGTCACCTTCTTGGCCGGGTTGCCGTGGGTGAGTGCGTGGATGAACTTCATGTCGTGCTCCACCACCACCAGCGAATGGCTGCCCTCGAGCGAGAGGAACAGCTCGGCGGTGCGCTCGGTCTCCTCGTCGGTCATCCCGGCGACCGGCTCGTCGAGCAGCAAGAGGCGCGGGTTCTGCATCAGCAGCATGCCGATCTCCAGCCACTGCTTCTGGCCGTGCGAGAGCATTCCGGCGGTGCGCTGAGCGTGGTCCTTGAGGTGGATCAGGACCAGCATCTCGCCGATCTTGTCGAGCTGGGCGCCGGAGAGGCGAAAGAACAGCGAAGCCCGGACGCCGCGGTCGGCCTTGAGCGCCAGCTCGAGGTTCTCGAACACCGAGAGGTGCTCGAACACGGTCGGCTTCTGGAACTTGCGGCCGATGCCGGCCGAGGCGATCTCGTTCTCGCGCATGCGCAGCAGGTCGATGGTCGAGCCGAAGAAGCAGTGGCCGGCGTCGGGCCGGGTCTTGCCGGTGATGACGTCCATCATCGTCGTCTTGCCGGCCCCGTTCGGGCCAATGATGCAGCGCAGCTCGCCGGCGCTGATGCTCATCGAGAGCGCGTTCAGCGCCTTGAAGCCGTCGAAGCTGACGGTGATGTCGTCGAGGTAGAGGATCGCGCCGTGGGCGATGTCGAGCTGGCCCGGCTGGACCACACGCGAGTAGCTGGCGACCCGGCCGCCCGAGCTCCCGGTTTGCAGGGCCGCGGCCCGCTCCTCGGCATGGCGGCGCGTGTCGGCGCCGGCGCGCATGAGATCGGGCGTCATGCCCGATCTCTCCGAATGCTCTCGGGCGTCATGCCCGATCTCTCCGAATGCTGTCGGGCGTCATGACGCGGCTCCGTCTTCCTTGCGTGCGCTCCGGCCCAGGAGGGCCAGCACCTTCGGGTGTTTCGCCAGACCGACCACGCCGCCGGGCAGGAACAGGGTGACGGCGATGAACATCGCGCCGAGCACGTACAGCCAGTACTCGGGCATGTGCTGGGTGAAGACGCTCTTCGCGCCGTTGACGACGAAGGCGCCGATGATCGGCCCGATCAGCGTCGCCCGGCCGCCGACCGCGGCCCAGATCGCGATCTCGATCGAGGCCGCCGGCGTCATCTCGCTCGGGTTGATGATGCCGACCTGCGGCACGTAGAGCGCGCCGGCGATGCCGCACATCACCGCCGAGAGCGTCCAGATCGCCAGCTTGTAGCGCAGCGGGTCGTAGCCGGTGAACATGACCCGGCTCTCGGCGTCGCGGATCGCCTGCAGCACCCGGCCGAACTTGCTGCCGACGATGGCGCGCGCCATCAGGTAGAAGCCGATCAAGGTGCAGCCGGTAATGACGAACAGCGTCATCCGCATCGACGGCGTGGCGATCGGGATGTCGAGGATGCGCTTGAAGTCGGTGAAGCCGTTGTTGCCGCCGAAGCCGGTCTCGTTGCGGAAGAAGAGCAGCATCATCGCGAATGTCATCGCCTGGGTGATGATCGAGAAGTAGACGCCCTTGATGCGCGAGCGGAAGGCGAAGAAGCCGAACACGAAGGCGAGCAGGCCCGGCGCAATGACCACCAGCGCCATCTGGGCGATGAAGGAATTCGAGAGCGCCCAGTGCCAGGGGAATTGCTTCCAGTTGAGGAACACCATGAAGTCGGGCATGGGCAGGCGGTACTGACCGTCGCTGCCGATCTGGCGCATCAGATACATGCCCATGGCGTATCCGCCGAGGGCGAAGAAGACGCCGTGGCCGAGCGAGAGGATGCCGGTGTAGCCCCAGATCAGGTCCATCGCCAACGCCGCCATCGCGTAGCACATGATCTTGGCGACGAGCTGCACCGCGTAGTCGCTGAGGTGGAAGACGCTGCCTGCCGGGACCAGCAGGTTGGCGATCGGCACGATCACGGCGACGACGGCGAGCGCGATCGTCACCCCCAGCCAGCCCTTCATGCCGAGCAGCATCGAACGGCGCGGCGCGAGCGCCGGCATCGGCAGGACGGCGCTCATGCTTCCGCGCTCCGACCTTTCATTGCGAACAGGCCCGAGGGCTTCCTCTGGATGAAGATGACGATGAAGACCAGCACCATGATCTTGGCCAGCACCGCGCCGGCCATGCCCTCGAGGAACTTGTTGAGCACGCCCAGGCCGAGGGCGGCCACCACCGTGCCGGCGAGCTGGCCGACGCCACCGACCACGACCACGAGGAACGAGTCGACGATGTAGCTCTGGCCGAGGTCCGGGCCGACGTTGCCGATCTGCGAGAGCGCGCATCCCGCCAGCCCGGCGATGCCGGCGCCGAAGGCGAAGGCGACCATGTCGATGCGCGCCGTGTCGACGCCGACGCAGGACGCCATGCGCCGGTTCTGCGTCACGCCGCGGACGAAGAGGCCCAGCCGGGTCTTGGCGATCAGGAGCGCCACGCCGCCGAGCACGAGCATGGCGAAGGCGATGATGGCGAGCCGGTTGTAGGGCAGCACGAGGTTGCTCATCGCCTGCACCCCGCCGGAGAGCCAGCCGGGGTTCTCGACCGGCACGTTCTGCGCGCCGAAGACCGAGCGCACCGCCTGCTGCAGCACCAGGCTGATGCCCCAGGTGGCGAGCAGCGTCTCGAGCGGCCGGCCATAGAGGAAGCGGATGACGCCGCGCTCGAGCACCGCGCCCACCAGCGCGGCGACGAGGAAGGCGGCGGGAATCGCCACCAGGATGTAGGCGTCGAAGGCCCCGGGCGCATAGGCGCGGAACAGGTTCTGCACGACGTAGGTCGTGTAGGCGCCGATCATCATCAGCTCGCCGTGCGCCATGTTGATGACGCCCATCAGGCCGTAGGTGATGGCCAGGCCGAGGGCGACCAGCAGCAGCACCGAGCCGAGCGACAGGCCGGTGAAGATCACGCCGAGCCGCTCGCCCCAGGCGAGCCGCCCGCGGACCGCGTCGAGCGCCTGGCCGAGCGCGGCGCGCACCTCCGGGTCGGCCTCGCCGCCCTCGCCGAGCCGCTCCTGCAACAGGCTGGCAACCGTGCTCTGGCTGCTCGAGGCGAGCTCCTTCGCCGCGGCGAGCCGGCTGGCGCGATCGGTCGACGAGATCAGGATCGCAGCGCGCATCCGGCCGAGGTTGTCCTTCAGCTGCGGATCGGTCTCCGCCGCCAGGGCCTTATCGATCAGCGGCAGCTGGCCTTCCTCGAGCGTCGCCTTGCCGAGGTCGACGATCGCCGCCCGCCGCACCGCGAGGTCGGGTGAGAACAGGCGCAGGGTGGAGAGCACGGCATCGAGCGCGCCGCGCATCCGGTTGTTGTTGGTGACGTCCTCGGCGTCGTCGGGCACCTTCGTCGGCTCGCCGGTGGCGGCGATCGTCGCCTTGTCGCCCTGGACCAGGTAGACCTTGTCGCCGGCGACCTTGACCTCGCCGTCGAGCAGGGCCTGCACGAACGCGGCGAGGCGAGCGTCGCCGCTCGTCGCCGCCGCATTCAGCGCGGCGAGCCGCGCGTCGTTGTCGCCCGCCGCGATGGCGAGCGTCTGCTGCGGAGTCAGCGCTTCAGCCGCGCCGGCGAGAAGCGAGAGTGCGAGGCAGAGAAACCGCAGCAGCGTCCGCACTCTCGATGCCTCTTACTTCTTCTCGGGCTCGTCCTTCTTGCCCTTGTTCTCCGGGATGAACGGGCTCCAGGGTTGCGCCTTGACCGGGCCGGGCGTCTTCCAGACGACGTTGAACTGGCCGTCGCTCTTGATCTCGCCGATGAACACCGGCTTGTGCAGGTGGTGGTTCTTCGGATCCATCGTCGAGGTGAAGCCGCCCGGCGCCTTGAAGGTCTGGCCGGCCATCGCCGCGATCACCTTGTCGGTGTCGGTCGACTTGGCCTTCTCGACCGCCTGCGCCCACATGTGGATGCCGATGTAGGTGGCTTCCATCGGGTCGTTGGTGAGCGGCTTGTCCTTGTGGCCGGGGATGTTCTTCTTGATGGCGTACTCGGTCCACTCCTTGATGAAGGCGGCGTTGGTCGGATTCTTGATCGACTCGAAGTAGTTCCACGCCGCCAGGTGGCCGACCAACGGCTTGGTGTCGACGCCGCGCAGCTCTTCCTCGCCGACCGAGAACGCGACCACCGGAACGTCGGTCGCCTTCAGGCCCTGGTTGCCGAGCTCCTTGTAGAACGGCACGTTGGAATCGCCGTTGATGGTCGAGACCACCGCGGTCTTCTTGCCTTCGGAAGCGAACTTCTTGATCTTGCCGATGATGGTCTGGTAGTCGGAGTGGCCGAAAGGCGTGTACTCCTCGATGATGTCGGCGTCGGTGATGCCCTTCGAGTGCAGGAAGGCGCGCAGGATCTTGTTGGTGGTGCGCGGATAGACGTAGTCGGTGCCGAGCAGCACGAAGCGCCTGGCCGAGCCGCCGTCCTTGCTCATCAGGTACTCGACCGCGGGAATCGCCTGCTGGTTGGGCGCCGCGCCGGTGTAGAAGACGTTCTTCGAGAGCTCTTCGCCCTCGTACTGCACCGGGTAGAACAACAGGCCGTTGTTCTCCTCGAACACCGGCAGCACCGACTTGCGGGACACGCTGGTCCAGCAGCCGAACACGACCGCGACCTTGTCCTGGGTCAGGAGCTGCTTCGCCTTCTCGGCGAACAGCGGCCAGTTGGACGCCGGATCGACAACCACGACCTCGAGCTTCTTGCCGAGCAGGCCGCCCTTCGCGTTGATCGAGTCGACGGTCATCATCACGGTGTCCTTGAGCACCGTTTCGGAGATCGCCATCGTTCCGGAGAGCGAGTGCAGCACGCCGACCTTGATGGTGTCGGCAGCGAAGGCGGGCAGGCTGACGAGACCGGACGCGGCCAGGGCGGCAGCGGCGGCTTTGAGCGCGAAGCGACGTTTCATGTGGGCATCTCCCTAGGGGTTTTCGAATCAAACGGGCAGACGACGATTC
>Ga0207701_10007782_pt1 | contig 10628 bp, 9 predicted proteins | sample KBSSwiSSwithPhiX_FD_184294 | JGI IMG/M metagenome (GOLD analysis project Ga0207701, IMG submission 184294) | Switchgrass rhizosphere bulk soil microbial communities from Kellogg Biological Station, Michigan, USA, with PhiX - S5 (SPAdes) (version 2) | ecosystem: Environmental > Terrestrial > Soil...
GCGAGATCGTGCGCCGCGCCGACGACGCGCGCGAGCTGCAGAAGGACCCGGAGATGCGCGACATGGCGCACGAGGAGGAGAAGGACCTCCTCGCGCAGCAGGAGGTGCTCGAGCAGCAGATGAAGGTGCTGCTCATGCCCAAGGATCCCAACGACGACAAGAACATCCTGCTCGAGATCCGCGCCGGCACGGGCGGCGAGGAGGCGGCGCTGTTCGCGGCCGATCTGTTCCGCATGTACACGCGCTTCGCCGAGCGCCGCAAGTGGGTGGTCGACATCCTGTCGATGTCCAGCGGCTCGGCGGGCGGCATCCGCGAGGTGGTGGCCGGCATCCAGGGCAAGGGCGCCTACTCGCAGCTCAAGTACGAATCTGGCGTGCACCGGGTGCAGCGCGTGCCGGCCACCGAGGCGCAGGGACGCATCCACACCTCGACCGCGACGGTGGCGATCATGCCCGAGGTCGAGGACGTCGAGATCGAGATCGACGCCAAGGATCTGAAGATCGACGTCATGCGCTCGGGTGGGCCCGGCGGCCAGTCGGTCAACACCACCGACTCGGCGGTGCGCATCCACCACATCCCCAGCGGCCTCATCGTGCACTGCCAGCAAGAGAAGTCGCAGCACAAGAACAAGGCCATGGCCATGAAGCTGCTGCGCGCCAAGCTGTACGACATCGAGGAAGAAAAGCGCCAGACCGCCGAGCGCGACCAGCGCCGCAGCCAGATCGGGTCGGGTGATCGCTCCGAGAAGATCCGCACCTACAACTTCCCGCAGGACCGCCTGACCGATCACCGCATCGGGCTCACCAAGCACAACCTGCCTGGATTGCTGGACGGTGACCTCACCGAGGTGATCGAGAGCCTGCGCTCCCACTTCCAGGCCGAAGCGCTGAAGTCGTCGAGCGCGCCCGAGGCATGACCCGACCGCGAGCGGTGGTCCTGGACGGGTTCACCGCCGACCAGGGCGACAGCGAGGAGTTCTGGCGCGGGCTGCGCGCGCGCGCCGATCTGACGGTCCACCCGCGCACCTCGGCCCAGGAACGATCGTTGCGCTGCGCCGGCGCGCAGGCGCTGCTGACCAACAAGGTGGCCATCGACGGCGCGCTGATCGCCGAGCTGCCCGAGCTGCGCTACATCGGCGTGCTGGCGACCGGCACCAACGTCGTCGATCTGCCGGCGGCGCGCGCGCGCGGCGTCGCGGTCACCAACGTCCCCGCCTACGCCACCGAATCGGTGGCCGGCCTGGTCTTCGGGTTGATCCTGCACTTCTGCTACGACGTCGCCGGGCACAACACCGACGTCAAGGCCGGCGCCTGGGCGCGCCAGCCGGACTTCTCCTTCTTCCGCCAGCCCCTGCGCGAGCTTTGCGGCAAGACCCTGGTGCTGATCGGCGCCGGACACATCGGTGGCGCCGTGGCGCGCATCGGCGAAGCTTTTGGCATGACGGTGGTGCGCGCGGCGGTGCCCGGCTCGACGACCCAGGGCCGCACGCCGCTGGCGCAGGCCCTGCTTCGCGCCGACGTGGTCAGCCTGCACTGCCCGCTGACCGAGACCACGCGCGGCCTGGTCGGACCGGCGTTCCTGGCCGCGCTGAAGCCGGGCGCGATCCTGATCAACACCGGCCGCGGCGCCCTGGTCGACGAACCAGCCCTGCAGGCGGCGCTGGCCAGCGGGCGGCTCGCCGGCGCGGGCCTGGACGTGCTGGGTGTCGAGCCCCCGCCCGCGGACCATCCTCTCTTGAACCCGCGCGCGCCCTGGGCGGCGCGCCTGGTGGTCACGCCGCACATCGGCTGGGGCAGCGTCGAATCGCGGCGCCGGCTGGACCAGATCGCCGCCGACAACTTCGCCTCGTTTCTCGACGGCGGGACGTTGAACCGGGTGGTGTGAGGATCCGCGCCGGCCGCGCGCAGCGCGGTGGCGCGAAGCTGGCGGCGATTCGGCACGTGATCGCCATCATGAAACCCGACGCGCGGGGCGAGCGCGGCCTCGACGCGCATCCTCCCGCGTCGGGACCATCCTGGATCACGACCGGCGCGTCACCGACGGCGATTCCCGCTCGACGGGGCTAGCGCAAACAGTTTGCCCGTTCTACATTCCGGCGCCGAAGCAGTAGAACCGCGTCACCGACGGGATTTTCGGAACTTTTCGCAGAATTTCGTCTCGGACCGCGGGCATTCCCTGGACCAGGATTCTTCTGGAGGACCCATGTTTCGCACCATCCGAGCCACCTTCACGCATCGCTTCTTCAGCCATAGCTTCGCGGTTACCACCATCGCCGCCACCCTCGTCCTGTCGCTCGGCGCGATCGGCTGCAGCTCGAGCAGCGATACCCCCGCCGACGCGGGCTCGACGACCTGCGATCTGGCCGGCGTGCAGGCGCTGCTCAGCGCGAAGAGCTGCACCACCAGCGGTTGTCACGCCAGCGCGCAGCCCGCGGCGGGTCTCGATCTCGCGTCCGCGGGTCTGGCGGATCGCCTGCTCGGCAAGAGCCCGGTGGCGGGCGTGGGCTTGCAGCCCTCGATGTGCGTCGGTACGAACCGGAACTACCTGAACGCCGGCAGCAACCCGGCCACCGGGCTCCTGCTCGACAAGGTGGGGACCACCCCGCCCTGCGGCGCGCGCATGCCCATCGGTCCGGCGCCGCTGAACAACAACGAGATGGCCTGCCTGCGCAGCTGGGCGCTGTCGGTCACCAGCCCCAGCCCGTAGCCAGCCGGCGCAGGGCGAGGCGCGCGCGCCGATTCGCGCGCGCGCCGATCCGCCATTGACTGACGCGATCCGGTCACTACCGTCTGTCGACGGAGGCAACCGGAATGAAGATCAAGCAGGTCGAGGAGCTGGTGCTGCAGTCGCTCGAGCACGAGATGGGCGGCGTCAAGGTCTACGAGACCGCGATCAAGTGCGCGGTCAACGCGGACCTGAAGGAAGAGTGGGAGGGCTACCTCAAGCAGACGCGCACCCACGTCACCACGCTGGAGGCGGTGTGCCGGGCGATGTCCATCGACCCGAAGAAGGAGACGCCGGGCCGACTGGTGGTCCGCCAGGTGGGCGGGGCGCTGGTCGCAGCCATGCGCGCCGCGCTGTCCGCCGGTAACCCCGCCGCGGCCGAGATCGTGGCCTGCGAGTGCGTGGTCCTGGCCGAGACCAAGGATCACCTCGACTGGGAGCTGCTGGGCAAGTGCGCCGAGCAGCTGAGCGGCCCCGCCGCCGCGGCCTTGAAGAAAGCCTACGACGAGATCGAGGACCAGGAGGACGAGCACCTCTATCACAGCAAGGGATGGTGCCGCGAGCTGTGGCTGCAGTCCCTGGGTCTGAAGCCGATCTTGCCGCCGCCCGAAGAGCGCCAGCACGTGAAGACCGCGATCGGCGCGGCGCGCGCCGAGCAGGCCGCCGAGCGCGACCGCTAGCGCCAGCGCGTTCGCATTTTTGGCGCGGGCGCCGCCGTCCGGCGCCGCCCGTCCCCGCCGGCTGCGGCGGGACCACAGGGAAGATCCGACCTGGCGCGCGCACGCGCGCGCCTCATTCAAGCTCATCAAACAGGGAGTCACCATGTCGACGAGAAGGCCGCCCCCCGCGAATTCACGTTCCAGCAACAGCTCCAGGCCGACGGGCTCGACCAAGGCCGACGGCGCCAGCACCAGCGCGCGCGCGACGGTGAGCGGTCCGGCGCGGCGCCGCAATGGCGGCGCGACCGCCGATGCGCTGGAACGGAAGATGGAAGCCACCAACCAGCTGGCGGCGGCCATGCCGTCCAACCCCCTCAAGCCCGCTGAATACGGCAAGGCGGCGCTGGAGCCGCGCCAGGGGGCGACGGTCGAGGTCTCCGATCCGAGCGCGACCGGCAGCACCCTCACCGAGACCCAACCGTCGCCCAAGGCCGGCAGCGGCAAGCCGCCGCGCGGGTTCAATCCCGGCAACCTGCCGCTGGACCGGGTGCGCGTCGACTCCGGCGATCAGAAGCTGACCACCAATCAGGGCGTACCGGTCGCCGACAACCAGAGCTCGCTCAAGGCGGGGCTGCGCGGACCCAGCCTGCTCGAGGACTTCATCCTGCGCGAGAAGATCACCCACTTCGACCACGAGCGCATCCCGGAGCGCATCGTGCACGCGCGCGGGTCGGCGGCGCACGGCTACTTCGAGTGTTACCAGTCGATGGCCTCGGTGACGCGCGCGGCGCTGTTCGCCGAGGCCGGCAAGCGCACCCCGGTGTTCGTCCGCTTCTCGACGGTCATCGGTGAGCGCGGGTCCATCGACACGCCGCGCGACGTGCGCGGGTTCGCGGTGAAGTTTTACACCGAAGAGGGCAACTGGGACCTGGTCGGCAACAACATCCCGGTGTTCTTCATTCAGGACGCCATGAAGTTCCCGGACCTGATCCACGCCGCCAAGCCGGAGCCCCACTTCGGGATGCCCCAGGCGGCGACCGCGCATGACACCTTCTGGGACTTCGTGTCGCTGATGCCCGAGTCGACCCACATGCTGATGTGGGCGATGTCCGATCGCACCCTGCCGCGCAGCCTGCGCATGATGCAGGGCTTCGGCGTTCACACCTTCCGGCTGGTCAACGAGCAGGGCAAGTCGACCTTCGTGAAGTTCCACTGGAAACCCACCGCGGGCGTCCACTCCCTGGACTGGGACGAATCGGTGAAGATCGGCGGCGCCGACCCCGACTTTCACCGCCGGGATCTGTGGGAAGCGATCGAAGCCGGCGCCTTCCCGGAGTGGGAGCTGGGATTCCAGCTGTTCTCGGAGAAGCAGGCCGAAGCTTTCAGCTTCGACGTGCTGGACGCGACCAAGCTGGTTCCCGAGGAGCTGGTCCCGGTCACGCCGGTCGGCAAGATGGTGCTGAACCGCAACCCGGACAACTTCTTCGCCGAGACCGAGCAGGTGGCCTTCTGCGCCGCCCACATCGTGCCCGGCGTGGATTTTTCCAACGACCCGCTGCTGGCGGGGCGGATTCACTCTTACCAGGACACCCAGATCTCGCGGCTGGGCGGGCCCAACTTTCACGAGATCCCCATCAACGCGCCCATCGCCCAGGTCCACAACAACCAGCGCGACGGCATGCACCGGCAGGCCATCAACCGCGGGCGGGTCTCTTACGAGCCCAACTCGCTGGCCGGCGGCTGTCCGTTCCAGGCCGGCAAGGCCGGCTTCACCTCGTTTGCCCAGCCGCTGGAAGGTGACAAGGTGCGCGGCAAGCCCGAGAAGTTCGCCGAGCACTACAACCAGGCCACCCTGTTCTGGAACAGCCAGAAGCCGATCGAGAAGGCGCACATCATTCGCGGCTTCCGCTTCGAGCTGACCAAGGTGCAAACGCCGGCGGTGCGCGAGCGGGTGGTGGCGATGCTGGCCAACGTCGACAGCGAGCTGGCACAGACCCTGGCCCGGGACCTGGGCATGGAGATGCCCGAGCCACTGCCCCGAGCGCTGCGCCGCGCGCCCGAGGCCGAGGTCAAGACCTCCGCGGCGCTGTCGCTGTTCGCCCTGCCCGGCGACGGCAGCATCCGCACCCGACGCGTCGCCATCCTGGTCGCCGACGGCGTCGATGGCCTGGCGGCGCAGACCCTGCACGCCGGCCTGGCCGAGCAGGGCGCGGTGCCGCGCTACGTGGGCCCCCGGCTGGGCCCGGTGCAGACCGAAGGCGGCGACACCATCGAGGTCGAGGTCACCCTGGAGACCATGCCGTCGGTGCTGTTCGACGCGGTGGCCGTGCCGGGGGGCAAGGCTGCGGTACGCACGCTGGGCACCATGGGCCAGGCGCCCGAGTTCATCAAGGACCAGTACCGCCACGCCAAGCCGATCCTGGGCCTGGGCGCTGGCTGTGACCTGATCGAGAACGCCGGCGTGCCGGCCATGCTGCCCTCGGGCGAGCGGGATCCCGGGATGCTGCTGGCGCGGCAGGTGACCGCGGCCAAGATCCTGCCCGACTTCATCCGCGCCATCGCCCGCCACCGCCACTACGAACGGCAGCTGGATCCGCCCGAGGTGTAGCCGCACGGCGGCCAACGAACGCGTGGGGCGGCGCGCCGTCGGGCACGCCGCCCCCGCTGCGGGAAACCCGCCGAGCTACTTGCTGCGCGCGCAGTCGCAGCCTCCCTCGCAGCGGCACTTGGGGTCGCAGTCGCACACCGGGCCGCAGGCGCAGCGCTCGACCTTGGCGCCGTCGCAACCGCAAGAGGACTTGTCACACCGGCAGGACTCCTGATTGGTCTTTTCCATGGCTTCTTTCTCCTTTGTCGAGGCCCGCTCCCTTGCGAGCCTTCAACCAGAAGACGCAGGGGCGCCGCCTTCATTACAGCTGGCGGCGCCGGGGGTGCGCAGCGTGCGCTGGCTGCGGCGCCAGCGCGGCGGTATGACTGGGGAAAATGGCCTCGATCGACGATCACCACCCCACCCCGGCGCCGTCGCCCACCAGCTCGGCCGTCGAGCAGCTGGTCGCCAGCCACCGCGAGTTCCTGCGCTACGTCGAGCGCCGGGTGGGCAACCGCGCCATCGCCGAGGAGATCTTGCAGGACGCGCTGGTGCGCAGCCTGGACCGCGGCGACCAGATCCGCGAGTCGGTGGTGGGCTGGTTCTACCGGGTGCTGCGCAATGCGGTGGTCGACCACCAGCGCCGGCAATCGGTGGCCAGCCGCCGCCTGCAGGAGTTCGCCGCCGAGCTGGAAGCCAGCGGTGACGGCGGGGAGGAGCTGGCCGGCGTGGCCTGCGCCTGCGTGACCCGGCTGGCGGACACCCTGAAGCCCGAGTACGCCGATGCGCTGCGCCGGATCGAGGTCGAGCGCGTCCCGGTCAAGGACTACGCCGCCGCCGCCGGCATCTCGGCCAGTAACGCCGGCGTGCGGATCTTCCGCGCGCGCGAGGCGCTGCGCCGCCAGGTCGCGCGCGCCTGCGGGACCTGCGCCGAGCACGGATGCCTGGATTGCAGCTGCGGCGCCGCGGCCGCCGGGCCCGGCTAGATCCGCGCCCGGGGCGGCATTTTGCTGGACCAATCTCGAGGCGCGGCGACACTACACGGCATGAGCCGAGCATGGCTGGTACTGGCTGCCGTCGCCGCTGGCTGCACCGGGTCACCGCGCGACGGTAGTCCTGGCCCCGGCGCGGGCGCGGGTGGATCCACCGGCGGCGCCTCCGCGTCGGGCGGCAGCCCGGGGACGGGCGGCGCCGCGTCGGGCGGCAGCCCGGGCACAGGCGGCGCCGCGTCGGGCGGCAGCCCGGGCACGGGCGGCGCCGCGTCGGGCGGCAGCCCGGGCACAGGCGGCGCGGCGGCGCGCGGCTTCGTGCACCCGGGGCTGCTGCACGGGACAGAAGACCTGGCCCGCATGAAGGCCCGGGTCGCGGCCGGCGCGCAACCCTGGACCCAGGGCTGGAACCGGCTGGTGGCCAACGCCCACGCGGCGCTCACCTGGACGCCGCGTCCAGCGGCCATGGTCTACCGGGGCGCGAACGGTACCAACCCCGAAAACTACGCGCAGCTGTTCAACGACGCCGCGGCGGCCTACGCGCTGGCGCTGCGCTGGCACATCTCGGGCGACAGCGCCTACGCCGACAAGGCGATCCAGGTTCTGAACGCCTGGTCGGCGGTGCTGACCGGGATCGACGGCACCTCGGACAAGTTTCTGGCCTCCGGCCTTTACGGGTACCAGCTGGCCAACGCGGCCGAGCTGATGCGCGCCTACCCGGGCTGGGCCGCCGCCGACTTCGCGCGCTTCCGGATGATGATGCGCAACGTGTTCTACGCGATGAACCACGACTTCCTGGTGCGCCACAACGGCGCCTGCATCAGCCACTACTGGGCCAACTGGGATCTGTGCAACATGGACTCGATGCTGGCGATCGGCGTGTTGCTCGACGACCGCGCGATCTACGACGAGGCGGTGGCCTACTTCAAGAACGGCGCCGGCAACGGGGCCATCGACAAGGCGGTGTTCTTCGTCCACCCCGGCAACCTGGGCCAGTGGCAGGAGAGCGGCCGCGACCAGGGGCACAACACCCTGGGCATCGGCCTGATGGGCGCCCTGTGCGAGATGGCCTGGAAGCAGGGCGACGATCTGTACGGGTACGGCAGCAACCGCTTCCTGGCCGGCGCCGAGTACGTCGCTCAGTACAACCTGGGCAACCAGGTTCCCTACGTCACCTACGACAACTGCGACGCGGTCAACCAGACGGTGATCTCCAGCAGCGGACGGGGCGACCTGCGGCCCATCTGGGAGCTGGTCTACAACCACTACGTGGTGCGCCGCGGGCTGACCGCGCCCAACGTCGCCACCTACGCGGCGCGCGTCCGCCCCGAGGGCGGCGGCGGCGACTACGGACCCAACAGCGGCGGCTACGACCAGCTGGGCTACGGCACCCTGACCGCCACCCTGGACGCCCCCTGAAGACGGGCCGCGAAGGGTAGGCGAATCAGTAGGAGCCGCTGTCGACCTGGTCGACGATGCGGGTGCGCGGCGGCGCCGCCGCGGCGCCCGCGCCCCGCTCCAGGCCGGGTGACAGGTCGGCCCGGCTCCAGACCTCGCGCAGGCGCTCGAGGAAAGCTTGCGCCTGACCGACCTCGGCGAAGTCCAGATCGATGATGACGTAGCGCGGGTCGTCCTGCGGGCGGCACACCCGGTAGCGGCGCACGCCGGCTTGCTGGCGGCCGATCGGGTCGCGGGCGAAGGCCGCCTTCCAGGTCTCGAAGTCGCGAATCGCGTGCTCGATCTGCAGGGTGCACATGGGGTCCTCCTCCGGTGGTTGGTGGGCGCCGCCGCGGCGCGCCTGCTGTTCGGCGGCCGCGGCCAGCTCGGTTGAGACTGCGGCTTGCGCATTTGCACGGCAACCGCCAAGATCGCAAGCGATGGTTGCATCAGCGCAAGGCAGCCCCGAAGCGCGCTGGGAGGACGTGCGCCTGTTCCTGGCCCTGCACCGCGAGCGGACGCTGGCCGCCGCCGCCCGGTCGGTGGGCCTGGACGCCTCGACGCTGAGCCGGCGGCTGGCGGCGCTGGAAGAGGCGCTGGGCGCGCGCCTGTTCGACCGCACGCGCGAAGGCCTGGTGCCGTCGGCGGGCGCGGACCAGCTTCTGGCCGCCGCCGAGGAGATGGCGCAGGCCCACGCCCGCTTCGCGCGCGACGCCTCCAGCTTCGAACGCGCCGCCGAGGGAGTCGTGCGTCTCAGCGTACCGCCCGGCCTGGCCGAGTCATTGGTGGCGCCGGCGCTGGTCAGGCTGCGCCGCCATCACCCGCGCATCCAGATCGAGCTCGACGCGTCCCTGCACTTCGTCGATCTCACCCGGCGCGAGGCCGACCTGGCGGTGCGCACCCGCCGTCCCCAGACCGGCGATCTGGTGACCGTCAAGCTGGGCCAGCGGCGCTGGACCCCGATGCAGGCTGCGCGCGCCGCCAAGCTGCGACGGCGTCCCATCAAGCGCTGGGGCGACCTGCCCTGGATCGCCTGGGGCGATGACCTGACCAGCTTCCCGCCCGCCCTGTGGGTCGCCAGGCACGTACCGCGCTCGGCGATCGTCCTGCGCACCAGCCACTTCACCACCCAGGTCGCCGCCGTCGCGGCCGGCCTGGGTGTCGCGCTGCTGCCGCCCGCCTACGCGCGCATCGCGCCGCTGCTGCCGGTCCGCCACGCGGCGGCGCTGGCCCCCGACGCCGCCGACCTGCCCAGCAACGAGACCTGGCTGGTCGGCCACCGCGCCCTGCGCAACGTGCCCCGCGTGGCCGCCGTGTGGAGCTTCCTGGTCGAGGAGTTCGCCCGCTTCGAACCAGCCCCGGGTTGAACCGGGGCGACCTTCATCCCACGATGGGGACGACGTCCCGCTGCGACCACTCCCCGTCGATCAATCGCCACATCTTTCCGGTCGGGTTCTGGTCGTGCAGCTCGGCCGGCAGGCGGTGCGGGCGAACGTTGTCGTAGCAGCGCAGCGCCGCGAAGCGCAGCAAGGAGGCGGGAATGCCGACCGCGGTGAAGCCCGGGTGGCCGGTCGCCGGGTAAGGGCCGCCGTGGTTCATGGCGGGCGACACCGCCACCCCGGTCGGCATCTTGTCGTTGAGCAGCCGTCCCACCCTGGGGCGCAGCGCGGTCGCGACCCGGTTGTAGGCGCCGTCGTCCTTGCCGCGGGACTCGCTGTAGACGCTGCCGGTCAGGCTGCCCTCCAGGTGGGAGGCGATCTCGGCCATCTGGGCGACGTCCCGGGCCAGCACCACCAGGTTCACCGTGCCGAAGGCCTCGGTCTGCAGCGCGCCCGGGCTGGCCAGGAAGGCGTCGCCGCTGGCGCGCAGCAAGGTGCTGGCGAAGGCGTAGCCGCCACCCTCGACGGGATGACCGCCGGTCAGGATCTCGGCGCCGGCGCCGGTCAGCTCGGCGACCGCGCGGGCGATGCCGCTGACGCCGGCCGCGCCCAGCAGCGTGCCGGAGCTGCCCTTCCCGAACAGCGCGCCGAGCTCGGCGACGAAGGCGCGACCGCGCTCGCCGTCGAGCACCACGGTGATGCCGGGGCTGGTGCAGAACTGCCCGGCCCCCATCGCACACGAGGCGAACAGCTCCTGCGCGATGGCCGTGCCGCGCTCTTCCAGCGCCGCGGGCAGCACGAAGATCGGGTTGATGCTCGACAGCTCGAGGTAGATCGGCTTGCCCGCCTTGT
>Ga0207701_10007783_pt1 | contig 10628 bp, 11 predicted proteins | sample KBSSwiSSwithPhiX_FD_184294 | JGI IMG/M metagenome (GOLD analysis project Ga0207701, IMG submission 184294) | Switchgrass rhizosphere bulk soil microbial communities from Kellogg Biological Station, Michigan, USA, with PhiX - S5 (SPAdes) (version 2) | ecosystem: Environmental > Terrestrial >...
TCAATCAGCGTAAAAGCACGCCGGATTTCCGGCCCCGCTCACGCGGTCCGAAATGGATTTTTTCGAAAGTAGTGAGTTAATTGTTTCATGAGAAATCTGCGACCGGAGCCGCTCTTCAGGAATCTCTCGCTCCCCAGCGCGTCTTGCCGATCGAGGTAAGCTTCATAATAGATCAGTCTCCACGGACCCCTGTACGAGGTAGCGAAGGCTTCCCCAGCCTTATGTTGCAATGTGCGCTTTCGTAAGTTGGCTGTGAAGCTGATGTAAAGCCCGGCGTCCGCAAGCGAATGCAAAACATAGACCTAAAACATCGCCGAAGCGTAGCTGCGAGCGACACGTGAGCGAAGCTTTTACGTGTCCCATTTGGTCTGGGTGACGCTTTTTGTGGAACAGGATGAAGCGGCGGATCCAGTCGACGTAAGCTTGCTCAGTGCGAATGCTGTAATGCTTGACGCGCAGATGCCAGCGGACGCGCTCGAGGAGTTTGCGTGGTGCTGGGCTGGCGGTCGAAGGCGGCGGATCTTCCGCGACGCGGAAGGGACGGGAGTAAAGAAGAGGTGCGAGACGCTGAATAGTTAGAGATCCCTCGGCTTGACTCGGAATGACAAGAGGGGGTCACGGGCAGGCTGCCGCCCGTGGTCGATTTGTGGTAATCGGTGGAAGGGACTTCGCACTGAGGGAATCGTAGTTAAAGGCGGAGGCGTGGGGAAGGAAATTCGGAGCCTGCAGGCGGTTGAGGGTTGTTGGTTGAGAGCGTAAAGCTCCGTGGGAGCCACGCTCCTTTACGGAGTTGAGAGGCAAATAGCGGCGATTTTTTAAATCGCCGATTTCATTTAGGCCCGATTGCGGCCGACCAGTCTTCGCGGCAAGGCTACGACTCGGCAGGCACGGCCGCCACTACAGCTCCTTGAGGGCGTGCGGCCGCCTCGCGGGCTGAGCATGAGCAGGAGCAGGAGTTCACCACGGCGAGTCTTCGACCGGACTGGCGTTTAGACACAGTTGAGGCTTTGTCTTCGACAGCCTGGCAGGCTGTCGGCCGAGGTCCGAGCCGGACTGGCATATCGCTGAATCCTAACTTCCAGTTAACGGGCAAGATGCCCGTTCGCCCCACAGGCGGGATGCCTGTGCTACATTACATGCGGAAGCGTTCGCCTAAGTAGAGCTGGCGGCTGATGGGATCGTTGATGAGGAAATCTTTGGAGCCTTCGCTTTCGACCCGGCCTTCGTAGATGAGATAGGCGCGATCGACGATCGATAAGGTCTCGCGCACGTTGTGATCGGTGATAAGAATAGCGAGGCCGGACTTGCGCAGGTTGACCACAATTTGTTGCACATCATAAACCGCAATCGGGTCGACTCCGCTGAAAGGTTCGTCGAGCATGAGCAGGCTCGGGCTGGTCACGAGCGAGCGCGCGATGGTGAGCCGGCGTTTTTCCCCGCCGCTCAAGGTTAACGCCGTGTTCTTCGCAATCTTCTCGATCCCGAATTGATGGAGCAAATGATCGCACCGCTGTCGTCGCTCGTGTTTGCTCAAGGGCAGGGTCTCGAGAATCGCCATGATGTTTTGTTCCACCGTCATCTTGCGGAAAATCGATTCTTCCTGGGGCAAATATCCCATCCCGAACCGCGCACGTTTGTACATCGGGAAAGTGGTCACGTCCTGGTCGCGAAAAATGACGTTCCCGCTGTTGGGCCGAACCAGCCCGACGATCATGTAAAATGTCGTGGTCTTGCCGGCGCCATTGGGCCCGAGTAGCCCGACGATCTCCCCGGCTTTGACGTTAACGTTGATGCCGTTGACCACGGCGCGGCCACCGTAAATTTTCACCAGTTCGCGCGTAGACAAAACATTCGGCGGGACGGTCGCTTTCGCCCCGGCCGATGAAGGAGCTGCGGTCGTGCTAATCATCGCTTGGGCGATGGCGATGCCGTCGCCGCGGGTGACCCGGGTTTTTCTTCCTTCGGTTCCTGGCGAATCTCCGTTCGGCTTGGGCCATGAGTGTCGAGGTGTCCGTCTTGACTAATAACCATCACGGTCTGGGCGCTGGTGGCAATGTGCATGTTTGGTCCTTGCTGAACTTTTGGCATTCCGGTTAGCTCGACGCTGCCATCCGTTGCCATGTAAACGGCGTGTTCGGAGCGACCAACGGCGTGGGTCGGCGGCCCGCCGTTCGGATCGGGCCTGTCGCGGACCAGGCCAACGTTTCCCTCCGCAATCGCCTTCTCCAATCCCTGGTCTTCGCCTTTACGCAAATACACCGTTAACTTATCTGACTGGAGATTGAATCGGGGATCGAACACTTTCACGTGGCCGGTGAAAATACCCATGTTCTTCCCCGAATCGAAGGAGGCTTCATCAGCATAAATTTCGGTGGTGATCGGGCCTTTCGATTCGTTCTCGAGAGGACTTTTGGCGGCCGCGCTCTCCGTCGCCTTCGGCGACTTCGCCGATTTGGAGGATTGCGCTGTGGTGGTAACCACCTCATTCTGGGCAAAGGCAGTTATCGCCAGGCTAAAGATTGCGAGTCCTAACAACTTCATGGCTGCTTTTGCGGTGATGGTTGCGGCGATTGTTGCGGTCTCAGTTTCGATTGGTCGGTAATCACCATTTTGACGTTGCCGGTTATGGTTCCGTGCCGCGCGGCCGTGTCAAACCGGACAGTATCACCCACGATCTCGAAATCGGCGCGCTTGATCGTGGTTCGTTGCGGTGAACTGAGGACACGAGTATTCAAGTCCAGCACGGAATCTGCCATTGCGATCTGGAGATCGATCTTATTGTCGTCGGTGTAGGTCGTGATATTGAGATCGCTAAATTGCATGTGGTTCTGATCGACTCGCCGCGCCGTCCCGGCAACGAAACGGCCTCGCAAATGTCCGTTCCCGTCAATATCGGGCAGCACGAGACCCTTGGCTTCATGACCAATGGGCAAGGGGACCGGACCTCCTGATCCTGGACTGGCAGTGGCCGACGCAGACGGTGACTCCGTGCCTTTGGCTTTCTTTTGTTTTTTCGGTTGCTGGGCGAAATCAGCCGGTGCGATCAAAAACACTAGCAACCCCAAAAATATCACGCGTCCAGCGCGACCGCTAAGAAACGGCAGCATGAACAGCTTTTAACACGCGAAGAATCTTCGGCAAATTTTTCAGTGGCAGTTGGTTTGGGCCGTCGGACAGAGCGCGCTCCGGATTTTCGTGGACTTCCATGAAGACGCCGTCGCATCCGGCGGCCACGGCCGCTCGTGCCAGGACGGGCGCGAGTTCTCCGTTCCCCGAGGTGGAATCGCCCGCGCCGCCGGGGCGTTGCACGGAATGGGTGGCGTCGAAAATCACGCGGTAACCGGCCTCCCGAATCCAGGCCAGCGACCGAAAATCGGCTACAAGATTGTTGTAACCGAAGGTGGTGCCGCGTTCGGTGAAGAGGAATTGTTTCGCGCCAAACTTTTCCAATTTCTCGGCGATATTTTTCACGTCCCATGGGGCAAGGAATTGCCCTTTCTTGACGTTCACTGGACGATCCGTTTCTGCGGCGGCGCGCAAGAGATCAGTTTGGCGGCAAAGAAAGGCGGGGATTTGCAGTAAATCGATGAATTCGCCTGCCATTTCCGCTTCGGCCGCGGAATGCACATCCGTCGTGACCGGGATTTTCAGTTGGCGACCGATGGACGCGAGAATTTCGCAGCCTTCGCGTGGGCCAATTCCGCGAAATGATCTGGCCGAGGTGCGGTTCGCTTTGTCGTAGGAAGCCTTGAAAATGAAAGGCGCCTTTTCCGCCGCACAAATCTTCGCGATTTTTTCCGCCATTCGCCGGACGAATTTTTCCGATTCGATGACGCACGGTCCGAGAATGAAAGCCGGCTTTCCGCCGCCGATGGTGACGTTTCTGATGCGAAGCACCTCAGTGCTCATGAGACAGGATTAACTCCGAAAGCGTTCGCGAGCGAGCAGGATTGTGCAGGATTCCAGAGGAACTCCTTTTTCTTAATCCAGTTAATCCTGCAAATCCTGTCTGTTATTTGTGTCAGGCTCTTCCATGCAATTGTGGCGGTCGCCGCGGCGACCGCCTCTACAACTTGCGTTGTGCGAGATCGTAAATCGCGAATGGTAGATAGAGGACGGTGAAAAATACGAGCGCCAGCAGGTGCATTTCGAAGAGGTAGAGCGGGCGATAATCCGAAAGAATATTAAGGAGGGTTTTCGCTTCCGGCTTGTGAAGAAGAAAACCGTAATTGAACCCGGTGAAGTGGTCGGTGGCGAGCGTGATGACGAAGTAAAGTTCGGTCCAAAGAAATACCCGAACGATGGAGAATGCGCGCGGCCGGAGATGATGGGTCAACATCAGGAAAATGATTCCAATGATGATACCGCAGTGGGAAATGAAGAAACTGAAGAATCGGAAATCAGGGAAACCGTAGGGCAAATCCGGGGTTAGCACGGCCTGGACTGTGCCGCCAATTCCCCAGAAATATGCGACTTCGAACCAGCGTGGCCGGCAGGTCCACATCGCGATGATGATTACGACCATCGCCCAATCGCAGAGTTGCATCGGTAACACTTGCTCCCAGCTGACGGCGCCGAATTGCCGGACTAACGATAGATAGACGAAATAATTCAAAACAAGGATGAGTGAAAGCGCGCCAACGATGATGCGTTCGGTGATCGGTGATTTCGTCCAACGAACGAGCGCAGCGAAGAAGAATGGCAACGCGATGGTAAGAAAGATGACGGTGAGATGCGCGATGCCGTATGGTTGAAATGGATGAGCGGGATTCATTGGTCCGAGCCGGACTGGCGTTGCCCATCAGATAACAGAAGCGAGCCCTCGGGGCGAGGGATTGCTTTGAGCGAGGGCACAACGCCATTTGTCATCCAGAGCGAAGCGCAGCGGAGTCGAAGGATCCCGTAGATGTTACCTAGAAGCTTTCGCTTTGAGATGAGCACTGGGAAAATTGTAGGGCGTTTCTGCGAAACGCCGTCGCGTAGATGGGCGACTTGGAAGGTCCGAGCCGGAGGGCATTAGAGACAGCCGTTCTTTGTTCAGATGGGCGACGGATTGTAGAGGCGGTTGCCGCGGCGACCGCCTGTTCATTTAGCTCGGCGGTTGGCACAACCGCCGCTACAACGGACTTCTAGCGCGCCAGCCAGAGATTACAGGGAATGACGTCGATGAGCCATTCCAGATTCGGTGGCAACTGCCCACCTTTTTTCGTGGGATCGAGCGGCACAACGAGCATGTCTGCCTCCACTGATTTCACGAAATCCGCCGCGGCGAACCCGGTGTTACCGCGAATGCAACGCACTTCGATCGGCACATCAGTGTGACCGAGCGCGAGAACGAAATGTTCCAGTTTTGCGTCCTCGTCAGTTTCAGACGGAGTGCCCTCCTGTTTCGCGCGCGCTTCGTCGAAGGTGGTGATGAGTCGCACCACGTAAACGCATTCGGACTTTTCCCGCGCCGCCAAATGCAAAGCGCGCCGCAAACTTTTGGAGCCGTGCTCGGAATATTCGGCGAGGAAGACGATCTTACGCAACGGCTCCGGTTCGCGCGACGGATGAGTGAAAAGAATAACCGAGCTGTGCCCTTCGCGGAGGAGCCGCCGGGCGACGTTGCCGAGGAAGGGGTGCAGCACCACTTCTTTCTCGAGGGCACCAGCTACGATCACATCGATGTCGTTTCGCTCGATCGCTCGCAAGATTGCCGCGGCAGGATCGCCCTGCTCATAATGAATGGGGGAATCCTTCGGTAAGGAGAGCCGCTCCAGGGCACCGGCAAATTTCGCGCTGGTCTCGTTGCTTTTTTCGCCGACATAGATCAGGCAAAGCTCGGCATCGAAACGATCGCGAATGCGTTTTGCCTCTGCCAAAACCTGCTCGAAACGAGGCGAAAAAGTGCTGGCAACGGCAACGCTGCGATAAGACGCGGGATCGAACATTACGAGGAAATAGTCTCCGGCTATCGTGCCCCCTCGGCAACTTGGATGCACGAAAATGACGAATGACGGATGACCCGCCTGCGTCCCGTCGTCGCGAGACTACGGCGTGGTAGGCGAAGGACGAAGCCCGGAAGTTAGCAGACAGGATTTACAGGATTAACCGGATTGAAGGTTCAGAAAAAAAGCTCCTCTTCTGAAATCCTGTCTGTCTTTTCTAGAGTTGAACGGCAAGCCCAATGCGTTGAACCTTTCGGAGTCATGCGGCGCGCGATTTATCCTGGCAGCTTTGACCCGGTGACGAATGGTCATCTCGATGTCATCGAACGGGCCTGCACGTTGTTTGACCAAGTCATCGTCGCGGTCGCGATTAACGACCAAAAACAGCCACTCTTTGCGCCGGACGAGCGGCTGGCCATGCTGCGCAGAGCGATCACGAACAGTAATGTCCGAGTCGCCCCGATGGAAGGATTGCTAGTGGAATTCGCCGCCTTCGAAAAAGCACACGCGGTAGTGCGGGGGTTGCGCGCCATTTCCGATTTCGAGTTTGAATTTCAAATGGCGCTGATGAATCGGAAACTTGATCCGGAAATCGAGACCATCTTCCTTATGCCGAAGGAGGAATACACCTACCTCAGCTCGCGCATCGTGAAAGAAATCGCGAAACTCGGAGGGGATGTCTCCGCCTTTGTCCCGCCACCGGTTGCCAAAGCATTGGCGAAAAAATTCAGGATAAAATTGGGAGAGGTGGCGCCGATAACATGATGCTCGTGGGAGCATGAAAATCCATCTAAACCAGATTCCGCCGGATGGTTTGCATCTTACCGGCGAGGAGGATTGCGCCTTGGGCGACCTGGGATCGCAGGAAATTCGCTGTGTCGGGCCGATGCGCTATAGCCTCGACCTCGGAATTTCTGACGGCTCGCTATGGGCGAACGGAACAATTGCGCAGACGGTCGAGCTGGCGTGTGTGGCCTGTCTCGAGAAGTTCCAGCACGAAATCAAGGTCCCAGCGTTTGCGCTCCACACCGAACTGCACGGGCCGGAGACGGTCGATATCACGCCGTTTATGCGAGAGGATATTTTGCTGAATCTGCCGCCCTATCCACATTGCGATCGCGACGGCGGACGCGTCTGTAAAGCAGCAAAAGTGGAGACCCACCCCGCGATTGGGAAGGCCAAAGCGGATTGGAGCGCGCTGGATAAATTAAAGTTGAAGCGTTAAAGGGTCGAAGCGATGAAGCGGAAAGACTCTCCCGCTGTAACGCATCAACGGTTGCCTTTATGTCATTTTCTGCTTTGGTTCCGGCTCGCTAACCATGGGCGTTCCCAAACGTAAAACCTCAAAGATGCGGTTGCGCACCCGAAAGGCGGCCAATCGCTGGCATGCGCCGCAGCTGAATAAATGTGCGCAATGCGGCAGCACCGTGGCGTCGCATACGGTTTGTCCATCGTGCGGTTATTATAAGGGACGCCAGGTGTTGAGTGTGGGGGCCTGACGGCTGGGGGGTTGAAGCGCTCCCGCAATGTTACCTTAAAGCTTTCGCAACGGGATCCCTCGGCTTTCGCTCGGGATGACGGACCATTTTTTTGGTTTTGCATTAGCCGCGCCTTAAACGCAAACTTCTGGCTCTCATGAAAATCGCGCTGGATGCGATGGGGGGCGACTTTGGTCCACCTAATCTGGTTGGCGGAGCCGTGCTCGCTTTGCGTGAGTATTCCCACATCAGGAAACTCTTTCTTGTTGGCGACACCGCTCAAATCGAAGCGGAGTTGAGGAAGCTCGGTTGCAACGACAGTCGGATCGAGATCGTGCATTCCACTCAAGTGGTCGACATGAGCGACCGCGCCTGGTCCGCCGTGCGCCGGAAAAAAGGTTCGTCCGTCAGTCGTGCGGTCGATCTGGTCAAACACGGCCAAGCCAGCGCCGTCGTCAGCGCTGGCCACACCGGCGCGGCCGTGGCAGCGAGCATGATTAAATTGCGCACTTTGCCCGGAATCTATCGACCCGGTATCGCTGCGGTACTGCCCACCGAAACGAATGTTTTTGTTTTAATGGATGCTGGCGCGAACATCGACGCGCGCCCTGAACATCTTCTCCAATATGCGTTCATGGGCTCGGTCTATTCTCGCCACGTCCTCGGCTACAAGAATCCTACGGTCGGCCTGATCTCGCTCGGCGAGGAGGATGTGAAAGGCAACGAGAAGACCAAGGAAGTCTTCAAAATGCTCAAGAGGAGTTCATTGAATTTTGTAGGCAACATCGAGGGGCGGCATCTCTTTGAGGATCCGGTGGAGGTGGTGGTGTGCGACGGATTTGTCGGAAACGTAATTTTGAAAACCTGCGAATCGATCTCGGTGGCGATTTTTCAGTGGCTAAAGCACGAACTGTCGCGGACACCGATGCGAAAGCTGGGCGCCTTTATGGCGCGGGAATCGTTTCGCACTATTAAAGATAAAACCAACTACGAAGAATACGGTGGGAGCCCGTTATTAGGCGTGAATGGCATCTGCATCATCGCGCACGGCGCCAGCACACCTCTCGCCATCAAAAACGCCTTGCGGGTCGCGGCCGAGTCGATTGAACACCAGGTGAACCCGCATATTATCGAGGAGGTTCAACGTTATCATGAATCGGCAGCCCCGCTCGAGCCCGCGATCCACTAGAAACCAGCGAACGGTTTCAATCATCGGGACCGGCAGTTACGCGCCGGACAAGATCCTGACCAACGAGGACCTCTCGCACATGGTCGATACCAGTGACGAATGGATTACCACGCGTACCGGGATCAAGGAGCGTCGCATTGCGGCGAAGGACGAAAACACCAGCGACATGGCCGCGAAAGCCGCACTTAATGCGTTGGAACAGGCGCAAATCTCGCCCGAGGACGTCCAGCTTCTGCTCGTCGCTACCGCAACGCCCGATATGATTTTTCCCGCGACGGCGTGTTTCGTTCAGAAAAAGATCGGCGCCAAAAACGCTGCCTGCCTCGATGTTTCGGCCGCCTGCGCCGGATTCTTGGTTGGAATCGAGATTGCGCAGCAGTTCATTACGTCGGGAACGTACGACACCGTGCTGGTGATCGGTGCGGACAAGCTGACGTCGATTACTAATTGGAAAGATCGCAATACTTGCGTCCTCTTTGGTGACGGGGCTGGCGCAGCGGTCCTCGGACATCGTGGCAGCGCCCATGGTGTCATCAGTACCAACATGGGGAGTGATGGAGAATTCACCGACATTTTGTTCATGCCCGGCGGCGGATCAAAAACACCAATCACAGCGGAGAATGCACATCTCGCCCTGCAAACAATTCACATGTCGGGCAAGGAAGTGTACAAACAGGCAGTCATTGCCATGCTCGCGGCCGCGCGAAAAGCAATCGACGACGCCGGGTTGAGGGTGGAGGACATCGCGTGCGTGATTCCGCACCAGGCAAATCTGCGGATCATCGAAGCGATCGGCGAACGGCTCGGAATTCCTCGGGAAAAAGTTTTCGTCAATGTCGATCGCTACGGAAATACTTCAGCGGCATCGGTGGGGATTGCGCTCGACGAAGCGAATCGATCGGGGCGGATCAAGCCCGGCGATTATGTCTTGATGGTGGTGTTCGGCGGCGGATTGACCTGGGCGAGCACGCTTGTGGAGTGGTAGGGGGAATTTGATAGTTATTAGTTGAGAGTTGATAGAAAGGAAGATTTTTTTCTGTGGACTCTCAACAATCAACGTTCGCCAATCCGGCTCGGACCAACTCTCAACTTATTGAGACCCACGCGCATTTGGATTACCCGGATTTTGCGCCGGATTTTGATGACGTTTTGCGGCGCGCAAATGAAGCTGGGGTAACGCGCATCATTACCATTGGCACCTCGATCGAAAGCAGCCGGCGCGCGATCGAGTTGGCGGAAAAATATCCGAACATTTTCGCCGTGATCGGGGTTCATCCAACGTATGCGGGGGAGACGCCAGACGATGTGATGACACCATTGCGCGAACTGGCGAAAAATCCGCGAGTGGTCGCGCTTGGCGAAAGTGGTCTGGATTACCATTCGTTGCCGAGCAAGGAGGCGGCGAAAGATAAGAAAGTGCAGGTGTTCGCCAATGCGTTGCAAGGTGAGACGGAAGAGCAAATCGACGCCAGCATCGCGGATGGCGCCTATAAATCAAAACAGGCGATCTTATTTGAGCAGCAACTGGATCTGGCGGTGGAGCTGGGACTCAACGTGGTCATCCATCAACGCGATGCCTGGGCCAATACGCTCGAGATCATGCAACCGTACACGGATAAACTGCGTGGGGTTTTTCATTGTTTCGGCGGCACGCGCGAACAAGCCGAAGAGGTGATCGCGCTCGATCATCTCGTTTCTTTCACCGGAATCGTGACCTTCAAGAACGGAGCTTCCGTCCGGCAAGTGGCGGCACAGATTCCGCTTTGGAAATTCATGGTGGAAACCGATTGCCCATATCTGGCGCCGGTGCCGTTTCGGGGGAAACGTTGCGAGCCGGCGTACACGCGCCTGGTGGCAGAATCGATCGCAGCGGCGCGCGGAATTCCGCTGCAGGAAGTCGCAGAGGCCACGACAGAAACCGCGGAAAAGTTTTTCAGATTTAATCGATGAGAGTGCCGATCGCTCGAACTGTGGAGGCAGCCGTGTCGGCTGCGTCGACCAAACTTGCAGGCGACACGCCTGTCGCCACAA
>Ga0207701_10007784_pt1 | contig 10628 bp, 12 predicted proteins | sample KBSSwiSSwithPhiX_FD_184294 | JGI IMG/M metagenome (GOLD analysis project Ga0207701, IMG submission 184294) | Switchgrass rhizosphere bulk soil microbial communities from Kellogg Biological Station, Michigan, USA, with PhiX - S5 (SPAdes) (version 2) | ecosystem: Environmental > Terrestrial >...
ATTCCGCCGGATATCGCCGTGGCGGCAACGTCGATCCGTTTTGAGACGTCGCCATAACCGGCGGCCTGAGCCCCAATGAGCTTGCGGCTTTCCCGGTCCACGATCAGCTTGATCCATACTTTGCGGGCACCAGGGTAATAAGACGTCCGATCGTCGGCTTCGATTCGGGCGGCGGCGAAACGGATTCTCTCGGCGGCAGCCTCTCTGGAGCTCAGGCCGGTTCTGGCCACCCCTAACTCAAAGACTTTCAAGATGGTTGTGGCGAAACTGCCCCTGAACTTGGCCCGGCGTCCCGCCAGGTTCTCACCCGCAACCCGGCCTTGTTTGGCGGCCACAGTCCCGATGGCACTAAGGACCGGACGTCGCCGGAGGGCGCAGAAGGTCTCCGCGCAGTTGCCGGCGGCGAAGATCCCGGGGATGTTGGTCTCCATATAGTCGTCCACCGCAATCCCACCGGTCAGCCCAACCTGGATCCCGGTGTCCCGGACCAGTTCGGTGTTGGGCTGTACACCCGTGTCGAGCAACACCAGATCGGCGGGAGTAATTCCAAGACCTGTTGCGGATTTCACCCCGTTGACGCGCCCATCCGACCCGACAATGGCAAGCACGTTTGCTGTCGTAAAAACCTCGACGCCGAAGCGGCGCAGTTCAAAGTCAATAATTTGGGCGATGTCGGGATCGATGCTCGGCATTACGTGGGACTCGCGCTCGAACACGGTCACGGATTTGCCAAGCGCTCGGAGGCTCTCGGCGAACTCGAGGCCCGCGTATCCGGCGCCAATAACCGCGACGCGGCGCGCAGCAGCCAGAGGTTCCTGGATCCTCAAGGCGTCCTGGAGACTGATGACGCTGAAGACGTTTTTCAGATTTGTTCCAGGAATCTCCGGGATCCGGGCCTTCACTCCTGTCGCAATCAGTAACCTGTCGAATCCGAACTCCAGTTTCTCCCCAGTTTCAACATTGGTCGCTTCCACGCGTTTTCGTGCAGGAACGATCGCGCTAACTTCCACGAGGTTGCGCACCTTGATCCCTCGTTCGCCTTCGAAAGTTTGCGGAGTGTAGGAAATCAGCTGGTCCGCGGACACGATCTTGGCCAGCAAATATGGAAGGCCGCAGGTGCTGTAGGCAATCTCCGGAAACTTTTCGAGAACCGTGATGAGGAGGCGCGGATCGATCCGTTTGGCGCGCGACGCGGCACTGAGGCCGGCGGCATTTCCTCCGATGACGACAATTTTTTCCATCAGCGATACTGCTCGCGCGCAGTGACCCAGTTGCGGGGATCAGTCTCTCCTCGGCGCTCGATGAGGACATAGTCGGGGTCACTGTCTTCGACGCGCACATCCGTGAGACCCGCTTCCTTCACCGCCTGACGGATCTCGTCAGGTGTATAAGCCGACTGAATCGCCTGCTCCACCTGCGAGCGCATCGCGTCGCCCAGGCGCTCGGTATGTTGCTGGATTTTTCCGATCATCTTCAAACGGTTCGGCCTGCTGTAATCACGGATCAGGATCGCCCCCTTTGGCTTGAGAACGCGGCCGATCTCTCGAAGGACTTCGACAGCATTATCAAAACGATGAAGGGAGCAATCGGAAACAACCAGGTCGAAGTATCCGCTCTTGAAGCGCATCCTTCGAGGATCGCCGACTTGAAAGACCGCTCGTTCGTTGAGATCCCAGGCGGTTGCCGTGGCGCGAGCGCGTTCTACAAGGGGGCCGGCAGTATCGAGCCCCATGGCAACGAGGTTCTCGTTCTGCCAGATAATTTTGAGCGCGATTAGGCCCGCGCGAGTACCGACATCAAGTACGATTCCGCTTTCAATTCCCAGCGTGAGAGCGCGCGCGGCGAATTCGTCTTCCATCTTGCCGGGATGCTCCCGGTTGCGGGACTCGATGAACGCCTGAATATCTTCGGAAGAAATCTCAGGAGGGAACGGCAGCCGGCTGGGGTATACGATCGGATGCCAGAGGCCCATCACCGGTCATTCGGCCGTCGAAGTGGACTGCAGCCGCTTCTCGAGTTCCTGCATCAGCACGCTGTGCTCGATCATGTACTTCGCTTCGCGAATAAAAGCCTGAATGTTGAAGAACAACGCAACCAGCGCAAGACCCAGGTGGACCCAGGAGGGAATGAGCTTCGTGTGAACACCGCCGCCCAGGATCATCGCTGCCATCGTGAAAACCATCGCCCACAGGGCAGGAGGGAAAACTCGAGCTTTGAACACCTTCGTGCGCTGAACGAAACCTTCGGTAATTTGGTGGCTGACCACCAGATCCTTAACCTGCTTGCCCGTCCCGATGAAGTAGAACATGGTCATACTCTGGGACAGCGTAACAAGAAAGGTCGCGAACAGACCGAAGAGGATATGGGGTTGCAGGTTTGCGGGCTCCCTGAGCGTGAATCCAAGATAGACGGAAATGCCGAAGCAAACTATGGACAATAGGGAAGTCGTGAGTAATCCAAGAACCATTGCAAAACGATTCTAGCAGAATATGAGGGCTCTCTTCCTTGACACTGTCGGATCTTGCCCGCAGTAACGTTGTCGACTACATCGCGAACTCGGAGTTCACGGAAGGCAGTCTTTTCTTCCGGGACGGCAGCTTTCTCCAGTTTGTGCATAAGGCGCGGGATGAGCGGTGGGCCAGGCCTTCTGCGGATGACACTTTGTCAGGACAGATTTGCCGCGGATTGCGTCAGTTCCGCCTCAACGCGAAGCATCTTCAGTTGTACTTCGATGACGGCAGCGATGCCGAGTTCTTCAGCGGCCCGCGTCCTGCAGTCTGACAAAAACTTCAGAAATTCTGGTCCAAAACCCGCGGCACTTGGTTGTAGGATGGCCCCCATGGAAAGGATCTCAATATGCGAAAATTCCTGATAATTTTTCTAGTGTTTCCTGTGTTTTATGTTCTCGCTTCGTGTGCTCCTGCTGCGGCTCCTCCATCCGACTACAACGTCGTCGCAACGATCAAGGACATCATGGATTCTGCGGTGGATCCCTCAGCGGATTACATCTGGGAATCTTTGGGGACCGAGGTCAGTGCGGAAGGCGTCAAAGAAAAGCGTCCGGCCAACGACGACGAATGGAAAGAAGAACGACGAAAGGCTGTTCTTCTTGTTGAAGCCGCCAATCTCCTGCTGATGCCCGGACGCAAAGTCGCCAAAGCAGGGGAGAAGGCAGAAAATCCCGACGTCGAACTCGGACCGGAACAGATCGAAGCACTCATCAACAAGGATCGACCAACGTTCGTCAAACTGGCCAAGGAATTTCAACAGACTGCAATCGAACAGTTGAAGGCCGTGGATGACCGGAACATTCAAGAGTTGCTGAGAACCGGAGGCGATCTCGATACGCGATGCGAGAACTGCCATAAGGTCTACTGGTATCCCAATGATCCGGCTTTTAAACAACCCGAAGGCGGCGAGCCGACGGCAAAGAGTGAGCCGACCTCAAAACCAGACGAAAAGAAATAGCTGCAATCACAACTCAAGGAGGTTGCTTATGAAGGGGCTACTGGTTCCTTTGTTCGCAGTTGTTCTTGCGGCTGCAATCCTGGAGGTGGGGAACGCAAGTTCCTCACCTGTCCTGCAATCCACCGGCGGCACGATCAAGGGCCACGTTCATCTGGGCGGAAAGCTTCCCGGCAATTCCGTCATTCGGATGGGCAAGGATCCGAAGTGTTCCGAAATGAATAAGGGAAAGCAGGTCGTTCAGGAAACCGTCAAGGCAACGATCGACGGAAGTTTAGCGGACGTTTTCGTCAGGCTGGAGGGTGCGTTCCCCTCCACTCCGGTTCCCAAGACTCCAGTTACGATTGATCAACGCAGCTGTGTGTACTCTCCGCGCGTGGTCGGTGTGCGGGTTGGTCAGACTCTGGAGATCCGCAACGACGACAACCTGCTGCACAACGTGCACAGCGTGACGAATCACGACAATCAGTTCAATTTCGGTCAGGCGAAGGCCGGAGTTGTGGATTCCTTCAAGATGAAGAACGAAGAAGTCATGATGCGACTCGGGTGCGATGTTCACAGCTGGATGACGGCATATGTTGGCGTCGTAACGAATCCTTACTTCGCCGTCAGCGACGCAGCCGGCAGCTTTGAGATCAGGAATGTTCCGCCCGGCACGTACACCATTGATGCGTGGCACGAGCGCTTTGGCCCGATCAAGAAGTCGGTGAAAGTTACGGCAGGTGGTACAGCGACCGTCGAGTTCACCTATACAGGCACCGAGGGTAAGCCTTAATGAAGATCCCTCATCCGGCCCTTCGGGCCACCCTCTCCCGGAGGGAGAGGGAACGACCTGCGGGGTTATCCTTCTCCCTCCGGGAGAAGGTGGCCCGAAGGGCAGGATGAGGGATCTTCATTGGCAAGCATTCCCTCAATCCAACTCTTCTTAAACCCAGCAGGATCCGATTTTCGTCCGGGAGGATCCGCACACTCGTAGTGCGTCACGATGTGACGAATGGGATGGCGCGCAACGATCGTTGTGAGAAGCCGCCGCAATGCCTGGATCTGCGCTTCCGGAAATGGATCCTCCCCATCGTTAAGATTCACCAGCTCGATCCCGACTGAGAAGTCATTCACTGCTTCGCGGCCATCCTTCATTTTCGACTGGCCTGCGTGCCAGGCACGTAAACGCTCCGGTACGTGACAAACCAACATTCCATCGCGATCGATGGTGTAATGCGCGGAAACCCGGCTGTGTGGATCCGAAAACTTCTCGATGACTTCCTCGAGTGTGTTGAGGACAGTTGCATGAAGAACGATCGTATCGATGGCGATCCCGTCAGGTCTTTGATCGCAGTTTGGCGAGGGATACAGCGTCGGCAACGGGTCGTCGTACTTCAACGCCGCTCGCCCACGAATTCGTAGTACGACCAGAGTCCGCCGAATGCTTTCCGCGTAGCGCACAGCAATGGGTGAAAAGCGCTCGACAGTTTCTCGAGATAGGGGCGGTTGATCGCGACATGATTCCGCGTCATCCAACGCTCGAACCCGGCAATTGCTGTCGCGCCGTTGCCGAGACGGAAATCGACGACGCCGAGTCGGCCTCCCGGTTTCAGTTCCCGAGCCGCGCAATCGATGACACGCTCCCAGTCCGGAATCATCGAAAGGGAATACGACATCAGGACAACGTCCGCCATGCCCTGTGTGACCGGCGTGCCGCCATACTCTCGATCAACGAGCCGGACGTTGCTCCAGTTTTGTTTTCGAATGCGCCGGGCACATTGCTCGATCATCGGCCGGGCGCAATCTACAGCAAGAACTTCTCCGCTCGCACCGACGCGCTTCAGAATGCCCTCAAGATTTCGTCCCGTACCACACCCGACTTCGACAACGCGATCACCCGGCTTGAGCTGAAGGTGGTCGAGAAGTGCGTCGCGCCCGAAAAGAAATGCCCATCGCGTGGCGTCGTAGATTCGGGATTGCCATGCGTAGTAGCCGGACATCGTCTGACGCTGGAGTGAAGAATTCACAGCATCAGTATAGTTCGTCTCAAGTGGCCTGCCGCTTCGTGAATGGCCACACCAATTGGCGCATGAAGGACTCCGGAACGCTCTCACCAAACAGCCCGAAGCGTTGAGCCTGTTGTCCCTCGGGGAGGTACAGCGTTCCGAACAGGCGATCCCAGAACAGGAAAAGCCCGCCGAAATTCTTATCGAGCCCTTCCGACTGGCTGGTGTGATGCCAGCGATGAAATGCCGGAGTAGCGATGATGTGTCGGAGTGGGCCGAAACTCCATCGCACGTTGGAATGTATAAAGATCGCCCAGAAGGTTAGCAGTCCGGATGTTGTGCCAAGAATCTGAAGGTTGAATCCGAGTAGGGCAAGTGGAACAACAACGATCACCTGTCCCAGTGCCTGATTGACCGGATGCAACCGTACGGCCGAGAGCCAGTCCAGTTCTTCAGACGCATGATGGATGGCATGAAAGTCCCAGAACTTCCCGTGGTGAAACAGTCGATGCGCCCAATAACCGGCAAAATCTGCCGCCAGCAGCGCGGCCATGTATTGGAGGACTCGCGGCAGGTACGAGATGGGTGCTCTGCCGGTAGCCAGGTTCGACGCGCTGATGTCCCCGCCCGAAATCAGAATGATGACAATTGCGGTGATAACCGTAACTCCGAACGTAAAGCCCGCGGTTATGGTTGGCGTGAAGAACCAGTAAATCAAGTCGATGCGAAAGCCCTTTCGAACGATTTTCTTGCCCTCTACTGAGGGAAACCATCGCTCCAGAGGCCAGAAAATGATGCCCAGGAGGATCAGGCCGGCTGCCAGTTGAATGAGTCTGGACATAGGGTCTCCTGTTCAGTGTGAATCGTCAGGCTGATCGCGCCCAGCGAATCAAGGTCGCGATGTTTGGCGGTTTGCCGTACATCAGCAGTCCGATACGAAACACTTTCGCTGCGAACCAGATTGCGACAAAGACTGATCCCACGCCGATCACAATCGACAGCCAGACCTGCCACCACGGCGGCGGCGTATTGGATGCCATTCTAAGAAGCATCGCGAACGTATTGACCGGCGGCAGAAAGCTCAGTGTGACGCTCACGAGCGAGTCCGGATTTCGCGAGATGGGAAACCAGAGTATCCACGGAATCATCAGAATCAGCATGAGGGGCATCATGAGCCCCTGGGCTTCCCGCATTTCATTGACGGCAGATCCGATCGCCATCATCAGGGAACCGAACACGAGATACATGATTACGAAGAAGATGAAAACGTAGAAGATCAGCCATGGGTTGAAGAGGCCAAACAGCGAAAGCGAAGTGAGCACCGTCAGTCCCATCGCGATATACAACGAAAGCACGAGGAGGCTCACGGCCATCTGACCTATCAGTTTTCCGGCCATTAACTCCATCGGGGACACCGCAGACAGCAAAACCTCGATCACCCGGTTGGATTTCTCTTCAACGGTGGAAGTCAGCAGCGCCTGCCCTCCGGTCATGACACCGATAAACAGCAGGGCTGCTACAGACACGGGCAAAGCGATGTTAAAACCCCGAACAGTCTGGCGTTCATCTCCCTGTGTCACAGTGATGGAACGAACTCTCGGCACCTGAATAAGCGCGTTAATTTTCGCTCGATTGAGGGACTGGGCCTCGCCGCGAGCGTTGATCAGCGCCTCGCGAAGGCTTTGCTGAATTTCTCCATCGGCACGATCATCGACATTCGATGGGACATAGAGATCGTAAGTGCCGTACTCCAATCCTCCGTTGCCGGGAAGGACGGCGTTGGGATGAATCACCACCAGAGCCAGATGAGGCAGTCCGCCATCCTTCCCATCCTTCTCTGTCAGCCAGGCTTTTTCCTGCTGTAGGTCTGCAGTCGCTGGCCGCTCTTCGAGTGTGAGGTCGGGAATGGGGCCCAGCGCCTGCTGGATTGCCTGATTACCGCGGTTTCCTGCAAATTCGCGGACGGCAGCCGGCGTGTTCTCCAGGGCGCGTTGGGTCTGATCCGTACGTCGCGACGCAATCTGCCGCGCATCCAGTGCTGTACGGAGCTGCGAGGTAACCAGGCCCGTTGAGTCGATGATCCGGATGTGTCCTTCCACTTTGTAGTCCCTTGCGGTGAAAAGACGTGGCATCACCGTGGCAAAAGCGGCGATAAGCGCCGGCATGATGAGTAATCCGATGACGAATGCACGATTCGACACCGTCACCACGAACTCGCGAACAGCAACCTGAACGACTCTTCTCATACGGCGGCCGCCTTTGCTGCGTTATCTGTGAGGCCTGCCCGCAGCGCTTCCACGGATTCGCGGGTTTCCAGTCCTCCAGACACAAGGTTGATGAAAATGTCTTCGAGCTTTGGCCTCGATACCTCCAGCCGAGCGGGAGTCACGAGCTGAACGATGCGCCTCATCGCGTGAGCAGGATCCGTCCCCTGAATAAGGCGGATTTCATACCCTCCTTCGGACCGGTCCAGGCGCTCCACCTCCGGCAGGGATCGCAGGGGAGACAGATCGGCGTCGGGGTTGAGCGGGTCAAAAAGGATGCGTCGAGGGTCGTATTGCCGGCGCATCTTTTCAGTCCGCTCGTCCAGGACTTTTCGCCCCTGATGGATCATCACGACGCTGTCACACAGCTCCTCCGCATGGGGCATCACATGGGTTGAAAACAGAATCGCAGCGCCTCTCTTGTGTTCGCCGAGCACCAGGTCCCGGAGCAGGCGAGCGCTAACGGGATCGAGACCGCTGAACGGTTCATCCAGGATCAGGAGGTCCGGCCGGTGGATCGTGGCGGCGACGAATTGGACCTTCTGCATCATCCCCTTCGACAATTCCTCGCAGCGCTTGCGGGAGGTCCCTCCGAGGCCGACAGAATCCAGGGCGTGCACGACACGCTTGTCCAGGTTTGGGTCTTTCACGCCTTTGAGCTTAGCCATGTAGGCCAGGAACGCACCGACTCGCATTTTGCGATAAAGCCCGCGCTCTTCCGGCAGGTAACCGATCCGGTCCTTGGCCTCCATCGCAGATCGGAAACCCAGTACGGACAACTCGCCCTTGTCCGGAAAGAGAATCGACATGATCATCCGGATCGATGTGGTCTTGCCGGCGCCGTTCGGTCCGATGAATCCATAGAGCGCGCCTCCAGGAACGACGAGATCCAGATCTTCCACGGCGGTAGTTCGACCGAACGTCTTCCTCACACCCTTCAGAACGATTGCATTGCTCATTGTGGGTTTTCAGTTTCCATCGGACCTTACGAACCACCCAGCAGATTCTTGCAGGGCGGGCGCACCATCTTTGGCTCCAGCCGGAAAAATTTCCTCCACGAATCAGGGTCGCACACACGCGCTGACATCGAGAGTGAAAGCGTTAGATTCCGACTCCAACGCAGGTTATCTGTTCTCGGCTGAATGGCACTTTTCGTGCAAGTGGGTTCGTTTCCCAAAACCGTCTGCAGGAGTGTGAATGTAATGTCTACAGAAGCTAGATTTGTAGGTCTCGATGCGGGTAGGGACGGCATTGAGGCATGGATCAGGCCCACCGGCGAAGTATGGAAGATGGACGCCGGCGATGACGGCATGACGCAGGTCGCCGAGACTCTTGCGCGTCTGCACCCCCAGCTTGTCGTCATGCAGGCCAACGGCAACTTTGAATTGCCGATGGCCGGAATTCTTGTCACTTTTGGCCTGCCTGTCGCGCTTGTTCAGCCTCGCAATGTCCGTGATTTCGCCAGAGCTATCGGCCGGCCGAGCCGGACCGAGCAGTGTCCCGCAGGGCTTCTGGCGCAGTTTGCAGAGTTGGTTCAGCCGGACGCCAGCCCCATGCCTCAGGATCAGGTGGAGGAGCTGCGACAATTGAGAGGTCGCCGGCTCGAGATCCTTCAAATGATCGCTGCGGAGAGGAATAGAGCCGGGAACGTGCTGCCGGCGCTCGAAAAGGACATTCAGGCTCACGTTCAGTTTCTAGAGCGGAACCTGGTCTCGATCGATGCCCAGTTCAGTCGTAGAGTTCGAGCCAGCCGGATCTGGCACTAGAACTCAAATTCCGCTCAGGGTTTTGGGGTGATCTTCACGATGGTGATCACCCAATGTTTTCCCTTTTCCACGAAAAACTGATGCGGCATATTCGCCGGGATGTAGATGGTATCTCCGGCAGTCACGGGATACCGGGTTCCACCCTCAAGGGAATCTCCGCGGATCTCGTCGGGTGCGGTCGTCTGTCCGCCGATCAGCTTTCCGCCCACCACAATGCTGCCTTCACCCTCGCGGACAAAGATCAAGTCCGCAAGCTTCTCGTGAATTTCAGAGCCTGAATCACCGGCCCGGTAAATCACGTTAGCTGAAGCGATCAGGCGTTCGCCTGCCATGTTGGTTTGAGGACTGACTCGCGTAGACAGACCCGTGTCGATCTCCTTCATCCGTTGAGCGCTCCAGAAGACCGGTGTCTTCGGGTCACCTGCCGCCGGCTGGCCGCCTCGCGGAGCCTGCGCAAGAAGACCCAGACCGCCGAGAGCACTGACCGCAACCACAACAAGCAGCGAAGATTTCATGGGACCCCCGATACGTTGGCGAAGTCCGGTGATTGTAGCGCACAGTGCCGCCAATAACCCCAATATCTTGTAGAGAATTGCCGCATCCGGTATCCCCGTGGTATTAGAGTCGGGTGCAGCGTCGACTTGTCCTCGCAATTTCGGTGCTCATGCTGGCTGCGGCCTGCGGGAAGAACGTTCCCGTTTCGAGTGGCAAGACCTCAAGCGTTCTACCCACGTCCGAACTTCAGGGTCTTGCTTCTTACTATGCAGAGCCGTATCACGGACGACGTACAGCAAGCGGAGAGATCTTCGACAGCTACCAGGAACTCACCGCAGCGCACCGAACCTTGCCTTTCAATACTCTGGTCAAGGTTACCAATCAGGAGAATGGGAAGGGCGTCGAAGTGCGAATCAACGATCGCGGCCCGTTCGTGGATGGACGCGTGATCGACCTGTCATTGAAGGCAGCCCGCGAGATCGACATGGTTCGCAGCGGGACCGCTCGGGTGAAGCTGACGGTGATGAAAGAAGGACCGCCGACAGCGGCCAGGACACCGAGAACTCCGACAACCGCGACAACCCCTGCACTGGCAATCCCGAACCCGTCGTCTTCGCCTTCAACGGCGGCATCGCCGGCCGCATTCACGG
>Ga0207701_10007788_pt1 | contig 10625 bp, 8 predicted proteins | sample KBSSwiSSwithPhiX_FD_184294 | JGI IMG/M metagenome (GOLD analysis project Ga0207701, IMG submission 184294) | Switchgrass rhizosphere bulk soil microbial communities from Kellogg Biological Station, Michigan, USA, with PhiX - S5 (SPAdes) (version 2) | ecosystem: Environmental > Terrestrial > Soil...
GAGCGGCGGCCAGCGCGGCGCTCGCCGTTTCCCATTCGGCCAGACGCCGCGCGAGCAACGCGTCGAGCTCGCGTTCGCGGTCGGCCAGCGCGTGCAGCTTCTGCCAGTCGCCTGCGTGATCGCCGGCCAGCTCTTCGCGCACGCCGCGCAGGTCGGCCTCCAGCTTGCCCACATCGGCCTCCAGTGTCTCCACGCGCTTCTCCAGCCGCCGCCGCTCGCGTTCGCGCTCCTTGGCCGCGGCGCGCGCCGCCTCGGACTCCGCCGGCGCGCGCGTCGCCGCGGGTGGCGCGGCGGCGCGCTCGCGCGCAGGAGCGGCCGCGGCCGCCGCCGGCCCTGTCCGCGGCGCCGGCGCGGGCGCCTGCGCCGCGGCTGCCGCCGCAGCGCTCTCGCTGCGCTTGCGGCGCCGCCAGTCGCTGTAGTTGCCAAGGTGCGCCTCCAGCGAGGTCCCCTCGATGACCAGCAGGCGGGTGCAGATGCGGTCCAGGAAGTAACGGTCGTGGCTGACCACCAGCAGGGTGCCCTCGTACGCCGTCAGCGCCGCTTCCAAGGTCTCGCGCGCCGGAATGTCCAGGTGGTTGGTCGGTTCGTCCAGGACCAGCACGTTGCGCGGGAACAGCATGATCTTGGCCATCGCCAGCCGGCTACGCTCGCCGCCCGACAGGCCGCGCACGGTGCGAAACGGATCGTCCCCGAAGAACCGGAACTTGGCCAGGTAGGTGCGCACGTACTCCGGCGATAGGTCGGCGCGCACCGAACGGACCTCGTCGATCAACGACAGCTCCTCGCTGAGCGTGCCCAGCTTCTGGTCGAAGTAGCCGATGCGCACGCCGGTGCCGGTCTCGACCTTGCCATCCAGCGGCGGCAGCTGGCCGATCAGGGTCTTGAGCAGCGTCGACTTGCCGGCGCCGTTGGGCCCGACGATGCCGACCTTGTCGCCGCGATAGATGTTGACCGTGACGTCGCGCAATATCGGACCCCCGGGGGCGTCCGGGTAGCCGACGGTGATGTGGGGCGCGCGGATGGTCTCCTTGCTGCCCAGGTCATCCCCGGTCGAGAACGACAGGCCGATCTTGCCCGCGTATTGCCAGTGATCCTCGGGGCGCTCCAGGCGATCCAGCTTCTCCAGCATCTTGCGCCGGCTCTGCGCCTGCTTGGTCTTCTGCCCGGCCAGATTGCGCCGGATGAAGTCCTCGGTCTTGTCGACGTGCTCTTTCTGCCGCTCGTACTCGGCGCGCGCCCGTTCCAGGCGCGCGTCGCGCTCGACCACGTACTTGTCGTACCCGAACGGGTAGCGGACGAATTTGCCGTTCTCGAGCTCGACCACCTCGCGGCACACCGCGCGGATGAAGGCGCGATCGTGGGAGACCAGGACGAAGGCGCCCGGGTAGTCGGCCAGGAAGCTCTCCAGGCGTTCGATGGCCGCCAGGTCCAGGTGGTTGGTGGGCTCGTCCAGCAACAGCAGATCGGGCTGACGCACCAGCACCTTGGCCAGCTCCAGGCGCCCGCGCTCGCCGCCCGACAAGGTGTTCACCGACCGGCCCAGGTCGGCCTCGCTGAAACCGACGTCGGCGGTCAGGCGGCGCACTCGCGACTCCAGCTCGTAGCCGCCCTCGCGCAGGTAGCGTTCCTGCAGCTCGCCGTAGCGCTGCACCTCGGCCGGGCTGGCCTCGCCCAGGCGGTGTTCGATGCCGGTCATCTCGTCGTGCAGGGCCTGCAGCGCGGCGAACGGCTCGAGCAGCGCGTCCATCAGGGTGCCGGCGCCGGCGAACTCCTGGGATTGCCGCAGGTAGGCGACGCTGGTGGTGCGCCCGAGCACCCGCACGTCACCGCTGTCGGCGGTGAGGTCGCCCGCCAGCAGCCGGAGCGCGGTCGACTTGCCGGTGCCGTTGGGACCGAGCAGCGCCATGCGCTCGCCAGGGCGGATCAGCAGCGATGCGCCGCTGAGGATCTCGGTACCGGGATACCCGAAGGTGACGTCGGAGAACTGGGCCAAAGACATCGATGCGCCCGGAACATACTCCGCCCGGCGGTTCCCACAATGGTCGCGTGGAGCGGAGGCCGGCTTGCCGCCCGGAGCTCATCGCGGGAGGGCGTGGGAACCCTCTGAGGGTTCCTACAATGACATTGGTTTGACGGGGAACATGTAATAGAACCTGGGCGCGCCGTAGAGCGGCGCGCGCCAAGGTAGACGTAGGTCTCGATTGAAACAGTATCTCCTCACCGCTGGTCCCACGCCCGTCCCGGAGCGAGTCCTGCTCGCGCTGGCGCGGCCGATGCTGTACCACCGCGCGCCCGCCTTCACCGAGTGTCTGAAAGAGACCCAGGAGGGCCTCAAGTGGCTGTTCCAGACCCGCCAGATCGTGCTGCAGCTGACCGGCTCCGGCACCCTGGCCATGGAGGCGGCGGTCAGCAACTTCCTGCGCCGGGGTGAAAAGGCGCTGGTGATCCGGGGCGGTAAGTTCGGGGAGCGCTGGGCCAAGATCACCCAGGCCTACGGGATCGAGACCGTGACCGTCGACGTCGAGTGGGGCAAGGGGGTCGATCCGGCGGCCGTGGCGGCCGCGCTGGACAAGGATCCCGCCATCCGCGCGGTCTACGCCACCGCGTCCGAGACCTCGACCGGTGTCCGGCACGACATCGAGGGTGTCGCCAAGGTGGTGCGCGGGCGTCCCGACGTCCTGCTGTGCGTGGACGCGATCACCGCCATCGGGGTGTTCGACGTGCCCATGGACGCCTGGGGCCTGGATGTGGTGTGCCTCGGCTCGCAGAAGGCCTTGATGCTGCCGCCCGGCCTGGCCATGATCGCCGCCTCGGAGAAGGCCTGGAAGGCCAACCAGCGCTGTGACCTGCCGCGCTTCTACGCCGACCTGGCGCGCGAGCGGCGTAGCCAGGAAAAGGGCGAGACCGCCTTCACCCCCGCGGTATCCCTGATCGTCGGCCTGCAAGAGTCGCTGCGCATGCTCAAGGAAGAGACCCTGGAAGGGGTCTTCAGCCGGCACGCCCGCCTGGCGCGCGCCACCCGCGCCGCGGCCGGCGGGCTTGGCCTCGAGCTGTTCGCGTCGTCGCCCACCAACGCGGTGACCGCGATCCGGGTGCCGAGCGGCATCGACGGTTCGGCGGTGGTGCGGCAGCTGCGCACGCGCTATGGCATCACCATCGCCGGTGGACAAGAGCACCTCAAGGGCAAGATCGTGCGCATCGCCCACATCGGGTACTTCAGCGAGTTCGACATCATCACCGCGATCTCGGGTCTGGAGATGACGCTCTCCGATCTCGGGTATCGCATCAGGCCGGGCTCGGGCGTGGCCGCCGCGCAGGCGACCTTCGCCGAGTCGCGGAAAGACTGACGTGGCGGCACGCGGCGGCTCCTGACGAAATCCGTTTCCACGTTTTCACACCGGGAGTCCACGCGGCTTTCCAAATTTTAGGGAGGAGAAGAGAACATGGCCGATCCGATCCGAATCCTGATTGCCGACGACATGTCCAAGCGTGCGGTCGAGATCCTGCAGAAGGCGGGCTTCTCGGTCGACGTCAAGGTCGGGCTCAAGCCCGAGGAGCTGACGGCGATCATCGGCGAGTATCACGGCCTGGGAATTCGCTCGGCGACCAAGGTCACCGCGGCGATCCTGGCCAACCCGGGCAAGCTCAAGATCATCGGGCGCGCCGGCGTCGGCGTCGATAACATCGACGTCAAGACGGCGATCGCCAAGGGCGTGCTGGTCATCAACACCCCGCAAGGCAACGCCGCCGCCGCCGCCGAGCTGGCCATCGGCCTGATGTTCGCGCTGGCGCGCAAGATCCCGCAGGCCGCCGAGAGCATGCGCCAGGGCATCTGGGAGAAGAAGAAGTTCATGGGCGCCGAGATCGCCGGCAAGACCCTGGGCGTGATCGGCCTGGGCAACATCGGACGCCAGGCCGCCGAGCGCGGCGTCGGCCTCAAAATGTCGGTCATCGGCTACGACCCGTACGTGAAGTCGGAGTCGGGGCTGCCGGCGGGCGTCAAGGTGGCGTCGCTCGACGACGTCATCGCCAAGTCGGACTTCATCACCCTGCACGTGCCGCTGTCGCCGGAGACCAAGGACCTCTTCAACGCGGCCACCATCGCCAAGATGAAGAAGGGCGCCTACCTCATCAACTGCGCGCGCGGCGGCATCGTCAACGAAGAGGCCGTGCTGGAAGCGTTGAAGTCGGGCCAGCTGGCCGGGGCCGCGCTGGACGTGTTCGGCAAGGAGCCGCCGGATCCCTCGCCGCTGTTCGCCCACGAGAACCTGATCGCCAGCCCGCACCTGGGCGCCTCGACGCGCGAGGCCCAGGAGAAGGTGGCCATCGAGCTGGCCGAGGTGTTCGTGGGATACCTCAAGGACGGCATCGTGCGGAACGCCGTCAGCTGACCGTGGCCGGCGACGTCCCCACCTTGCTGCGGCTGCCGACCGGGATGCGCGACTTCGCGCCCCGGGCGGCGGCGTCGCGGCGCCGTATCGCCGAGACCCTGCTCGGCGTCTTCGAGCGCTGGGGGTTCTCACGCGTCATCACCCCGGCCTTCGAGTACGAGGACGTCCTGGCGCTGGGCCTCGGCACCTCGGGGCGGGCGGCCGCGATCCGCTTCGTCGAGCCGAGCTCGGGGCAGGTGGTCGCGCTGCGGCCCGACATCACGCCGCAGATCGCGCGCCTCATCGCCACCCGCTTTCGCGACGAGCCGGGGCCGGTGCGCCTGTGCTACGAGGGCACGGTGGTGCGCCTGGAGCGGGGCGCGCGCGGCCAGCGCGAGCTGATCCAGGCCGGCGTCGAGCTGGCCGGCGTGGCCGGGCCCCACGGCGACGCCGAGGTGATCGCGCTGGCGGCGGCGGCGCTGTCGGCGACCGGGCTGGCCTCGCCCACCATCGACCTTGGCCACCTGGGGCTGGCGCGCGAGGTGCTGGGATCGCTGGATCTGCCGCCGCAGGCGCTCGAGGAGGTGCGCGGCCGCATCGCCAAGCGGGACGGCGCCGGCCTGGAGATCCTGCTGCGCGGGGCGCGCGGCTCCCGGGCCGCGGTGCGCTTTGCCGCGCTGCTGCCCGAGCTGTCGGGGCCGCCCGCGATCTTGCAAAAGGCGATCAAGCAGGCGCCCTCGGACGGCGTGCGCCGCGCGCTCGCCGACCTGGCCCGCATCGTCGCCGCCGTCGAAGAGCGGGCGGTGCCGGCGCGCTTGCACATCGACCTCGGCGAGGTGCGCGGCTTCGACTACTACACCGGCCTGCGCTTTCAGGGCTACGCCGAAGGGGCGGCGCAGGCGGTGCTGGGCGGCGGGCGCTACGACGACCTGCTGGGCCGCTACGGACGGCCGAGCCCCGCGGTCGGTTTCGCGGTCGACGTCGAGGTGGCGGCCTCGGCGCTGGAACCGGCGCACGCCGAGGGAGCGGCGGCGGGCTCCTGGCCGGCCGGCGCCAACGGCGCGCCCCGGGTGAACGGCGAGGGGTCACGGCCGTTCGAAACCGACGGCGCGGGAGGCGTGCTGGTCGCCGGGCCGCCGGCGCGCGCCCTGCACCTGGCCGACGAGCTACGCGCCGCCGGCCGGCGGGCCGCCGTCGATCTGGTCGGACTGTCGGGCGACGCGCTCAGCGCCTACGCCCGCCGCTGGGGTTTTTCCGACATCGTCCGGCTCAAGGACAGTCGCGCGCGCAAAGGCGCTTCAAGGAAAGAGAAAGAGGAATAAATGTCCGTCGTCGTCATCGTCGGTGCCCAGTGGGGGGACGAAGGTAAGGGCAAGATCGTCGACTTGCTCACCGAGAACGCTCAGATGGTGGTTCGCTGGGGCGGCGGCTCCAACGCCGGCCACACCCTGGTGGTCGACGGAAAGAAGTATGTGACCCACCTGATCCCCTCGGGGATCCTGCGCCGGGGCGTCACCTGCGTCCTCGGCGAGGGCATGGTGGTCGATCCCGCGGTGCTGGTAGAGGAGATCCGGGCCTTCCGCAGCCAGGGATTCCTGGCCAAGGACAGCGAGCTGGTCATCGCCGAGCGCGCCCACCTCACCTTTCCGTACCACCGCGAGCTGGACCGCTTGCGCGAGGAGCGGCCGGGCAAGATCGGAACCACCAAGCGAGGCATCGGCCCCACCTACGAGAGCAAGGCCGCCCGCTTCGGAATGCGGGTCGGTGATCTGCTGCGCCCCGAGCGCTTCCGCGCCACCCTGGAGCGCAACGTGGCCGAGATCGGCCCCCTGCTCGAGCAGATGGGCGCCGGCCGCCCCGACGCCGCCGAGATCGCCGCCTCCTACCTGGCGTTCGGCGAGGAGATCCGCCCCTTCGTGCACGACGCCTCGCGCGCGGTGTACGACGCCATCAAGCGCGGCAACAACGTGCTGTTCGAGGGCGCGCACGGCGTGCTGCTGGACCTGGACCATGGCACCTATCCGTTCGTCACCTCGTCGTCGACCACGGCGGGCGGCGCCTGCGCCGGGGTGGGCATCGGCCCGACCCTGATCGACAGTGTCCTGGGCATCGCCAAGGGTTACGCGACCCGGGTCGGCCTGGGGCCGTTCCCGACCGAGCTCCAGGACGCCACCGGCGAGCTGTTGCGCCAGCGGGGCGCCGAGTTCGGGTCGACCACCGGGCGGCCGCGGCGGTGCGGATGGCTCGACATCCCGGCGCTGCGCCTGGCGATCAGGCTTTCCGGGATCCAGGGACTGGCGCTGACCAAGCTCGATGTGCTGGCTGGCCTGGACAAGGTCCGGCTGTGCGTCAGCTACCGGCTGAAAGGCAGGCGCCTCGACGAGATGCCGCTCGATCCGGACGACATCAACGAGGTGGTTCCCGAGTACGAGGATCTCCCAGGATGGGCTGAGACGCCGAGGTCCGAGAAGATGCCCGACAAGGGCGGCAGCCCGCTGCCGGACGCGGCCGCTCGGTACATCGCCCGGGTCAGCGAGCTGGCCGGAGTGCCGGTGTGGGTGACCTCGGTGGGGCCCTCGCGCGCCGAGACCATCGTCAGCCACAATCCGTTCGCCGATCGCCCTCGCTGACCCCGCAGGCTCGTCCGTGGCCGCAAACTATCGCCTCCGAGGGTGCCCGAACGAATCGGAAGCTCTCGTAATCAGCTAGCAAAGCGCACGCCCACAGGCTTGCACCCGATTGACGGGACCAATATAATCTAAGGCCTTTCCGGGCCCGTGACATTTGGGGCGCAGAGACCCAGCGCCGCAACGAGGGGTAAATGAAGATCGTCTGTGATTCCTGCGCCACCAAGTACTCAATTTCCGACGACAAAGTTCGCGGAAAGGTGTTCAAGATCCGCTGCAAGAAGTGCAGCCACATCATCGTGGTGCGCGGCACCACCGACGCGGCGTCAGCGTCCCCGACGGCGGCCAGCGGCGCCGAGGGCGGTGGCTGGCACCTGGTGGTCGACGGAGAACAGGTCGGCCCGCTGCCCGAGTCGGAGATCCGCGCGCGCCTCCAGCGCAGCGAGATCAACGGTGAGACGTACATCTGGAAAGAGGGCCTGGCCGACTGGTTGAAGCTGTCGACCGTGCCCGAGTTCGCCGACGCGGTGTCGGCGCCGCCGGCGGCCGAGGCTGCCGGCCCGGCGGTGGCCAGCGACCTGTTCACCGATAGCGTCCCCATGGGCGCCCCGGCGGGTCCGATGACCGTTCAGGTCGACGACGGGCTGATCCAGGCCTCGGCGCCGGCCCGCTCCGGAGGCGGTCTGTTCGGCGCGATCGACGCCGCCAACGGCAGCGGGGGACGCGCCGCCATGCGCGCCGGCGCGGCCGAGGAGGCTGACGTGTTCAGCGCGCCTGCCGCTTCGCGCGGCGGGGGTGGCGATCTCTTCGCGTCGCATGCGGCGGCGCAGCCCGCGCTGTCCGACGATGGACGCCGCGGCGGCGGCGCCGCGAACCACGACGGCGGGCGGGTCGAGAACCTGACCGCCCAGCGGCACGAGAACTCGGTGTTGTTCTCGCTGGCAAATCTACAGCAGCTGGCCATGCCCAGCGTGGCGGCCAAGCCGTCCTCGTCCGCGGTGCCGACCAGCAACGGCAGCACCCAGTCCGAAGGGTCGGGGCTGATCGACATTCGCGCCATGGCGGCGACCACGCTGGGCAGCCCGGCGGAGGCGCGCGGTGGCAGCAGCGGCAGCCTGGGCGACGATCTGCCGACCTTCGGCTCGTTCTCGTCGGCGGCGCCCGTGCTGCTGCCGATCCCCGGCGCCAGCGGTCCGCCCAAGTGGCTCTACGTGGTGATCGGCGGCATGGCGCTGCTGGTCATCAGCATCGGCGTCATGGCCTACAAGCTGTTCACCACCAAGCCGGTCACCGTGGTCGAGCAGGTCGCGGTGCCGGCGCCGGTGGCGGTCGCCCCGGCGGCGACCGCGGCGACCGCACCCAAGGTCGCGGCGGCGCCCGCGCCCGCGCCGACCATCCCCGACGACAAGCTGCCACCGCGCGCCGAAGGCGACACCGATCCCAAGGCGGCGGCGGCGACCGGCGCCAAGGTCGAGAAGCCCGCCGGCACCGCCGGCACGGCCAAGAAGCCGGGCAAGACCGGCAAGGACAAGAAGGGCCCCGCGAGCGGCGACAGCGGCGGCGGCAAGGCGGCCGCGGCGGCGCCCGCGCCGGCCCCGGAGCCCGAGGTCAAGAAGCCGGCCAAGGGCTCGCTCGATGATCTGCTCGAGGGCGCGCTGTCGGGCAAGAAGCCACGCGCTCGGGCGGCCACCAACAACAACGACGACGATTCCCCGGCCCCCTCGCGCAAGGGCGGGTCGGCCGAGCCGGCTGCGGCGGCTGGTCCGCTGGCCAAGAGCGCGGTGGTCAGCGGAATGAATGGGATCAAGGGCAAGATCACCGACTGCTACAACCAGTTCAAGGTGCCCGGCATGGCGATGGTCAACGTGGTCATCGGCAAGAACGGCAAGGTCAGCTCGGCCACGGTGATCGGAAAGTTCGCGGGCACGCCGACCGGCGGCTGCGTCGAGAAGGCGGTCAAGAGCGCGTCCTTCCCGCCGTCCGAGGGCTTGAGCACGCCCTATCCATTCCAGCTCAGGTAAGCGGAGGGCGCTCACGTCGACGTCGGATTCGCGGTCCGAGCCTGACGGCGAGCGCCAGCGGGTAGCGCGCCTGCGCGGGTCGCTGGCGGCCCGTGGCTTCAACATCCTGCTGCCGCTGTCCGCGCCGGCCTTCGACGCGGCGTGCGCGCCAGTGGCTCCCGCGTTGCAGCTGCGGTCTTTGCATCCGACCGCCAACGGGGCGCTGATCGTCGGCAGCGGCGGTCGCGCGCTGTTCGAGCGCTTCGGCGAATCGCCCGAACGGCATGACGGCGGCGCCAGTCCGCTGGATCGTTTCACGGCCGCCGCGATCGGCGACGCCGCGGCCGAGGCGCTGGGGCCAGGCGCCGGTGGCTTTCGCCTGCTCTTTCCCTTCACCGACAGCCTGCCGGCGCTGCCGTTTCAGCGGCTGGGCCGGGCGGCCGGGCTGGGTGGTCCGGGACCCCTGGGCCTGCAGATTCATCCCCAGTTTGGTCCCTGGTGGGCCTACCGCGGCTTGATCGCGCTGGCGCTGTCCGACGCCGGCTGGGCCGCCGCGGCCTCCGTCGACCCGCTGGGCGACGGCTGCGCGGGCTGCGCGGCGCCGTGCGTGGCCGCGTGCCCGGCGGGCGCGGTGCGCAGCGCGGGATTCTCCGTCGCCGACTGTCACGCTCGCCGCCTGAGCGCGCCCGACTGCCGCCTGTCGTGCGCGGCGCGCATTCGCTGCGTGCGCGGACCGGAGCACCGCTACACCGACCAGCAGCTGGCTTTCCACATGGCGGCGTCGATGCCGGTCGCGCGACCGTGATACTCTCGCCGTCCCATGGCCACCAGCGTGAACGCGCACATCACCGGAACGGTGTGGAAGATCGAAGTGAAGGTCGGCGACAGCGTCTCCGAGGGACAGACCGTCGCGATCCTGGAGTCGATGAAGATGGAGATGCCGGTGGAGTCGCCCGCTGCCGGTAGGGTCACCGCGATCCTGGTCAAGGAGAGCCAGCCGGTGGAAGAGGGCGCGCCCCTGATCGAGCTCGGCTAGGACGCCAGGGACCGACGTCAGATCACTGCTTCGGCAGCTCCATGGTCGGCGGGCGCGGTAGCTCGCTGACGTCTCCCACCGGCGCCTTGCTCTCGGGCTTCGAGTCCGGCTTGCCCTCGGGTTTTTTTTCCTGCCCGCCCGCGGGGGGCTTGCGCGGCGCCGGCGCCGGGGGCCCGCGTTCGTCGCGGACCTTGGCCGACAGCTTGTCGAGCAGGCTCGCCTCGTAGCGCCGCGGCAGGTCGGCGATGGTGCAGACGATCTGGGTGGCGGCGCGGCCGTCGCCGTCGGCGGTCTTCACCAGCTCGATCGCCGCGCGGTAGCCGCGCCGGTTCTCCGTGACCTCGAACAGCAAGTAGCCCGCGGGCTCGTCCTTTTCCTTGATGAGGTAGTCGTGGTCGACGCGCAGGAAGCGGACCGTGGCCGGCCAGACGTCGCCGATCGGGTAGGGGACCACCACCGCGCTGCGCGCGAGCGCCGCCGAGGGCGCGACGCCGATCCCCATCGCCAGCGCCAGCCCCAGCGTCGCGCCAGCGCGGCGCACGCTGGCCGCGCTCATACCGCCTCGACCTCGGCGCGCTCGCCGGCGTGGCTC
>Ga0207701_10007791_pt1 | contig 10624 bp, 10 predicted proteins | sample KBSSwiSSwithPhiX_FD_184294 | JGI IMG/M metagenome (GOLD analysis project Ga0207701, IMG submission 184294) | Switchgrass rhizosphere bulk soil microbial communities from Kellogg Biological Station, Michigan, USA, with PhiX - S5 (SPAdes) (version 2) | ecosystem: Environmental > Terrestrial >...
CCTGAAGGGGTGCCCTACGAATCGGCGCGCGGACGGATCGGCGCGCGGGTTAAGACGCCCGCGATGTCGCGGAAGGCGCACGGCTATCGAGACGCTGATTGATGGCGTCCGCCAGGACCTTCAACTTCTCGAGATGAAGCCGCAACGCCTCGAGATTGCCTTTCGGCAGGCTGTCGCTCTCCTTCCGGAGCGCGTCCGCCTCGACCTCGAGCTCCTCGAGCGACCAGACGCCGTTCGAACCCGTCCTGGCTCCCTCGCCGATCATCCGCGCCGCGGGCAGCGCATCCGATCCTCGACCCACGCGGAGCCGGGCGTACCAGAACGTCCCGCACATGCCGCATGAGTACCAGGCGATGGCCCACGTGCTCCCCTGCATCGGCGCCACATGCGCGGCGCATTCGGGGCAGTCCATCTCTCGCGGAGGATTCATCGCCCTGGCGAAAGGCAACCTCGGTGCCGCAACCGGGTGGCGCAAATCTTCTTGTTTTCCCGGGTCTCTGGCGCGCGACCGGAAGCAATTTTGGTAGCTCAGGGTAAATTTTGGGGGGCCGAATCCGCGAACAGCGTCGAGACGACGGCCACCGCGCAGTGTCCGGCTTCAGCCGGACCGCGTGCGACTAGTCTGAGGGTTTTTTCGACCCGACGGGCACGGCGGGCTCTTCGACCACGACGAAGTCGGCGGTCTCCCAGGTAAACGGCGGATCGGCTCGGCGCTCGACCCTGCGCAGATTTGCACCATCCGCGCTCTCACCGGAGCGACGCTCGTCGCGACGGCGATCCCACTCGACGCTGACTGGCAGATCGGCCGTCTTCTTCTTCAGAAAATGAAAGCGCTTGAGGGCGCCAATCCGGACGAACATGCGGACGAAGCCGGGCTGTTTCCCGTCCATGCTCTCATCCTATCGGCACAACGTAGTGTCCGGCTTTAGCCGGACCACGGCACAACGTAGTGTCCGGCTTTAGCCGAACCACGGCACAACGTAGTGTCCGGCTTCAGCCGGACCCTTACCTACCGTTTTCTCCCCTCTCCTGCGCCCGCGCGCCTGAGAGGATGTTGGCCAACCCGACATTCCCTTCGTGGCAGGCAGACTCGAAGATCTGCTCGTCGCTCCGCCACATGACGTTCTCGAGAGTCCAGGGCTTCGAGTAGGTGTTGGGGTCCGTCACGGTCAACCGGTAGGTCATCGTGTCCGCGTCGTCCCGGGTGAACCGTTCAACGAGGCGAACATCCTTCGTCGATCCCTGAAACCGGCGTTTGTCGTTGAAGTTGGTGGTTTCGACAACCAGCGTCTTTCCTTCCCACCAACCGCGTGAATCACCAAGCCACGAGCGGACGTTCGGGCCGACGTGCGGACGACGATCGAGCGGAATCACACGCGGGGCGTTCATGCTCTCGCTCACGATAACGACGTAACCCGGCGCCTGCACAATCCGGTGGTAGTTGTTGTAGAAGCCGTTCGGAAAGAACATCGTGTCGGCGGTGATGCAGCGCTCCTGGAGCGCGCGGTCTTCCCACGTGCCGGTGCGGAGCGTCGTGCCAGTCATTCGCTCAGTGGCGAGGTTCGGCGTCGTCTCCCACCGCCGTCTCCCCTCCGCGGTGTACGGGATCCTGCCGTCTTCCGGGTCGATGACCAGCGACGTGCGCAGGCTTCGGTGGACACGGCCCTTTCCCGATTCCAGCCAGATCTCGTTGAACTCACCGCTCGTCGCGATTTGCGCCGAGACGTTCTTCAGCGTTGTCGCCAGCGCGTTCTTCTCGGCGTCGGCGGCTTCCTGTTTCGTGAAGAACGGCTTGTTCGCGAGGGCGGCGGGACGTTCGAGCGGCACCGGCGTCTGATTCGACCAGACGCCCTGCAGATCGGGATCACCCCAGGCGGTCGTCTGCGCGCCGGCCACGTTCGCGACGCACAAGAATGCGATGGCAATCAAAGAGGTCACACGCATGGCATTTATCGCTTCTCCTGCGCACGCGCGGCAGACAGGATGTTGGCAAGACCGTAGTTGCCCTCGTGGCAGGCCACTTCGAAAATCCCCTCGTCGCTTCGCCACAGGTTGTTCTCAACGGTCCACGGCTGTGCGAACGTGTTCGGGTCGGTTACGGTCAACTGGTAACCGATCGTGTCGTTATCCAGGCGGGTGAATCGCTCGATGAACTTCAACGCTCGCGTCGAACCGTAGAACCGCCGGCTGTCGTTGAAGTTCGTTGTCTCGACCACCAGCGTCCGGCCTTCCCACCACCCGCGCGAGTCGCCGAGCCACTGCTGGATGTTCGCGCCGACATGCGGTCGCCGATCGCCGCTCGACTGCGCGCGGGTCGATCCTGACGCTGTGGAAGGATCGAGCGGGATGACACGCTGCTCGTGCATCATCTCGGTAAGGATCACGACGTAGCCGGGCGCCTGTACGATCTGGTGATAGTTGTTATAGAAGGGATTGGGGACAAAGATGCCGCCGGTCGTGATGCACCGCTCATCAAGGGAGCGATCGCGCGGCCCGTTTGTCAGGAGAGGACGGCCCATGAGATCGCCCTCGAGCGACGGCGTCGCGAACCATCGCGTCTTCCCCTCCTTCGTGTAGGGGATCAGGCCGTCTGGCGGATCGACAACCTGCGACGTACGTAAATTGCGCCCGACCCTGCCCTTCGCGGTCTCGAGCCAGATCCCGTTCAACTCGCCGCTCGTTGGAATCGCTCCCCCGACAACCTTCAGGATCGAGCCGAGCGAATTCTTCTCCACTTCCGCGGCTTCGGTTTTGGTGAAGAACGCCTTGTTGGCGAGCGGCGCCGGGCGCTCGAGCGGAATCGGCGTCTGGTTCGACCAGATACCCTGAAGATCGGGATCACCCCAGGGGGTGGTTTGGGCGGCGGCCGCCACCGGCGCCAGCAACACCGCCGCGATGAGCAAGCTGAACGCGCGCATCGAACCTCTGCGAAATCGGAGAGAACGACAGTTTAGCGCGGATCGGTGACGGCGGTCCGGTGGTCCGATGGTCCGCCTGAAGGCGGACACTACGTCGGGCGGGTCCGGCTGGCGCCGGACACGACACCGAGCGCGGCGATCTGACGCTTCGTCGCCACCGTGCGGTAGCTGCGCTCTATGAACTCGCCGATTTGCGCCTGGTCCACCTTGCCGTCCACCCACACGCTCACCCAGAGTCCACGGCCGTACGGCGAGGCAAAGCAGCGAACGTCCTTCAGCGCAACGGCGGCCTCCTTCGCCGGCAGCCGGAACGCCATCGACGGCCGCCCCTTGATGATTTCGAAGGCGCAGAACATCTTCTGTCCGGCCTTGAATGTCGGATGTCCCCACGCGATCTTTTCGCTCGACTCCGGCAGGCTGAGACACAGCCGCCGCGCGCGCGCAAACACCGGACGTTCGAACGCGCTACCGGTCCGGCTAAAGCCGGACACTACGTGACCGGTCCGGCTAAAGCCAGACACAACGTGACCGGTCCGGCTAAAAAGCCGGACACTACGTGACCGGTCCGGCTGAAGCCGGACACTGCGTCGTGAGCCTTCTTCGTCACTTCCTGCACCTTGCGTCAGTGTGGGCGCTCATGCGTGTATTGATGAATTACGACCGTAGAGCCGACGGGGTTGCGCGGGCAACGGTATCATCGCGGACTGTGACCCGCACCACCCGACTGATGCTGGCCTCGTGGCTATCGGCGACGCTGTGTGTCGTTCCATCGGTCGTGGACGCCGCGGATCTGCAATCCAGGACTGCGCAGGCGTACGAGAAGTTCGCCGACGCGGCCACGCGCGAGTTCGTCGCGCGCGCGCAGAAGATGTCTCCGGACAACCGCTGCGACGGCGTCATGACGGCGCGTGCCGGCAGCGGCGACGGAATCCTGGACGTGCCCGACGGCCTCATCCACCACTGGGTGGGCAGGGCGTTCGTCAAGGGCGCAACCATCCGGCAGGTGGTGAACGTCGCGCGCGACTACACCGCGTACAGCAAGGTCTACAAGAACGTGGTCTCGACCAAGGTGCTGTCGCAGCAGGGCGACAGCTATCGCGTGCTGATTCGCCTCAAGGAAGGCGAGCTTGGCGTTGACGCGGTGCTCGATGTGCGCTCCGCGGTCGATTACCGAACGCTGAGCGACGGCAGCATCTCGGCGATTTCGAAGTCCGAGGAGATTCGCCAGGTCGAAAACGCCGGGCGTGCCAACGAGTCTCTGCTTCCCGCCGGACGGGACAGCGGCTACCTCTGGCGCGCACACACCTACACGCTCTTTGTACCGCAGCGCGACGGGGTGTTCGTGGTGATGGAAACGCTGGGACTGAGCCGCCGCTTCCCGCCCTTCACAGGCTGGATCATCGAGCCGATCGCACGGCGTCTGGGCCGCAAAAGCGTCGAGGGTTCGCTGGACGAGTTTGCAACCGCCATTCGGGCATCTGCCGGCCTGCCGGCACCCAGATCCTCCTGCTAATCCGGGTATACTCGGGGCCTCAGGAAGACAAGCTCGTTACAGAGGAGGATTGTTCAATGCGCGCACTGTTGACGATGGGGCTGATGGCCAGCTTCGCGGTGGGAGCCGTTGTAGCGCAGGGCCCGCCCCCGAACGCGGCGCCGGCGGTGCCGACGGTGGTGAAGGTCGGCGATATGGCGCCCGATTTCTCGCTGCAGGGGACTGACGGCAAGACCCACAAGCTGTCCGAGTACCGCGGCAAGCAGGCGGTGGTCATCGCCTGGTTCCCGAAAGCGTTCACGCAGGGCTGCACCATCGAGTGCAAGTCGCTCGCGGAGAACGGCGACAAGATCAAGCAGTACCAGGTCGCTTACTTCATGGCGAGCACCGACAACATCGAAGACAACACCAAGTTCGCGAAGGCCACCAGCGTGACGCTGCAGGGTCGAGGCGGCGCGTCAACCGTCGTGGAGAAGAAGGAAGCCGACTTCCCCATGCTGGCCGATCCGACCAAGGAAGTCGCGACGAAGTATGGCGTGCTGATGGCGAATGGGCAGTTGGCGAACCGCTGGACGTTCTACATCGACAAGAGCGGGAAGGTCGTCGCCATCGATACGGCTGTGCGCCCCGCGACGTCTGCCGAAGACATGATCACGAAGCTCGACGAGCTGAAGGTCGCGAAGAAGAGCTAGAACCAACCACCGTAGGGCACCCTTTCAAGGGTGGCCCTCTTCTTTCACGGGCGCCCTTTTCTTTCAAGGGCGCCCTTTTTTATTCGCGCCGCGCGCCGAGCCAGGCGTGGTCGCAGGCGAGGCATGCGTACCACGACCGCCGGTGGCTGGCGTATTCAAAACACACGGCACCGAGTTCGCCGCACTGCGGGCACGACATTTCCGGCCACACCCGGTTCGTTCCCCACTGCTGCACTGTGGCGCCGAGCCGAGTGACCGCGGCAGCCGCCGGCATCTCACGACAGAGCCGACCAAGACGCGCAGCAACCAGATTGAGCGAGAACGGTTTCAACAGCACCGCGTGGCAACCGGCCTTCAGCGCCGAGGGCGCGTCCGACGGTGATGAGATCACCGCAAGGATGCTGACGGGCGCCACCTGACGCGCGGCGGCGCAGATTTTTGCGGAATCGAACTCCGTGAGGTCCCAGTCAATCGCGATGACCCGCGGGCGGAACCGTTCGATCAATCGAACGGCCTCGACCGTCGTACGTGCTGAGTGACGGACAAAGGGCACGTCCGGAAAACGGTCGAGGTCCTCCGGCGCCACGGCCACGATGAGCGGGGGACGCAAATCGGTCGACAGCGGCTGCGCGCGGAGGTTGGTGGAAAAGTGTGGGAGCGGTTCCGTGTAGGCGCGTGGTGGCAGCATGACGGCTCATTAATGCCATCCGAATTGCGCCAGCGCATCAGGGAAAACCCCTAAGCCGCTCAGACCTGTTTAAGCCAGCCCTGGAGCAACGCGTAACGGACCACGTCGGTGCGGCCGCCTAAACGCAGCTTTCGCATGGCGTTGGCCTTGTGCGATTCGACCGTCTTGACGCTCAGCTCGAGCACACTCGCAATGTCCTTATTGCTGTGCCCGAGGGCGGTTAACCGCAGAACTTCAGTTTCGCGCTCGGTAACCGCGACCGGTTCGGCCCGGCCGCGGGTGAGCAGAGTGCCGGCTACTCGCTCGGCGAGCCGGCTATCGAGGTAGCGCCGGCCGGCCGCAGCGGCGCGAACCGCGTCGATGAGTTCGCGCGACGGACTTTGCTTCAGCACATATCCGAGCGCCCCCGCCTGGAAAAGCTCCTGCACGTAAGCGTCATCCGAATGTCGCGTCAGCGCAACGATTGCGGTCTGTGGCGACGCCGCGCGAATGGCACGGGTCGCAGCCAGACCGTTCATGTTCGGCATCGAAATGTCGACAACGACGACGTTGGGCCGCAGCTCGCTCGCGCGATCGACCGCGCCGCACCCGTCAGCGGCCTCGCCGATCACCTCCATGTCCGGCTGCTGGTCGATCAGGAGCCTCAGCGCCTGACGCACCGTCTCATGATCCTCAGCGAGTAGGAGACGAATCTTCTTCACGGGACGTTTATCAAGCCGGCCGTGCCAGTGGATAGCGCAAGTAGATCGTCGTCCCCTTGCCGGGCGCCGACTCGACCTGGAGAGTGGCGCCGATCAACGCGCTTCTTTCGCGCATGCCGATCATGCCGATGCCGGTCCGCTTCGTATTGGTGGCGGCCGGTTCGAACCCCACACCATCGTCCTCGACAATCAGCACCACCGCGTCGCTGCCGGCTTCCATCACGACGTCAACCCGGCTTGCCTGTGCATGCTTGAGGACGTTGTTGAGGGCTTCCTGAACCACGCGGTAAAGCGTCGTTTCCGCCTCCGGCGGAAGGCGCCTCGCCAACGTTCCTGTCATCTGGAACTTCGCGGGGATGCTGTGGTAGGCAGACCACTCCTCGAGAAACCGAGGCAGCGCGGCGACGAGGCCAAGATCATCCAGCGCCGCCGGGCGCAGCTCCCACGCGAGAAAGTCCACGGCATCGTCGATGCTCTTCGCCAGCGACAGGGCGCGATCGAGGTGGACATCGACAGCCGCCGCCGCCGGCAGCGCTTCGCGGTGCCGCTCCAGCGTCAGCCGCAGGGCTGTCAACTGCTGTCCGAGCTGATCATGGAGATCCCGGGCAATCCGCGCACGCTCGCTTTCCTGTGCGGTGACCAGCTCGTGCAACAGCAGCATGACCTGCTGTTGTGCGCCGCCGCTTCGCACCACTTCCGCCTGCAGTTCGGCGGTACGCTCGTCAACGCGATCCTCCAGCTCCGTCCTCGCGTGTTCCAGCGCCTGATCGCTGCGGCGCCGCTCGGTCAGATCGCGGGCGATCTTCGCAAATCCATCGCGACCATCGGGACCGAGCCTGGTGGTGACGCCGCTTGAATAGAAGCGTTCGCCCGTCTTGCGCAGGTGCCACCGCTCATCCTCCGAGTGGCCCGTCGCCATCGCGCGCGCACGCTCCTGCCCAGGCACGCCTGCGAACCGGTCTTCGGGAGTGAACAGCATGACTACGTCGGCGCCGATCGCCTCCTGCGCGGTGTAGCCGAAGACACGCTCCGCGCCGGAGTTCCAGGAGTCGATGCGGCCGTCAGCCTCCATCGTGACGATGGCGTAATCGACGGCGCTGTCGATCAGGAGCCGCAGGCGCTCCTCCCGATTACGCAGATTCGACTCGACCTGCTTCCGTGCGGTGATGTCCTGGAAGGTGATGACGATGCCTTCGATCCGATCGTCGGAGGTCCGATAGGGGTGGATCCTTACGCCGTACCAGGTGCCATCGTCGCGGGTCTCGACCTCGCGCTCGATCGTCTGCAGATCCCGGAGCACGGCGGCCGCATCGTCATAGAGCTGATCGTAGGCGAGTCGATTGGTGATGTCCGACAGCTGACGTCCGACGTCGCCATGGCGGAGATTGAATACCCGCTGGGCGCGCGGCGTGGAGAGCTTCACACGCATGCTCCGGTCGAGAAACACGGCGCCCATCTCTGTGGACGTGATCAGGTTCTGGAAATCGTTGTTGGTGGCCGCCAGCTCGTCGACCTTGATGTTCAACTGCTGGTTGACCGTCGCTAACTCCTCGTTGGAGGACTGCAGCTCCTCTTTACTGGTTTCGAGCTCCTCGGTCGATGACCGCAGCTCTTCGTTCATCGCCTGCAGCTCCTCATTCGCCGCCTTGGCCTCCTCGACCTGGACGGCGGAGCGCTCGAGCGTCAGACGGAGCTGTTCGTTGACACGCGCCAGTTCGTCGTGAAGTTGCTCTGATTCCCCTTCTGGATGTGTGACGAGCTCAGTTGCCGGCGGCGACTCGGCCGCCGCAACGGCACCGTTCTCTTCAAACATCACCAGGAAGTAGCCACGCGCCGGCGTGCCGACGCGCAGCACCGGCCGCACGTGAACGGTGACGCCGATCTCCTCGCCGTTGCGCTGCAGCCGGGCACCGCGCACGACGGTTCGGGTCCGTTGCTGGGAGGCAACGAGGAGCCCGGTTCGTACGTCGGCAGTGAGCTCGGGGCGTACCAGCTTCAGAACATCCCGCGTCGGCTCGCCACCGGGAACGACCAGGTAATCGGACGCGCGCTCGGACAGGTGGACCACCAGGTGATCGTCAGTCACGACCAGTGACGGAGCCGCGAACTCCTCCAGGAGCCGCAAATGGAGGTCCCCGGGGGAAATGTGATCACGGTGCCGTGGCTCCTCCACGATCGGTGGAAGTGCCAGCGGCCGGGGCGCCTCGACGGTCGGCAGCGGGGCTCGACGCGCGGCTGCTCGGACGCGGTAGATATGCGACGACTTGTCGATCGGCTCGAACAGCTCGTGCCGCTCTTCGGCCGTTTCCGATCCGCCCAGAAACAGGTAGCCGTCCGGACGCAGCGCGAACTGACACGTCTCGAGCACACGCTGCTGACTGGAGCGGTTCAGATAGATCAGCAGATTGCGGCAGACGACCAGGTCCAGATGCGAGAACGGCGGGTCCTTGATGACGTTGTGATGCGCGAACAGCACCAGCTCACGCAGTTCGCGGCGGACGCGGTATCCAGCGCCGTCGCGATAGAAGAATCGCAGCAGTCGCGCCGCCGACACGTCCGTCACCTCTGCTTCCGAGTAGAGGCCGTCGCGGGCTGTCCGGATCGCGGTCTCATCGAGATCGGTCGCAAATATCTGAATGCGCGGCACGGCGGCCGCGCCGGTCGCATTCTCGACCAACAGCATCGCCAGTGAATACGCTTCCTCACCGGTGGCGCAGCCCGCGCTCCACGCGCGGACGTGATCCGTGGCGTCACGATCGGCGAACAGCCGCGGAATCACGAGCTGCTCCAGGACGTTCCAGGCCGGAGCGTCGCGAAAGAAGTTCGTGACGCTGATCAGCAGATCCTTCATCAGTGCGGCGGCTTCTTCCGCGTGGTCTCTGACATAGCGGCCGTATTCCGCCAGGTCTTCCGATTCGTGGAGGCTCATGCGCCGCGCGATGCGCCGGCGAATCGTCGCCGGCTTGTAGTCGGAAAAATCCTGGGAGGTTCGGGTACGCAGCACGCGCAGAATGTCCCGGACCGCATCGTCCTCGTCCGTGTGCGCCGGATCGGCGGCCCGCTGCACGGGAGCGCTGCGGAGGTGGCGGACGTAGTCGATCACGCGCGGCGCGATCGACTCCGCGGGCAGCACGTAATCGACCAGCGTCGTCGCAATCGCGTGCAACGGCATTTCCGTGTGATCGGCCTGTTCGGGCTGCTGCGCCACGGTCAGGCCACCGTGTTCCTTGACGCGCTTGAGCCCCATCGAGCCGTCGACGCCGGTCCCCGACAACACTACCGCCGCCGCGCGTGCCTGATACACATCGGCCAGGGTCCTGAAAAAGATGTCGATCGGCGCCTTGCGTTCCTCGATGCGCATCTCATCGGACACCGTGAGCGTGCCGTCCACCGCCTTCAGACTGCGGCTCGGCGGAATGACGTAGACGTGCCGCGCCTGTAGCGGCACGGTGTCGCGGACCTGCGTCACCGGGAGCGCCGTCGCGCGCTGCAGCACTTCAGCCAGCTTGCTCTCATGATCGGGCGACAAATGCAGGATGACGACGTAAGCGACGGGCGCATCGACCGGCGCCTGTTCGAAGAAGCGCGTCAGCGCGACGATGCCACCAGCCGATGCGCCGATGCCAACGACGAGTTCAGGCGCATCTGGCGGAACCGGTTGTAATGGCTGCGGCAGCGTTTCCATGATGACCGTTTGGCGTAAGCGTAGTATGGAAACGAGCGGCCGGCGTTATTTTGCCGTCGAGTTTGAGCGCGTAGAACGAACGTTCGGATCGTTCGAGGCGTTCGGATCGTTCGAAATCGTTCGATCGTTCGAAATCGTTCGGACCGTTCGGAGCCTGGCGCGCCGTAGCCAAAAGCGAAGGCGGCGATAATGGGAACGCCCGAATGGAAACCGCCGCCAATCAACCGAAACCCGGTGCCGAACCGCTCGGCCTGCCTGATATCAGCGTCTCCGCCCGAGATCTTTTCCGTATCGAAACCGATCTGCAGGTTCCGGCCTATTCGGCCATAGAAGAGCACGTACCGCCGCTGGATCCGGATTATGTCTTCGACCGCGACACCACGCTCGCGTTGCTTGCCGGCTTCATGCACAACCGGCGCGTGATGGTGCAAGGCCGTCACGGCACCGG
>Ga0207701_10007792_pt1 | contig 10624 bp, 5 predicted proteins | sample KBSSwiSSwithPhiX_FD_184294 | JGI IMG/M metagenome (GOLD analysis project Ga0207701, IMG submission 184294) | Switchgrass rhizosphere bulk soil microbial communities from Kellogg Biological Station, Michigan, USA, with PhiX - S5 (SPAdes) (version 2) | ecosystem: Environmental > Terrestrial > Soil...
GTGCCGAAATCGAAGCGTGGCAGGTAGTCGTTCTGCACCGCCCCCGGATAGAGCAACGGCAGCGACGACAGCCCGGCCGCCGTGCGCGACAGCGTGTCGTCGGTGGCGTCGATGTTGATGCGGTTGTAGCCGAAGCCGACCGTCACTTCGTTATACGTGCGCGAGTTGATGATCTTGGTGAGGTTCAGCGCCAGCGCGTGACCGGGCCGCGCGTCGGTGATCTTGGTGTGCTCCATGTTCGTGCCGAGCACGAACGAGCCGTAGTTCGAGGTGATCGAGTCGTTGTTGTTGACGTAACGCCCGAAGATCCGCCAGTCGTTCGCCGGGCTGTAGTCGATGCGGATCATGTCCTCGCGGCGGGGATAGTTGTCGGAGTCCTGCGAGGTGTAGTTGAACCCCTGCCCCGTCGTGTTCGGCGCCGGGAAGAGCTTGAGGATGTCGAGCCCCGGCCCGTAGAGCCGCGCGGGATCGATCCGGCCGAGCACCCCCTGGAACTGGAAGCAGCCGGCGGTGTTCGTCGCGCTGCACGGCAGGCCGGTGCTGGAGTCACGGATGAACGGGAACGGGTTGCCGTTGTTGTCCACGCTCTGCGAGAAGTCTCCCTGGCGCTCGAGCGCGGTGGGCAGCTTGATGCGGCGCAGCGTGTTCGGGCGCAGCTGCTTCTGGAACTCCTGCGACCAGAAGAAGAACAGCTTGCTGCGGCTTTCGTTGAAATGGCTGGGGACGAAGATCGGCCCGCCCAGCGTGTAGCCGACGTCGTCGAGGCGCAGCAGGTTCTTCGCCAGGCCGTCGCGGTTGTTGACCCAGTTGGTGGCGTTGAGGCTGTCGTGGCGCTTGTACCACTGCGCCGACCCGGTAAAGTCGCGGCCGCCGCTCTTGGTCACGACGCTGATCTGCGCGCCCGACGAGCGGCCGTACTCGGCCTGGTAGTTGGCCGTGAGCACCTTGAACTCGGCGACGGCATCGAGGCTGAGCGTCGCCAGCTGATCGCCGTTGTTGCCGGTGTCGACGTTGCCGACGCCGTCGAGCGTCAGGTTGTTCTGGTTGAAGCGGGCGCCGTTGGCGCTGATGTTGCCGAGGCCGGCGTGGCCGGCGACGGTCAGGTTGCCGGTGTTCACGACGCCGGGGGTGAGACCGACCAGCGCGAGATAACTGCGGCTGTTCACCGCGACGTCCTGCAGGACCTTGCCCTCGAGCGCGTAACCGCGCTCGGCGCTCTGCGTCTTGAGCTCGGTCGCGCGCGCCGTGACCGTCACCGTCTCCGCCCGCTGCCCGACTTCGAGGGTGACGATGCCGGCGTTGAGCTTGTCGTTGGCGTTGACGACCACGTTCGTCCGCTCGACGGTCTTGAAGCCTTCGAGCGCCACCTTCAGCGTGTAGGAGCCGGGCTGCACCTGCGGGAACGTGAACACTCCGCCTTCCTGGGTCACCACGGTCGCCTGATCGCCGCGCTGGTTGTTGGTCAGGCTCACCGTCACGCCGGGCACGCCGGCGCCCTGAGAATCGCGCACGATTCCGGCCAGGGATCCGCTTGTCGTCTGCGCGGTGGCGGCCGCGGCCATCAGGATCGCCGCGAGCGCCCACGCCATGCACCGATTTATGGTCTGCCTCATCTGTGTCCTCCCCAGACGACAGGCGTATATCACCGAGACCCTTCATGTGCAAGAAGATGTCGAGGGTCCGGGGCCGCGCGTGCGGCCTCGAAATACCTCAGGCACTTGTCGCGCCATGCCGCGGCATCCGCCGCCTGCCGTTCGAAGCGCGCGAGGACGGCCCGGTACCGTTCGTCGTCGATCTTTCCCGCGAGCCCGATCCACCGCGCCTGGAGTCCACGCGCCTCTTCGGCGCCGCGCGTGTAGGTGTGAACCAGTTCGTCCCAGAGCGTGCGCCCGGATTTCATCCGGTAGGTCCACGGCAGGCGGTGGAACCAGAGGAGCAGTTCGTCCGGCGTCGCCGCCGGGTCGTTCCACCGCTCGCGAAGCGGCGCCTGGTATTGATCGACGAAGCCGCTTCCCTGCCGCGTGCGATCGACGCCGATGGCGCGGGTGTCGGCGCGGTGGTAGGTGGTGGCCGACCAGTCCTCACGGCGCGGATCGGTGTTCTCGGGCATGGGCGCGTAGTGATCGCCGCCGATCAGATGGTGCAGGCCGAGCGGCATGGTGTAGTGCACGTAGGCCTCGCGCGAGTCGAGCAGGATCGATCGGATGGTCGCGACGACCAGCGGATCGGCGCTCCACGTCGTCCGGATCCACTCGTCGGCGATCGTCGCCGCGTCGAGCGACGGGTTCCACGCGAGGCGGCCGAAGGCGTACCAGTTCGCCTGGGCGAGATCGTGCCCGGTCCAGTTGTCGTCGAGGCCGGTGTTGGCGACGCCGGCCATCCCCGTCTCGCGCTTTCCTTCCAGCGAGCCGTCGACGACGCGCGACACGAACGATCCCGGCCCTCGCGCATAGGTGTCGGCGTTGAGGAACTCCGTCCACATCGGCGCGAGATACACCGCGTGCGTGGACTGGCCGAGGTACTCCTGCGTGATTTGCAGCTCCGCCATCAGCGGCGTCTTCGGCATGGCGCCGAAGAGCGGATGGAACGGCTCGCGCGGCTGAAAGTCGAGCGGCCCGTTCTTCACCTGCGCGAACACGTTGGCGCGAAACGTGCCGTCGAGCGGGACGAACTCCTTGTAGGCGCGCTTGACGCGATCCCGATCGACGCTCGCGTCGTAGACGAAGGCACGCCACATGACGACGCCGCCGTGCGGCGCGACCGCGTCGGCGAGCAGGTTGGCGCCGTCGGCATGCGTGCGGCCGTAGTCCTGCGGACCGGGCTGCCCTTCGCTGTTCGCCTTGACGACGAAGCCGCCGAAGTCGGGAATGCGCTGATAGATCTCGTCCGCTTTCTCGCGCCACCAGCGCGCGACCGCGGCATCGGCCGGGTCGCTCGTCTTGAGGCCGCCGATCATGACGGGAGCCGCGAAGTTCGCCGCGAGGTAGACGCGGATGCGGTACGGACGCAGCAGCCTGGCGATGACGGCGGCCTTGTCGAGCCACGGCGCGGTCAGCATCTGCGGGTTGGCGTTGACGCTGTTGATGACCGCGCCGTTGATGCCGATCGAGGCGTTGGCGCGCGCGTAGTCGACGATGCGGGACTCGGACGGCGAGGGCCAGAACAGCGATTGCCCCGCGTAGCCGCGCTCGATCGTGCCGTCGAGATTGTCCCAGTGATTGAGCAGCCGCCGCGCCAGCCGCGGCCGATCGGCGACGTCGAGCGCGTCGATCGGTTCGCCGGTCTGCAGCAGCCGCAGGAACCGGAACGTCCCGTAGAGCGCGCCGGCCTCGCCGGCGGAGGCGACGACGATCGCCGGGCGTCCGCTCACGCGCGCGGAGCGGATGACGAATCCCTCTTCGCCGCAGGCGCGCAACTCGGCGTCCCAGCCGAGCGCCGCGACCACGGGTGATGACGAAATGGCGACAAATAACGCGCTGCCGGCCTCGACACGATCGGCGCGCGGGATTTCGCGGCCCAGCAGTCCCTTCAGTCCACGCGACAGCTCCGCCGCAATGGCGTCGCCGGTCGGCGACTGGAGCGGTATGACAATGGCGCCGATTGCGCGAGAGTACTGCGCGCGCACCGCCTCGGGCAGCGGCTGGTAGCGCAGCCACAGATCGTGCCCTGTCTCTGCACCGGCGGAACGAGGTCCGAGCAGGACGACGAACAGGACCAGCAGCATCGCGGCGGCGCGGACGTGGGGACGCACCGGGTGCCACTTCGCTGTCGGGCAGAGGAGCAGTCTTCGCTGTCGGGCCAGGGGATAGGGCCGAGATGGCTGGAGTCTCAACCGCATGCGCATCTCACCAGTCATGCATCGTGCCGTCGGCACGACGCGCCACCGGCAGCCACGCGGGCTCGTAAGGAAACGTCGCCGCGAGCGCTTCGTCGAGCTCGACGCCCAGACCGGGGGCGTCGCCCGGGTGCATCACGCCGGCGTGGAAGCGGTACGCGTGCGGAAACACGCGATCGGTCTCGGCGGAGTGCGGCATGTATTCCTGGATGCCGAAGTTGTGCACGTGCAGATCGAAGTGCAGCGCCGCGGCGAGGCAGACCGGGCTGAGATCGGTGGCGCCGTGCGAGCCCGTGCGCACGCCGTGGATCTCGGCCACCGCGGCGATCCGGCGCATGTGCGTGATCCCGCCGGCATGCGCCACCGACGTCCTGATGTAGTCGACGAGCTGCTCTTCAAGCAGCTGGCGGCAGTCGTGAATGGAGTTGAACACCTCGCCGACCGCCAGCGGCGTCGTCGTGTGCTGCCGGATCAGCCGGAAGACCTCGGGGTTTTCGGCGGGTGTCGGATCTTCGAGCCAGAAGAGCGAGTACGGCTCCAGCGCGCGGCCGAGACGCGCGGCTTCGATCGGCGTCAGCCGGTGATGCGCGTCGTGCAGCAGCGCGATCTCCGATCCGAGCTCGCGGCGAAGCCGATCGAAGAGCCGCGGCACGATGGCGAGGTACGGCTCGGTGTTCCACACCGTCTCCGACAGCGGCCCGCGTTCGGCGGGCTCGTAGCGATCGCCGCGCGCGATGCCGTACGGCCGTTCGACGCCGGGAATGCCGCACTGCACGCGGACGGCCGTGTAGCCCATGCCGGCGTGACGCCGCGCCGACTCCACCGCGTCCTCGATCGTCTCGCCGCTCGCGTGACCGTAGACCGTCACCGCGTCGCGCGACGCCCCGCCGAGCAGCTGGTACACGGGCGCGCCGAGCGCCTTGCCCTTGATGTCCCACAGCGCCATGTCGACGGCGGCAATCGCCGTCATCGTCACCGGCCCGCGCCGCCAGTAGGCGCCCTTGTAGAGGAACTGCCAGATGTCTTCGATGCGGCGCGCGTCGCGTCCGATGAGGAGCGGGACGACGTGGTCGTTCAGGTAGCTTGCGACCGCCAGCTCACGGCCGTTCAGCGTCGCGTCGCCGAGGCCGGCGACGCCGTCCGCGGTCTCGAGCCGCAGCGTGACGAAGTTCCGGCCGGGACTGCACACGATGACGCGTCCCGCGGTGATGGTCATCTATTTCGACGGATTCGACGGCAAGACGACGTCCAGCGTCGCGGTCAGCTCGGTGCGCGAGCTGGTGCCCGCCATCACCTCGAACCGTCCCGGCTCGACGATCCGCTGCATGTGCCGATCGATCAGGGACAGCTCCGCCGGACCGAGGACGAACGTCACCGTTCGTTTCTCGCCCGGGCCGAGCGTCACGCGCTCGAAGCCGCGCAGCTCTTTCGTCGGGCGCGTCACCGAGCTGACGAGGTCGCGGATGTAGAGCTGCACGACTTCGTCGCCGGAGCGGTCGCCCGTGTTGGTCACGTCCACGCTGACCCTGGCCTTGCCGCCCGTGCCGATCGCCGGCTGGTCGATCTTCAGGTTCGCCAGCTTGAACGTCGTGTAGCTCAGGCCGAAGCCGAACGGCCACTGCGGATCGCGCGGCAGATCGAGCGCCGCGCGGAACGAGGTGGGGCGCCGGTTGTAATACACCGGCAGCTGACCGGTGTGCCGCGGGAAGCTCACGGGCAGCTTGCCGCCGGGGTTGACGTCGCCGAAAAGGATCTCGCCGATCGCGGTCCCCCCTTCCTGTCCCGGGTACCACGCCTCGAGCACCGCCGGCACGCGTGCGGCGACGTCGGGAATCGCGAGCGGCCGCCCGTTGATCAGCACGACGATCACCGGCTTGCCGATCTGCAGCATCGCGGTGACGAGATCGCCCTGCTGGCTCATGAGCGACAGGTCGGCGACGTCGCCCAGATGCGAGTCGGACCACGCCTCGCGCGACGTGGACTCGTTGGTGCCGATGACGAGGACGATGGCGTCGGCTTTCCGCGCGACGCCGACCGCCTCGGTGATGCGCGCGCGATTCTTTTCCGGATCGCCGAGCACGACCTTGTCGGCGTTCCAGTCGGCGTCGTGCTCGGTGATGCGCACGCCTTCCGCGTGCACGATCTGCACGCCCGGACCGGCGGCCGCCTGGATGCCGCCGAGGACGTCGATCTTGCGTCCCGGATCCCGCGAGTAGCCGCCGAGGTGCACGCCCTTCGCGTTCGGGCCGATGACGGCCAGCGTCTTCAGGCGGCGGCGATCGAGCGGCAGCGTGCGGCCGTCGTTCTTGAGCAGCACGATCGACTTGCGCGCCGCCTCGAGCGCGACCGCCTGGTGCGCCGGCGTGTTCGTGGTCTTCTCAGCGACGTCGGCGTCGGCGAACGGCTGCTCGAACAGGCCGGCAAGGAACTTCGCTCGCAGCACGCGCAGCACCGCGCGGTCGACGTCCGCTTCGGCGACGCGCCCGTCCTTGACCATCGCGACGAGCGAGGGAAAGCCGTCGGGATCCGGCAGCTCCATGTCGACGCCGGCGGCGAGCGCCTGGCGCGCCGCGTCCGCCTTGTCGGCGGCGACGTGATGCTGGCTGATCAACTGTTCCACCGCGAAGTAGTCCGAGACGACGAGACCGCGGAAGCCCCATTCGCGACGGAGCACGTCTTCGATCAGCCAGCCGTTGACGTGCGACGGCACGCCGTCCACTTCGTTGTAGCTGGGCATCACGGTGAACGCGCCGGCTTCGCTGACCGCGGCCTGGAACGGGACCAGCAGCTCGCTGCGCAGGAGCCGCTCGGGCACCAGTGCCGGTGCGGTGTTGATTCCGCCCTCGTGCGATCCGTGCCCGGCGAAATGCTTCAGCGTCGCGAATACCTTGTCCTTCGCGAGCGGCAGGCTGCGCCCCTGGTAGCCGCGCACCGCGGCGACGCCGAGACGCGAGACGAGCCACGGATCCTCGCCGTAGGTTTCCTCGATCCGTCCCCAGCGGGGATCGCGCCCGAGATCGACGACCGGCGACAGCACGTGCTGGACGCCGCGCGCGCGGGCTTCCGCGGCGGCAATGCTCATGATGCGCTCGACCAGCGCCGGATCCCACGTGCTGGCGAGCCCCATCGGCACGGGGAACTGCGTCCCGTTGGGCGCGACCAGGCCGTGCAGCGCCTCTTCGTGAAACATCGCCGGAATGCCGAGGCGCGTATGGTCGATCAGCCAGTGCTGGACGGCGTTGACGAACTCCACGTGCTGTCGCGGCGTCCGCGTCGCGGGGGCGCCCTTGGGCGGATCGGCGATTTCGCTCGGCCGGGCGATTTCGCCGATGCCGTTGGCGAGCAGCCCCGGCGCACCGGCCGGATCGAAGACGCCGCCGGCCCCCTGCATCTTGGCGTTGCGTTTCCACAGCCCCTGCAGCTGCGCGACTTTTTCGTCGAGCGTCATTCGCGCGAGAAGATCCGCGGCGCGCTCGTCCACCGAGCGCGCCGCGTCGCGGTAGGGCGGGAGGGCGCCCTGCGCCGCGAGACCGGCATGCCACGCGGCCAGACCGAGGGCCGCGGCAACGAGACGACGCGTCATTCGCATGTTTTTTCCGCGACGCGAATTTTTCGCGCCATCGTGAGCGGCGCGTATCATAGGCCGGATATACTTCGGGACACAAATTTAATAGTCCGTGCGAAAGATCGACCTCACCAACTTCCAGCGCGCGACCAGCGGCACCGCCCGCGCGATCAACCGCCGCATCGCCCTGAGCTTCATCCGGCGCGAGGCGCCGCTGTCGCGCGCCGACCTGGCGCGATCCTCGGGGCTGCAGCCCAGCACCGTGTCGGCGATCATCGACGAGCTGATCAAGGAAGGCTGGGTGACCGAAGGGATGGGGCGGGCGCCGCGCGGCCGGCGGCCGCGCCTGCTGCACCTGAACGTGGAACGCGCCGGCATCATCGCGGTCGATCTCCGGCCGGAAACCACCACCGTCGGCCTCGCCGGCATGGACGCGCGCTTCGTCGAGCAGACGTCGTGGCGCACGCCGCAGGATCCGCAGGCCTGGCTGCAGGCGCTCACGCGCAGCGTCAGGGGATTTCGCACCGCGCACCCGCGCATCCTCTGCGAAGGGGTCGGCGTCAGCCTGCCCGGCCGCGCCGACGCCGAGGGACGGCTGATCTTCGCGCCGAACCTGCGCTGGGGACCGGTCAATCTTCGCGCGCTGATCGAGCAGAAGCTCGAGCTGCCCGTCGCCGTCGAGAACGCCGCCAACGCCTGCGCCCTGGCGGAGCTCTGGTTCGGCCGTCACCCGGAACACGTCCGCAATCTCATCGCGGTCACGATCTCCGAAGGCATCGGCGTCGGCCTGCTCATGAACGGCCAGCTGGTTCGCGGCGGCGACGCGCGCGCGGGTGAGTTCGGGCACATCACGCTGGACGAGAACGGCCCGCGCTGTCCGTGTGGCAAGCGCGGCTGCTGGGAACGCTACGCCTCCAACTCGGCGGCGCTGACGACGTATCGCGACTCGGTCGCGGCGGCGGGATGGAAGGCGCCGCCGTTTACGTTCGAGCAGCTCGTGCGCATGGCGAACGAGGGCGATCGCCATGCCGCCGGCGCGCTCGACTCGATGGCGACGTATGTCGGCATCGGCCTGGCCGGCCTGATTACCGGCCTGTCACCGGACGTCGTCGTGATTGTCGGCGAGATCACGGCGGCCTGGGATCGCGTCGGGCCGATCGTCGCCGACGTCGTCAAGCGCCGCGCGCTGCCGCCCCTGGCGACCCGCATCTTCCCGGCCCAGATCGCGATCCAGCCGCGTCTGCGCGGCGCGGCGACCCTCGTGGTGCAGCAGCACTTCGGCGCCCCCGCGGTCGCGTAAGAAATATCCGTCGCGGAGGCGACGCATGACCTGCGTGCCACGTCGTTACCCGGGAATTGTCGCCATGGCGACGGTGGTGTGCGCCGCGGTCCGGTTCGTCGCGGCGCAGGACACACCGGTCAGTCCACTCGCGTCGCGGATCGACCCGTACGTGGAACGACAGCGCGTCATCGTGATGACCGACATCGCCAACGAGCCCGACGACCAGATGTCGATGGTGCGCTTTCTCGTCTACAGCAACCAGTTCGACATCGAGGGGCTGATCGCCACGACCTCGACATGGATGAAGAACCGCGTGCGGCCGGACGTGCTGCAGACGCTCGTCGTCGCATACAACGAAGTCCGGCCGAACTTGATCCGGCACGAGCCGGGGTTTCCGACAGCGGATGCGCTGCGGGCGGTGATCGCGTCCGGCCAGCCCGGATACGGAATGGCCGCCGTCGGCCCGGACAAGATGTCACCGGGCGCGGAGCTGATCGTCAAGGCCGCGGAGAAGGACGAGTCGCGACCGCTGTGGGTGCTCGCATGGGGCGGCGCCAACACGCTGGCCCAGGCACTGGTCCACGCCAGGGCGACGCGGACCGCGGCGCAACTCGACGCCCTCGTCGCCAGGCTCCGCGTCTACGCCATCTCCGACCAGGACGACGCGGGCGCGTGGATCCGGCGCGAGTTTCCCGCGCTCCACTACATCGGCGTCCCGTCAACACAGGACGGCGAGCAGTACTACCTGGCCACATGGACCGGGATCAGCGGCGATCGCTTCTACAAGAACGCGCCCGGCGCCGACTTCACGACGTTCACCGACGACTGGGTGAACGCCAGCATTCGCAGCAAGGGACCGCTCGGCAGGCACTACCCGATGCCGTGCTGCATCCACGAGGGGGACACGCCGTCCTTCCTCGGGCTGATCGACAACGGCCTCGCGAGCTCCATGAGTCCGTCCTACGGCGGGTGGGGCGGACGCTACGTCTGGCGCACCTACTACGGTGAGACGCGCCCGTCCTGGACGCAGGGCGGCGATTCGTACCCCGGGCGCGACAGTTCCAGGGACACCGTGATCGGAATCGACGGCAGGAGCTACACGACCGATCAGGCGACGATCTGGCGCTGGCGCACCGCGTTTCAGCACGACTTCGCGGCGCGCATGGACTGGACGGTGAACGACGCGAAGCACGCCAATCACAATCCGATCCTCGTCGTGAACGGGAGCGGCGGCAAGGCAACGGTCCCGATTGACGCCGTGGTCGGCGTGCCGGTCACGCTCGACGCGGCCGGCAGCCGCGACCCCGATGGCAACGCGCTCCATTACAAGTGGTTCTTCTATCCTGAAGCCGGCACCGGCATTCCCGGACAGCCCGTGGCGAGCGGTCGGGGCCCGCGCGAACCGGCCGACCGGGTGACGCTCGCGAATGAGGCGACCGCAAGGGTCTCCGTCACGGCGCGCGTGGCGGGCAAGGCACACATCATCCTGGCGGTCGAGGACGACGGCAGCCCGACGCTGACGTCTTACCGGCGGATCATCCTCACGGTGCGCGAGAAGTGACAGACTGGTCCTGAACCATGCCGCGTCCCGTCGTGCTCGCCGTGTTCGCGATGCTTGGCGCGCTCGCTGTCGTTTTGGCCGGCGCGTCGAATCAGCAGACTAGGGGGTCTACAGATGCTCACAGGGGTCCTGCTTCTCGCCACCACGATTAACTACATGGACCGCGTGACGCTCGGCAGCGCGTCGGTCCGGATCACCGCGCAGTTCGGGCTGAGCGAGATTCAGTATGGGAACCTCGAGCTCGCCTTCGGCTGGGCGTTCGCCGTGGGTTCCTGCGTTTTTGGCTTCCTGGCCGACAAGCTGCCGGTGCTCTGGTTGTATCCAGCAATTCTGGCCACGTGGTCGCTGGTGGGAATGGCGACCGGATGGACGCATGATTTC
>Ga0207701_10007794_pt1 | contig 10621 bp, 6 predicted proteins | sample KBSSwiSSwithPhiX_FD_184294 | JGI IMG/M metagenome (GOLD analysis project Ga0207701, IMG submission 184294) | Switchgrass rhizosphere bulk soil microbial communities from Kellogg Biological Station, Michigan, USA, with PhiX - S5 (SPAdes) (version 2) | ecosystem: Environmental > Terrestrial > Soil...
TGCAGGATCGACATCATCCGTGCGTTTGATTCCTTCCGGCGTGAGCTCAAAGGCCCAGGCGATGACAAGCGCGATTGGGAATCCGGCCGCGACCAATACGATCACCAACCGCACGATCCAAGTCGGAATCTCCAGAAAGGGGAAAACCTGGGTGGCAATTTGCACCAGGAGCCAGCCGACAATCGCATAGGCGACGGCAACCTTGTAAACGTTGCGCCGCTGCAGCTCGGCGAAGAAGTTGTCGATCTTCACTCTGGTTTTTCTTCGCAGAGTTTTTGGAAGCGCGGATCTTTGCGCAGCGGATCCCAGTAAGGATCGAGTCGAAGAAGGCCAGGCGTAAGTCCCGCGGGGACTTCGAGTAGGTGTGGCAGGTCGGCGATCGCGGCATCGATATCCCCCACCTGCGCCTCGACCTGTGCGAGCACAGTTTCTGCCAGCGGCTTGTTTATCGAATCGTCCTGATAATCGGTAACCGCCTGTCGCGCTTGGGCGAGCGCCTTGTCTTTCTCTCCCAGCCCAGCATAAGACAGAGCCAGAGCGCAGGGCAGCAGGTCTTGCTCAACAGGAACCCTCGCCGTCGGCGACGGTTTGATTGCATGGATCGCCAGTGAAAAAGTGGCATGCGCGTCAGCGGTCTTACCAGCCAGCTGCTGGCAATAGCCAAGAAGCGGGAGGTAAGCTTGTTTCCATGGGTCGAGGTGCTCCTCCGGTTTGGATGGTGTCGTGGTGGATTGAAGCTGGCCGATCGCCGCGTCGAACCGTCGTTCATAGAATAATTGAGTCGCCTTGCTAGATATTTCCAGGGGTCCTTCGTTAGGCGCGATTATCCGCGCAGCCAGTTTCGAAGCCTCATCCAGCCGACCTTCAGCTTGAAAAAGATTTATCTTCGCGACAAGGGCCCGGACCGCGTCCGGCGCAATTTGCAGCGCGCGATCCACGAAATCTTCCGCTTCCGCAAAATTCCGTAAGTAACCCAGCGTTTCGCCGGTGTAGATGAGGAGCTGGAGATTCCGCGGATCCAGGGAAATGGCTTTTCGAAAATGACTCACCGCCTCATCCCAGCGGCCCATGCGCCGTTCCACGAAGGCCATGTTACCGAAAACATCGGCGCTATTCGGCAGGCGTTTACCCGCTTCCGCGTAAGTTTGCAGTGCGCCCGGGAAATCATTCAGAACCTGATAGCGATGAACCCCTCGGGCGAGCCACGCTTCGCCCAGCTCTGGTTGGAGCGCCATAGCACGGTCCACCGCTTCCTTAATTGCGGTGGGAGAATTGGTCTCGCGATCGATTGTATTGAAGTAGAGAAAGCTTCGCACGATAGCCAGACGCGCCCAGGCCAGTGCGAAGGTGGGATCGAGTTGCACGGCTCTCGCGTAATCGGAGGCAACTTGCTGTTCTCCCGGGATATCAAAGAGCGTTGCCTCAATCGATCGCCCGTGGAGGTAAGCATCGTAGGCTGCAACATTGCTCGTCGGCTTAACCGCGAGAGCTTTTTCCTCGGCACCGCTAAGTTTGGCATCGAGCGCGTCGGCGATTTTGCCAGCCACCTCGCCTTCTACTCCGAAGATATTTTGTAATTCTCGATCGTAACTCTCCGCCCACACGTGCTCATCGGTCGCAGCTTTGATCAACTGCACATTGATGTGCACCGCGCTGCCGGCTTTTTGCACGCTGCCTTCGAGTAAGTTCGCTACGCCTAATTGCTGGCCTACTTCGCGCAAGTTATCCGGCGCGCTTTTGTATTTCTGAGTAGAGGTACTGGAAATGACCTTTAGATCGGCGATTTTCGACAAACGGGTGAGGATCTCGTCCTGGATACCTTCAGCGAAGTAGGCGTTCGATTTGTCTTCACTAAGGTTTTCAAATGGCAAGACGGCAATGCTTTTCTCCGGGATCGCCGAACCGGCAGGAGGTGGCTCGACCGGAGCGTTTTTCTTACGAGAAAGTTCGCCCTGTAACTCATCGGTGATCTTCTTGGCGACTGCGCTTTTAATGGTATCAGCCAACGAAGGGGACGCGGTGGCGCTCGGTTGAGGCAATGTCGTCAACCCGCGTTTGTCGAGCGTGCGCATGATCGCGGGCGCGAAAATCACTGACACAATGGCAAGCACGAAGGTGAGTGCGATGAGCAATCCCACGATAATAAAGATCGCGCGCGCAACCGGAGAGAGTCCTTTGCGCGTGCCTTTCGACAAGGCACGAACACTCCCGCGCACTTTCCCGATTCGCGCCGGCGGCGTGGGATTGCCAATTGTCTCGGCATAAAAATTAACTAACGAGACAACAACTCCGTGTTTCACTTCCACGTCGCCGAGTTCATGCAGATACGGCTGCCAACGACGCTGTTGCGCGAGATCGTCAGCGACGCGTTTACTCACGAGAATGTGGCCGGCGTCGCCGCAATCCATCACCCGCTGCGCGATGTTAATGCCTACGCCGGCGATGTTTTCGCGCCCGTTTGCATCCTTCACATGATGAACCGGGCCGCTGTGGATTCCCATTCTCACCGGGAGACTCGGCTGCGCGCGCAAAGCTTGGCTAATCTCCAGGGCGCATTCGGCCGGTTCCTCCACGGACCCGGTGAAAACCAGCGCCATGCCATCGCCCGTTGGCAAAACGGTAAGCCCCCCTGCAGCTTCGGCCTCGCGCGCCGCCTCGGTTCTGCGCACAATCTGATTCAACTCCTGAACCGCTTCTGATTGTTCGTCGGTCAGCAGCGTAGAGTAGCCGACGATGTCCATGAAGAGCACGTGCGCGATTTCCAAGCGCAGCTTCGCTTTCTGCTCGTCAGCCATGAAGCGTGACTCTACGGGCTGAGTGCAACCCCCTCTAGCCTATTCCTTCCCGCGAGCGAAGATGCGAACAAGACATGGCCGATCTCAAATTTCATTCGGCGAAGAAGTTGTCGATCCTCACTACTGTGTTTTCGGCACAACGACTTTTTGCACCAACGCTTCGAAACGCGGCTCGCCGCGAAGCGGATCGAGGAGTGGATCTACTTTGATCGCACCAATATTCGACCCGTCCCGGTCTGCGAAACTCTGTTCGAGCCAGCGCAGCGCCTCGTCCTTGTTGTTCAGGCCTAAATGGAGAAGAGCGCGCGAATAGGCGAGCACCTCGCGGTGCTGACTTATCTTGTCGAGATCGGTCAATATTTGGAGCGCCGCATTCTTGTCCCCAGCCAGAGCTTTAGCAGCACCGCTAAGCGCCGAGATATGTGGATCGTCGCTGAATTGTTTTGCCTTTTCATATTGCGCAATAGCGCCAGCTAGATCGCCCTTTGATTGAAGAACCATTCCGAGATTGTAGAGGGCGTAGGCGAACGTCGGATCGAGCACGAGCGGCTTTCGCAACTGCACGACGGCGTCGTCATAGTGGCGGGCAAAATATAAAGTTAAGCCCAAGTCCGCATTCATAATCGGCGACAGCGGATCCAGCTCGATTGCGCGCTTACCATGAGCAATGGCATCGTCGAATCGTCCGAGGTCGACCAATGGCCCGGCGCCGAGCCAATGGTGGGCGGTGGCATAGTTTGGCTTCAGCTCGATCGCGCGCTCGAACTCGCGAATGGATCCAGTGAGATCGATTTCGGCAAAGTTCAGCACCTTGCCGACTGCGGCGTGCGCTTCGGCGAGATTGGGATCGAGGCGGAGAGCTTTTAGTGCGGCCTCTTTGGCTTTCCCGGAAGCATCGCGCTGGGCCGTGGCCGTGTAATAGGGAAGGAGGATGTAGGCGTCGGCCAGCCCGGCGTAGGCCAATGCATAGTTCGGATCACGAGCGATCGCCTGTTCGTAGAACGAGATCGCTTTCGGGATGTTATCCCCCGATCGCTTGTCCCACAGTGATCTGCCTTTGTGATAAAGCTCGTACGCCGCTGTGTCGCTTGTCGGTTGCGCCGCTATCATCTGTTTTTCCGAGCCGGTAAGCTTCGCCTGTAACGTGTCTGCGATCGTCTTCGCGATGTCGCTCTCGACCGCGAAAATGTCGGTCAGCTTTCGATCGTAAATCTCGGCCCAGAGATGCGCGTTGGTGAGCGCGTTGATCAGTTGTACATTAACCCGCACCTGATCGTTCACCTTCTGTACGCTGCCTTCGAGGATGTTCAGCGCGCCAAGCTGGTTCGCGATGTCGGGTAAATTTTCCGGAGCGCTCTTAAAACGTTGCGTCGATGTACGCGCAATCACCTTGAGGTCGGCGACCTTGGCCAACCGCGTGAGGATTTCATCTTGCACACCCTCGGCAAAAAAAGCGTTGTCCGGATCGCGACTTAAATTGTCGAAGGGCAACACGGCAATCGATTTGGCCGATAATTCGGTGCGAGCTGCACTGGCGGTATTCCGAACCGTATAACGGCCCACAAAAAACAATCCAATGGAAAAGGCGGCTCCAATTACTGCGACATAGATCCAGGCGCGCTTTTTCGAGGCACTTCCGGCCTGAAGATCGACATCTTCGGTGCGCTTGAGTCCTTCCGGCGTGAGCTCAAAGGCCCAGGCGATGACAAGAGCGACCGGAAATCCGGCCGCAACTAACATAATCACCAACCGCACGACCCAATTTGGGATTTCCAGGAATGGAAAAACCTGCGTGGCAATTTGAACCAGGAGCCAACCGACAATCGCGTAAGCGACGGCCACCTTGTAAACATTGCGTCGTTTCAGCTCGGCGAAGAAGTTGTCGATCTTCATTTCGAATTGGTATGGTCATGTCGAACGACCGTTTCTTTGCTCATTGAGCGGCTGGTAAACCCAGTTTTGTAAGGAGACTCTTGTAGCGCGGATCGGGGCGCAGGTCGCGTATTAACGGATCAATCAAAAGACCCAGCGTGCCGGTGTCGTGAGTATCAAATGAAATCTGTAACCACTCGAAAGCCTTCTCTTTCTCGCCGCGCACCGCATAAACCTGAGCGATTTGATAGGCCAGTTGATCTCGCCCGTAGGCAATGAGATCGGCTAAAGCCGCGTCTGCTGCGCCTCGATCTCCGCGCACATGTTGCGCGAGAGCCAGCTCGAAACGGCGATAGCCTTCGTCAGGTTCCAGTTGAGCCTCGCGCAACGCCGTCTCACCATCGCCGCGTTGAACTGCGACCAGCACCTGGAACCGACGACTGGAAGCAGCGGTCGGCTGTAACTCTGCCGCTTTCCGGGCAATCGCATCCGCTTCGTCCAACTTTCCTTCAGCGAAAAGAACCCGAGCGAGGTTGTTCTGCGTCGGATACGCAAGCGGATCCAGTTCCACTGCCTGCCGGGCCTGTTTCTCCGCCTCATCGAGTTTACCCAGATAAACGATGACTCGTGCCAGCAAATCGTTCGCCGTCGGATTTGCGGGCGAAAGTTCTTTGGCGCGCTTTAGTTCGCTCAGGCCTTCGGCAAATTTCCATTCTGTAAAAAAGCGAACCCAGCCGAGTGCGGCATGCGCCTCGGCCAGTGCCGGCGCGATCGCCACCGCCTTCTCTGCATCCTCGCGCGCTTTCGGCCATGCGGTTTTGCCCTGGCCGCTAAGATCCCCGATCTGTGTCCACGCTTCGGAACGCTCGGCGTAGGCCAAAGCATAATCAGGATCGACCTGGATTGCCTGATCGAAGTAAGCGACGGCTTTGCGGTAGTCGTCGAGATTGCGGCGCTGAAAATAGAAATGACCTTGGAGGTAAGCGTTATGTGCTTCCACGCTCTTCGTCGCAGCCGTTTGGGCCGAGCTACTATCCGCTCCAAGCAGGGTTACTTTCAGTGACGAAGCCACCGCTGCAGCGATTTCCTGCTGCACGGCGAAGATGTCTTTGAGTTCGCGATCGAACGTTCGCGTCCACAGTTCGATTCCATCTGCGGCATTAATCAGTTCGGCAACGATTCGCACCCGCTCCCCTTGTTTGCGCACCGTTCCCTCCAGCAGCGTAGCCACGCCCAGCTTTTCGCCAATCGTTTTGGTCTCCTCTTTTCTGTCCTTGAACCGGAAGGAAGAGCTGCGGCCGATGACCTTGAGATCTTTGATTTGCGCCAGGGCAGCGATCAATTCTTCCGAAAGACCATCGGAAAAATATTCGTCCTTCGGATCCCCGCTTTCGTTAAGCAATGGCAGCACCGCGATCGATTTCTGTGAAATTGATAGGGACGCACCTCCGGGGCGTCCTTCTTCGATTTGTCCGACGTCTCGGCGAGACGTCCCTACCGGTCGCAAAAATTGGAAAGCGAACAAGCCTGCCGCAATCAAGGCGAGGCTGATAATGAAGGCGGCAAACTTCCGTGCGCTCCACGATGGGAGGGACATCTCGGGCGAAACGTCCTTCGTTCGCTTCAGACCTTCCGGTGTCGCTTCAAACGCCCAGGAGATCATTACCGACATGACAAAACCAAAGGCGAGAAGAACGACAAAAGCCTTCATTACCCAGTTCGGTGCTTCAAATGTCGGAAGCAAAATCGACGCTGCCTGGATGACCAGCCAGGCTACGACAGCATAAGTGATCGCGACCTTGTAAACATTGCGCCGCTTCAGCTCGGCGAAGAAATTGTGCGGATTCATTGCGTGGCGCTACGCCTCACACACCAAAGAATGCGTGAAATCTTATAACTTTGCATCCTAAGTCTTCGTGGTGATTAACCTTTCCGAGAAGCGTTCCAACGAATAAGTTGCCCGCCATGGAATCGCTTTATCTCGTCGGCTTCGCCGTCGTCGCCGTCATCGCCTTTATTTTCGTTGTTATTCTCTTCAATTTTTTCGGCCTTTGGTTGCGCGCCCGGATCGCCAATGCACCCGTCAGCATCGGCAAAATGGTCGGAATGCGTCTACGTCGCGTCCCCGTTGGAATGATTGTCGACAATCGAATCACTGCAGTAAAAGCGGGAATCGAAATTCCCAGCGATCCATTGGAAGCGCATTATCTGGCGGGGGGAGATGTGGGCCAGGTAATCCTCGCGCTGATCGCGGCGGACAAGGCCGGCATCGCGCTCGATTTCAATCGCGCCTGCGCCATCGACCTCGCCACCAAGGGCACGGGCAAAACGGTGCTGGAAGCGGTGCGCACCAGCATCAATCCCAAAGTGATCGATGTGCCCAACCCGTCGATGGGCCGCACCACCATTGACGGCGTAGCAAAGGACGGCATCGGCGCGAAAGTAAAAGCGCGCGTGACGGTGCGCTCGCATCTCGACCGCTTTGTCGGTGGCGCGACGGAGGAAACGATCATTGCGCGAGTGGGCGAAGGCATTGTGAGTGCAATCGGCTCAGCCGATTCTTACAAGGATGTGCTGGAAAATCCGGACCGTATTTCCAAGGCGGTGCTGGCAAAGGGACTGGACAGCAACACCGCCTTCGAAATTTTGTCGATCGACATCGCAGATGTTGATGTTGGCGACAACATCGGCGCGAAATTGCAAAGCGAACAAGCGGACGCGGACAAGCGCATCGCCCAGGCGAAGGCGGAAGTGCGACGCGCCGCCGCGGTCGCGGTGGAGCAGGAGATGCGGGCGAAGACGCAGGAAATGCGCGCGAAAGTTGTCGAGGCGGAGTCGCTCGTTCCCCAGGCCATGGCGGATGCATTTCGCTCCGGCAATCTCGGAGTGATGGATTACGTGCGGATGAAAAACGTGCAGGCCGATACTTCGATGCGCGACTCGATTGCCGGGACCGATAAGCCGCCGGTCACTTCGTAGTCAGTCAAAATGTTACAACAGTTACAAGGTTACAACGGCAAGGCCCGAACCCCTTGTAACCTAGTCACTTTTTTAACCTTGTAACGATCCAATGCACTTCGACCAAAACATCATTTTCATCATCATCGCCGCGGTCATCGCGATCTCACGGCTGGTTTCGCGCATCTCCGAGGAATCGAAGAAACAATCGCAACGACGGCGTCAACCTCCACAACGTCCGCCACCGCAGCCGGAAATACCACAGCCCATTCAGCGAACGCGACCGAAAACCGACGAAGAGCGCGTCCGGGAATTCCTGGAAGCGCTGGGCCAGCCGGCGGGAGCAGCGCCACCGCCGAAAGCACTGCCGCGCGCACAAATTCCACCGCGGCCACTTGCGCCGGTCCAGCCGCCGGCATCAATGCGGCCCTTCGGCAAACCGGTATTCCGCACCTGGAAGGAACAAGCCAAGGAGATCGTGGTATTGCAGCAACCCGCAAAAGCCGCGCCGCCTGAAATCAGGCGCATCGTCGTTCCGCCACCTGTTCCGGCTGAGGCTAACGAGCCGGGTGCGTGGATTGAACAAGCGCAAGCCCAAACTGCTGCGTCGACAAAGATAGCCATCGCGCGAACAGATGATCAGCCGAGCGTCCGCGCATCGGCCGACACCGTTTGGAAACAAGCTTTGCGTTCCCCGGACGCGGCGCGCACAGCGATTATTTTGCGGGAAATTTTTGGACCGCCACGCGGTGTTCAATCGTCAAATTTCGTTTTCGAAACGCTCTGACGGCTTAAACACGTACGGAATGAGGTGAGGGCGCTTTCATCGAGTGGCGAGCTCATCTACTCGCGCTTGAGCTCCCGTTTCTATTTTGTAGCTTGATCCCTTCGCCGCCGGCGTGGCGGAACTGGCAGACGCGCTGGACTCAAAATCCAGTACTCGCAAGAGTGTGTGGGTTCGATCCCCTCCGCCGGCAATGCCCGGATGCGCACCGAAGCGCACAAAATTGCACTTTCTCCGTCAACAAAATGTCAACAGAAAAGCCACGCTCTGGCAACGGATTAGAAATCCGCTGCTGTGCGGAAGCCGGTCCGAACGTTGCCGTTAGTTGCCTAATCCCTGGTGTCGAAACTGTTCCTATCCAGCGAGGGCCGCGCCCATTCTTGCACAAATCCTTGCACGCAGCCCCGATTGCCGTGCTGTACTATATATAGAAGGGCCCCGCAGACCCGGCGGACAAACACTCCGCTGGCCCAATCTTAAATAGAATTCGTTCTATCAGCCCCACGAATCTTCTAGGCCATGTAGGCATTGTTGCGCGCCAAAGAAACTTCAACGCCGATCTTGTAACGTTTTTAAATTTATGCAGCTCGAAAAATTGCTTTCCTCGCGACCGCAAGACCGAGGCCGAGCACCTCAGGCGAATCCAGATGTCTTCGGGCGCTCATAGTCACTGATTCTGTGCCGGCGTGATATCGTCGTGCAAATCGGACAATGCCATGCGTCGTACTTGAATATGGAATCGCGATTGTCCCATTATCTGCGGCAACAGGAGAAAGCGTTCATCGAAGAAGCGTTGACTCATTCTAATGGTCCGAGCGATGCGGCGAGGGCGCTTGGGATAAGCCGGGCGAAGATGTATCAGCGGATGAAAGCTCTCGGGATTGCCGCGGCGATGGTTACGGGACGACCAGAATCAGGCGATCACAAACCGCTACGGCGATCACCGCGGTTACGGTAATTCAGCCTTCGCCGATGCCACGGCACGATCACCTTGCCGAGAAGCTGAATGAGTTCAGCGATCACTGGGCGCGAACTCGAAGCTCGGACGGGTCACAAAGCCGTTCAGCACGTGAAGATCCGCAGGGTTGCGGCACTACGATGATGATGGGGACCGGACAGGAGCGAGGGTGCGCAAATCATCGAGCAAGGGCGTCTCCTAAGGCGTTTTCCCGACGAATAACAGAATCGTGCTCCAACGGAACTATAATCGTGATAATAATGAATTTGTGTAATTTTCGATTTGGCATAAACACACATCAGGAACGCTCGGGACAGGTCAGGTTAATCCGAGTCGTTATCACAACAGGAGAAGAAAAAATTGATTAAGACTATTATCTTATCTATGTGTCTCGCAGCTTCCTCACTTTCGCGTAATGCACGTGCCCAGGATACACTCACCCGGGATGCACTTGCCCAGAATGACCGCCAGTATACTGACGGCCCGGTCACTGAGGTGAACTACCTACAAGTTGAGTACGGGCATTTTGCAGAGTACATCGATTGGCTAAATTCGACATGGAAGCCGACCATGGAAGCCATGAAGAAAGCTGGGCTAATCATCGATTACAAGGTCTTCCAGGCCAGTCCAAAATCACCGGATCAGCCCAATATATTTTTATATCTCACTTTTAAAAACATGGCGGCTTATGGTGGGAACATCGGCGATAAAGGCATCGAGCAAGAATATGTGGCCAGGAAGGTAATCGGTAGCACCGAGTTTCAGAACAAGAAAAGAGTGGAACGGAGTGCATACAGAAAAGTTCTGGGCATTGAATTGATTCGTGAAATTATTTTAAAATGAAATTGTTATACGTGTTCCTCGCGACAGTTGCTCTTCAGTGATCGCGCACGCGAATCATGGGTCGAGCCAGACCTGAAACCATTTTCTCAAGATGCCTTTGATTCACGTCGTCAAACCTAGGGAAGCCAAGCAGCGAAATTCATTTGGTGTTGCCTTCGATCTCCTGGCCATTGGGCCACAGTCGATGGTCACCAAGATGCATTACCGAAAAGAGAACGTAATCCCGTTTCACTCGCATCCGAACGAGCAGACCGGCTATATTCTCTCGGGTCGCATCCGTGTGCTTACACGCGACTCGCGACACGAGCTGGCTCCCGGCGACACCTACGCCATCCCGGCGAACATCGAGCACAGCATCGAGATTATTGAGGATGCGGAGGAGGTCCAGGTGTTCACGCCGCCACGGGAAGA
>Ga0207701_10007795_pt1 | contig 10621 bp, 8 predicted proteins | sample KBSSwiSSwithPhiX_FD_184294 | JGI IMG/M metagenome (GOLD analysis project Ga0207701, IMG submission 184294) | Switchgrass rhizosphere bulk soil microbial communities from Kellogg Biological Station, Michigan, USA, with PhiX - S5 (SPAdes) (version 2) | ecosystem: Environmental > Terrestrial > Soil...
GGAGCAGCCATGGTGGGCCTGAGACCCGTGGTCGAGTTCATGACTTTCAACTTCTCTATCCTCGCGACCGATCAAATCATAAACTCGGCCGCTAAGATGCTTTACATGTCTGGCGGTCAGTTCAACATTCCGATCGTTTTTCGCGGTCCGAGCGGTTCAGCATTTCAAGTCTCGTCACAGCATTCACAGGCAATCGAATCCTGGTACGCCTTGTTCCCTGGCTTGAAAGTGGTGATGCCTTCAACCGCCGCTGACGCCAAGGGCTTACTGAAATCGGCGATTCGCGATGACGATCCGGTGATCTTTATGGAGCAGGAGCGAATGTACGGCGCCAAAGGAGAAGTCCCTGAAGATCCGGATTTCACGATTCCCCTGGGCGTCGCCGATATTAAACGCGAAGGCACTGATGTAACGATCGTTGCGCGTTCGCTGATGGTCCCGATCGCACTTAAAGCAGCCGAGGCTCTGGAGAAAGACGGCGTGTCGTGTGAAGTGATCGATCCGCGAACGATCAGACCGCTAGACATCGATACCATCATCGAATCCGTAAAGAAAACTAATCGAATCGTTCTTGCTGAAGAATCGCATCCAGTGTGCAGTGTCAACGCGGAGATCAGCGCGCAGATTATGGAGCACGCGTTTGATTACTTAGACGCGCCAGTTAAGCGCGTGTCGGGCGCCGACGTACCGATGCCTTACGCTAAGAACCTCGAGCAGCTTGCGGTGCCGGATGTTCAGCAGATAATCGCCGCAGTACGTGAAGTCGCATATCTCGATTAAGGTTTAGACAGGATTTCAGGATTGCAGAATTAGAGAATTAGGATCCTAAACGGGCTATTCCGCTTCGCTTTGCAGATCCAGCTCACGCTTTTTCTCATTCTGTAATCTTGTAATCCTGAAACCCTGTCAAGAAGGAACTATGGCCAGCAAAGTAATCATGCCGAAGCTCTCGCCAACGATGGAAGAGGGCCAAATTGCGCGGTGGCTGAAGAAAGAAGGCGACAAGGTATCGATGGGCGAACCACTCGCTGAGATCGATACTGACAAAGCCACCATGGAGATGCAGGCACTTTCCAACGGGGTGTTGCGCAAGATTCTGATTGGTGAAGGCGAATCCGCACCTCTGGGTCAACTAATCGGTATCATTGGCGAACCGGATGAAGACATCTCCGCCCTGCTCAGCGAAGCACCTGCGAAAGCTCCGGCCACGACCGCGCAACCGGCTCCTGCTGAGAGCGAACCCGCGCAACCAGCTGAACGACCACCAGCTGAAACTCCTGCTGAGAAACCCGCTGCTGCTACTGCAGGCAACGGTGCCGGTGGCAGACTTATAGTTTCTCCACTCGCAGCGCGTATGGCTGCAGAAGCAGGCATTGATCTTCGGTCGCTACAAGGTAGCGGACCTGGTGGACGAATCATCAAAAAAGACATTGAGTCGGCAATGAGTCAGCAACAACCGTCGCCGGCTGCCGTAGGAAGGCCGACATTACGCGTCGTGGAAGGCCGCCAACAACAACCAGTGGTCGCCGGCGCTTCGACTTACCATGACGAGCCAGCCAGCGAAATTCGTAGAACAATTGCACGACGCCTGGTTACGTCTCTTGGCCCCGTTCCTCATTTCTTCCTGACATCTGAAATCGAAATGGACCGGGCGGCGGAGATGCGCAAAGGTATCAACGCTCTCGATCCGGATCTGAAGATCAGCATCAACGACATCATTATCAAAGTTACTGCCGCTGCATTAATGCAACATCCACAGGTTAATGCGTCGTTTCAGGATAAAGTCGTACGCTATTACGACCACGCAGACATCGGCGTCGCGGTTGCTATCGAAGACGGACTAATCACACCAGTAATTCGCAGTGCTGATCAAAAATCGCTGAGTCAAATAACTGCCGAGATACGCGAACTTGCGGATAGGGCCAAGTCGAGGAAACTCAAGCCTGAGGAATACACCGGCGCGACCTTCTCTGTCAGCAACCTCGGTATGTTTGGCATCAATGAGTTTACGGCCATCATTAATCCGCCGGAGGGCGGTATCCTGGCGATCGGTGCGATGACACCGCAACCCGTCGTGCGTGAGGGAGAGGTCGTTGTTCGACAGATGATGCGCGTGACGATGTCGTGTGACCATCGTCTGATCGATGGTGCAACCGGCGCAAAGTTTCTCCAAACCTTCAAGAAGATTCTCGAAAATCCGTTATATCTCGTCGTCTGATGTCGAGAGACAGCTCAGCGCCGGGTTCCGACCTCGGCCCTCACCTTGCGCTCATCGCGGTCCAAATTCTCTTCGGAACCTGGCCCGTGCTCGGAAAGTTTGTGCTGCGATCGATGTCGAGCTCAATGCTCGTCGCCAGCCGTCTGACGGGCGCTGCGGTAGTGTTCCTAATAATTCAACGAAACATCCGCCCGCTGCTGAAGATGCACCGGAAGGACTTTGTAGTGCTCGCTCTCTCGAGCGCGATCGGGGTCGTTGGAAACCAGTTTCTGTACGTGAAAGGTCTTTCGTTAACAACTGCGATCAACGCCACGCTCATCAGCACTACAATTCCGGTGTTTGCGCTGTTAGCAAGTATCCTGTTCGGTTACGACCGTATATCGCTGAAACGATTTCTCGGAATGCTGCTCGCTGCGAGCGGAGTTCTGTATCTGGTGAACCCCTTTCGCGGCGACTTCACCGCTGAAACAACACTCGGAAACATTCTCATCGTTTCAAACTCACTTCTTTACGGCACGTACATCGTCATCTCGAAAGACTTATTTGAACGTTACGGTGCGCTGAATGTAATAACGTGGATCTTCTTGGTAGGCACGGTTGTGACGTTGCCGGTTGGTATCTTGACCGCGCGTAATGAGCACCTGGCATCACTGGGCTCCGCGATTTGGGTTTCGATTGCGGTGATTATCTTGTTGCCGACTGTGGGTGCTTACTATTTGAACGCGTGGGCGCTCACAAAGGTGGCACCCAGCATCGTCGCGGTTTACATCTATCTGCAACCACTGATTGCTTTTGGTCTTGCGCCGGCTCTACTGGGTGAGACGTGGAATTCGCGAACAGTCGTAAGTTCGCTTTTGATCTTTTTAGGCGTTGCGATTGTGACGAGGCGTAGTCGGAGTCTCGCGGTGCATGAGATCAGCGAGCATCCGGACTTAAGCAGGTAACGCGTTTGGAGTGCGGCGCCCTGTCGCCGCTTTTTGTAAAAGAAAACGCGGCAGCAAGCTGCCGCGTTCCAAAGCGGTGACAGGTCACCGCACTCCAAAGAGATCCTTACGCAGCTCGCGCGCTCTGATCGCGACCAAAGCAGGTCATAATCTCTGGGGCATCGAGGGTATCGCGTTCCATCAACATTTCAACGAGCCGAGCAATTGATTCGCGTTCACGTTCAACTACCGCGCACGCTCTCTCCAGTTGCGCATTGATTAGCTCGTTCGTCGCTTCCTCGATCCGATCCAGCATCGTTTGGCTGTGCGGTTGATCCGGCTGGCCAAGGTGAATCGGGCCCAACCGGCTCATGCCAAACTCGCTAACCATACGCCTGGCAATTTCCACCGCCCGTTCAATATCATTCGAAGCGCCGGCTGTCATTGTTTGCAACAACACCTGTTCGGCCGCACGACCTCCCATCAGCAGCGCAATTTGATCTTCCAGATATTCGCGCTTCTTCATCAATCGATCGCGTTCCGGCAGCTGCTGCGTAACTCCGAGGGCCCGGCCACGCGGCAGGATCGAAACCTTATGAATTGGGTCGCCATGCTCAACGGCAAGACCAACTGCGACGTGACCGGCTTCGTGGACGGCAGTTGCGTATCGCTCGTCTTCATCCATCATGAAGCCCTGTCGTTCTGCGCCCATCAGTATGCGATCGCGTGCAAACTCAATATGCGGCCGCCCGATCGCTTCTGATCCGTCGCGAGTCGCTGCAATGGCAGCCTCGTTCATCAAGTTCGCGAGTTCCGCACCTGAGAAGCCTGGCGTTCCACGCGCAATCCATTGCAGATCCAAACCTGGTTCCAGTGTCAGATTGCGAGCGTGCACCTGAAGAATCGCTTCCCTTCCGCGAACATCGGCGAGGTTTACAGCAATCTCACGATCGAACCTACCTGGCCTGGTAAGAGCCTTATCGAGTATGTCCGGACGGTTTGTCGATGCGATCACGACAACCGCACTGGATTGATCAAACCCGTCCATTTCAACAAGTAGTTGATTCAGTGTCTGGTCCTGATCAGCCGACGCTGAATCACCGCCTCGTCCACGTTGCCGGCCAAGAGCATCGACTTCGTCGATAAAAATAATGCACGGTGAAAGCTTTCGACCTTTGGCAAAAAGGTGTCGCACGCGCGCTGCACCAAGGCCCGCAAACTTTTCCTGGAAACTCGAACCTGACGCAGCAAGAAACGGAACGCCCGCTTCTTTAGCCGCGGCACGAGCAAGCAGAGTCTTGCCAGTTCCAGGAGGGCCATAAAGCAAGATCCCGCGCGGCACTCGCCCACCAAGGCGACCAAACCGAACCGGATCCTTTAAGAATTCGATCGTCTCCGCCAGTTCATTGCGTGCTTCATCAACGCCGGCGACATCGTCAAAACCGACATCTTGTTTGCCATTGGAATCGTTCACTTCAAATGATCCACGGCCACTCATGCTCGCGTAGAGGCGCCAACCGACAACTCCAAGCACGCCAACCATGAGAATAGGCAGGAACCAGTTGACGAGAGTAATCGCAAGGCCAGGCTGCACCGGTCGGAATTCGATCGGCGCATTGTTCTTCCGAAACAGTTCAATCACCTCTTGTTGCGCTGCTTGTCCAGTGACGGTAGCTTCAACCAGAGAGCCATCTAACGTGCGGACCGTTAGCGTTTCGCCTTCGATGACGAGCCCCACTCCTCTGCTCGTTTGAGCAACATTGTAGAGTTGCGAATAATTGATCTTCTGAACGACTGGTAGGGAACGTTGGTAAAGAACAACTGCGACTGCAATCAGGAGAAGGGTGAAAATTGCGGAAGCCGCGACGATCATCGTCCGCCGACGCAGAAAAAGTTTCGGTAGGGGGGTTGGCATAAAAACCTCCGTAAAGCCGGCGCGAGGGGCACCAGCTCGAGTAATCCTTGATAGCAAAGAATCGGGTTGAAAGCGACGGAGCTTCGGAAGGAGCGAACCGCACGCGAAAACCGAGATAGGCTAAAAACCACAACGCGCTCGTCAAAACCCTAAACGCGAGCGCTGCCTCACTTTAACAGCCAACCACGACGTAAGTCCAGCATTTGAATCAGAAGTTATCAGGATGCACTGGATTCAACTAGCCGGAAAAGCGACTGGCATATTTTCGTACGCGTCAGCACGCACGCACGCCGTCTTTGATGCAGCCAACACGGCAAAATTTGGCTAAAAATCTTCAGAACAGCGCTAATTAAACGACTTAACGGGACGAAACAAAATTGGCATGGACGTTGCTAATTATCAACTCGCTGTGACTTTTGTACCAACTAATCTGTAGGAGTGAGTGGTTAACAAAAGGAGGTTAAGGAAATGCTTTGGACGATTTTTGTAATTCTTCTTGTCTTGTGGCTGCTGGGCGTCGTTAGCAGTTACACGATTGGTGGGTTCATCCATTTATTGTTGGTGCTGGCACTGGTAGTGCTGCTTATCAACATTATCGGCGGCCGTCGTACGGCCATATAGGCAAACGCACACACTGTTTGCCCTGCCTGACGCCCGACAACTAACGCTGCGTTTTGCGCGAGTGCAGTTCGGGCGTCAACTATTGTCGCTGTCAGTGGGCAGGGCAAGCGATTGAACAACTCGCCCTACTGGATACAGATTCATTTGCTGATCCCAGTAGGGCGATTTGTTGTAAAAGAACTCTAGACGCGCTGCAGGACTCGCAGCGAAGCGCTCATCAGCCGCGAGTTGCTCCTGGAATTCTTTTCGCAACTTCGGATCTGCCTCCAACATTTCTTGCGCAAGCGCTTCGAGAATGTAGGGCTCGGCGTATTCTTTATGTTCGAAGATTGCGTTGAAGAACCCCCAACGTACAAACGAATCAGGTGCCTGAGGTTCCAATAAACTAATAGTTAGTTTGGCCAATGGTTGGGCCACCGGAATTACCAAAGAGCCCGCCGGAAACTTTCTCGACTCATTAACAACCTCTACATCGAAGCTCGGCATATGCCGGCCTTCGAAAGGTCCCGCAGGCCACTGCACATTGTGGAATCGATAACTTTCAACTTCGAGGTCCACTTCCTTGCTGAGCGTCTTAAACTGTAGTCCGTGTTCGCGAATCACCTCGATCACATCTGACCATTGCACCGGCACGACGTAGGCGACGGGTGGGGCAATCGCAGTGCGAATCCGAAATGTTTGATACATCGGAATCGTCAGGTCCACCGGTTCTTTCCCAAAGATGACTCTTACATCACCCGACACATCGCTCTTCACGGTTTGATTCTTTGTGGCCTTGAGATGAAAGGGAGTGGGTTCGTCAGTGATATCAAACTGCACAGGGTAGTACTTCCCGGCTCCGCTACTTTTTCCCAGACCGATTGCGCTTTGATCCGCTTTGATTCCGACCTCAATCAGTCGCTGGGGATCACCATTAACCTCTCGCAAAGCAAACCGCAAAAAGTCGTACGTGCCGATTACGCGTGAGCGGTAATCCTTAAGCATGTGAGTTTCGATCAGAATCGCGGGACGATTTCGCAGTGGGACATAGCCTGTGGAGAAACGCGGCGAGCCGTTGAAGTCCCGAGTGCCTAACGTTAAGTCGCGGTTGTCGATGAACTCCAGGTACCAGGAAATTACGTTGCCGGCCGCTTCTGTGGCGGGCACGACACGTTTACCGAAGATATCTCTTTCCCATTGCAGCACGCCATCGTCAATACCCGCGTGGTGTTCATGGTGATATGTGATGTTCGATCGATAATCAGCGCCGTCCGTGACGTGACAGTCGATGAACAGGTGCGGTTTCCATTCATTCCACAAACGCAACCACGCACGTGTTTCCGGTGTATCGGCTTTCATGTAATCGCGATTCAGATTTTGATACGTGCTCGTTGTACGCCAACCCATTTCTGCCGGGCCATTCTGGTTAATGCGGTTGTAGGGAGTGGATCGTTCGTGCCCGTCAGTGTTGTAAATAGGCATGAACAACAAGACGACGTTTTCCAGCAGACCGGCATGCGACTTCGTGATCGCAATGTCGCGCAAGAGAGCGAACCCAGCATCTTTGCCGTCCGGCTCGCCTGAATGTATGCAGGCTTGAATTAACACGACTGCTTTGTTGTCCTGATGCGCGGCGGCGGGCGATAACGCGCCACTCTCAGAAGCAATCAGCAATGGCAGATCCCGACCCTGTCCGCTTTTCCCAAACGTCCTATACTCGATGAACGGTGATGCTTCAGCCAATTTCTTTGCGTAAGCGATTGTGTCAGCGTAGTTCGGCGTCTGCTGATAGTTAGTTTTTTCGGCGTGTGTTAGCCATTCAGAGGGGATGATGTTAGTTGACATGATTCTGAGGAGCTAGAGGACCGATTGGACGTATAGAACCTATTGTTCATTACTGCGCAACTTAACCTGACAACTTCGGCACTCCTGCCGCCGTCGGGCGTTAAGAGTGCCGCAAGCTGCGCAGCGGATGTACATGTTGTTTGCGAACCAATGAGTGATGAACGCGCTGGCGCCGAGAATTACCACCAGCACACCGGCGTTCAAGAGAAACTCCTTCAAGCTTTATAGCTCTCCACCACTGTGACTTGATAACGACGCCCGCGTTCATACCCTTGCCTGAACGCACTGTCAAGTTGTTGTTCGTCATAGGAGTTCCGGAGCTCCTGCTGCACGTCGTCGAAAGGCTTGCCTCGGTATTTGCCGTGCAGCGCCGCCTGAAATCCACGGCGATAGCTTTCTTCGTCACGATCAAAGTCGCCACCCTGCGCCTGGTACGACGTGCGCTCCGCATTTTGGTGTTCCTGCCACCAATTGTCGGTCAGTTCGTCGACATCCAACGATCGATGACGTTGCATGATTTCCTTTGTGCGACTCTCGTCACCGTCATCCACTTTTGCAACCACAACCGAGTGTCCTTTTCTGAGCGCATCTTCGTAAACAAAGAGATCTTCATGCGGTAAGCCTTCGCCTAAAAACTCTTCGGTAGCCTCGCCCGCAACAGCGCCGGTAGCTGCGCCCCCGACTCCCAATAACGCTGCGCCCAATACACCGGCAGCTATCACTGGTCCCACACCGGGAACCAGGAGACTCGCAGCGGCAGCGCCCAAAGTTGCACCACCTGCCGTTCCCAATGCTCCACCAACAACAGCTCCCATGGCCTTGCCCAACCCCGGCCGTTCAGAATCCGTTATCCTGGCCCGCGCTTCCAATTCCGCCTCAGTCATCTCTGGTGTTAGAAATCCGATGTGGTCCGCCTCTACATTTGCCGCTCGTAGGTCATTAACGGCTTGTTCTCCTTCACTCCTCGACTTAAATACACCCGTTACTATCGCCATGTTCGTCTCCTCCCCCAATCGTTTGTTCCACTTTTAACTCCGGTGGGCCGATCCATCAAGGAAGGAGCGTGACTGACACAAATCGTTGAGGAAATCCGCAAAGCTATGTTAGAGTCAACGCATTGATGATTGTTAATTGCCGGTTGTAGATTAATGTCCGATACGCTTCAGCTTGTCGTGACTTCCATCACACTCAAGCTTGAATTTAACGCGAGTCACGACAAGCTAAAGCGTATCGGACATTGATCTACAATCGGCAATTGGCAATAGAGCTCAAAACAACGGGAGAAGAAGCTGAATGTACGACATGGTGGACAAGCATTGGCCGATGTCTGAGGGCGACGGGAAAGCAGCTCGCAAGAAGCGACCACGAATCCTGGCTATCACCACTGACTGTTGTACAGGCTGTTCCGGCTCGCCTGCCTGTATTGAGTACTGCCCGATTGAGGCGTGCATGTTCTGGGTGCCAGATGAAGACCATCCTCCGTTTGGCAGAATCGAAGTAGATCCATACCTGTGTATCGGCTGTCAGAAATGTACGAGCAAAGGTCCTGACGGCGCGTTCTTAGATGGTTGTCCTTGGGATGCAATTGAGATGGTGCCGACGGATGACTGGGAAGCAGTGCACGGCATTACGCTACCGGATCTTCCGCCTGCACTTCCGGGTGCGTAGGCACTCAAGATTATTGATCAGAAGATCCAACTCCTCCGCGCCAAACCCCACTGAAACAACTCAAGCTGCCCTAAATGCGGGTTAGGTGTGGCTGGGGCCGCCAAGTTGCACGACATCCAAACTCAAGGTGAATCGAGCAACGTGTAAAAGATAAGCACCTCAAGCTTCATCGAAATAACTCAAGCTGCCATAACGCAGTAAGGAAGGGTGGCTTGCCCCCGCTCAATGCGCCTTACTCTCAACGATGAACGAAAGGGACATTGAGCGGGGGCAAGCCACCCTTCCTTACTGCGTTTATTGGGTCTTGAGTTGTTTCAATGAAGATGAGCGCCGATCCTCTCTACGTTGTACCCTTTTACGAGACTTGAGTGTTCGTTGGCGGGGGACGACCTTTCCAACATGCAAACTCCTTCAGTCATGACTCGTCGCTTCACGACTCTGAATTGCCTTGACTGTTAGCTGAGCCTGTTGGCGTACTCGCGCGCTTGCGTCCTCGCGAGCGGCATAACTCTCAATCGCCTGAACATCTCCTAGCTCAGCGATCAATGCCAATCCTCGCAACGCCTCATAGACACTTCCCTCGTCTGAGTTCAAACTGAGGACTTCATCACCGATCGCGACTTGCGACGCATTCTGTTTGGTGATCGAGTTGATCTTTCCAGGCAGAGGTGAGCGTAGTTCCACCACGCGCCCGTCAGCTTGTTGGATTCGAGCAAGCAATGCACCGCGCGCAATCTCAGAACTCGGCTTCAGAGTACTGGCAATCGTTCCGGCAGCAGGAGACCTCACGGCATAGGGCTGAAAAACGGTCAACAGCTCTTCACGACCGCTAGCATCATTGAACCGAACGAGCGCGAGCGCGGCGTTGCGCCGAACGATCGGTTGTTCGTCCTTCACCAGTTTGAGTAAGGCCTGATGGAAGTCCTGCGACTTGTTATCAAACCCCATCACCCACGAAACAGTCAGCCGAAATTCCGTTTCTGGGCTCCCGCTCAAAGCAATCAGTTGCGGGTACCACTGCTTAACACCTGGATCGCTGCGTTCAATACGTTGCTGAATTTGCAGTAAGGCGTGTTGGACATGGCGAGGGTTCTTTTCGTCGGCCAGATACTTCGTCACGTCCGCATCGGAGATCTCGCGACCAAACCAACTGAAATACCAGGCAAGAAATGTCGCGGCCACAAACAGGACTGCCAGTATTAAGATTGGTCCCGACCCACGCACGCGCCTTTGCGCGTTAACTACTCTCGTCTCAGGATCAGTGGCGTCGTCAATCATCTTTGGGGTTAGTATTTTGTATTTTGTTCTTGGGTCAGTATTAAGCACCAAGTACAAAGCACTAAGAAGGATAGATCTGGTACAACATCAGGTAGACGATCACGCCCGTGATCGAAACGTAAAGCCATAGAGGCAACGTGATGCGTGCAATCCGACGGTGCCTGACAAAGTCAG